>JAABUO010008822.1_pt1 | contig 11345 bp, 14 predicted proteins | sample 5559291 | NCBI WGS metagenome assembly JAABUO01 (sample SAMN10711878, study PRJNA513372) | rock metagenome | isolation source: Antarctica rocks | place: Antarctica: Victoria Land, Finger Mt sud | reverse complement strand
AGCAAAGGAGGTTTTTCTCTCCTTTTCGTCCTTTTCAAGGCGTTTTCCATAAACATTGTGTGCATGAGTTGCTGCTGCAAGGGACATTGTGAATGACACAGACCTGGCCTTTCATTCTGGATGCAGCATACAGAGCTTTGCCACCAGGAGCAGCGCAGGCATCTAGTATGGCTTCCCCCGGGCGGGGGTCCAGCAGGGCTACCACCAGCCCAGCTGCCTCATCCTGAACCTGCACAGCAACTGAACTGACTGTACCAAGTGCCCATGACAAGGAATAGCTACGTCAGCAAGGATGACGTCTACCAAGGATGGAGACTACCTGCACCTAGGACGTAGACTACCTGTGTGTGGACAAGGATTTGGTCTGCAAGGGCTAGCACACTAAACTGTGCTGAGAGATTCACACCACTTTGACAACATGAGGCAGAGCTGCAGGGACAACAAGATTCAGTAAGCCTGCTCCAGCTATGACCGAGGTGGTGCTGCTGACAGGCAGGCAAGGCAGGCAGGCAAGTAGGCAGACAGACAGACGATCAGACAGAGAGACAGACAAGATGCAGACAGACAGACAGACGGACAGACAGACAGACAGACAGACAGACAGGCAGGCAGGCAGGCAGACAGGCAGACAGACAGACAGACAGACAAAATGCAGACGGACGGACGGACAGATGGACAGACAGGTACCTGGCAGTCTCCCCGCTCCAGGAAGCCTTGCCTGATGAGGTGCTGCAAGCCATTCACCACCAAGAAGTCATCTGGCAGTACCTGTGATGGCTCAGCTTCCAACCCGCTTTCCTGTAGTTCTGTGACAAGCTGCCCTGGGGACAGTTTCTTCCCAGGGGAAACCCTGACAGCATATTTTGGGGCTGACCTGCGCAACTCTCCATCGACTTTTTGATTGCTTTTTTTCAGCAGACTGCTACACAGGATGCACTCCTGCTGCCAGCAACACGTTTCTTTCATGCAGCTGTTTCAGGCTTGCTCAACATATGACTTTGTTCTGCAATCAGAACCAAATTGTGCAGGGACCGTTTAGGTCAATGCATCATCCCACTGTCTCTCACTTTGACATCAACATGCCCTGGCTTGACATTGCCTCTGACAGAGCAATTTGCGTTGGACAACGCAGCATGCACAGGCAGTGTGGCTATTGTTTGAATTTGACAAAGTGGCTCACAACGTCATCACATTACAGTCAACGAAGCAAGCATCCAGGTGTCGTGTCTTTCCCTTAGGGTTGGTCAAGACAGTGCTTACACAGAGCAAGCACAGCGACAGGTCGAGCATTGTGCATGCCAGAAGGCAAAAGCTGACAAGACAGGTTGCATGTGCACCTATTGTTGTGATGCAACAGGGCAAGGGTGTCTTCCTGGCCCCATCGCTGCAGCCATCGCTGTACCATCCAGGTGGGGTGGGAGGTGGCCACCGCCACCATGTCAGCAGCCTGCTGAAGGGGGGTGTCAGCAGAGGGTAGAGGGGGCTCTGGCAGGGTGCCTGCTTCTTGCTCTCTTATCAGCCGCCGCAGAACAGCTACAACCAAATAACAGTGTTCAACAGCAGTCTGCTTGCAACAGTCATGGTTGCACCTGCCATGGTTGACTTGCTGATGAGATGCAACGCCCATCTTTTAATCTCATTGGTTCTCAAACCCTAAAGACGGAAAATGCAAAAGCCACTAAAGCCCTGACCCCTGCAACCTATCAAACAACCCTGACAAATTTGAAAATCGAGAACCAATGAGATTTAATGCTGGGCAACTGCATTGCTAGTTTGGGCTTGCGTCTTCAACCCAAGCAAAAATGTCTACAGGGTCCAGGTGGGCGTGTTGGTTTGGATGAAATGCTACAATTCGTGCTGCTGGAAGAAATGCTGACAAGAGATGGCAATGCACGTGTACATGCACAATCTGTGATGCAGGGCAGCATGCACATTGTCAGACCACGCAGGCAATTGTGGGCCACAAAAGGCAGGTTCAGCAACAACAGCAAGTTCACACAGCTCAGCCAGAAGCACAGCCAGACGCAGAATACCCATCCCAATGATCCAACACACTGCATCAACAGCACTTTATTGCAGCCTCAGAAGTGTCACAAGCGCCTGCTCGAATACAATTGCGCTGCAGAGTCTGTTTTTAGCAACAGCATGGCCATCCATGTCCAGGCTTACAAGAATGCTTACCGCTTACGAGAGTGCTTACCACTTACGAGAAAGCTTACCGCTTACAAGAGTGCTTACCGCGTACGAGAGTGCTTACCGTTGACAAGGTTACCGGCAGCCGGGCGCACAAGGGCCTTGGCCAGATTCACATGCTCAGAAATGGCATGGGCTGGCAGCTTCTGGAACACCAGCTCATGCACAGCCAGCCGCAGAATAGCATGTGTGGTCGTCTCCAGGCGGCTGCAAGCTTTGCCAGTGAGGTGCGTGATGAGGAAGTCCAGGCGTCTCTGCCAACGCACGATGTTGGAGACTGAGAATGTGACCTGGCGAGAGTCCCTGCAGAGGCAAGATGTGTATACAATGATGGGGTAGGAGTGATGTGCTAAGCTCTTGAGAGTACCAGGCTCTGCTGCAAGCTCATGTGTTTGTGCAGTCCTGCATGAGGTATGATAGATGAAGCTGCAGGCAGAGCACCCTGGTCTGGGGCAATTTGATAAGGGGCGTAATGCGTAAAGCTGCAGGCAAGGTCAGCTGTTAGACAGTTCAAGCTCTTAGGTGCCAATGATGTGGTGAGACAAAGCAACATGCAGTGTCCTCATGTGTGCAAGTTGCAGCCTACAAACAGCAGGACACAAGACCAATTGTGAAATCTTGAGGCCACAATGTGATGATGTGACGCTCTTTTGAACCAAATGGATTGGCAGCGGGGCAGTAAGCTGATGTGTAGTCATTCATCTGCTTATTGCTGGATGGCTTTGACGGCCTGCCAAGGCGCAAAATGTACATACAGATGCATTCGGATGAATCTCAGCTGACCTTGAAGCACTGTCTATATCATCTGCTATTGGAGAACCAGCCACAAGTCCCGCATATGCTCCTTCTGTCTCGATGCGCAGCAACTGCAGAGCAAGGTGCAAGGTGCAAAAGGTGCTTTGATCATTGCTTTGCAAAGTGCAAGTGACATTTTTGACTGCTCTGTACCTGCTGAATGACAATGCCTCTGCTGCTGCTGTTGGACTTCTTGAAAGCTTTGCTGGGCCTGAACAGTGCAGGTAGGCAGAACTGTCATTTGCCTGGTCCTTGCTGTGAGTTGCAACAGTAGCTGAGCAGGGGCCTTTGCCTTTTGCGTTGCACTTTGTTGCTGGTGCCTGCGTATTCTTGTTGTGGCGCTGCCACATTTTGTGCCGCAGAGGAACATTCAGGACAGATTGGTCGGGCTGCTGAAAGCTTCCTTCTGGAGCAGAAAGCTGCTGGCAAAGCAGGCCGCACGCACAAGCAGCCCGCAATAAGACCGATTGAAGAATGTGACCTGATCTGACAACTCAACCTGATTGTGCTGTGCAGACTGGGACGGGTGATGGGTTGCAAGCAAGCTGTCCCTATATCGACGGGGTGGTGTGAACTGATCATGCATGAAGCGGCCCCATGCCTTGCGATTTGTTTAGGCGGCAACCAACCGGCACAGAACAACTTCGGCAGCTGTTAGCGACATACAGCCATGACGTTGGCATCTGCGACGAGGCGTGCGCAGGCATCCGCAAGCCGTAACGCTCACATGCCATCATGTCGTGATGCAAACCCTTGTTGAAGATAAGGCCTTACCGTTGGCATCGCCACCATTGCTCCGCGTTTTGATTACCTTGCGCAGTGTACTTGTAACTGCTCCCTGTTTGACAGGGCAGCGCTCAGGAAGTAATTTGTGTTCTTGTACCAGCGTTTCGACAGTCTGACCTGAATTGCAACCAGTGCATTGAAAGTACCCTTACAGTACCTGGACTGCACTTGTGTCCTCTGTCAATCATGCAAACGGCAGTCATGCAGTGCGCTTCTGCTGGCCAGCAAACTGTGCTGATCCGAGCGCAAAAGTCTTCTAACACACCAAGATTCAGTTGCCATGGCCAAAAAACATCTGCTCCAAAGCTGTCTAGGTCAGCAACGACTGGCGGTCGATCATTTGTGATGCACAAGCTCAGTGTCGACCTGTCACAACAAAGTCACCCTCATCTGCCCTGCAGCTCAGCTTTTATCAGCACAACAAGCTCACTTGCAACAAAGAGGACACCAAAACACCAGCGACATTGCAGTCAGCGTGTGATGGCCTTTGAAAGAGAATGGCCTGACCCTCAGTTTGTTGCCGAGGTTGAGGAAGCATTCCCAGATCAAGGAATTGCCAATGTTGAGGAAGCCAGGGTAACTAAAATCTTTACAACTTTCAGACACAGCCACAGTCATGGCAGCCTTTTGCACTCACTGAGCTGTCTTATCATTCCTGTCGCAAAGAATAGGCTGTTGTTGCAGGCGCTCATATCCAGTCTGGGGTGGAAATACCTTGATGTGCGGTCAACTCTTGAGTGTGAAGATGTTGGCAGGATCAAAGATTCGATCAATGTGCCTATGGTGAATGCTGTAAAGAAGTGGGACCCTGAACAGCAGAAAAAGGTCGTAAAGAAGGAGGACAATCCTGACTTTCTCAAGCAGGTAATGCACAACACATATCTGTTTCAACTCTGATGCAAGTCATGCAAGCATCCTGTAGCATGTAGTGGGACAGGAACTTCATTCTAGCAGCATTGTGCTCTGCAAGCCAAGTTGCATCGTGTCAGACTTTGCACCATGTGTATGCACTGCACCTCTTGTGTAAGATTTTGTGCATTGCTTCAACAGATCGAGAAGAAGTTCCCGGACAAGGAGACAAAGCTCCTGATAGGATGCTCCAATGGGCGTGCCTACTCCATGGATGCTTTGATGGCTCTCGATGAGGCTGGTTACACCAACATAGCAGGACTCAAGGGGGGTTATAATGCCTACTTTGGTGTCTTTGACAACAAGGGCAACAGGAGACGTTCAGGAGAGTATGCAGAGACTTTCACACACGATGGAGACTCTGCTGGAATTCACGGCTCTGGTGCTGGCTTCCCTAAGATGGACCCTGCTGACAAATGGGTGCCCCAAGAGTACTAGTCTACCATGTCACTAGCTTTGCCACTGCATATGTGTTGACTAAGATGCCATACATTATGGTTTGACTGTTACCCTTTTGTTGAGAGTGCATCCATACATCAGGATGTGTTGCTGGTTTGACTCTGTTCACTGTGCATATCACATAAACTTTGAGGACAAACAAACTCTGAAACCAGATTAGTCATACAAAGTTGACATGCTTGGCCGGAGTATCACATGATACCAGCACCATATAGCTATGTAACAGCAGTGCAATGGATGCAGCAGCTGACTCGTTTACATCCTGGAATTGAGATCTTCCATGGTGGCAGCTGCATGGCTCGAGTCCCCTAGAGCTTGACCTTGTAGTCTGCTGATCAATATGTAAATGAATGCATGAATGCCAATGATGTACAGGAAGATGAACAGTCTTCCTAGAGGATACTGCTTGATGAGTCTGACGGCAGCAGCTGCGGATGTGTCAAGCGCCCTGCACCGCAACAGGCAGACTGGCATATTGACCCTGGTAAAATGGTCTCAAGACATTGCCAACATTGCTAACATGCACAGTGCCAAGTCGCTGGCTCAGGTTCTAATCAGCAATGCCTGGTGCAATCCACGCAGCAAGAGACTGAATATGGCACTCAATTGCTGTGCTTGATTGTGTGTTGGGAGGTGCAACAGTGTGTGTGTCACATCTCACAGATGCTGCTGCTCTGAGCACGTGCAGCCTGCTGAATGTGCAGCTGCAAGCACATGCACCCAGCTGCATAAGCAGATCTAAGCACACACAGCCTGCTGAACATGCGGCTCACCGAGCACCGGCCTTGACATAGCTGCCCACCCTGTTGTCATTGGCCAGCCGGTCAAAGGCTTCACCTAGGGAGTCCATGGGAACCACCACATCATCCAAATTACTGCCAAAAGATGCACTGGCTCTTTCTGTCTTCACTCGTCTGCATGTCACTCATTCTGATGTACGTGCATGGCAATGTCAAGTTGGATGGCAGTCATGTGCTTGCAAATGCTTGCTGCCTGAAAGACAAGTCAGCAATGTCAGGGAAGGTGCGCTCCTGAAAGAGTCCGCCCTAATCATGGTCTTCCGTCATTATGCTTGATTGACAATAATCAAACAATGCAGGCAGTTCTTGCAGCAATGCCTTGCTTGCGTGTGCCTGCTTCCCAGCCTCTTGCAATGGCAACTATGTAGATCTTTGCAAGCATAACCATAACACATACAGCAATACGGTGACAGCTGTACCTCTTGACGCGCTCTGCATCGTCTTTGGCATGAGCCATCTGTCGCTCGTGAGCCAACTGCTGGGCTGCCTTCTCAGCCGCCATGCGTTCCAGCTGCGTCTGCTTAGTGTACAACAATTCTGTAACCTGCAGCCATAAGCCTGTACTAATAATAATAATTAAAACGCTTTCCAGCTCATGATGAGCTAGGATAAGCCATAAGCCTGTGACCTGCTTGTTTCCCAGCTGGTGCCCTGGATGCCAAATCCGTAGGCTGATGTGTGGTCTGCACAATTAAATCTGCTATACACGACACAACTGTGAGACATGCAGAGAATTCAGGAAGGCTTGCTGCTCTGGATGATCTCCATTGCAAGAATGGTGGCCACTTGGTGGACAGTACAATTGGTGGTCTGGGACATCAAGCCTCCACCAAGCTTTCCAGCTGTCATTCACGAGCGCATCATGCACAAAGTAAAAGACTGATTGATGACTAGCAAACCACTGATCACTGACCTCTTTGAAGCGCTCCTGCAGTTCATCATAGCTGCTCCTGTCCTGCGCATGCCGCTGCAGGTCCCTCAGCGTGCCTTGCAGCCGCTCAACCTGCTCTTGGGCCTGATCGCGAGCCACCTGACACTCCGTCAAGGACTCTGCAGTTTGCACACTCTCCTGCCGCCATCTGTCAGCCTCTGCTTGCAGCTCCAGTTGGGCCTCAACACTGGCACTGTCTTGCCTGCACACCGAACTGCCACTTCTGCAAGTCTTTTGGCATTCCTTGGAGTGATGCATCGAGACACGAGCTCACCCCAGCTTACGGCAACATGAGTGGGTGCCAAAGACATGTTGGTACATACACAGGTGGAAGCATCACTGCTTGTGACTGACATTCTGCAGAACAAAGCAGACGAGACGGAGGCAGCACTGACCTAGATGCTGCTTGGTCTTGGAGAGTGCGCATGTGGGCAGTGAGGTGGGCGTGGTCCTGCTGCAGCTGCATGAGGGCCTGCTGGGCTGTGGAGGCTTGCTGCGTGCGCTTCTCCACCAGGCGCTGCATGCTGGCCAGTGCACTGCCTCCATCAGCCATGCTGCTTTGCAAAGACTGCAGTAGCAAGCCATCATGGGGACTGTGACATTGGGCGTGCTTCCTGACAAGGGATCAGGAGGTACTGCATGCTCATTGAACAGGCTGGGGGTTGGCTTTGCACCTGGCAGGCATGCATGCTAGTGCTGTGCCTTAACCATACTGTTCAATGGGCAGTCACTACACTTGAATGATTCTTGTCACCCGGCTTTTTGTAGCTCTGCTCCAAGCGCGCAAAGCACACGGCGTTCATGTCAAAAGCATGCACTGCCAACCTACGCAGACTGCTACATGATGAGATCTGCATGACCTCTGAAGGAGCATGCTGAGAGACTCTGTACACCAAGGCTCAATCAAGCCATGAGGTCAACTGCAATGCACAGTGGCGTCCATGTTGACTCTGGTGGTGAACAGTGTACTGAGAAAACATGACTCACCTGCTCCCGAGCTGCAGCTGTGCGCTGTGTGCTTGTGTGAGCAGCCCGCTCCTCTTCCAGTCGCACCTCTGCTGCTGTCACCTCATCTCTCAGTGCGGCAACGATGCGCCCCTCACTCACCTGACCAGCCACAAGCAAGCACTGGGTCAGAGAGGCAACGTGGCTTGTCAGCTTGCAATACAGGTAAGAATTCAAGTGTGGGGAGAAAGGCCACACAGCAGAAACACAGGCTCCCTTTGTTTAAGCAGTGACTAATCAAAGCAGGAGACTGCAGTTGTGCATGTGCATGTGTCAGATGGGGTTGGCATGGCACGGCTTGAGCATGTCCCAGACTACCAAAGGCGGATGTCAGCAATGATAACAACAACACAAGAGCAGGGAGCAGTTTTGACTCCCAGCATGCAAGATGTAGGACGCTTGTGAAAGCCACGGTTTGCTTGACTTCAGTCAGGCATCCCTTGAAGCAACAGGCACTGATGTCTGGTCTGCAAAGTATGAAGCCAGGGAGCACAGTGCAGACTTGCTGTTCTTGGATGAGAAGAGCATTGGTAGCAGACAGTCATTACTGATTCTGAGTCGAACAAGTGAAGGCAAATATGCTGTTCTTGGATGAGAACAACATCGGTAGCAGACAGTTCAGGTCAATCAAGAGAAGGCAAACCTGCTCATTGTAAGAGAGCAGAGTGTTAGCAGCAGGCAGTCAGCGTTGATTCCAATCCAATCAAGTCAAGGCAAACTTGCTGTCCTGGATCAGTATTGACAGCAAAGACAGTCGGACGCCAACCAATGTCCTTTCAAGAAGCTTGACCAAGAACATCCTGGATTTACCTGCTACTAGTGCCTCTCGAACTGTCAGAAATACTGCCTTGGCAAGCACCCACGTTGAATCCAAGTCAATCCAACTTTGTCTGGGTTGTGATACCACCCTTTGCCTGTTCCACTGGTGGTCAGATTGTACCCCGCAGGTGCTAGGCTGTTGTATGCCAGAGGAGGCAAACCTGCTGTTCTTGAATGAGCAGAGTGTTGGTGGCCTCCAGGTCTGCCAGGCGAGCTTGGCAGTCTGACAAGTCCTTGGTGGCAGCTTGCAGAGCCTGCTGGGCAGAGCGCACTTCCCCTTCCTGCATGGCACTGTTGTGCGCCAGAGCTGCCTCAGCAGAGATGCGAGCCGCCTCTGCTTGACTCACTGCGTCCTCAAGTCTCTCAACCTCTTTAACGCTGCCTGCAGTGGGGATAGAATTGGCATGATGTGTTGTGCAAGTGTTGAAGTGAGACTGGCAAGGCAAGTGCTGTTCTGCTTACTACAGGAGCTGTATGGCTTCTGCCTGGCATTTGTACTGCAACATTTGTGTATCCTGCGAACAAGCTCTCAGAGAGAATGAAAGGCTGTGTTTTCAACTGGGGAACTTTATAGACACGTTAATAAAGCCGCCGCACGGCTTTTGATTGGATGGCACCAGATTGTAAACACATTTTGTGATGCAACACCCAGCTGGTGCTCACATAGTCCCACGCACAAGACTGCAGGCTTGGCAAGTTGGTGCAATTGCATGCAAGCCTGATCAAGCAGGCAGATCAAAGCATGTTTGGTGAGTAGAAGCCTGTGGCAAGGCTGATGAAGCACTATATTTTCCAGGCTGAAGGCCATGCATATATGCTTGTCTGAACAGCCTTAACTGTCAGCTTCAGCATGCTTGTACGAGCCCGTAAGTGAACATAACTGGAATCTTGTGCTTGCTTGACACTGTACCACAAGGGAATATGCAGTAATTGACTGTGGCACATATTTAAATGCTTTCGCAGGTCAATCAGTTGTGTGAGAGCATTTTTTTGATTCCTCTGGTACTTTTCACAGGTGCAAAAGTGCTGCAGGCAAACGCCTCACTCTTACAGCACAGATTGAAACCAAGCCTTCAGCCTTGAAAGCTGCACGACATATCAAACTTGCAATCTGACTGAGTGCGCTCTTGTCATTCATGTGCTGCAATGGAACACCCAGGCTGTATGCTGTTGTGCTAGACATACCTGAAGCACGTGAGTCAGACTGATGCAACATGTCTTCCAGCTGCTGGTTCTCCTCTTTAAGCGCCTGCAGCCGCCCCTTCAGCTGCTCAACCAACCTGCTCAGCAGGGCTTCCCTGCCTGCGGCTCCCTCCTCAGTTCCTGCATCACATGCCTGCCATTGGCTGCACGGCTTCACCTGTGCACTCATGCACAGACTCCTGACAGAGTTGTCACTGGCTGTGCTACTTGACCCATGCACTCATGCTGTAACAGACGAGCGTTAGACCATAGAAGATAACGTGTACACATGCACACATTCCTGACACAGTTGTGTTTTCAGCTGCTTCTGCTGAACAGGGCTTGCGTCCTGCTGCCCCAACCTATGGCCTTGGATGCTGAACTTGAGAATGTCTGCTGGTGATGTATGCATGCATGCATGTACTGCATCCGCCTTTTGCAATATGGGCGCATCAGACTCTTGACACTGTCTCAGCCATCTGTTGCACTTGCCTAGGTGAGCACATGTGCGATCTCTCAAAGCTGATCTGTGTGGCACACCTCAGCAGCTGATCCATGTGATGAGTCATGTAGGCTACCCATACACACACAGCCAGGTCTGGAAAGCAAAGTGCAGTCTGCTAAGGCATATATCACACTGCTTGTCAGGTTCAGACGTACCATGGGGTTGAGGCTGCCCTTGCCCACTGGCCTGAGCTGCTCTCTTTATGGCCTCTGCCACAGCTGCAGCTCGGGCATTGGAGTCTGCTGGCAAAGAAGCCTGGGACTGCATCTGGCCTCTCTCACTTGTTGATGTGCCTCCCGGCAAAGAGGCCTGTGAGTTCATTTGCTCCATGTCAAGTGTGGAAGGCAATGCTGACAGGGATGCCTGAGCCTGCTCTGGATCTGGATCACTTGTTGATGGAATTGCGGCCACAGCTGCATCCATTGCAGGCAACGCACTTGATGACTGGGGTGTTGGCTGATCTGTGAGGCCCTGAGTCTGAGCCTCAATGGAATCATCAGTGGCAGTGGCTGCAGCATCAAGATCATTGACGCTGGACGGTGTGGTGGAGGCCACCTTTGCTGGGCTGCTTGCTGCCTGCATGCTTGCCTCTCCTGGTTCAACTGAAGATTCACTGTGTGGCATAACAAGAGGCTGGTCCACAACATCATCGCTGTCCCCATTGTGAGTGAGGGCTGTGTCAATGGCTGGGGCATCACTGACTTCAGGACCTGTCCTGTCAAGTGATGCGTTCTCTGCTGTCTCGTTACCTGCCTGAGGCAGGCTCTCACCTGTTGCCTCTATCTCACGTGTTTCTGTTTCCTCACCAGGCGGCTGTGGTGATTCTATGACTGTCATCACAGCCTGATCTGACGCCCTTGGTGGGGACCTGCCATTGTTGGCAGTACCATCAGCTTCTGTCATTGATGCTGTTACAGAGTCTGCTTCTGACTGCTGTGTGTTTTTGTCATTGCCATCAGTT
>JAABUO010008821.1_pt1 | contig 11346 bp, 9 predicted proteins | sample 5559291 | NCBI WGS metagenome assembly JAABUO01 (sample SAMN10711878, study PRJNA513372) | rock metagenome | isolation source: Antarctica rocks | place: Antarctica: Victoria Land, Finger Mt sud | reverse complement strand
GCGAGCTCGCCGTGCGTGCCAGGCATGCAGCCGGTGTGGCCGGGGCGCCGCAGAGGGCGGGTGGGGCCTCAAGGCGCTGGCGGGCGGCCTGCCGCCGACCGTGCCGCTGTGGAGCCTGCGGCTGGCGCGCGCGTACTGCGACTCCGCGCCGGCGCTGGCGTCGGCCGCGCTCGCGCGCGCCGCCGCGTCGCAAGGTGGCACCCTACCCCAGCCCTGCTGCGCACTCCTGGGGCCCATGCGCGGCGATGCGAGCGCCTGGAGCGTGCAGGTTATGTTTGGAAGCTCCTTTCTGGGCTTTTGTGGCGGCCCTGGGTGCTCACCCAAGGGGAACCTGTGTGGCGAGCGCGGGCCCCGCGCGTGCGCTGCCTGGCATGCTCGACGCGAGCGGTGCAGCAACCAGACGTGCACACGCGTCGCCGCACGAGTTCCAGCGCGGCGGCGTGCAAGGCCGCGGCCCGCCGGCACCCCGAGCGCTTGCGCCTGCGCAGGCGACTGGGACGGCGCGGCCGCCTGGGCGCCGCTACTGCGGCCGGCGCTCCTGGAGGGCCTGTGGCGCCGCGCGCTCGCGCTCTGGGCGGCCGCCGGCTTCCTGCCGGGGCGCGCCGCGGGGGGGTGCCCGGACCCTAACCCTGGGTCCTGCCCCGGGCCGCTGCGCGCCTACTTCCGCACGGGCCGCCTGCCCAGCGCGGCCGACCTGGCGCCGCGCTCCGGCCGCGGCGGCCTGGCGCCGCCGCCGGCCGATGTGGCCTGGCTGCAAGAGCTCTTCTGCGCGTGCGTGGCGCTGACGGACGCGCCGCATCCGGCCGCGGCGGCAGCAGCGGCGGCGGCGGTTGGGGCGGATGCGGCAGGCTGGGCGGGGGCCGGGGGGCTGGATGCTGGCGAGGCCGCCAGGGGCGCGGCGGCCCTGCCGGCGCTGGCGGCGTGTTTGCCCGGCACGCCGCCCGAGGCGCTCGCGGCCCTGGCCGCCTGCCTGCCTCTGTGAGCGGGGCAGGGGGGCCTGGTGCGGTCGGGGATTGGTGTGGCCGCAGCGGGGCCAGTCCTCAGTGCAGTGTGCAGAAGACCTGAACGTGGGCATGCATGGTGCGCCAGGCTAGCAGGCATGGCCCATTCAGCTTGTGCGCATATGTTGGCCATGGTGCCAGCTGGATGGGCAGGGTGTCACGAACAGTGTGTTGTGCAGGGGTCGCTCAGTGGCGGCGCATGTCTCAAACCTTAAGAGTTGCCTGAGCTCGGCCTTACATAGGCTGGTGGTGATGCGGCGTTGGTTATGAATGCGGCAGACACCTAGCCCGCTGTACGTTAGCATGTGAAGACACAGGATAACAACAGCTGCAGAGCACAAGCCAATGAACACAGAACTGGTGCAGCACTGCCACGACACTCACAGCTTTGCTGCCTGCTGCTGCAGCCGCCGCTTCGCGTTGGCCGTGACCTTGTCCAGGATGGCGTTCACCTGCGAGCGATCCCGTGCATGCTGTCTCAGCCAGCAGCAGAGCACCCTGTCAAACCTACACTTGAACTGTTTGATCCTGTAACGACATCCCAGCCTCTGACAATTGGCCTGAAGCAGGTCCACCACTGCACGGGACTCGCGATCCCCCTCAGCAGCAAGGACAGGAGGGGGGCTTTAGCGCGGGCGCGTGGCACTCGCGCGCGGAGCACCTTGTCGTAGCGGTCGCGGCCAACTGCGGCGGGCACGCGGTCCAGCCATGCGCGCACGCGCGGGAACGGCGCCAGCTGGGCCTCCGCGCTCGGGCCCTGCCGGGCGCCGAGGCAGGGTGGGTTAAGGGTCGCATGGAGCGCATGTCAAGCCAGGGCGAGCCGCCAGGGCGGGTGCGCAGCACTGGGCCGGGAGCCTGCAGCCCGGGTGCCTGCTAGGACGCGGGCAGACTGCGGCCGGATGCGTTGCTGGTGTCCGGCGGAGCCCGTAAATGTCGCTTACGAGCCGCACTGCGTGCTGGCGGCCCCTGAGCACCGTTTTTGAGGACGTGCACGCGCAAGCGGTCGCTGGCGCGAGGTTGGCACAGGCGTGCGCCGGCCCGCAGTTGCGGCGGGTCCGTGGCGCGCCTCCGGCGAGGCGGCCAGCAGGCGGAGCATCTCCAGCTCGGTAGTGATGAGCAGGTCGGCGATCGATACCTCATGCCCGCCCACAAACGCGCTGCCGTCCAGCCAGTAGCCCTCCAGCGCCTGCGCGCGCGCGCGCCGGTCATATCCTACTCTAATTCTACTATACACTGTCCGCGGCGCACAGGCGCGCGAGCGCTCGGCCGGAGCGGACGCCCTGCAGCGCCTGCGCTTCTTCTTGGACATGCTGCGAGCGGCGAGTGCGCTGGGGCAAAACCGACGTCGACGCGGGGGATGGCTGCAGTGGAAGACACCGCCGCACTCAATGAGCCCACACACATGGGACGAAGGCACTGTTGCGAGTCAGCCTGTGTCGTGTGCCGACAGGACAGCATGCGTCCCGCCACGCCGGGTGCTCGGGCGGGCTCCCTGTCGGGTAGTGGCCGCTCGCGCAAGGCGCTCAGGCGCCTGCGGGCGGGAGGGCGCCGGCGCGGGCGCGCCTGCAGAGCGGCGGCGAGGGTCTCTGCGCCCTGCTCGGCCTCCGAGCGGCTGGCCGGCAGGCCGGCCATGCCGGCCAGCACGCGGTTCCACACCTGCCGCGGCAGGCGCCGCGCGTCGGTCGGCGCGCTGCGGGGCCGGAGGCGCGCGGTCCGTATGCACGCGGTGCGGGCCTCCTTGCCGATGCGCGCTGCCGCTCCTTGCGCTGCCGCGCCCTTCGTGCATATCTCGGAGCTGGCGGCGTCGTATCGATGTGTGCGGGGCGGTGTGCGGTCGGCCGGGCAGGCAAGGGGTGGACATGCGCCTGACTAATCCCTATCGACTCGCAGCGCATTTGCTTGTTGCCGTCAAATAATGCAAGGTCGAGCAAAGCGAGCAGAGGGTGCAGGCGGCCTTGTCCTGCGCGCCTGGCCGGTCACGCCGCGCCGGACTGTGGAGTGGTGCCAGTCCATCGCGGCGTCCACGCACGCGCGCCACTGCGCGTCGGCTGGGTACCAGTTGTCCGCAGCCTGCCCGGCCCACCCCCGCACGTCAGGCAGTGCGCACTCCGCGCCCGCGCGGTCGGCACTGGAGTGCGTGGTTGGTCCCACCAGGGCTGCCTGCCTGTCGGGTGGTGGCGAGGTACCGCAGGATGGCCGCGCTCTCGGGCAGCTTGAACCCGCCGTCCTGCGACAGCGGCGCGCGGCTCGGGCGCACGCTTTGAGCGCAGCGTGACAGCGGGCTCAGCAGGAGGCCTGCAGACAGGCAGGGAGCCAGGCCTTGCCGTTAGGAAGGGGACTTTGCCCAGCGGGTTGAGCGCCAGGAACTCGGGCGTCTTGTTGTCGCCCTTGAAGAGCGAGACAAGCTTCTCCTGGACTTCGATGTTTGCGGCCCTGAGGCAGGGGTGACATCTGTCAGACAGCAGGCGTTAAGCACTTGTGACAAGTTGGCCAGCCTGAGTACGTTGGAAATGATGACTGCAACAGATGCACGCAGCCAATGCACATTTCATACTAAGCACGGGCGCGCCTGCAGAGGAGAAGGCACGCGCGGCAGGGCTGCGACACATAGTCCACGTAGAGCGTTGCCATCCTGCAACGCACCCAGTAAGACCTTGCAGCACCTGTGGTGGTGTGCGCAGATGAGCCCAGAAACTAAGCCCTCTGCAACTACGGACACGCTATCGCTAAAAAACAGGACTCAGACGTGCTGAGCAGTGTGTTCATGCAACGCCCTCGAAAGGTTGCTCCTCCCTATTAGGGTTCCAGAAAGAGGCCTGAGCAGCCTCACTCCGCCACACAATTCATCCCTGTAAACCAACCCACAGATCTCTACATAGCGTGAGACCCCCAGTCGCCTTTCTCCAGGCTGCGTCTGACTAGCCTGCCATGCAGATCTTTGTGCGCGCCAGTGGCACGCGCGCTCTGCACGTGCGCGCAGCGGACACGGTGGCCGATGTGAAGGCCTGGGTTCAGGTGCGCGCCGCCGCCCAGCGGCTAAGCGGGCCCGCAGCTCTGCGCCCCGGCTCTGTCTTAGGCGCGGCGTGCGCGGCACAGGATGCCGAGGGGCTTCCAACCGCGGCTCAGCGCCTGGTGTTCGCCGGGCGGGACCTGCGCGACGGCTGCACGCTGGCCGAGTGCGGCGTGGGGCCGGAGGCGACGCTCAGCGTTCTGCTGCGCCTGCGCGGCGGCAAGGGCGGCTTCGGCGCGCTGCTGCGCGGCGCGGGGCGCGCCGCGCAGACCGAGAACCAGGACGCGATGCGCGACCTGAGCGGCCGCCGCCTGCGCCACGTCAACGCCGAGAAGAAGCTGCAGGTCTGTTCCAAGCGCAGGTTACAAATGTGCTAGTTTCAAGTGCACGTTACACAAGTGTCAGTCCGCCCTCGTATGTGTGCTAGGACGTGCATCATATGTGTGCCAGAATGTGCACGCGCCCGCGTGCGCGGCGTTGCCGTGCGATGCGATTTGTCGCACAGCGTCCCTGTTGCTGGCGGTAAAGGCTAACATAAGAGCGTGCGGGTGTGTGTAAACAGGACTGGGCGGCCGAGGCGCGCAAGCGCGCCGCGGAGGCCGCGGAGGGCAAGCGCCTGCGCGAGCTGGAGCGGCAGGCGGTCCGCGAGGCGCGCAAGCAGGCGCGCGCCCGCCGCGCTGCGGCCTGGCTGCTGTCCTTCGCAGCTCCACTTGGCTGCGCGTGCGTCAGCCTCCAAGCGCCAACCTGGCTGCGACGGCCTGGAGCACCGCGTCTCTAAGGACCAAGGCAGGGTGTCGCTTGGTGGCCGTGCTCTCGGCGCGGCCTCCGCATGCTCGTGGAGCGGCATGGACTGATGACGTGCGCCGGCGCGAGCTGAAGCGCGAGCGACCGTGCCGCAGGTAAGCATGGACGACGTGCGCGAGCAGCAGGCGGACGCACTGGCGGCGGTGTCGGCCGCGGTGCAGGCCGGCCTGGCCGGCCGCAAGCGCGGCGCGGCGGGGGGCGCCGACCCCAGCGCCGCCCCGGTCAAGCGCGCGCGCGGCGCGGTGCCCCTGGACGACGAGGCGCTCTCCAGCGGCAGCGACTCCGAGGGCAGCCTCGACGGCGCCGACGCGCTGACCGGCGCTGCCGCGTTCCAGCCGCAGCGCCCGGCGCCCTCGGGCCTGAGCGACTCGTGCGTGGCCGTGATTGCGGCCGCGGGCGACGGCGGCGGCGGCAGCAGCAGCAGCAGCGGCTCTGAACAGCAGGCGCTGCCCGCGGTCGCGCGGCCCGACGTGCTGGCGCCAGCGCCGCTCGCGCTGGAGCACCAGGCGTCCACGCCGGCGACGCCGGGCGGCGCGCCGGCGCCCGTCGCCGCCGCTGCGCCGCCGGCGCTCGCCGCCCGCGACAACCCCGCCAGCGGGGCGGACTCGGGGTCGCCGCCCGCGGCGTCCGCCGCGCCTGCGGGGGACGCTAACCCTAGCCCTGCCCCCAAGGCCTACCCGCCGGTGGACCTGGAGGCGTACGCGGGACCCGACGCGCTGCAGGCGCTAGGCGCCGACGCGCTGAAGGCGGAGCTGGCGCGGCGCGGGCTCAAGGCGGGCGGCACGCTGGCCGAGCGCGCGGGCCGGCTCTGGCTGCTGCGCCACACGCCGCGCGAGCGGCTGCCGCGCAAGCTGCTGTCCAAGCCCGCGCCCGCGGGCGCCTGAGCTGGGGCAGGGAGGGGCGGATATTCCGTGAAAGGCTGCTTGCGCCGGTGCATGTCGGTCCGGCCGCCGGCCAAGCTACCAGCCGCGCTGGCGCGCGCCAACGCATGGGCCCAGGAGGCTGCGTGCTCTGCGCGCGCTGTTGTGGCCCGGGCGCTACGCGTGCGGCCGCCAGCGACAGCCTGCAAGCCGACCGGAGCCTGGCGCTGCTGCACGGTGGCTGCTGCGCAGCTAGGGCCTGCTGCCGCAGTCCTGCAGCTCTGCCACACGGGGCGGAGTTTAGCAGCTGTGAAGTCGCGCGCGCATGCTATGGCGCTACGATCATGCTGCTAAATGTTGCATGGCGCAATACCTCTGTATGTGTATACCAGGCTCTGCTGTCCCTCTGTTGACGTCGGCTTGCGTGGCCTGTTAGGGTGAGCCGCGCGCCGACAGCTGTGTCTCCTTCTTCCCTTGATAGCTTGTTTATTGCTGACCTGCTCCCTTCGCCAGTCAGCGCATAGCGTGATTGTTGCATAGCATGTGCGCTGTTGAGCAGCAAGGTAATGCATGCTTATAGCTGTGCCAGGCCCAAGTCTTTCCATCAAGACCTTCTCGTCATTACAATGTGCTGGTTGCGCGCATCTTGACACGACCGCATTGGCAGTGTCCGAGCGCCCTTGGTCCGCAGGTCTCACAGGATCCAGCTTGGCCATCCCGGTCGGGCTCTGAGCAGAATTGCAGTCTCTTTCTATCCCACCAACTAGCAGATTGTGGGCGCAAGGCTCAAAAGGCGCCGAGTCTTCGTTCTCCTGCTGTGCACACACACCTAAGCAGCGCAGGCGAGCCTGCAGCGCCCCGGCTGCCGCCTGCCCAGCGGCAGGCTCAAACAATTCTTGGCTTCAGTACAAAAATTCAGAGCTCGGAACTATCGCAGCCGAAGACAACACCAACACAGCAGAGCGCCTCGAGACTCTCACCAGGACAACAGCGACCGCATGCACACGCAGCGTGTGCACGCCACAGGCAAGTCGTGCTGCCACTATGGATTCATGCTCCAGGCGTCCAGCTCCACATCGCGCACGCTTTGGAAGGCCGCTGGCATCGCCGCACCGGGTATTGCCACCAGCGCTTTACTCTGGGCGCGCTTGCCGTCGTCCCAATTGATGATGTCAGCCTGCGCACCGCCCAGCGCCGGCGCTCAGAGCGTGATGGCTGCGAGGATGCCTGCGTGCCTGACAAGTGGCGGCACAGCAGCCTGCAGCGCATCCCCGTCCCAATAGCACTCGGCACACTCGGCAGGCACATGCAGACACACCGTACACACAAGGGTACTGGACCGGCGCTCGGCCCACCGGTCGGCCCGCGCCAGCCACCCCGAGGCAGCGCCCGCAAGGAGGACATGCTCGCGGGCAGCGCTGCCCGCCCTCGCACGAGGCTCGCAGGCCGCAGGACGCGCATTGAGGCCTGGCCTCTGATGCTGACCCCGCGCACCGAGTGCTCGCGGATGAAGCCGCGCGAGTTGAACTTATACTCCGACACGCCGTCCAGCGCGAGCACCTTGTGCGGCCGCCCCGGCGCCAGGCGCGGCGCGCAGCGCAGCGTCCAGCGCACCGCCACGGTGTGCGTGTCGCGCGGCCACATGCGCAGCACCTCCACCTGCGGCCGCGCGCAACCCTGACCATGCAGCCTCGGCCGCAGGGCCGATGACACGCCATGCGCTGCCCGGCGGCCTTCACATCGACCACGCATTGACCTCTGCAGCGCCTGGACAGTGTCCCGTCGCTGACGGTGAGCAGGTGCCGGCGCACAGCTCGGGCCCGCGCTGCCTGCCCTGCCGCTGCACCAGGCCCTGCGTGCTGCGCAGCTCCTACGCTCGTCAAGCTGTCCACTCCAAAGCGCTGAGATCTTTGGGGCGCATATGCCCAACGCCACCACGACACAGGTACGGCGGCGCCGCAGAAGGCTGGTCCGAGGGCTGTGCCATGTGCTGGGCGCCCTTGGCGCAGCTTAAGCAGACAGGGGCCGCCCGGGTGTGCAGGCCTGCCAGACAGCCGCTGGCGACACGCCTGAGAGCTTGTGGCAACGCAGGGCGGCCTTGGGCAGCGCACCGAGCAGCGGGAGAACACGAGGTTGCAGTACAGGCGCAGCATGAAGAGGTGTCGCCGGTACGCGTCCACGCCGTACACGACCGTGGTGTCCCCGCCCAGGTGCACGCGGCCGATCCTGTCCACGAACACAAAGCCCTCCTCCGCCAGCACGCTCGTGGTGGGCGCCTGCATGAAAAACCTGCGCGCGCGCGGCTCGCTCGGCCCGACCCGCTGCCCCAGCCCAGCGCCTGCCCGTGCACACGCATGCACAGCTGCGGGCCTGTGCACAGATCCCCAGGCAGTGCACGCTGGGTCAGCAGGTCGGCGCAGTGCAGCTACCACTGGTTGCCTCGGCGTGCGCGTCCCTCGAGCGCACAGCCTGGGCCGGCAGGGCGGGCGGCGGTGCTCGCACCTCGGGATGTCCTCGCGCAGCGTCCGGACGGCGCGGCCAAAGTTGACGTGGAACTCGCTCTCGCTCGGCGGGCCGGGGCCAATGCCGCCGCCCAAGGGCGTCATGCCGCAGGTGTGCAGCTGCTCCAGCAGGTCCAGCCGCTGGCTGGCCGGCGCGGTGCGGCTCGCGGCGCCGAGGGGCCGCGGCGCGCAATGCCGCGCGGAAACTGCGCTGAACGGCCTGCAGGCCGGCAGCAGGGGGACTGGCGCCGTCTTGAGCGCCGGCGCGGCGGGGCCACGCCCGCGCCGGCAAGCATGGCAGCGGCGTCTGGGATCGTCGCGCTGTCGCGAGCCTGCTGCCTGCTCTTATACTCTGCAGCGTTCGCTCTGCTTAAGCAAGCCAAGCGGTTTACAATCACTTGCAGGTCCTGGACTAAGATTCGGAAAGTGAGTGAAAGTCCAGGCCTTCTCAAAGGCCTGAATAGGCAAACCTTCCCCAAGCTGGTCAGTGCTCACAGCGGGGTGCTGCAAGAGCAGTAATGGCCAGCACGATGCAGCTGCGTGCGCTCGGCTGGGCCTCGTGCGCCGTCAGCTGTCGGCTGCAGCGTGGCTCTGGCGGGCGGCCGCAGGCGCTGCCTCCGGCGGGGCAGCGGTCACCGTCGTCACCGGCGCACTGCGCCCTGTGTGCCAGGAGTCGTGGAGGCGGTTCCAGCAGGCCGGGGAGGCAGTGCCGGCTGGTGCGCCTGTGCGCAGCCGTGCGTGGCTGCTGTCCCGTTCTGGAAGGCTCTGCTGAGAGGACAGTGGTGCGTGCTGGCTGTGCAGGTCAGGCGCGCAGCGGACACAGACGGCGGGCCTGACGCCAGGTGTGCCTGCGTGTGTGTCGCCTCCAGGCGGCGTGTGCGTGTGCGTATGCATGCACCTCGATGTCGGCCTTGGGCCGTGCCGGTGTGTCGCACACACGTCTGGTGGACTAGCACGGTGTCCTCCTGCATGGTCGGGTCAGAGCGGGCTGAACAAGACGAGGCCTTGCAAGCATGCTGTGTTGCAATGCGCAGCACGTCTGAGAGCTCGCCGGACGAGTCACTGGCGGACGAGGGCGCGCCGCACGAGGTCTTTATCAGGCAAGCGCGCGCGGCGCTGGCCGAGGGCGGCGCCAATGAAGAGGCCATGGTGCGCATTACTGCACACCGTGTTGCAGCTCACCTCAGCCCCGTGCCTTGGACATCTTCTGGGCTGCCTTAGCAGGGGGCAGACGCCAGCACTCACTCACAGCACACGCTCCCTGTCTGTCGCTCGTAGTGTGGGCAGTTAGGTGCGCCTCTGCTGCAGACGCGGGGTCGGAGCACAATTCTTTATTTGGTACCAGTTACAAAAGCGCTCCGCACGCCGTGCTCCTTGGCGCGCAGGCAAAGCTGGTGGACGACGCGGAGGCGGAGTGCGCGGCGCTGGTGAGCGAGCGCGCCGCGGTCGCGGCGCAGCTGGCCGCTGCCGAGGAGAACCTGGAGGTGTCGCACGCGCAGTTCCTGCGCCTGAACGCCGACTTTGACAATTTCCGCAAGCGCACGGCGCGCCCCCCTCGAGCCCCGAGCGCGCCGCCGGGGCGGGCCGGCCCGCGCCGCCACGGGCAGCTCCCGGATCGCTTCCTCCGCATGCGCCTGGCTGCTGCGCTGCCGCACCCGCGTCAAGGCGCATGGCGCAGCGATAGGAGCTGACTTGCTGCCCCCACCCTAATATATATCCGATATAAAGTGCTGTATACCCTAGTAGCCCTACCTGCGCCCCGCGCAGGCGGCCGAGAAGCAGGCGATCGCGGACAAGACCAAGGGCGACGTCGTGCTGGCGCTAGTGCCGCTGGTGGACAGCTTCGAGTCCGCGCGCAACTCGCTCAAGGCCGAGACCGAGGGCGAGCAAAAGCTGGAGGCGGCGTACCAGGCGCGCCGGCTGCCTGCCCCACTCTAGGGCAGTTATTGGGGGCCGACAGGACTGCCGGTAGGCGCGCCGTGACAGGGCGGGCTCAAGCATGGGGCGTCGTCCCGGCGGCTTGGGTTTCCGCTGTGCGGGAGGTCGTAGGTCTGCGCAGCGCAAGGAGCTGGCCTGGCGCGCGGTTGCCCTGCGGCCTGCAGCTGCGCCAGGGCCTGTGCCGCGGGGTACAGAGCTGCAGCGCGGCAGCGCTGCGCAAGGGCTGGACAGCGCCGCCACAAGCCCCAACCCTACCAGCTGGACGGCGCGCGCGCGCAGGGCCTGTACAAGCAGATGGTGGAGTCGTTCCGCGGCCTGGGCGTGGAGGCGGTGCCGGGCGTGGGCGCGCCCTTCGACCCGGAGCTGCACGAGGCCATCATGCGCGAGGAGAACGACGAGGTGCCGGACGGCACCGTGCTGCGCGAGTTCCGGCGCGGCTTCCGCCTGGCCGGCAAGCTGCTGCGCGCGGCCATGGTCCAGGCGCGCGGCCCGCGCCCGGCCCCCGCGCTACGGCCGCGGCGGGGGCGCCTGGTCGGGGGCTTGCAGGGACCCGGAGCGACTCGCGCTCGTTGCACGGCCCCGAGCCAAGTCCGGGCGCGCGGGCGCCTCGCCGGAGGTTGGCGCCGGGGCGGCAGGGCGGGGCCGGCGGAGGGGTTGCAGCCTCCACCGCACTGAGCTGCAGGCGGGTGCTTGGCCTGGCGGCGAGCGCGCATGCAGTGCGGGTCACAGCTCTACCTGAGCGCGACTGAGCTGGTGGCGAGGCATGGCCAGCCTTTGCGCCGCATGGCGCTGCAGGCGTGTGGAGGGCTGGCCTGCCAGCCGTGCCGTGCTTGCACGCATGCGTGTGAGCTGCCTGGATGGGGCCACCTCGCCATGACCTATGCGTGTGTCATCCGGGAACGCCGGGCCACGTGCAGGTGTCGTACACGGACAAGGCCGCACCCGCGGCCAGCAACGGCGCGGGCGCGGAGGGGCCGCCGGAGGCCGCGCAGAGCATTGACATCGACGTTGAATCGGCCGTGTGAGCGCGCTCGCGTCTGCGGGCAGGGCCAGGGTTTGTGAGTGTCGCTGTCTTGTGTGTCTGGAAGAGCTCGTCAGCTGGCGTGTCGCTGGCGTGTCGCTGGCGTGTCGCTGGCGTGTCGCTGGTGTGTTGCTGGTGTGCGCGGGCTGCGGGCAGGTAGACGTTCGCACGCTGCATGACTGCACTGGCAGCAGCGTTGAGGCAGCAATGG
>JAABUO010008820.1_pt1 | contig 11347 bp, 18 predicted proteins | sample 5559291 | NCBI WGS metagenome assembly JAABUO01 (sample SAMN10711878, study PRJNA513372) | rock metagenome | isolation source: Antarctica rocks | place: Antarctica: Victoria Land, Finger Mt sud | reverse complement strand
AGCAGCCAGAGCGCCGCCAGCAGCTGCCGCGCGCCGGCGCGGCGTGTCAGGCGGACGCCAGGCGCTCGGCCGGGCGCATGCAGGCTCCGGGCGCGCGCGCGCCAGGCGCGGTGCAGACGTGTGGACCCCTCATGCGGCACAGCCGACAGCCGACCTGCACGATGCCTGGGCTGGCATTCCGCACCGCGCCGCAAGCACACACACCGCACAGCCCTCCATGATGTGATGCTCGAGACATGCACACGCAGCACAGCGGCCTGTGCAACGCACTTATGACCACACAGATTCAGCCTCAGCCAGTCCGCACAAAGGCGCCCATGGGTGCGGGGCCAGGCCCGGCTCGCACCTCAGCCAGCACGGTGGCCTGCGCGGCGCCAGCGACGCCCCAGCCCAGGCCGAAGATGAGCAGCGGATTGAGCACCAGGATGGCCGCGTTGCAGCCCAGCGTGGCCGCCAGCGGCGTGCGCGTGTCACCCAGGCCCCGGAACACGCCCTGCCCAGCACTCCGTGTGAGTGCCAGTGCGCATGGGGGTGGAGGATTAGGGTAGGGCAGGTGCCATGTGCTGCCAGCGTCACACACGTGCCAGTGCCATGAGAGACACGCTCTCCAGAGTGTCGCCTCGGCACTGCTCGTACGCGCTCATGACCCGCCTCGGACAGGTGTGCTGCTTTCAAGCGCAGTCCGCACGCAGAGGCCCGCGCCTGGCAGACGAGCAGGAGCGCGGTGGCGGGCGCGCCGAGCGCGCGCGCGCGCAGGAAGGCGGCCGCGCCGGAAAACAGCGGCGAACCGGGCGGCGCGCCCCACACGCCCAGCGCCCACTCGCCTGCCGCCAGCAGCAGCAGCAGCTGCACCACACCGGCCCTGGTAAGACCCCGACCGGCGGTCTCCACACATGCAGCGCAGACTCAAATTGACGGTGTTTACCATGATGCCAGCAGGGCCTCCTGGCGCTGTACTGGGTATGCTGCTTACGATCCTAGCGATGCTGTGCTGGTGTTCTCTCTGAGACGCAGAACTTTGAAGTTTCACAACAGGCTGTTTGCGTGAGAGCGGGCGGCGCTGGCGCATGGATGCGCTCGGCCAGCTGCAACTCGCAGGGCCTGCAGGGCAAGCGCCGGGCGGCGCGCCTGGCCGGCGCCGACCACGGCAGCAATGAAGAGCGCCGACGACGATGCCAGGCCAATGACCTTCCGCTTCCGCGCCGGGGTGCTGCCTGTGTGAGCAGCCAACAGGCATCTGCTCGGCTGCTCTCAGCACGCCCCAGGACCAGGCCGCATGCGGTGACACTGATCACTACCCGCTTGTGACATGCATGTCGAGCGCATGCCTCCTTCAAGCCCTTCTTGGCCACAGGCAACACGGTCTCGTGCCTCCCGAGCAAGATCGTGACAATTGTACGGGGATGTGCTTGCGCAGTGCTTGGGCACAGACCCGGCACACCCTCATTTGAGCCGACCGCAGTTGCCACAATCTGTGTCGTCACGCTCAAGAGCGGCACATTCATCAGCTTGGTGGCCGACCCAAACACAGACAGCGCCACGCCCACGGAGCCGAGCTGCACAGCGCCTGCGCTGGCCCGATCATGGTGCTCAGGCTCATGCAGACTGCCGCTGCTGCAACAGCCCTGGTGCACGCCAAGGCAGCTCTGTTACTAAAAGCGTGGCAACGGAGACCGTGCCGTAAGTAGGATGCATGCATGCATGCCTTGACCCAGCACCAGCTCGTGCAGACTGTATGTGTTTGTTGCGTAAGCGTTTGTGTCAGTCTGCTCACCTAGGTGCCCAATGAAGGCCGTGCCGACGAGGGACGCAACGGGGTCAGCAGCCAGCGTCCCGAGTGTCTGCGTAGTAACATAAGGTGATGGCTGGAGGCTTGCCTCGCGGCATAGACATGACGAGCGACATGAGAGGTGACGCGCAGCTCGCGACCATGTACAAGCCAGGAAGCCTCGAGTATGCAAGAGGCAAGTGTCCGCACCGGCAGCGCAAGAGCAGCAATATGTCGGTCAAGGCTCGTGAGCCTGCACTCGCGCAAGCACTGCCGCGCTCAGCAAGCAGTGCGGCGACCTTGACAGTAAGGAAAACAGGGCATCCACAGTAAAGATGTGGCCGCACTGCCACCACGGCCTTGCTGCACTGTCGTTCACGTCTGTGAACAGTTCGTCCAAACTGCCGTCGTCGCCTGCGGCTTCCTGCTGCGCTGCGCAACGGCCTGCTGCTCCGCGCCTCGGCCTGGCGGGGCGTCGCAGGCTGCACTCCCCAGCGCGCGCTCGGTGCCTTCTGACGTGCCGCATCGTCTTGCAGGTGCAGCATTGCACGGTGAACGCGCAAGTTCTCGTATGCGGCGCCCTCATCGCGCAGCGCTGCCACACACGCCTGGGGCAAGCTGAACAACGTGGAGCAATGCAACACAGTGCTTGGATCTGCACATCCACTGTTCACATGAGCACAGAACCACCTCTTGCTCCTTCATGCCGGTGAGAGTGCACAGCAACATGTTATACCGTACAGGTGCCAACAGGAAAAAAGCTCTGCAATGTCTCCCGAGCAGGTCTTGTGTGTGAGTTAGAAGTGCAGTGCTGTGTTGCGCAGTTATCCTTGAAGACTTGGTGTATCGCCGTGAACGAGGATTCTGCATCCTAGTAAGTGAGGAGGCTGTCTGCATCAGCGCTGGGGCAGACTACAGGCGCTTCTAAGCAGCAAATATGTCCGATGACGACATGGAAGGTAAGCTTTGAGGTAGCATCACTTGGCCGTCCTGCGCAACTGATCGCTGTGACTCAAACGTGCGCTGCTGCGCGTGCGCAGACTATGGCTTCGAGTACTCAGACGAGGAGGTCGTGGAGGACGACGTGGACATTGAGAACCAGTACTACAACTCGAAGGGTGCGCCCGCCGGCCACCTGCCGCCGCACACGCTGCATAGGAAGGAAGGAAGGCTCTGCATAGGAGGGACGGGAGCTGCAGTGACTGGGCATGGCGCGCCAGGGATGCTGGAGGGCGCCGACCCCAAGGACGCGCTGCGCGGCTTTGCGGAGGTCGTGCGGATGGAGCCGGAGAAGGGCGAGTGGTGCGCCGCCCTTCACCTTGCGCGGGCTGGAGCTTCACGCGACTCCTTGCGGCACTCCCTGCACCGCCTGCTTGCTGCAAAGCTGCGTGGGCGCTTGAGCGGCCTGACACGTGCTGCGGGCGGCGCGCCAGGGGCTTTAAGGCCCTGAAACAGATTGTGAAGCTGCACTACAAGCTGGGCAACCACGACGACATGCTGCGGTCCTACAGGTGGGCTGCTTGGAGCCCACTGGTGGTCCGTATGTGTAACAAGCACTTGCGTGCCCCGACTCCGGCTGCCGTGCCCTTGCGAGAGGGGGCGTCGCCTGGCATAGCTGGTGGGCCTGGTAGAAGTGCTGAAAGCTGTATTGGCTTGCTTACCTCTTGCATTGTGGTTGGGCCAGAAGCTTTGCTTGTGGACCCTTTACATTAGGCGGACATGCATGAATGCATGGTGCCAGGCACGGTCATGCTGTGCTCATCTGTGGGGCGCCGCTATGCACTGGCAGGAGTTCTCAGCTGCGTCGTGCCTGGGCATGATGCGTGACTACATTGGCGTTCAGCCTGCGTAAGCTGCCGTGGCCTTGACACGGCTGCTGGCGCAGGGAGATGCTGGACTACACGCGCGCGGCAGTGACGCGCAACCAGAGCGAGAAGAAGATCAACAGCCTGCTGGACCATGTGGCGGCGTCCACCGACATGCGCCTGCTGCAGGCGCGCGGCGCATGCGACACAGATGTAGACGCATTGCAGCATGCGTATTGTGCATTGTGCAGCATGAGAGGGAATGCAGCGCTGTTGAGTGGCGCTATCGTTGGCATGCGCTTAATCTCGCGTTTGCCACGCGCGCAGGAGTTCTACGGCATCACGCTGGAGGCGCTGGCGGAGGCCAAGAACGATCGGCTGTGGTTCAAGACGCAGCTCAAGCTGTGCAGCCTGTGGCTGCGCCTGCGCGAGTACTCGCGCGCCACCAAGCTGCTGAAGGAGTTGCACAGGCGCGCCGGGCAGCCGGCCATGTGTTCGCCAGCGGCCGCCTGCCACGGCAACAGAAGGGCTGCCGCATGCGCCTGCTGCGTTTGATCGCAAGCATGACGGCGCGGGGCGGTGACGTCGAAGCGAGACGCGAGTGTGCGCGCGCAGGTCCTGCCAGAATGAAGACGGCAGCGACGACCCCAACAAGGGCACGCAGCTGGTGGAGGTGTACGCCATGGAGATCCAGGCGCGCCGGCGCGCTGCGGATATTCACACCCGGAACACTGCAAGGCTCTTTCGCAGCACACACTCTGATGTGTGCGGCTGCAGCATCAAAGGACAGGGCAGCATGCACTGTAGGCGCTGCAGTGAGCGTGCGGATAAGCGAAGGCCTAGTGGTGCTATCGGCCTGTACGCTGGCCGTGTGCAGCCAAGCAGCGACGCACTAAGCATGGACTCACATCGGAGCTCGCTCTGGAGCGACGTGCAGGTCTGCAGCAGCATGTGTGTAAAACTGAGCCCTACCCTCTGCGGGGTTGAGCGCAGATGCACACGGAGCTGAAGAACAGCAAGCGGCTCAAGGACCTGTACCACAAAGCGCTGACGATCAAGAGCGCAATCCCGCACCCGCGGATCCTGGGCGTCATCCGCGAGTGCGGCGGCAAGATGCACATGCACGAGCGCTCCTGGTCTGAGGCCACGACCGACTTCTTCGAGGCGCGCGCACACCGCCCTGCGCGCGCCGCGTTAGGTTTGGGTTAACCCTACCCATACTAGCACAGCCGTGCGTGCTCGCTGGTCGTATGCACGCATGCGCAGTCATGCGCTGCGCACGCTCACCTGGGGCGCGGCGTACCCTCCCACGTGCGGCGGGCTGCAGCGGTGCCGGGCCGCGCAGGCCTTCAAGAGCTACGACGAGGCGGGCGCCGTGCGGCGCATCCAGTGCCTCAAGTACCTGGTGCTGGCGACGATGCTCATGGAGAGCGCGGTGGACCCATTTGACGCGCAGGCGCGACTCGCCACGCCCGCGACCTCTAGTAGTGGTGACATCGACTCTCCCAATGTGGATCTGCCTGCCTCTGGCAGGCGCGCTGCGCTCGCGTGGCCTGCCGCGCGTGTGCACACAGCGACACAGGAGCGCCGTACGCTGTTTGGCGAGTGCAGCTGCATGTCGCCGGCGAGCCGGCCGGCGGGCTGGCACAGGCGGTAATCAGGGACGAGGGCTGAGCCGCGCGCGCGCGCGTTCTTTAGACTACTTGCGTAAAAATAAGAAGCCTGTTTGACCTTTCTCCATTCTCCATTCTGCAAACCTGTTTGACCTGCCCGCGAGCAGGAGGCGGCGCCGTACAAGGGCGACCCAGAGGTGCTGGCGATGACCAACCTGGTGGCCGCCTACCAGGCCAACGACATCCTGGCCTTCGAGCGCATCCTGCGGACAAACAGGCGCGCGCGCGCCTCCCACGCGCGCCCACGCGCAGTGCGTCAGGCGCATGCCGACCTCGCCTCCGGGCGGCGAGCGAGCCGGAGAGCTGCCCCTGCCCTCTAGGAGGCTGGCTTGGCCTGACCGGGGCTTGCGGCATTGTGCTCCCATTTGTGCGTTAAAGAGCGGGTGGCGCGCAGGAAGACCATCTACGACGACCCCTTCATACGCAACTACATCGACGACCTGCTGAAGAACATCCGCACGCAGGTGCCGCGGGCTCGCCCAGAGCCGCCCTGTCGGCTGCGCGCTCACACGCCCAGCATGGCGGAGACTGCACCCTGCTGGGCCCTAATGGGGGGTTCACCATCGCCGCCGACCAGCCGCAGCCCTTGTGTGTCGGTGGTGCTAAATAGGGTTGAACTAGGGTCAGGGCAGCCTGACCCGGCCGCGCCCGCGTATGCAGGTGGTCCTGAAGCTGATCCAGCCGTACACGCGCATCCGCATCGCGTTCGTGGCGCACCAGCTGAATATCGAGGAGCGCGATGTGGAGCAGCTGCTCGTCTCGCTCATCCTGGACGGCCGCATCCAGGGCCACATTGACCAGGCGCGGCGCCCCACCCTGACCCTAGACCCATCCCTGTCTGGGTCTGCTCCGCTGCCCCTATCTCCGCGCTCTGCACCTGTGTGGCCGCTGATCCCCGGGCGGTAGTACTGAGCGCTGCATGGGACGCGCGGGGCCCCGCCTGGGGCCCCACCTCCGGCGTGGCCAGCTGGGGGCCCGCCCGCAGGCTGGTCACCTTGCCTGCAACAGACTGTGCGCGGGCTGGAACGCGGGACGCCTGTGCTGCCCTGCTGGGCTGGCAGTTGGCGCGGCCCTGCAGGGGGCATGCGGCTGCACTTTCTGTGCAGGCACACCCATGTGTGAGCGCCCCGGGCCTGCGGGACAGGTGGGCCAGCTGCTGGAGCTGGACGACCGCGCGCTGGACGTGCAGAAGTACCGCGCCATCGACAAGTGGGCCACGCACCTGCGCGCGCTGCACCAGACCGTGCTCAACAAGCTGCAGTGAGGCTGCGGCGGCGGCCGGGTCGGCCTGGGCGCCGCTGGTGGGTGTTTTTGCAGCGGGGTGCCCGCGTGCCGCGCACGTTTATGTGACAGCCTGTGTCTGATGACTCGGTGTATCTGTTATAGTGGTCTTCTCAGTCTGTTAGCCTGGTGCCAGTGCACTGTCGCACAGTGTGTTTGAGGAATAAACGAATGCTGTGGCCCTGTATCAGCGAGCTAGGGCAGCTCAGGCGGGCCAAGCCGATAAGGCTCTTGTGCTTGTCACAAGAGGACAAGTCGAGCAATGTGAACCACGTGCGCACTCTGGCCTGAACCGGCAGTCTTGTGGAGGCAAGACCGTCAGGCAATGATTCTGGTGCCATGCCAGGGACCGTATCAAACTGCATCAACAGGCGTTTGCCTCATTATCATGCAGGCAATTAGAAAATAGCTCAATTGGTTGAAAAAAGGAAGGCAGGTTTAGGGCGTTAAAGGGTTTGCACAGGATTCTATCCTATCGCACAGCTGCAAGCCTCAGCCTGAGACCTCAGCAGACAGCCCAGACCCAGCCTGGCAGCAGCAATGAACGCCGTGATGCACTCCCAGAGCGTGCAGGTGTGCTGGCCCATCACGTACCCAGGAACCTTGCCCTGGGCCCCAAGCTGAGGCTGCTTCCCTGCAGTTTTTCAGCTTGCAACACCTGCACGGCACCGCAACGACCGGGCCTGTCCGCAGGTGCCGCAGATGCAGGCGACGTTCAAGGGCAGCCTGAAGCCCCTGCGGGCGGTGCCAGCAGCTCGCCGGGCCGTGGCGACGCGGGCAGTCTGCTCCGCGGAGGCCCCGAAGGTCGGCACGGCGCTGGCGGCTGCCGCGCTGGCGGCAGCCCTCAGCCTGGGCAGCGTGCAGGCCGCTCACGCGGACATCGCCGGGCTTACGCCGTGCAGCGAGAGCAAGGGCTTCGCCAAGCGCCAGAAGAAGGAGATCACGTCCCTGCAGAAGCGGTTGAAGCAGGTGCGGCGGGCTGAGCTTGCGAGGGCGCGCCATGCACGCTGCATGGCTGTCCCCGCGCTAACGCTGTGCGTCGCCGTGCAGTACGACCCCACGAGCGCACCCGCGCTGGCGCTGACGGCGACCATCGAGCGTACGGAGAAGCGCTTTGCCAACTATAGCAAGCAGGGCCTGCTGTGCGGCAACGACGGCCTGCCGCACCTGATCGCCGACCCGGGGCTGGCGCTGCGCTACGGCCACGCCGGCGAGGTCCTTGTGCGCGCCCGGGGCCACAGCGACCTGCGCAGCGTAAGGCCGTATCGCTTAGAGGCGCTGGGGGCGGAGGGCCAAACTGAGCGCCGTTGCGCGGCAGTACGCGTCTGCGCGCCATATGCGCGGCTGCGTCTGCGCGCGCTCCACATGGCTGTGCGCGGTGGCTCACCACCGAGCGGCCCTGGACAAGGCAGGCGTTCGCTTATGACTTTGATTACTACAGTACTACTGGTGGATGTGGTGGCGCGCTGTCGACAGGGAGCCCAACGAGGGAAGGGCAGGGCATAGTGCAGGATCCGTGCGCCACCTTGTGGCAGGGCGCCCCTGCGCGCTGCAGCCCGTCCGTGCGTTTCCACACAGGAGCTGTACAAGCCGCACCACAGCTCGCATGCCGTGGCATGCGCTCACGCGCGTCCGCCCCGTGCGCAGATTCCCACCATCGGCTTCCTGTACATCGCCGGCTGGATCGGCTACGTCGGCCGCCAGTACCTGATCATCGTCAAGGGCGAGAAGAAGCCCTTCGAGAAGGAGATCATCATCGACGTGCCGCTTGCGCTGCGCCTGTCGCTGCAGGGCGCGGCCTGGCCGCTCAAGGCCGTGCGCGAGCTGCAGCAGGGCTCGCTGGTGGAGAGCCAGGAGAACATCACCGTGCGCCCCGCCTCCGCGCTCCGGGGGCTGCGCGTTGCCCGGGGAGCAGCCTGACGGGCGTGGCCGTCATGCACGTGAGGGAAGTGTGTTATTGCGACTGCCGTGGCTTGTTTGCACTCTGGTGCGTGTTGTGCAGGACTGAACCTAACTTACTTGTGAGGGCAAAGTCAGCAGGACGCTGAGTGTTTGCGCTCGAGAGCAAGGTCAAGACAGGCCGCAGAATATGAGGTTGCGCCGTAGCTGTGGGTCTGCAAGACTGTCCTTGGGCTCACATGTACCGCACTGTGCTCGCAGGTGTCTCCTCGCTGAGCTCAGGGCGGAGCGCCTCTGCGCGCGGGGCACTGGCGGTGGATGTAGAGTCCAGGCTGTCGGGCGGTCTCGGAGCGCAGAGCTGCGCCCAAGTGGTGCTGTGGCGTGGAGCTGCGGACGCAGTGGGGCTGTGCTGGGGTTTATCAACCCTGGTTAGCGCAGCCGTAGTAACCTGGTCATTTGCAGGTGCTTGGTATGAGCAGCCTGCTGGGCGGGGGGACAGCTGCTGTGCTGGGGAACCATAACTGTATCAACACCGTATTGGGGTTTGCGGGCGGCAGAGGAGAGCACTCCAGCGGCAGTCCCTCGCACTCTCAAGAGAGGGCGCTCGTGCGGCGCGTGAACTAGACTAGGAGCAGTTTTGGAAATGTCTCGAGTTCGGTGGCAAAGCCAGTGTCGGTGCAGCATGCCTGAGCCGCGAGCCCGCACGCCTGTACGCTCCGATGATACCAGCATGCTGCAGCCTGTCACTCAGCACCACCACCGCACATGCCACCGGTCACTGCGTGCTGAAAACAAGACCACCTGTGTGCATTGACAAATGACCGCCTACAGCAGGTCCTGCATGCGCACGGGGCGCCTGACCGCGTTGGTGTAGCCCTCGTGGAACTGGTACCGCACCGGCAGCGCCGCACGGCTGCCGCCTGCGCGCCATGGGCTGCGCTGTGTGCACGAGCGCTGGGACACGCCGACGGCCGACGATGCGCGGCTCGAAAAGCACAAGCCGGGTGACAGGCCCTGCTCAGCATCCGGCGCGGGCACACAAGCGGCAAGAAGCCCCCGTCGCTTGGCAGGCTGGGCCAGCCATGCCCGCAACAGACCCTGAGCTCCATCGTGTGCCGTGCATGCTTAGCTTGCGGGCCCGCCGTGACGCAGAGCAGCGCAGGCTCTGCTGCACAACCCCAGGCATGCGTACATCTGGCGCATCAAGCCCGAGACGTCAGGCAATCAACTCTGAGGACTTGTCCCCTATCTTAGCCTGGCATTCACAAGGTCTTGGGCGCTGCAGCGCGGGGCGCGCACCGGCGCCGGCCGGCTGCGACGCGGACGCGGGCGGCGCGGCGCGCCGCCTGTCCGCGCGCTGCCGCGCCGCATCCAGCCAGTTTGCTTTGCGCGCGGGGCCCGCCTTTTTGGCGGCCGCAGCGGCCGCGGCTGCGCGCGCGCGCGCGGGCAGGCTGTCAGGCACCTCTGCGGCATGGCAGGGGCCCTGTACATGCAGCCGGGTGTGCAGCGGTCTGCAGGCTGCTGCGGCGCAGAGGCTCGGGGCAATCGAGGCGCGGCGCTGGCATGCCAGGCATGCATGCGGAGCCGACACCCATGTCGACGTCATGCAAGCGTCCATCACATCTCATGTTTCCTGCACTTGCCAGAACTGCGAGTACATGCTTTACACTTGTGTATCCGCGACCACACAGCATGGATCCTGGGCTACCGTGGGCGGAGTGCCTGCAGCCCGTCTGCTTGGCCGGGGCAGCGGGCGCGCGGGGGCACCTGCGGCTGTGGCCTCCTTGGCGCGCTGCGCGACGCTGAGCTGCAGGCGGCCGCCGCCCGAGCCCGGCCGCTGGCCGCCGCCGGGCCCCTCCCTGGGCGCCGCCCTGCTGCCGCTGCCGCCCGAGGCCCCAGCAGCGGGGTCTGCCGCGGCGCGCGCCTGCGGGCAGCTGGGCGTCAGCTCACCCAGGCATGCATGCAGATCCGCACTGACCCAGCCGCAGCAGCATATCTGCTATGCCATGGACAGGGAAAAGAGCGTGCAGAAACCCCTCCAAGCCTCCGACATGCAGCGCATCAGACGGAGGGCAAGCACCGCCCAGCCATTGCAGGGGCTGGGTGGCGGCAGCGCACCGCCTCGCGCTGCCGGATGGCCTCGGCCTGCACCTGCGCGACGACCAGCTGGCGCACGGCGGCCGGCAGCGCGCCGCGCTGCGCGCGGAAGCCCTGCCGCGCGACCCAGGGCGCAGGGCGTCAGGCTGGACACTCACAGGCATGCATTGGTTCACATCATAGCGTTGCCACTGAAAGCGGCCTGATCGCAGAGGAGTACCGGTGTGCCAGCGTTCGTCGGCGAGGGCGTCCGTCAGCGCTCGGCAGGGGCTCGATGCTGGTGCGTGCACAGGTGCTGGAGGCAAAGTGATCGATACACAGGACAGAATGGCAGACCTGCTTACACACAACAGGCAGTCATGAGCGAAAGCAGGGCCTTGGGGCAGGCAGGAGCCGATGAGGGGGCGGTGCCACATCGTGAGCGCGCGACAACTGTGCCAAGGGGGCTGGCGCGCCCATGCGTCAGGACAGCACAGGAACAAGCCCTGCCGGCGCACCGCGAAGAGCGTCAGGCGGTGCACGGGCGGCGCGAGCGCATTGACCTCCTCAGCAGCCTCCGCGGGGGCGGCGCCGCGCGGGGCCGCCAGCGCGGCGGCGGCGGCCGCGGCCGCGGCGCTGGCGCCCGCGCTGGCGCCGGCCGGCGCGAACGTGAGCGCGTAGCCCAGCAGCACGGCCACGAGGCCGGCGAGCGCGGCGCGCTCGGCGGCCGTGTGCAGGTGCGGCGCGACCGGGCGCAGCGGCCGCGCCAGCGCCGCCATGATGCCCGGCAGCACCTCCTGGCGCACGCGCGCAGCGGTTGGGGTAGGGTAAGGGTAGGACACGGC
>JAABUO010008819.1_pt1 | contig 11348 bp, 15 predicted proteins | sample 5559291 | NCBI WGS metagenome assembly JAABUO01 (sample SAMN10711878, study PRJNA513372) | rock metagenome | isolation source: Antarctica rocks | place: Antarctica: Victoria Land, Finger Mt sud | reverse complement strand
GTTACTGTCTGCCATGCCAGCCAATGCAGAAGCTGCTAACATGGCTTCATTGTCAGGCACCCACTCCTCATTGCATTCACCAGCAGCTTCAGGTACAGCTTCTGTCAAGATACTAGCTGACAGCAACGACGGCCCAGGATCAGGCCCTTGTTGATCTGCCTGCTGACATATGATGCCATCATCTGATGTTTCTGATTGCATTGGTCCACCTTCCTCATGCACTGTCTGTGCTGACCCTGCGCTGACCGGCACTCTCCTTGCTTCAACTGCTGCTAGCTGACCTGGACTGCTGTTCTGCCTTTGCTTCACTGCCTGTGATCCACTGAGCAAGGCTTCAGCAGCACATGCCACAAGGCTCTCAAGTGGTCTCCTCTGAGCGTGTGCATGAAACAACGCAGGCTGCAATGCCTCTGGTGTTGGATGTGCCAGTGTGCCAGGCAGTGTCTGCAGCATCTTGTCTGCAACAAACCAGGCTCTGGGCAGCTGGGGCTCTTGAAACAGCACACCAACTGGCAATGCGTCTGATGCTGTGTTGAGCGCTGAGTCAGCTGCTGAGTCTGGAGCTGAGTCCGTGAGAGCCTGAGTGGGTGAGCTGGGCGGTGGGGATTGCTTCTCAAGGCTCTCTGAGCAGTCCAGCTGAGCTGCTGATGGTTGAGAAGCCTGTGCTGTGATGCCAACCTGGTCTGTTGCCACAGGGGAAGGGCTGTGCACAGGTGTACTAATAGTACCAAGTGCCCTTGACAAGACTTCAAAATCCACGCTAGGCGTTGGGGAACCTGACGTGTCGCTGATGGTGGCATCTGGGCTCAGGCATGAGCAAGGTACCTGTGTGAGCTGTGAGGCAACCTCAGGGTATAGCAAATTAGCTCTAGGGCTGGGGGAATCAGCTTCAGGGCTATGTGGGAGTGGAACAGCCCTTCTGCTGCCTATCACGTGTACTGCTGGCTTTGCTGCGGGGCCTGCAGCACTGGTTCTGATGGTTGTCTTGATCCTCGGACCCTTGTTAAAAACCAAAATTGGATCCTGAAGAAGCTGGGCGTTAGGAGCAGGTCCCTGTGGGGTCACAGCTCTGAGCCTGGCATCAGGAAAGGGTCCTGGAGGGGTCAGACTGCGCTGTCTGGGGGGCTTGGGGAATGCTTGCAAAGTGTCAGTGCTGTGCTGGGCTGAGCCTGCTCCACCAGCTGCCTGGTGCGCAAGCCAGCTGATGCCATATGGACTACTGACAACACCAAGCCTGGGGACAGCAACTGGGTGGGAACTGGGTCTGACCCCAGTGCTTTGCTGAGCACTATGTTGGGAACCTACTCTTGCGTTATAGTTTGGCCTGCCATGCAGCAGGGACTTGGATTGTGTCCCAAAGCTTTGACTTCCCTTCTGGGGACCGTGCTGGGGATGAAAGCTTGGACTGTCATTTGGCTGGGGGTTGCGGTGGGACTCAAGGCTTTGCCTGTCTTGAAAATGGGCAGCTGGCCCTGCACTGACTCCTGTACAAAGAAGAGGGTTGGGACTCAGCTTGATATTGCAAATAGCATTTAGATCCAAGGCTGAAGCTTTGCTCACCTGGGTACTTTTCAGTCAACCAAGGATACCGTGTTGGCTCCATGCTGACCAGATTTGACAGTGTGCCATTCACAGCAGCTCTGGCAAGCTCTTCATCAGTGGCTAAGCCCAAGTCGCTGTGGCGAACAAATATGATCCCCTCCAGCAAGGCATGCCTAGACATCTGGTCAGGCGCTCCACTTGCAAATACTTGTGTCATGTCAGTCCTCAATCTGAGCTGTGACGCAATGGGTGAGGAGGAACTCTCGGGTTGCCTATCGGGCATCACAGAAGGTCCCATCAAGTCAAAAGGCTCTAACTTGACTGGCACCACTAATGGGGGTCCTGAAGGTTTGACCCCTGCTTTTGGTGCTGCTGCTGCCGCTGCTGAGGCTTCAATCCATGCTGTTGCAGTTGACGCTGGCATGCCAGCTGGTAGGTGCTCTGCTGTTGCAGCAGCATTGGTCTCAGATCGCTGCAGCAGAGACTGCAGCTGTTGGGCACGCACCACTCTGGACTCTGAAGACACTGCAGAATTGACACCCTGTAACAAAAGCAGCGTCTTACTGTCCAGCTTCAATCCTGTAACATTTTGCATGCAGCAAGCAAGACAGGCATTCCATGTGAGCAGCCTTGCCCCAACCCGGCCACAGTTGATTATCTGATATTACTGTCAGTTCTAAGCTGTGCAAATGAATAACAACAGCATGAATGCTAGTGCAAGGCATTCGGGCCAACAAATGTCTATGTGCGCAACTAAATTACATGTTGTTGGTGGTCAGCATGTTGACTGCTGGGTACTCTGTCCTTGCTGACATGTTTGTCTGAACCCTGCGGTGCTTCTGCTTCTTCCAGTTGCAGTGACACTGGTTGCTGCCAGGGCCCAGGACTGCATGATTGCGTACCCTGACAAGCATTGGAAGTAGAGCCAGGTCCACCTGGACGGTCACCATTAACAAATTGGGCTGGACCTGGACCAGCATTGTGTGATGGCAAGGTAATGCCTGCGGCATTTTCCATGTCATGTGTGTGTGAGTGATCCTCCATGGCTTCTGGGTCTGAGTCATTCTTCATGGTATGTGGGTGTGAGTCAGTAGGCAGAGCAAGCTTATTGTGCACAGCATGTGGCAGGGAACAGCTTGCGCTTGGGGTTGCCGCTGCAATGGGTCTGCCAGACACAACCATGCCTTTGGGTGTACCCAAACGCAGGTAGTGAGGAACACCTCCCAATTGCTCCATGGATCTGTCAGGTAATTCTTCATGCTGTGGCTTGATGACAGTGGTTGCTGGCAGGTGGCCCTTTTGACTCCTGTCATTGGCGGCCCTGGGACCAGCAGCAATGACTGTGCTGTTCATGACTTGCTGACTGACAGCTGCTGATCTTGGCACGAACATGAGCAGCTGTGCTGCTGTAGTTTCAGGCGCTGTGCTCGGTATGTGAGATGCCATGCTGACTGTTACAGGTTGGACCAGTGTCGCAGATGTTGCTGAAATCATGGGGGTAGACATAGCAGGAGTAGCCTTAGCTGCTGTGTTGGAAGCAGGGAGGCTGGTGTGCAATGTAGCAGCTGGCGGTACCAAGGCTGTCACAGGGAAGCTGACATTGAAGCTGCAGCTGGCTTCTGTTGCTTGTGTCAAGGCGGGATAGCCACCACTGAAGACGCGGGTTGCTTCTGGCATGGAAGCTTCTTCTGGAAAGCCAGGTGATGCTGCCCTGGGAATTTGGCTGACATTGACTGTGCTTGCATCTTCTACTGGGCTGCCATTGACTGTCACAAGCACTGACTTGGACAGCTCTGGCATCAATATTGCTTCTGACTGAGCAGGTGGTTTGAAAGAGGACTGTGGTGTAGCTGCCTGCTTAGCGTTGACAGTCGTTGATGCGTCAGCTGTGGCAGGTGCTGCCAGATTTGGTGAGTTGCCATCTCTAGCTGTGCTTGCAGTCGTTGCAGCTGTCACATCTGCTGCAGACTCAGGGGGCTCGCTAGGTGCCTGATGCTTGACTAGCTCTGCTTGTTTTGTGCTGCCTGCCAGACTGAGCTTTGCCATTGCCTTTCGATGTGACTGGGCTGCTTTATGGTGTCTTCTGGAGTCTGTGCTAGATGCAGATGACAGCTTTGCAACGGGAGATTTGGTGACAGCAGAGGCTCGCGGGGTGCGCCCAGGCAAGCTTCTGAGCTTTGCATACTGACCACCTGCTGCATCTTCTGAGCTGTTGCCTGCAGACAGAGATGCTGCTGACTGCACAGAAGCAGTGGCGCTCTGTTGTGCTGCGGCAGCAGGCTGCAGTTGTCTGACTGCCTGTCTCCTGGCTGGAATGTTGGCTGGTTTACGACTGGCAGGCTTAACTGGTGTGCCAGGAGAAGCTGTTGCTGCCTCAACGCTTTTGGGCAGATCAGTGCTAGCTGCTGGGGTGCTGCTGCTGGAAAGAGTGGTGCTTTGCCTTGGTGATCTTCGTGTAGATGGATGGATGCTCTTCTGAGATGCCATGTCACATGGCATAAAGTGTACTCACTCTGAGAGCAACCCTTCTGCCTCTGCTGCTGTCCTCGGCCCTGTAAAGAATCGGAAAGGATTCAGCAAAACTCAAACCTCTCAGCAAACCGTAGCCAGATGCGTTCTGATCGTAACTATTTGGAAGTCCCGGCTGTGACAGCGCTGAGGTCTCGAGCCTGGGCTGCGGTTCTGAACAAGGCGATGCAGCTGCCTTGTGTAGCTAAGCGGCAGAGCTACAGGCAATGTTGTCGTCGCTCATTAAAGAGGCGAAGCGGTTTGCTAATTGCATCGAGGCCAGGTGAAAGGCGTGCATTGCGAAGGACCGACAAGACACGTATGCAGCTCATGAAGCCAATGTGACCAACTGGCGGTCTGCAGGTTAGCCAGCCAGCGCTGCAGGGCAGGATGCTGAGCACTGGCCATGATTTGATACACCTGAGCGCATAGCAAGCAGCGCGATGTCTGTGATGCTATACCTTAGCCGGCGAAGCAGATCCGATTGTCGCAAGCCTTGCAGGTAAGGGGCAGCCACCACTGCAGAGGCTCTGGTAGGCAGCGACCAGCTGGGCTCAAAGCTAAGCTGCACTGTGTTGTTTAGTGAACACTAGGGCGTGTTTGCGCCTGACAGAAATACAGTGCCTCAGTCTAACATTTGCTGACTGAGGTGGCGCCATTGCCATGTACACGCACCTGTCACCTCATTGGGTTCCGCACCCAGCAAGACCAGCAACTTGTGTAGCGATCATTGACCAGACGAGCGGCAGACCACTGTCGCAGACGCTGCCTGTCAAGCCGTGGCCTCTGACAGCCTTGTGACCCCGCCAAGTTGGTCAGTCCAATGTCTTACGACGTTCAACATGGCGGCATCATTCGTTAGCCCGGTTTTAGAATCTTGCTGCATAGGCACAAGCGATGACAAATGCAACCTGCCGTCTCAACAGCAAAGCGCGGCGCATCGCTGGTCTCGGACTCGAGGTGCTCTTCGTCTGCGCGAGTCCTGTGACAACATGAGCGCTGGGCTTGTGCAGATGTCTCATTTGCCGAAGCATGGAGAGGGGTTTGCAATCAAGGAACAGCTTCGGTCAACTTTTACTTGGTTTGCAACATGAACAGTGAAGCACAATCATACCAACGCATTGCAGAGCATACAAAGGCGATCACCAAAGGAAAAACTGACACACTCGTCCAGCCTACCGTGCACCCATCAGGTATGTTGCTGCTAACAAGTGTTGCCAGTCAAGTTCAGCAAGTGCGCTTGCCTCCAAAGAAAGAGCCATCAATGCAAGGCTGCAATGACTCGGCATGCAGCAGCGTGACTGACATGCATCTTGCACATTCATGAAATATGTGATCCCTGACAAATTCTGTGCGGTCTACGGTATGCAGGACTGATCAATGGAATCCAGGATGACCCACACATGTGGATGACTGCCAGGCTGTCTTTCACGTGTCCAAGCCTCACGCGTACAACAAAACAGGCATCTGGAAGGTAAATGCTCATCTAGGACATTGGCTCACAAGCTTACTTTGCAATTCTGATGGCACCTCTACCAATGCAGCCCTGCAGAGCACGTATTCCAGTTGGTGTTATTTCTGGCCAGCTACCATCAGCTGAGTGCTCATGACAGGCTTTGTTCAAACACAGCTGAGCAACAGCAGGCAACAACCTGGGTCTGAGCAGCAATGCAGGCAAACTTGCCTGACTGTTGCCGGAAATCCTGCAACAACTTTAGACATGGCGGCCTTGCCAGCACCAACATCCATCAGCTTCAGGCTGTCCCTTGCAGCAGCCCTGCATGAACATAATGTCCTGAAGTCACCAGCATGCTGCACAAGACCTGGTGCCTCTTGCATGTTTAGACTAACAAACTGCAGGCTGAAGACTTTCATACTGCAGACCAGGCAATGATGCGATAGCATAAAGCATATGACTGGGGTCATCAGCAGAGTGCTGTTACGTGCAGGGTGTGAATTGCATCAACAACAGTTGTGCATAAACAATGCAAAAGGCGCTGAGTCACATACCACTTGTTCAGAGTGTCCTGCGCGGCGCGTGCCTCCTTTAGGTTTCCTTTTCTAAACTCTTCGTCTACCTTTGCCACCAAATGAGGCAGGACTGCAGACATGCCTGCAATGAGAACACATGTACATGAGTGTTGACACCTGCCTGCCTTAGGTTGCATATGCATGGTGTGTATCAGCATAGTGCCCTCTGTGCTATAGCAAGATAAGCTCAGGTACAGCAGGTGTGCTTAATAAGGTGTCTGTCATCAAGGTGCATGAATGCATGTTAATCACCTCCTGCTATGACTCCATCCAGGCCTTTCTGCAAGCCATCCAGAGCTTGCCCTTCAATGCCTCCTAAGTATGCCTGCATGCTACCATGCACAAACTGGGATGTGCAGCCATTGAGTAGAGCAACCGCAAGTGGAGCAACCTCGGCATAACCCCAGCCCATACAAAATACTGCAAGCTTAGCATACATACAAAGGACCAACAACCTCTGTGTGGTCTGTGTGATGACATCCAGCGTAGTAACAGATGCAAATGGGTTTAGTATGTAGAAATTGTGGTTCAGAGGTACAGAAACTCGCCTGCAGATGGGGCATAGCGTCCTTGTAAGGAATGGCATCAGACATGGCTGTCACTGTGCATTTGATGCCCCGCAGGTGTGGCAGCTGCTTTGCCACCTTCTTGTATGACTCAGTTGAGATGACGTTGCCCGTGTGTACAGAGTAGTTGTACAGGTAAGAAGGTAGCTTGGTCGTTTTCAATACTGCTAGGATGAAGTTTTCGATTCCAGCATCTGGTACTGTTGCAAAATAGTAAGGTGGCAGCAATAAGACTGCATCTGCAACAGTTTGTTGACCCTGCACTGAAACAACAGCAATTAGGATGATCTGGATCAAGTGATATTCAGGAATCACATGAGATTTAGGACAAGATGAGTTCATGCCGTCCAGTGTACCAGCACAACATGGCATGCAAAACCTAGCCTAGCCTAGCCTAGCAAGCAATGCAGCATCCATGTAGATGACTCCATCATTCTAGGCAAAAGAAACCATGTGCAAAATGAGCAGGGCAGATGCATGCAGACTGATAATTGATTGGTCCTTCTGCATGTTTGCTTACTTTGTTTGCGGTAGTTATTTGTGTCGCAGCATGCTCAATCAATTCCAAGCAATCTGGCACAGCTGTGCTGCTGACCCCGACGACAACTTTGCCAGGCCAATGGGCTCTGCAAAGCTCTGCTGCATGTTTGCGCTCAGCCAATGTCATTGATGGAAACTCGCCAGTGCTCCTGCAATCAGGGAGGGTAGCAAAGACATTGATAAATCACCAGAGAATGTAGGCCTTGCACTGCAGCACAACACTAGCAGCCAGGCAACTTACCCATTGATCACTACATTCTTAATGCCGCCTTGCCATAGATGCTGCAGAAATGGATACACAATTGATGTACTTAAATACCAAGCTTGATGCTGAATTGTTTGTTTAGCACCTCTGGTTGCCACAAAGCTATGTGCAGTGCGTTCGTGGCATGCCATGTACAGACTACAGTACCTCCAGGTATTTGATGAAGCTTGCATCATCAATGTTTAGGCTGTCTGGCTTAAATGGCATCAGCAGAGCTACCATAGGACCTTCCATTGCAAAGCTGCTAGCATCAACAGAGTGTGACGTGCCATTGGAAGCTTGAGTACCTGTGCACATAATTCACTAGCTGTTGAACAAAGCTCAAAATGGTCATTGAAGGTGACAACTTTTGCAAACATGGTTGCAGCATGTGATACAGGATGACTTGAAGTGCGTCGGCTGTAGTCCTGCCATAGTCTTGAAGCTTTAAACACCAAGCTGACGCATGTCGATGCTCGGCATGCATGCATGCTTGCACATGCGTTCATAATTGGGTCTCGAAGGGGCGGTGAAACCTTGCCTGTCATCTTGGAAAGTTTCATCAGAGACACTCTAAGTCGTTGCCGCGGGAGCAGTTGCGATATAGCACGTGGTGTCCGCGTTGAAAAGCAACTGAAGTCAGCTTGAAGCACTGTGCTTCGGTGCAGAGCCGGACCAGTTGCGATCAGAGCAGAGCTCGTGAGGGAAATATTTGTGCGCGTGACGACTGTGGTGCAGTGCATTAAGGTTGCACGACGCACTGCTTTGCAGACGATCAGTACAGACACATTAGGCATGCATTTGCATTAGTCACGCTCATGATGACACACACAAACACTGCATAAAGTGGCATAACCAGCGACGACTGTGACGAGCGCAGATGTGTCTACAGCGACAAACAGCAGAGGGTCGCGCTGCTGAAACAGCTACAGCCCCCAGCAAGTACAAATACAGATTATGAGGATCAGATGACAAGCATCAGTATTACATGCAAACACATGATCAAGGCTGTCTATGAAATCGCCACATGCTGCTGAGCCACTGCTTCATGTGCTGCACTTTGCTATTCGGCTGATCTGTTGCAGAGTGCGTGGCTCGAGCCTGCAGCGGGACTGTGTTTGCATGTGCCTCATGAGTCAAAGTATCAAAAGCTGCAAGGAGCACAAACACTGCAGGATGTAGCCACCTGCAAGGTCAGGACATGTTTGCATTCATGTACCAACACTGACAGTCGATGATGGCAACAATGTTGGCCGCAAGGACATCACACGACCACACAGGTGCTGATGGCTGACATACAAAGGCTTCATGGCAGTCAATGCCATGCAGGGATGAGTTTATGGGGAGAAAAGGATTGCAACAACTAGCTGAGGATTCTTACGCTGGGTGCCGGTTGAACATGTGCCCACTCCATTCAAAGTACCAGCCACCGCTGGCATAATCTTGACTTCTTGGGGAAAAGAGCCAGGTGCTGCTGGGTGGCAACCATGCGCGCCTGCATCTGCATATGGATAGCTCCTTTCCGCCTGCAACAGCCCAGCGGACTTGAGTCATTGGTCTGTAAGGTATGCAGCACAGACAAGACTGTGCAGAACTATAGCAATGCAATGGATGCACCATTGGTCAGAAGTTTGTATGCAAGCAGGCAAACAAACACATTCATGCATATGCCACTGTGAGCATCCATTGCAAGTTACTGAGCATCAGATTCAATGCACAAGAGGATAGTGACAACTAATGACATACAGTCATTGACAGATGGTTATTAGCCTTCCAGTACCTTGGCCGTTGGAGACAATATGCAAATGGCGCACAAGCGGAGTTTGTCCAGTCAGAATGGTATGTGTGTGCAGCCCAGAATCACCACCCTTGTATACATTCCCTTCTTGCTCAGTTGCAAGCACAGAGCCATCCATGGCATAGATGCAAGTCCAAGGCTCAGCAGATTTGCCATTACACTGTGCACCCTGTGAAGCAGGCTGTTCTGCATCATTGTGCTGCCATAAATGTGCCGGCTGCCTGATGTTCTGGGAAGAGCTAGTGCTGGGTGTGTGTGCTTGAGGGCTGACTGGTTGACTGTGTTGCTTGAGGGCAACAGCAACAGGCTTGCCTTGGAGTACCAGCTCTAGAATGGGAGAGACAGGGTTAGCTGCCCCTGAGCTTTCAGGCTGACCAGAGGTAAATCGGTGATCATGCATTGTTTCAGACTGGTGGCCTGTTGCGTTGCAGGAGGTCGCTCCACTATCTAGGTGCCGCAGATGCTCTCTGTCCATCAGCCCTGTTGACCCTGCAAACAGAAACATGTAGCAACAGGTGCCACCTCTAGCACTACATCTGTTCACGGAAATAGATAGCACCCATTTTGCAGAAGACTTTGGCAAGCTTGTCACAGGCCACAGTGGATTGAAATGCATGCTGAAGTACTGTAGCTGGATGGCTGAGAGCCAGTCTTGGATGTCTCTGCCCTGGCAAGTATGCTATGACGTGAAGCTCAGGCAGACTGCAGAATGTGCTGCACAGAAGCTGCAGACCGAGCTCAGCCTTTGAAGGCCAAGCTCATGTCAGACCCTCATGCCAAGTCACCTTGCAGTTTTGCATCATGCCTCTCACGGACTACACCAAGCAGCTGACGGCCTGACACCAGCTGCAATACATCTCCTACACCGGCCACAGTGCGCTCTTCCCCTTCAAAGGCTTCTGGCAGCTCCCCTGTGTTCATGCGTACTCTGCGAGCACATGAAGACAAAAATTGTTGCAGAAGCAGGCTGGACCAACATCTCTGCACCACAGCTTTCCGTTCTTCTGAGCTGCAGCTAGAAATTTTGCAGGGTGTCGTGCCTTACCAACTTTTGGTGAAAGAGCAGAACTTGCTATCCAGCACCAGAAGTGTATTGATGCAGCATGCCTTGTCCATGGGAAGCAAGCCTTGCTGAACTTCCTGCAGCGAATATCTGCAGTATTCTTCTTTACCGCATGCACCTCACCTAGGACCAAGATAGGCATGGCGCACAGCTGCATTGAATTCGGTCCGAAGTTCTGCTCTCAACCTGTCAACTTGACTAGCGTTGGGTTTTGTTGATGGCTTGGTTGCCCATGCAAACCAGCCAGCTCCAGGCACCCATTCTTCTTCACCCTGGTGGAATTGCTGCTCTGCTTGCCTACAAAGGGTCAAAGGGTTGTGCTTTGGGTCTTCAGCATGTCACTGGAGCACAGTCTGTGTACTTTGTGTTGCTAAGCTGACCTTGACCCCTCCTCTGCAGCGCGGTGAACAGATGCCGAGCTGCTATTCAAGCTCAAGTCATACAGCTCTCTGTGCCTGTTGTTGCTAAGTACCTGATAGGCAACTAGTATTCTGGCAAATTGACCACCATCTTTGTTGCTCTGCCTAACGTCGGGATGATGCAACTTTGCTTTCTGCGAAGCAGTATGAATGTTAGCAAGCGAATAGCCAGCATTGCTCCGACAAGCACATCTCAGGTTCACCTGCCGGAAGGCACGTTTGATCTCAGAAGCGCTAGCCGTTTGTGTAACCTCGAGCAAAGCATACAGGGAGACCTCCTGAGATGCAGTGCAGAGACGGCGCAATGGTATATAGCGATGCATGCGGCGAGCGTCGCACGGAAGGGCATCACCTTGCAAAGCTTATATGCATGTCAGCAAAAATTTATGCCAATAATTTGCACGTCAACGCATATGCGAGCGTGTTGATCACCATGTGAAAGTCTTTAACGTCAAAAGGGCCGGGCCACGCCGTGCTTGTTCCCGGCAACAAACAGAGTTGACGTTCCATCTTCTCGCAAGCCTGCTTGGTTAAGGTGGCAAGCGCGCAAGTCTGACAGCTCTCGCTGCAGAAGTAGGTGCAATCACAGGCAATGACAGAGGCGTTGGCTCTGCTCACGACTGTCCGTGTAACCCAC
>JAABUO010008817.1_pt1 | contig 11349 bp, 13 predicted proteins | sample 5559291 | NCBI WGS metagenome assembly JAABUO01 (sample SAMN10711878, study PRJNA513372) | rock metagenome | isolation source: Antarctica rocks | place: Antarctica: Victoria Land, Finger Mt sud | reverse complement strand
CCCAGGCACAAAACACAGACATACCTAAAACTCATTAGTGTAACTTTCATCAGCTGCGTTGCAGTATCAGGGATGGCATGTATTGTGAGCTGCACGAGTCCTAAAGGCTCCCTACAGGTAGCTACCTCCACTACAGACCCCCAGCCCATGGGCAAGGTGGGCCAGGTTTGTCATTCCAAACAGGATAGGATTGTCAGCGTGAGGGAGTGTGCCACTCTATCATATGTACTGGCATCAACATCTGCATGTATTTGCAGCACTTGCACAAGACTGGGCGCGTGTCATGAATCAGTGACATTGCAGGGGGGGCCTCCAGGGCCATCAAACATGACAGTACATCTTCTGAGCTTGTCTGCAGGGACTGTGTACAGTCTAATTAGCTGCTTTGAAGTTACTGTTGCCTGGCAAATGATCTCTGCAGCCAAAGACAATGATGCTTGCTCACTGAGTTGGCGGCCCTCCTTGCTGATAGCAAATCCTGCCTGTCAGTGCAGGGTTTTGCTGATGATCTCCAGCTTGCAAGCAATGTGCACAACTAAAGTTGCCAGCTTGGCAATCCCCCACTGGCAGTTTGTGTAGGCCAATGTCTGCGCCACAGTCTGTTTGTAGCTATAGTCACTGTGTTGATGCGGTCCTAGCATATGTCTTTTGTCAAGTCCTGCAGCTCCAGCTATTAGACATCTGAGCAGAAATTATGGTTGGTCTTCCGGATACTCTTTTAGATGATGCAGCAAGAAAACAGCAAAGCTGGATGCCAAGGCTCCAATTCTAGAGGTGAGCTCTACACAGCAATCAGAGTGGCATGCCAGAGTGCACCAAGCAGCAAGACCGATTTCACAGGAAGACGCAGAAGCTTGCTGCCTGAATAAGCTTCCCTCTGTCAGAGGGAGAGCCTGTTCAGTCAGCAAATCTCTGTTTTCTGTGCAACCTGTTGCATATGCACAGTAGTGCAGTGAACTTACTAGTTCAGAAATTTTGGCCAGAGTTTGGTGCCTTCTGACTTTGACGGCAGGCTGCTGACTACGTCTTCGACTGCGTCAAAAAATTGAAAGTTGTTCCACCCCGCTGACAGCAAGATTCTGAAGCTGTTGCTTGTGCAATGCCCAAGGGGATGCTGACACAAGATGCAGCCACAAATGGGATCTATAATGTACATTGCAATCTCCAGCAATGCAATGGTCCAGACCTAAATTTATGACGCAAGCTGTACTTTAATTCAGAAAACGTCATCCTTTCACTGGAATCTAAGGGTTAACAGCGCAATCGTGTGCAGCTGAGCTCAATGCAACGAGCTCAGAAGAGAATACAGCATTATTCAACATATGCAGTCCACAACTTTTCAAGTAAGATGAATATGTGGACTACATCACAGACCAAGCGCAGCGCTGTACACAGGTCAAACACACACACAAACCTGTGATGCTGAAAGCTTGCATCAGCAGCGCAGTGCACTGCCCGTCATGGCAGCTCTACTGTATACATGCTCCTGAGATTGATGCAATAAGCTTGAATCATGCTGCAGCCGTCACTGACGGAAAACTGCATGACAGGCCAAGCTCTACCTCACACTACACAGAGCAAAGACGAAGATTGGGCAGCCTTTGATGAATGAGCCTATATATGTACTAAAAGTATTCATGCCAAAGTTCTGCCTTGTAGCCATGTTCATCCCTTGTTTTGTGATGTCAGCATAAGCACATCAACCATTGTCCACCTGAGCCTTGTCATCATGATCAGAACCACTCTGATCTGTATCGCTGGCATAGTTGCCTGCAGCTCCAGAACAACAATGAGTGGCAAATACCTGTTTATGCATAACTGCAAGGAACCAGCTGCAACAGGATAGCGCTATTGCCACACGACCTTGCTGCTGAAGTACTGCAGAACAGCACAGCCTGCAAGTGTGTGACATGACTAACATGAACAAATCATAGCATTGGTTGCTCACCTAGGATGTCCGTGAGACTAGGTTGAGGTGGCGCTGATGCTGGCCGTCTGTCTGTCTCATCTAATGGTGGCTTGGATGCTATTGCTGCAGGCTGCATGGACTCTGCTGTCTCATGAGGGTCTCTGTCATCTTGGTCTGGTTTCAGCTTTTTGGTTGGTGGCTCCCCTTGCTCTGTTGAGCTGCTGTTGTGTGCGTTTGAGGGCTTTATCCTCACACTATTGAGTGCAGCTTTTGACGCTTGTCTGCTACACACCAAGGAGAGCAATGTTGGGCTGTGCTTTGTGCAAAAGCAATGGTCCCCCTGTTGATGTACTCAGCTTGTAGAGTGCTGCTGCTTACCTGCCAGCTTTGTCTTTCCGTGCTTGAGCTGCCCGCAGCGCAGCTGCAGCCCTTTCAGCTTCTACTCGAGCTCGTTCCTTCATAAATTGCTGTCGCTCACTATCCCGCAGCTCCATCTCTGTAAAGCGACGTTTTTCCTCCTCATCCCTTAAGTACAGTAAGTCTCCCTTGTCAAAAGCTGCAAATGCACATTGAATCAGCTCATGACAGCAACCTGCACTCCTGTAGGCTGTGGGTGTGTGAGCAAAGACCTTACCTCCTCGGCCAAAAAGCCAGCCGCTCTGGTTTTGCTGTGTGTCTTCAATCTGCACCAGCAGCAACAACTCAGCCTGCTGCACTTCGATGCATTAATTTATATGATGTGATCAGCAATCTTACATCGTGGACCATACGCATGTAATCGGCATCTGTCTCAGCACCCTCTGAAAACAGGTCAAGATCCTGCCTCCTGTTGGGATCTGGAGGCCGCAGGCTACCAGGTTTTGGCGCAGCCTTCCCTAGACGATTAATACCCTGCATGCCATAGAGACTCTCAGGTGTGCAAAGCCCCTGCGAGTCTTGTAAGCCGGCTATAACACACCCGAGCAAGCAGACTCCGATCACGTTGGCGAATAGCGCTCAGCAAGCAAGCTGCATCACTTCGGAAAGTACAGACTTACCGCCATGACTCAGCCTTGTACTCTGTTTGTGAAGAACTTTCAAGAGGCGTTTTGACAGATCCCGAACAAGCGGTACCCGAGTAGAACAGATCTCGTCTGCAAGAGCGTCCACGGAACGTGCTCACCAAGGAGGCGGGTAATGTGCGAACCTCGAGGTCGGTCGAGCTCACTTTCACTTATCAGCTCAGCACCTACTTTCACCAAACAATGCGCCAATCAAGCTAGCACACACATCTGTTGCTGCGTATGAGTCAATATTCCTGGCTGTTGCCCCCAGGCTGGTCCTTATAGATGACATGAGCTTCAACACTAAAGCAAGTACAAGCAATAGAGGAAGCAGCTTAATCAAGATTGACAAACACTTTTCATGACTCAAAAGCATTCACAACTGATTTGACTAGCTAAAATCTTGTCATTTGTATGCCTGCCCCAGAAGGCTGCACAATTGCACACTTCACTCCTTTGGCTTTCTCAATCGCCCCGGGCAGGACTCGACGCCCACCCACATACAATCGAACTGTGAAGCCTGTGTATTCCTGAAGCTGTTTTGTTTGGCTATTATATGACCTTGCCCCCACTTGGCTTTGACTTGTTTTCACACCAAGCAAGCGGTCTGCCAGCTTCTGCCTGTCTGCCTCTGCATCCCGTACATCGTGCCCCTCTAAGTACTGCTTAGTCTTGCCCACAAACAAATAGTTATTGCCTGCCTTTGTTGCTTCAACTACTCCGTCAAAAAAGTACTCATCTTTCCCATCTAAGCCTTTTATGGCCTTGAAGAAGTCAAGGGCATTTATGTCTGTGTGGCCTTCGTCTGTGAGTGCTAATTGAACAGCTCTGTTTACTTCATCTTCCAAGCCAAATTCAACATGCAGCTTCCACCTGTGTGTGTTTTTGTCCATTTCTGCCACGGAAGCAATTGCTGCAGTTGCTTGGGCAACACTTGCAGTTATGGTTGCTTGGTTGACCTTGATTTGCTCATCAAGACTGTGTCGTGGAGTGCATGCCATCGTCAACCTAGCGTCCTTTACCCACCTGAGAGATTAATATGGTATCACTGAAAGAAAGTTGCAGATAAATGCGGTTGCTATGGCAAATGGAGAACGAAGCAACACACCTGAGACCAATGTCACGATACTGGTCTTCAAGCCAACTCCGCAGGTCATCCCAACTGAAGCGGTTGTCAGCAACACAAATGTCCACATTGGGGTAGTTCTGTATGATTTCAGCCAGGGGCTGTAAGTGTGTTGCATACAGCTCGTCGAAGGAAACATCTATGAAAAAGCTTTCGTGGTCCTTGACGTTTTCATAAATAGATGCTTTCTCAAGCTGCACATCATACCAGTGTCCCTCATCAAAACTACCCAAATGTGATACTCGAAGGCGCAACAATTCGAACAACTTGCTGTTACCTGAGGCTGCAAGTATGTCAGTTGTTGAGCGGTCAAGTATTGACAAGACAGGTCCCATCCGACCGGTGCCTCTCGATGTCTTCTGAAATGTGGTGTGCCTGCCATTTTACAAACAACGCGGTGTATCTGCTTGCCGTAAGTGCGTGACGCAGGTACGCACTTTGAAAGGGACGTGACAAGCGGAACTTTATACATGCTTCGACAAGCAAAAGATGCCGCCAATTGTATAGCCGAAAGGGTTGTAGCCAATTGACCGGATCCGACGAACACAGCAAGTTACTGCCAGCAACCTCACGTGCAATCCGAAGTTCTTGTTCAGCTTCCAATATTACACATTCTAACGATGGGTTTTCAGATCGCGCCAGAAACGACTGGATTGCTCCGGAACCACAATGAAACACCAATTAGCTACAGCGCTGTAAAAGCCTCGATGACCTTGTGATGCCGCACGAGACGACATGCAGGCACAGTCAGGTTCTGTATTGGATGCCTACATAGCCAGCCAGGCCAGTCCTGGCAATTTGTCAGGATTGGGCTCCTGGACCTCGCTCCAGGCTCAGGTACACTCAGTCGTTCGCTCGGAATGCTGTGCGGCACCGATTGTAGCTGCAATACGACCAATCTTTCGTCGTGTCGTTCAGGCAGCACTGCAACAAGGCCAAGCCCGGCAGGGCACTTCCCAACCACCTTCACGCTTTGAGGCTCTTGCTTTTAGCTCAAACGCTGCTGCAAACTTCGGACAGGACTTTCGTACTTTGGTCCGACCTCACCCGCAGCATCACCAGATAGCAGATTCCAGGTATGTTGTCACAGTCTTTTGCTCTGTCAGCCATGAAAGAAAGTTCACACCCTGATTTTGGCCTGCAGAGCTATAAACAAACCTCCAACATATGCCAATGCTGATGCAACGGCCTTTGCTCCTGCTCCTGCATGGCAAAGGGATGCAAGAGGACCTACAGCAGACCCCTGGTCTCTAGCACAGCCTCGCCAACCTGCCTACGGATATGGCAATGACAACAGTATGAGCAGCTGGCAACAGCAGATAGCTAACTTACAGCAGCCACCCATGGCTGATCAGCATGCTCAGCCACAGCATCAGGTGAATTGCAGACTCTATCTGTACGAGAAGTCATTGACTACATTTTTTTGGCTTTCTCAGCACCTTACAGGGCATTTGTGGGTGTAATTGTCATTGTCTTCACAGTTTGCTCTGAGCCTTCAGCAGTATCAAACCATCAGGGGCATGCAGGCATGGGCACTTGGGAGTGAAGCGTCAGGCCAACAGGCACATCAGCAGCAACAGCAGCACCAGAACCTGGGCATTGCACATAAGCCCAGTTCAGGTGACCAGCTGGTGCAGGTTAGCTGCTGCACTTTGTCTTTTGTATTGCATGGCAAGTCTAATTGCATCCCTTATCACCAAGGACAGCATGCAATATTGTACCTTCCTGCTCTTGCGCCTTTCTAGCAAGCTGTACATGGGCTTACACAACTCAATAGTCACCACAAAGCTGGCTGCACTCCTATCAGTACGCCTGATCAGTGGCACTGGCATCATGAAGTCACCTTGGGTCAGCAGCTGTAGGTCTGAAAAGCTCACATCAGGCATGATGCAGTCAAAACTGTCAATCAACTGCACAACACAATGATCAAATTTAGTATAGGCTTGTGTATAAGTCAGCGAAATACCTTGCTTGGACTGATTGGACTGATTGTGGTGGCAGGATCTAAGGGCACACTGGGGTAGTATGGCATCATCCCCTCACCAGCCCCAGGCCAGCCTAAATGCAAATGTGCCTCACCCCTTACCGCCACAGGCCTCGCAATCAGGCAAGCCCCAGCCCACCCAGTTGCCTGTCCTCACAACATTGCTTGCCAGTGCTACCCTCCATGACATGTGGGGTGGCCGCCACCTATGTCCATGTTGCACTGCTCTATCTAGCCTACAACTGCTCAGCCTTGTGCATTCCTGACAATGCATCTCCATTTTCATGGTGCAGGGTTTGAGCATATGTGGGGCCCAGCAACTGTGCCAGGGCTGGGCCACCATTCTTCTGTTGGGCTTGGCCAGCAGCAGGCAGCTGCTCCTGCAGCTGCTCGCTTGCCTGATGATTTCCCAGTGCTGGATTTCCCTGACTGGGATGGACCAGGTCAGTCTCTGCATCCTTTCCCTACACAAGCACTTGGCGGTAGTGCAGCTGCTGAGCAGCTAACCCAGAGCATTGCACAACTGGCTGTGATGTGTACATACATGCAGCTGCTGTTTTTTAGCCATCCTGTGCCGTTGATATGCCTTGTGACAGGTGCCTGGGCAACATGCTGTCTGTCAGCGCAACCACTCCTTGCAGCAAGACTGTATTGGTAGACAGGTGGTTGTGTCCCAAACCCACTGCTTGCACCAGACAAACAACCATTCAGCCGCTGAACAAGGCTTGGAGCACGCCCAAGCTGTCATGCAGTGAGGTCGACACTGTGAAAGCGGGGCCAAGGTAGGCTGTGGGACTGCAGGAGCTGGAGGCGCATCACTTGATGACATGATCATGAATAGCATTGGCGTGCCAGGCGCTTCAGCAGGTGCAGACAGCCTGTTGCCACAGTCAGGTGTGTACTGCAAGCCAGCCCTACACATCCACTGCACCCTTCTCCCTTCACCCTTCATACAAACACATTTGTGCAGTCAGTGCCAGCAGTCTTGGGCAGATCTGTGTGACATCGTGAAGCTTTGGCACCTCCTGCTGCTTCTTGTGCTATCAATGTACAAGAGAACAGCAAGAGTGTTTACTATAGCGCCCATGCAAGGAAAGGCAAGTACAGACTTTGTCAGCCGGTAGGAACAGGATGTGGGCTTGACATGCTCTGCTGACTGGCCAGGCAGGGCAGCACTGTGGAAGTTGAGGCATGGGGTGGAGGCATGTTGGGTCGCTTGAAATCAGGGTGGGCACTTTGCCAGTGGCACACATTCTGACAATTTCTGCCCTGTGACGTAGGACAGGACATGTTGTCTGCTGAGCAGCCACATGCAGGCAAGGCTGCTAGCAAGAAGAAGCAGAAGGGAGGCAAGAAGGCAGCATCAAAGGGTGCAAAGGGCCCCAGGGCTGCCTCTGATTCAACTCATGCTGAACATTCTGAAGATGGGCCCATTGTCGAGTTCTTTGTTGCGACCCCTGAGGATGCACAGCAAGATGACTTGGAGCCTCAAGGTCTGTCACAAGTACTAAGCATTTAAGTGACTGCATCAGCTGAGTTGTCCTACATACTCCCCAGCACCACGTTCTATGTGAGCGCGTGATGAGTTGTGCATGGGTGTTCTCCTATTACCACTTGAGCCGGTCCAAAGAGCAAAAGTGCTTGCATGTGAGTGTGTTGTGCCGCTTTTCATGCTACAGGTGCTGCGCCTGGAGCTGTGGCCATTTCCAAATGTGAGCCCGAAGCCAAGCGCTTGCCAGCAAGTGCCTTGTCAGCGGTTTCACAGACCCTTCCCAGAGATGACGCTGGCATGCATTTGTTACACTGGACATTTGGCAGCCATTTTTCAAAAGCATGGAAGGTGCAATAGACCAAACAAGTGAACAAAAGGAAACTGCATAATGTTGTTTGTGTACTATGCCAAAGGGCAAGACAAGTGAATAACAGTGAACTGCATTAAGTTGTTTGTGTACTAATGCTAAAGGGCAAGACAACGCTTGCTTGATGTTTAGTCATTGTATTGTCGTGCCTAGATATTGTTATACTGTACACAGAAGGGCCCGTGTACAGCTTGATGAGTGGCCATGTTTTGCAACGTTGGCAAATTAGCACAAGAATTGGCCAGCCTTTTACTGCACAAAGCCTGAACTGACTGACCGCAAGTCTTCCTGATTATTATTCTGACTCTTGATGTCTGGCTTAGCAAAGGACTACAATTAGATAGCGAAGTTATATCAGCACAGCTGTGCAGCAAAACAGTAACATGTATCAGCGGTTGGTCTCTTCACGGCAGTCTGAGCTGACATGGACTGTGCCTTGCATCTCTTCGGGGCACTCTCACTGACACGTACTATGACTTGAAGCGTATTTGCATGCATCACCTGAGGCTGGCAAGCCAATATCGTGTAGCATGTGTGAATACTGATGTCAGAGTGATGAGGACGACCGCTGCCGTTGTGGTTGCCCAGGCACCTGCAACTCAAGTAATGACATAACATTGCACAACCAACATGAACATCTGGGCAGCGACAAACTGGACAGCTATAGGGCACCCTGCCTGAAGCACACAGAGGATGTACCAGTTGTGAGGCATGCAAAATGCTAGGGTAATGGGAAATATATATTACAGAACTGTGCCTAGGTTTCAAAAACAGACACCATGCAACAGCAGATGCCTGTGTGCATGCACTGCTGCAGAACACCATGCTTTCTAGATCACACCTGAAGCTAATGATCGCACGAGACACACAGAAAGATGACTTACTTTAGCATGTGGACCTGACCCTTGTAGTAAGGCAGCTCGGTGAGGGCTGGACAACATTGTCTGCTGCAAGTCCCGCGGCATGCTTTCAAAGATGGCGCTCAGCTGCTGCTTCACTGCAGACACTTCCAGAGCAGCCTGTACATTGTGAATACAACCAATCAATCAATCGCATCACCTGATTGCAGTCATGTGTCTATGCATGAGGCCTGCACATGAGGCCTGCAATCTGACAATTGCTGGAATGTACATGGTGGTGACGATGAAACTAAAGCTTTGCAATCAAGGGCTTCACATCCTGCAAAATGGCATGTCTCCTACCATGGGTCTTTGGCAGTATGGTTGTACGACGTGCCGTACAACCTGCTGAACCACCCAATGAGGGTAGAATGTGAATTTCAGGCAATCCGTGCACCACCCCACCCTGAAACCTAGTACCCAGGTGATAAGGATAATGGCTACCTGAGGGGAAGACGCAGGATGCCTTGCAGCAGCAAGGGCTGCTTCCAGGCGGCCCTCCACATCAAAGAAGGCTTCCACCAGCTGTACATCACTCAGGGAGGGCTCCAGCTTGCCTGCATCTTCACTGCCAGAATCCAGAAAGGCCTCCTGAAGCTCTGCACCCATGCTCCATACTTCTTCCTGCAGGCACAAGGCTGTGCTGCCTTGCCGCGGCATCATGTGCAGCCTACAACATCGGGTCTTGCAAAAGTCTGCATGGTGTCATGTAGTAAAGCCAGACTGGCATATGTTTCAGCAGGCAGTGCTTGAGTCTACTGTCGGCTCCATTATAGATGGGCAGATGCTTTCAGTTGGGTGCCAAAACATATGTTGACAGTGAGGTTGGACAGCCAAATGCACATCAGCAGCACTGAAACAGTGATTCAGACTGCAACCTGCTCCCACAGGGCAGCTGCATGGCATCACTTGCCGTTCAGCTGAATTTGCTAGTAACACCTCCATGCAGCGTCCAGCATGAGTAGCTGCACACAGCCAAACAGCTGTCTTGATCAGCAAGAGGCAGAAGCAGGGGATCAGATTTGCACAGCAGTGATGTACCTGCCAGGCAGCAGCCGCACCCCTTCTTCTCTCAAACCAGGCCATGAAGTTGGGACACTCGATGAAGCGCTTGTAAAACTGAACACATGCAGCCTGCACAACAACACGCCTGCTTGAATGCTGTGGACAACAACAGGATTGCATCATCCCTGGGCAGGCACCCTGTCGCATGTCTTCAAACATAGCTACATCCAGCTCTCTACCATTTACTGCAGCACAAATTTCAATATAGGCATACAGCATGACATGGTTGAAGCCAGCTTCATATTTGATGCAAGCTCACTTGCCCTTGACACCCCAAGTATGAGACATGCTGCTAGTGGCACAATGCAGATGTGGTGGACAGATAGTGAATGCAGGAGCAAGCCCCAATCAATGACAAGACGGCTGCTGACAAATTGTATGCATGTGGCGCTGACTGGCGCCTGTGAATTTGATGCACCAGATGACCAGGATTGAGCAGGAGACAAATATCAATGCAAGACTACAGGGAAGCACTCAGAAAGGGTATGTGAGCAGTAAGTTGTGACACATACTTGCCTGGGTCCTGAAGCGCTGTAGCAGCACAGCAGGCATCTGACTGCTCTGCAGCTGCTCAATGAACTCTGCATGACTAAATGCCGGAAGGTGCGGTGGCTCCTGCCCTAACGCTGCGCCTGCCCCTGGCACTGCAACATCCTGCCCTGAGGCTACAGCAGCCTGCTGTGGGGCTGCACCAGGCTGCCCTTGAGCCGCTGCAGACTGCCCTGAGGAAGGGCTTGTGCTGGCCTGCCCTGAGGCTACGCCGAGCTGCCCTGAGACTGCCTCAGCTGGTGGGCCAACAGGGTGACAGTAGGGGGCAAAAGGCATGAGCATAGCACTGGTCAGCTCCACAAAATGCTTGCGGATGGCTTGCGAGTTGAGTGTTGCCATGCGTGCTGCCTTCATGGAGGAGTCAGTAGGGGCAGCCTTGATCAACCTGGGCATACCAAATGGGAGACCTGGCATGCTGGTACTGCTGTCAGACTAACATCACATATGGTTTCCATGACTACGCATGCAGCTGTATGAATGTTTGTGCAGATTGGACTTGAGCAACCTGTTGCAGGGCTCAAACTGGTTTGCCAACATCAATTAGCATTACCCACATACGATACAGCATATGAAGCCTGAATCTTGGTACAACTGCACACAACAGGTCTCATGATCTGTACACAGGTGCTATTGCTGTCTTTTGGAGACAAGTTGCTCAATGTCACCTAAGCAATGTCAGCGGTGGCTACATGCGCATGTAACACCAAAACTCGGTTGCTTAGTATGATATCCCTCCATTCCTCAGCAGCATGCCTTGGGGGGAAAAAGGCAACAGTCAAGGCAGCATGACACACCTATCTAACAACTGCTGATCTGGCTTAGTCACTGGCTTATACCCAGTCCACAGGGCTTGCACGTGGTCCCCAAGCTGCGGCTGGGATCCCAGAGTGCGCTGCCTGACAGCAGCAACAGCAC
>JAABUO010008816.1_pt1 | contig 11351 bp, 16 predicted proteins | sample 5559291 | NCBI WGS metagenome assembly JAABUO01 (sample SAMN10711878, study PRJNA513372) | rock metagenome | isolation source: Antarctica rocks | place: Antarctica: Victoria Land, Finger Mt sud | reverse complement strand
GTCCTCTTCTTGCCCCGGCTGCCTCTGCTCTTGGCCGCAACCTTGAACATGTTGTCTTCTTCCTCCTCCTCCTCCTCCTCCTTCTCCACAGTCTTTGCTGCTTCATCACCAGCTGCCCTGGTCTGACTGCTGGCAGACTCAGACCCCTTCCTCTTGTTCTGCTTACCATTCTTCTTCTTGTTGCTCTTGGCAGGGCCCTGCTTGAGGGTTTGTCACCCATCAGTGGCGTCTGCTGACACATTGATGGTAGATGGAGAGCGCGTTTTGCCATCAGCAGAAACTGGCACGCCTACTTTGGAACTACTGGCCTTGGGTGCTTTAGGAGAACCATCAGAGCTGCTGCTGCTGGTGGAATGTTGTGTGACATCATCCACAAAAAAGTTGTGGCGGCCCACCAGCCAGCTCAAAGTAGCCGTGGCAGCCTACATGGCATTGGCAAGACATGATGATAAGGTGCAGTGCTACACACACACAACAGTCACCTCACTAGCTGCAAAAAGAAGAATGGCACAAAACCATCAGCTACACAGCAGCTGTGCAGCCAAGCATGGACAGGGAGGTACATGTTACCTGATGCACTGCAATGATGCACTACAGACACATTGACTTCAAGATCCAGACAAAGCAGAGCAAGCATGAAGTCAAAGTATGCTAGAAGACCAGCAACATCAAACAGAGAGGCTGGATCATCAGACAGTGCAAATCAGGTCAGCTTCTTACAGTGAGCTCATCACCTTAGTAAAGGCCATCAGGGCTGCAGAGATGGAGCAGCAGAAGGCGCGCAGGTGTCTCACGCCCCAGATGCCACCAGTCACATGAGGGCTATCTTTGGAGGGCCCAAGAGACTCGTGCTCAGCAGCAGTGGCGGACATAATGTTGATGTCCTCAAAGGGGTCATGCACGCCCATCAGCCAGTTGGCAGTAGCCTTGGCCACCTGCACAAGTCAGTCGCAAGCCTTGAGAAAACCCAAATGCACATACAAATCCGTCTCAGAAAACAACAAACTGCAAGCCTGTTCAGTGCATTTGCGTGTGGTATGCATGACATGATATGTCTGACAAGCACATGTTGGCGGGAAAGGTTGGCGCCAAAGCAGAACCAGGCGCAATTTAGCTGCAGACTTGGACAGAATCAGCACCATGGATGAAGCAACATGCCGACGCTTTGCTTCTGTGGACACTGAGAATGCCAGGCAGTTCAAGATTACTGTGCAGGTAAACAGTTAAGTCAGAAGCTTGACAGTCAGGCATAGTGTCAAGAGGACACAAACCTGGACCGTGATGCAGTCCAGAAATCTCATTCTTGGTGCATGCCCATGCAAAACAAAGACATCAACAAGCCAGCACGCTTTGTACATGCAGGCTGCAGTGCTGTTGCAATTTGAACTTCACCTGAAGAATTCCATTGCAATAGGCAGCGAGGGAGAGGCAAAACGCCCAGACATGCCGAATACCCCACAATCCACTGGGCTTGCTGCAGTCAGGACTCTTGGGCGGTGCCCTGATGCCATCGTGACCTTTGCTGCTGCTCTTGTTCCTTCTCTACATGACAGCATGTCGATTTTGCAGGCAGTCTGTAGCAGAGATCAGTACCTCTCTGCTCATGACAACAGGGCAAGTTGTGGTAGACGGCAGCAATACATCAGGCTTTGACAGATGGTTCAATGCGCGACCTGCTGACAAGCAGTTCACTACCAAAATGCAAGTCACAAATGGGAACGCATAAGCCAGCGCTATATTGCTGGTGTACAGAGTGCCTAAATGTTTTTGGAAATGTAGTAAATGGATGCCTTGACTTGCTTGGTGCAGCGTGCAATGACATGTACAGCTTTTGACGCTGTATATCACAAGCCCGTCAGAAGAGCATACCATTGTTTTCTTTTTTGGCTTGGGCCGTCGACCAGAAGAGCTGGTTTGCAGCACCTCCCTGTCAATTGCGGCTGTGCTCTTGTCAGTGCAGATGGCCCAACCCACCTGCAAGACACACTGCAAATCTGTGGTAAATGGCAGCCCCACTTAAGGCTGTGGGAGACTCTATGGCGCATTGCCTGATGACAATAACTTAGGAATCATGACCAAAATGCAAGCCAGATCATTCAGTGAGGAAAACATGAATCAGCGCTATACTGCTGGAAATACAAAAGCCTTGTATGGCATGTGAAGTGTGTTGACTAGGTGCCTTAATTTGCTGAGTGAAACATGCAACAACATTTGCAGCATTACACAGCGTACGTCATAACAATCATGTCAGAACAGCATGGTAATTGAGTGGGAAGTGCATTTGTGAGGGATTTGGTAGCCTCCCTGATGGCATGAACCCTCCTAAGGCATGACAGCCTGTGAAGTTTAGGGTCAATATGCTTGCTGAACCGAAGATGCATTTGCAGCTAGGTTGGGCAATGTGGAAGGATGAACGCCTGGTAAGGTTTAACCTAGGTGTGCTGCACAACAGTTGTTCTGAATGGCAGACCAAGCCTAAGATTCACAGAACTCCACAAGCAGTCGAAGCTTAATCCTCTTGCGGAGACTTGCATACCCTGGGCTTGGAATGCTGTTCAGAAAAACTGTTGTGCAGCACATCTAGGTCTATCTTTACTAAACTTTCATCCTAGCACAAATGCCCAGGCTAGCTGCAAATGCATCTTTTGTTCAGCAAACATATCGACCCTAGATTTCACAGGCTGTTATGTTTTAGGAGGTTTCATGCCATCAGAGAGGCTACAAAATGGCTCACAAATGCACCTGCCACTGTGTGGTCATCTGTCTGCTGTATGCAGGAACATACTAAGTGTTGGCTCAATGCATTTTCACAAGGTTACATCTGTGTGTTGAGCTCACCTGTGTGCAGACCACAAGCCCCAAGACCAACCCAGCCACAACAGCACAGGCACCACCGCCGGGAAGACGAGCAGTAGATTGATGGAAATATACATAATGCGCAATCATAGTAGAGGCAGCCATGAACAACAGCGTTGCCAGAGAAGTGAAGACTGGCACCATCTGCAAAGGCACAGCTTCATCAGCGGGGAAAGCTGGGCTTGCAGACAAGAGCTGTGAAGTCGCTCAGGGACCCATGCCACTTGCTATTACATGTTGACAACTAGGTCATTGTGTTTAGCTGCTTATCAGCCAGGTGGCAAAGCTACATATACTCTCTGACGCAGGTCATCCCAGGGTAGAGAGGATATGTAGCTTTGCCACCTGGCTGGTAAGCAGCTGAACAGCAGTGCAGTGATTGGCGCATTGCACTGACGGTGCTCTCAAAGCCAGTATTTAGGTGCGAGTGATGACATTAGAAGTACGTGTCACGGGCTACGAAGTGAAACGCCTCACATGTCGACTTGCAGGGTTCGCAGGTGTTGAAAGCCGCAACGTCACTGAGGAAGCAATCATCAAAGCACAAAGACATGGAGCTTCAGCAAGCTTACCTTCATGATGTATATATTGAGACACCACATCAGACAGCTCTGACAACTTGAACGAATCTGGCCCTGTTAGGCCCAACACCCCGAGCAGCAACAAGAAATGCTGAGCGTTGAATGCCAGGAAGCTCCTTCAACCAATCGCAATGATAGCTGCACAGGGAAGGCAGAGGCAAGGACGACGCAATTGTAAAGTCCGGACTGCCTGCCGCTATGGCGGTGCCATAAAAAGTAACCGAGGCGTTAATTTCCTGCGAGGAGCGAGCGAGGTGCAATTAGTCAGGCAACATGTCCACCTTCGTGGCACTCATTGCAAGTCGACATCGCGTGCTCTGGCACACAAGCACAGTGTCCCCGAATGCTGCTCTCGCCAAAAGCAAACAAGCACAGCATTCATGTTTTGGCCTTGCTTGAGTATACAAGCCATTCAACAACCATACAAGCAGCACCCATTGTTATGCGGCACTGCTACCTATATATATTGTCACTGCCTGTGACATACATTTCACAGGCAGTGACAACTGCACTGTGGTACGTGTTTTCATGAATGACATGTCCAGAGTATGAAGTTTACTTACGGCCAAAAGGTGACTACTGCCAGGTTCGCCTAGGCTGCATGACCGTGCATACGTGGTGCAAAGACACCCACAGACCAGTCAACCGCAACTTTTCCAGCTTGTAGCTACAGCTCAGGCAGCGACCTATAAAGATGCGCAGAAACTGAAACACAATGCACTGCACACTCACGTGTGATCCTCGAGCTCCTGCTCACACACAATGCCTTGCGATCGCGTGTAAGAGTTGAACTTAGCCCGAGAGAGAGAGAGGGGATTTCACATCTTCAGCCAACCAACTAGGTTGTACAGATGTGCCAGGCTTGTCAGTAATTTGCATGCATATTTGCAAAAGAACAGCTCCGAAACCAGCTACTGAGAGTCTTGTCCCTTGGATCCGATCGTCCTTTGGGGCAGGAACCGTCTTGGTGATTTCCAATAGCCGTGTGCAGCCTACACGTAATCCCCTCAGGCCTGGTGCTCCCGCCATGACTTTCTGTGTGACCTCTGTGCAAACGTGCTGTGCCTAGATCTCAGAGTCTGCAATGGTCCCACCCCAAGATTTGTATGCTCATCACGTTTCCAGCTACAAGCAACTGCTGCACGCATACCACGAAGAAGGTCTACGACAGACCAATCCTGCATTGGCCAACTCTAAAGTGGTCCTTGAGAATGAAGGCGAAGAGATGCGGAGAGATCAGCGGGAACGCCGGCTCGTCGTGATTGGGCGCAATGGCACCGGCAAAACCACATTGATCAACTTGATTATGCTGGTCGGACAGGTATCCTTGCCGTGCGGCAGGACTTGCTCACGGTTACAAACCTGATCACCAGATGCACCCGTTCTACCTACACGTAACCTTCTGGCCGTACTCTGAATGAGTGTACACGATAAGTCGTTTTTGCCGATGCAGCCGGAGTCATCCAACTTTTGTAGCTCCAAGCAAAAGTTTACCGCTATAGATTCTCAGGCCATGACAGGTGCTCTGGGTGGAACTAGCAAACCACAAGCTGAAGCCGAAGGCATACACTATATTCAGAACCCTAACATTGGGCATGTGACCAACAGCCAGCTGCAGGACCTGCTCACTGACCTTGCAAGCTATGTCTACAAAGGAGATCCACCAGCAGGAGAACCAAACACTTTTCTTTTGGCAGCTGGCAACCCAGCAGGTTCTACCACAGGCACCATCACACAAATTCAATGGAGCAGAGTGGCTGGTGCCATAGAGTGCTTTGCATCCGAGCAAGAGCTCCAGTCAACTGCATTGCAGTGCATTTTGAGGCTCAGCAATCTAGGGGAACCAGCTGAGGGTGAAGAGCATCGAACTCTCCGTGCCAGATTTCAAGCTTTGACTGGCCAACAAGAGGTGCCACTGGGCTTGCAATCAGCTAGTGAAATCACATTGAAACAAGAGTTGAAAGATGTGGCTGGCAAGACTAGAGTGTACTCAGGTGAACACATATTGCAATCTATTGGATCCATGACGGCATGCATCCATTACCCGCATTGCATGTTTGAGGCAGGTCTACATGCAACACACAGTGCTGCACACAAGCTGTTGAGCCTCTCCCTCATCAACCTTGCGGTTAAACAGAATGTGATTCACGCTTAACTTGGTTTATCTTGCTGTACCGACAATAGTAAATACCTGAACAGCATTAATCTGCTGTTGGTGAAAGCTGAGTGATTGCAGGACATGATGAAAGCTTGGCAAGCTTCACTTGCTTTTTGAAAAGTCAGCTTACAGTCAGTCAGCTGCAGTCTGCATTGCATCCTGCCCTCGCCAGCACCAACATCTATTGGCCTCGCGTGGGTGTCACAGTGCCCTTCGTGGACACACCAGGCACATCAGACGCCAACCCACTGAATGCTGAGATGACGCAGCAAGCAATAGATGACGCCATCGACCGTTCTTCACAGTTACTTCTCTGTGGAAACAAGACTTTTGAGACTGAAGGATCCTTGCAGCCGTATGTTGTGCAGTACATGAAGCACATGATCACCTCCCAGCATGGCCAGCCTGCAGTACAAGGCATTCTCATGGCAGCACAATGGCATAATGCAGCCAGCTTGAATGACGACTTCAATCAGAATGCAGACAAAGCACGGGTGGCATCTAGCCTGAACCAACTGCAGATCTGGCTCAAGGAAGCTAATTCTGAGTTGCCAGCTGAAGATCAAGCTACTGCCACGCGCTTGGATGAGCTCATGAAGAGATGCAATGTCAGAGTGGTGTACATGAAGCTCTACGCATCATTATGTCTGCAATCTCATGACCAGCTTTCTGCCTTAGCTGCTGATGTTGGAGTATCACCCGAAGATTTGCTGACACAGACCAATGGACCGTGGTTGCTGGGTAGGTGTTGTTTGAGTCTGTACTCTGCTGCTCTGTGTCATCTAAGCTGCTATTGTACAGCTGTGACACATCTAACAGCATCCTGGCCTAATTGTCCTTCTAGCAGAGTTGATGCTGGTGTTGATGACCATTGCAGCGGCAAGTGAATTTGACTCAATGGGACAAAGTGGCAATGCATGCTTGTTGGGTTGATCTGTACAAAGGTCAGTGGCCTGCAGGGCTGTCCAAACAGCTCCTAGCAGAAGCAGCTGAGCCCTATCTGAGGAGGCTCAGTGAAGTGCACCTTGAGGAGCTTGTGCGCAGCCTGCAAGGTCTTCTGAAGGCCAAAAGGTGAGTGCATGCATTGCCCTCAGACACAAGCTGCATGCAATCCTGCAAGATTGGTGCTGCTTTTCAATTGGTACTGTACAATTATGTGTTGTTTGAGACTTGTGCCTGCCAAGCAATTATTCACAGTGTATGATGGCGTGTCATACATACAGTGGATTACAGCGTTATGTGCAGTTGCTCAACAAAGATGTTACTTCTTTCCATGGTTTTGAAGTTTTAATCAAGATGTTAGGGTCAAGCATTCATCAGTGATGTCTGTCATGTTTTTTTGGAAGGTGTACCTTAATGTCAGCAAACATTTTTGATCAGCGCTTCAGTCAACTGTCTAAGTAGTGGTGTACAGCCATGTGACTGTCTATTTGCAGAGATTCTGTACTTTCCCCAGAAGCCAACATCAGGCTGGCAGAGCAGACTGCTCTGCTCAAGCAGAAGCAAGGGCAGCAGACTTTATCCCTGTACTACTCAATGATGAGCTGTGACATCAGGGATGGTGTCAAGCAGCTCAAGCCACAGCTGACTGAGTTGTTTGGTGGATTGGTTGAGACATGCAACCAGATGTATGCAGGTGTGTACTGTGACAGATCTTGCTACTGCTCAGGCAGTGTGCAAGTCTTGCGCTTCTGCCCTGTGTGAAGCTGCTCTCTTCCCAAGCCGACTATGTTTGATCCTACTTGCGTACCAGTGCTTTGAGCCAAATGCCCATGTTGTCTGCTGCTCTATCAGCTCATTGAGACAGTTGCCATGTTTGACACGGCATTGTTGTCACATTCTTGCAGCCAAACTCCCCAGCATCCTGAAAGTCTGGAAGAAGCTGTCTGGAGAGCGTCCTGCCTCCAGGATGAACACTCTGTTTGTCTTGAGGAGCAAGAACAGCACATCCCGCACTGCAGCATACAAGGCTACCTTTGCGGACAAACCTCACCAGCTTGACAAATACTGGAAAACGGGCACACTGGACACCAAGTTGCGAGGCCTCATTGGCGCCTTCCTGCAGGACACAGTCCTCCGGGTCATCATTGACAATGCAGGTGCATTCCTGCCAATTGTCATACGCCTGCTAACACTGCCCATCTGAAGCTCTGTTTCTTGCTTCACCTTCTGGCAAGTATATTTCAGGTACCCATTGCGTGAATCAGAATAGTCGTAGCTACATTGAGCCACTTGCAAGCACAACACAAAATTAATCTCATGTCCTCACGTCTTGCAGTGAAATGCTTGGAGAACTGTGTGCCAGGACATGATTTGACCCCCATGGTGCGGAAGGCAGCTTGGGCCTGCGTTCAGCCAACTCTGGACAGCCAAGCTGACAAGTGAATTACTCTGCCTGTTCCTCTTCACACACTCTTGCTCAGCATACATTTGCATGACCAACCCTTACGCAGTCATTCTCTGTTGCATGTTTGACACTACTGTAGGGTACTTGTGTCCCAATCCATAGGCCATGTCAAACTCTGCAGACGCACAGCGCACCATCTGTGCACATGCAATAGCCACCCCACCCCACCCCAAACCCTGGTCCCTATTGCAGTTGTCAAGCAAACAGTTTGTGTACTGTTGCAGGCTGGTGTGCAATCTGCTCAAGATAGCCACACTGAAGTCTCTTCAGAGAGATGCGCAGGTCTCAAGTATCAGGTAATGCACAGTCAAGCACATCCTAGTGTCTTGGCGCATGAACAACTCTTGAGCATCTCAAACATGCCGTCCAGTTCTGTTTAGTAACACAGCATTGCGGTCTTACATTTCAGTCACCCCAAGATGTGTCCGGATAGACTCTCAAAGTTGTTGTTGTCAAGCACGTGGGAGCCTACATCAGGCCTGTTGTTACCATGCAGTGTGCAGTCAAGTTGCCTTGGTCAGGCTTGCTGTATACAGCACAAACAATTGATGTGGAATTGGTCATTTGCTCACTCAGCCATTCATGATGATCCATTTCACAGGCCGGGTCTTCTGCATGTTGACTCTGTCACAGCTGTCGCATTGACTGGCCACATGGGGATGCACAGAACAGGTTGCTCTGGAGAGACAAGACTTGTTCTGCACATACCTAGCTCATGAAGAGCCAAATACAATATTCAATATCATTATCAATATCATATTTAATATTTACTGTTACTAACATAATATTTCATATCATTATTAATGTGCAGAAAGTGGTGTTGCAGGACGCACTTGATTACGCAGGAGTCTCTAGATGACAGCAACACCTTGGACCATGACGCTGTCAAGGCTAAAGTATCGGCCACTGTGAACGCCACTCAACAAATCCTCAGCATCACTTTGCTGCGGCATGTGGACAGTTACATCAAGCTCTTTGAGAGCACGTTGCTCAGCAAGTCTGGCTGTAGCAAAAGGTACAGCCAGCACTTGCACTGCTTGCAACCATATGCCAATTGTCAGTGCGCCAGGCTGTAGTTGTGACATCTGGGATGCTAGCCTGGGCTCTGCATTGTTCAAGAAGACAAGGGTTGTACTCCTGTGCTACAAATTGTTTTGGAGCCATCATGGCCTGCGTCAGCAGCATGACTAGAAATCTGTAGATCAAAGCTTGCGTCATGTGCAGGTTGCTTACAGAGCTGTGCCTTTGTGCTTGCATGCCCTTTAGTTGACCATGTGGTATCACAGTCCTGCATGAACTTTCATAACTACACAATTTGCTACTGCAGAGGCCAGATGCAGATGTGCATGGACAAGCTACTGAAGCAGATTGGCTCTCTGGCACGAGCAGCTTCAAGGTACTCTTGACGGCGACCATTAAACCATATCATGCATGGACATTGTGCCAAGCTGTATAATTATGCTGCTTCCCTAGCGCACTATATGCATGCACACCAAGTCTTGGAGAGGACACCAGACTGATGCCAACTATAGCAGCATGATGTGACTGTGTCCTGGTGTTTTCCATCACTGGCTGCACATCTAAACATGGTAACGCACCAAAAAGTACAATATAACTAGATATGTTAACAAAGCTGTTCAGCGTGTGTCAGCGTGCACTCAGTGCGCCTGCAGTCCACTGAGGACACTCAATGCCGCCAGCTGTACAACAGAAGTCTCAGCCTCCAAGCCCAGGTCAGACAAGACACTGCAGAAATGCTGAAGCAGGCAGCTGACACATCCAGGTGAAGCTACAACATGTTTTGCAGCATCTTGCAGAGCTGCATGTCAACTGCATGGTTGGTTAAACACGCTTCTTTTGACGGAGTCCTGCTGTTGTCTTTGGTGTGCAAGTATTGTTCATGGGAGCCAAATCCATGACATCAGGTTGTGGATGGTGTCAAACTGCAGGGGAGAACAAGGGTTGGGATACTCTGTGCATCAGCTGGCTCGCCTCAACAGACAGCTGAATGACGATGCTGACTTCGCCCACCTTGTTCAGGAAATGCCATTGGCTCTTTCAGAGGACAGGCTATGCAGTGTGTCTCAGATCAGGTGCATGCATAGCTGCATACAGCTTCAAGCTGTCAGCAACATGATCTTCTGCGGCCTTAACGTCATTTCAATCTATTTCACAGTCAGTACCTGTCCTCTTGCTGCAACCCACCTCTCAATTCTTGTGTTGCCTAGAATGCCTGCCTTGTATGAATGGCCATGAGCTCTATGTCATGGACAGGCTTCAGGGCGCACAGGTGCCAAAAATGGAAAACCCAGAAAAGTGAGACCTGCAGTGCTCGTTGACTGCAGGGTAGATGTGGGCGAAGGACTGCACGAGCTAGCACAAGTACCTCTACCACAGCCGTTGGTGGACCTTCTGTCTCTACAGGACCTGACAGGCCTGAAACTGCCAGAGATGGCTGAGAACATGAATGAGACAGTCAGATGGGTCGGCCATGGGCACAGAGCAGTACATCAAGCATGTCTTGGAAGTAGACAGTCAGCTTGGTCTGGTGGAGCTGGCAGTCTTGGCACGAGCCATGGGTGGAGTATATGGCACCATGAACATCCAAATCTGGACCCCAAGCTGCGTAGAGCCCATCATGCTCTCAGGCATCTTCCATTCAGAAGAAGAGGAGGTGAAGCCAGACATGACGTACAATCTTATGCAGATCCTGCTGCCCAAGAGCCGTAAACTTGTCTGGCTCCCTCTGTTAGCAGCCCGCCACTTCATCACCCCCACTTGGGCACTTGCCAAATGGAACAGCCGGCTGCATGCAATGGACGACACCATGCTGGCTACTCCCAAGCAGCAAAGTGCTGAAGAGGACCCAAAGCCACCGCGCAAGCCTGGCAAGGTGTCAGCTATTGCGGGTAGATTCAAGGCTGCCCGGCCACAGACAAGGAGCGCTGCAAAGGCAAGCCAGACTGCTAGCTCAGACAGCAAGCGCAAGGCAGGCCAAAGCCACCAACAGACTGCTGTTCCTCAGCGCAAGACACGCCGCAGCTGATGGTCAGTCCTGTGCTGGTTTGGTTGGGGGAGGGAAGGGGGGCAGTCCTTCTGAGTGGCATGTTCAATTAGGTCATTATGATGGTCGGTCAACTCTGAGTGGCATGTTCAATTAGGTCATTATGATGGTCGGTCAACTCGCTTGATCATGACCTCTGCATTTTGACGCTCTGCCAAAGGGATAGGTAGCCATTATTGTTTAAAGACATCAATGTCATACTATGCACAGTCATGCAGCCTAGGCGAACCTGGCAGTGGTTACCTTTTGGCCCTGAGCGAACTGGATACTCTTGACATGCTATTC
>JAABUO010008815.1_pt1 | contig 11352 bp, 17 predicted proteins | sample 5559291 | NCBI WGS metagenome assembly JAABUO01 (sample SAMN10711878, study PRJNA513372) | rock metagenome | isolation source: Antarctica rocks | place: Antarctica: Victoria Land, Finger Mt sud | reverse complement strand
CGCCGCCGACCGGCGCGCTGCCGCGCGCGCTGTCGGCCGCGCTGCGCGGCGCCTGCGACCCCGCGCGCGAGGTGACGCGTGGCCCTGTCTGCTCCCAGGCCTCTGCACGCCTGGTGGGCAGGGCGCTGCGCCCTTGCCATGGCCGCCGGACCAGGAGGCGCACGGTGGGACGCAGCATTCCTCGGGAATGCGCGGGCTTGTGCAGCCTGCCCTGCTTGTCTGGCGCCCCACCTGGTGTGACCCCGAACACCACTGCCGCCCAACGGGCTGAAGGCTCAGCAGTTGGGCCCACGGGCAAAGGCAGGGCTGCCAGCGCGGGCCAGGACCTCGTGCGCCAGCTCGGCCACCCGCGCCACACCCGGTGGGCCGGATGCCGCGGTCAGGGGACACCCGGCGGGGCGCACGCGCCGGCGCATGCGCCCAGGAGGCGCGCGCCCGGCGGCGCGGCCCGACCCCGCGCGGCGCCGCGCAGGTGGCGCTCGCGGCGGGCGCGGCGCTGGAGGCGGCGGCCGCGCACGCGCCCGCGGCGGCCTGCCTGCCGAGCCTGCTGGCGAGCCTGCCCGCGCACAGCGACCCCGCTGACCCCAACCCCGAGCCCACCCAGGCGCGCGGCGGGGCCCCGGTGCCGCCCATGAGGCTCTGCCTGGGCCGCTGCGGACCTGCAGGCTGTCCTGCACGTGCCGCGGCAGCTGCCGCGACCTGGGCGGCGGCTGACTCGGGCCGCTTGGCGCTGCTCCCTGCGCCGCCAGAGCTTGCAGGACGTGAGCAGGTTACTGCATGCATGTGCATGGGCGGGTGCTCCTGACGAAGGCCGGCGGCATGGGCGCACGCCAGACCTCGACGTTGTGCGCTGACGGGCGCCGCGCAGGCGGCTGTGAGGGCGCTGACGCGCGCGCTGCGGCGCATGCCGCCCGACGCGGCAGCCGCAGCGCTGCAGCCGGAGCTGCTGCCGCGGCTGTTTGCCGCGTTTGCGCACCCCGCGGCCGACGTACGCAAGGCGGTGCGGGCACCCCGCCCGGCCCGCGGCACCTTTACCGCCGCCCGTGCTGCGCCGCCCGTCCCCGCGCCCCATGCCCAAGCAGCGGGCTGCGTTGAAGACGAGCGCATGCCGGGCGCGGCGCTGCTGCGAGTCGTGGCCGCCGGCCGCCCCTGCACGCGGAGGGGGCGCACCGCCAGGTTGAGTGCGCAGGGTAGTGTGCCGCGTCTGGTCTGCCGGCCACGCCGGTCGCCAGGCCTCCACTGCCGGCGCCTGTGCTGGCCTGAGGCTGCCGGGCTTTGGCAGAGGGCGGCGAGGCGGTGCTCGGGCACGCCTCGCCGGGTTGCAGCAGGGTGCAAGGGAAGAGCCCTGCGGGGGCGGCCTGATGCCGCGCCTACCCTACCCTCTCCCTGCGCGCGCCAGGTGGTCTTCTGCCTGGTGGACATGTGGGGCGTGCTCGGCGAGGCGCTGGCGCCGCACCTGGCGCCGCTCGCGCCCTCGCAGCGCCGCCTGGTCGCCATCTACGTCGAGCGTGCGCGCGACCGCGATGGCGCGGCCGCCCGAGCCCCGGGCTGAGCTGGCGGCGCTCTGGCGCGCGGCGCCTGTGCGCTGTGGCGCGTGCGCCCGCCCCTGACAGTGCGGCGCATGGGGCCAGGCGTGCGATGTGTGTTTAGTAAGTCTGTTTCGCTTAGCACACAGTCCCTGAGGTCCGGCCCTGCCAGCGGCTCGGCAGCCTCTGGTCCGCAGGGTCGGGGCGGCTGCCGTAAGCAGCGTGCACTTTGGTCGCGCGCGCCTGGCCGGCCATGGTGTGCGGCAGCGGCCTTGTCAGGGTGGCACAGCATGGGGACGCTGCTCAGCTGACCCGTGTGTGATTCAGGCAGCGGGAGTCCTGACCGGGCTGAGCGGAATGGGGGCGCCGCTCTTTGATTGCAATAGCCCACATGCTCGCTCGCCTTGCTTGTTGCTGGCAAGAGCGCGGAGCCATCAAGGCTTTGCAGCATGGAGGGCTCCAAATCAGTGCAGCTGAGGACCTGACAGTGCGTATGTGGCAAGGGAGGCACTTGCTGGGCGTGTTGAGAGAGTGGCGCGGGACATGCGGCCACTTCCGGTTACAAGAAATGCTGCCTCTTGGGTGCAAAGCAGCCATCAACGTCAAAGTTGCCGCCATCTGAGGCTGGCACCCTGCTGCAAGAAGCGAGGCGGGCCCTATTCCCTTGGCTTACAGCGCACTAGCGCGCATCAGTGTACACGGAACACATGTGACTGCGCAGTGCCAACACCGACAAGTGCTTGTTGAGCTTGAGCCTTGCAAAGGAGAGCACGAACAGTGCAAAGAAGTGGCGTGCTTGGCGTTGCGATAATAGCAGGCACACACCCCGCCATGACACCGCCATGCGTCTTGCCAGTAAGTGCTGCAAAAGAGCCCCAGCGGAAGCACTTAGCATGTGGGAGCGCCGGAGACGTGAAAGCAGTCGTTGGGACAGCATGCAGGGGGCGCCAGCGCTTCCCGGCGGTGTGTCGCACCCGCCGCCTGCAGCAGCGCAAGCTGGGCTCGGGTTCCGAAAATGGCGCATCCTGAAGTGGTCAAGTCTGTCCGCGCTGCCAGTACAGCATCCGCATGTACGGCACTGCCTGGTTATGTGAGCTGCATTGCGGAGCCCCACTGCAGTCCTGTCCAGCCCACTCCCCAGCCTACATGCCGGTCCAACGACCAGCATTACTTCAGCTGTAGCGTGCTTGAAATGGCCATTGATCAGCAACCCCACGCCGTGGCCCCGGCGCGCTCGCCACGAGCTGGCACCCTACAATCGCCCTAGGCTGCGGGCGCAGGCGCGGCCGCCACCGGCTGGCTCCGCGGCACGCCCAGCTCCAGCAGCTTGCTGAACGCTGCCGCAAAGTCCTGCACCGCCCGCATGGCCGGCGCGTCGTCAGAATCTCTGTACCACCACACTTGTCACACATATGTGCTGCAGCAGGCTTAGGTTGACCCGCTCATGCGACACGAAGCAACCGAGGGTGCGCGAGAGCGCGGGTCTGCGGCAGCAAAGGCGCTCAATTCAGCAGGCACAGGTACTGTGATTCGCTCGTGCTGCCATCTGTGAGAGGATTAAGGAAAACACCCCCTGCCGCGGCCGGGGCCGCGCGCCTTGAAGAACTTCTCCTCATCCGCAGCGTATTCCATCACGAAGGGCTTGAGCTTCTTGTCCCAGATCAGCGCCTGCGCGAACCCGCCCGCCTCGCCTCAGGCGGCTCTGCACCACACCTCTGCAGCACAGCCTGGCGATCAGCGCACAGCCCGAGGCATGGGCAGGCTGAGGTTGCGTGCTCGTGCAGCCGAGGCGCACCATGTCGGTGGGCAGCATCATCAGCTCCTTGGTCGAGTCCTCGTACTGCAGGGGGCCCTTCCACTTCTTCTTTGTCCTGCACGGCCAGCCACGGTTAGGCACTCCCGTGCATGGCAGGCGGGGCTCCTCGTGCAGGCTCTGGCTTTCGGCCATGCACGGAGATGGAGGAGTGCCGCAGTAACAGCGGGGGCAGGAACCCACACAGCTGAGCACCATAGCATGTGACAGTCCCGAGGCAGTGCAGCAGAGCCCCACACACACTCAACCCACTCTGGCTTCCTGCATTCACACGCACTCACGCTTGCAGCTTGTCAGGCGCCGTGCACCTGCGGAGCCCAGGGAGCGGCCGCCGCCCCACGCGCAGGCCCCCTCCCCTACGCCGGCGACGCAGAGCGCCGCTGCAATTTGCAGCAGTGCAATGAGGGCGCACCACTTCTCGTCGCGCAGCAGCACAAAGTACTGGTTGGAGAAGCTGGTCGGCGCAAAGGTCCACGGGTCTGCGCGCACGCGCCCGGCCCCGCTCAGAAAGCCCCCGCGGCGGCCCCAGGAGGCCGCGCTGGGGCCCCTCCTGACGCATGCGAGGCGCACGCGCGCGGTCGTGGAGCGCAGGCGCTCCGGCGCCCGACACGCAGCGCAGCACGCGGCACGCCGGCCGGCACGCCAGGGCCGGGCAGCGCGGGCGCCTGCTGTCACACAGCAACGGATGCAGGGCGCCAGGGCGCACTGACGTAGCCGGAGCGGTCGGTGTGGCAGCGGCCCAGCGCGTGCGCGCCGCTCAGCGCCACGATCTCCTGGTCGTTGAAGCCCTGGCGCCCAGGCCGCGCTCTGCATGTCAGCGCATGGAGCGGAAATGCGCAGTCCGCGCGCCGCGCACTTGTCCCGCCCCGGCTCTGCTAAACGCTGCCGGCGACCACGGCACCCTGATGTAAAGCACGCGCCTGGGCGCACAGGCCTGAGGCAGGCGCCCGACGGCCACGCTCGACGAGCACTGCCCGTCCCACGCTGCTCAGCTAGCAGTCGCGCGATCTGCGGCAGGCAGGCAGGTCTATGCGATGCGACAGCAGCTTGGTCGCGGCACGTGCCCGCGCCCACCAGCCGAGACGCCCAGCCTTCGCTGCGGCGGCTGGGGAGGGGGGCCGGCGCGCCATGCGGTAGAAGACGTCGCGGATGTGCTTCTGGTCCAGGCTGGCGTCGGGCAGGCGGCCGTCCGGGCCGCACGCGTTGCCGGAGTCCACGTCCGAGCGGCCCTCCTTCCAGGGGATCTCGGGGCCTGCGCGCCCCGCCCGCGCTGAGCGCCCGTGCCGCCGGCGCGGCCGCTGCCCATGTTGTCAGGCGGGCGCGCCGTCAACGCGGCGCTGATCGCGTGGCGTGCGCGGCTGGCTTGACGGACGGTGGGCGCAAGACGTGTGCGGCTTAAGGCAACGCAGTGGCCGCCTGCAGTGCCCGGTTTGCACACATCGCTGGACACACCTCTAATAAACATGGGCCAACCCTGGCCGAACGCAGGGCGGCCCGCACCGCCCATCTCCTCGACGGCGACGACGCCGCCCAGCGTGTACAGGTCGGCATACGAGAGCCAGGGGAATTTGGCCTTCACGGGCTCCAGCAGGTCGCGCGCCACCTTGAGGCCCGCGTTCGCGCCGTAGTCGCTCTCCGGAGCAAAGCGCATCGTCGCGCCGTTGGAGCCGCCGGTGTTGGACGCTGCCGGAGCACACGCGTTTACAACGCATGCAAACTCGCTATTTGCAGGTGTGGCAGGCGCAAGGTGCGTCGTGCTTTAGAATCTAGCTGAACACTCAGCAGAAGCTGTGCCGGGCGATAACGTGGCACAGATAGTCCGCAGCTAAAACAGGCACGCCTGGAAAACTCCGGCCCCAACCAAAGTACCTGGAAAACTTTTCAGGCAATGAGCGCTGCAACAACAGTGGCACGGCTGCGTGCGGTCCGCACCCTTGTCGTACGAGCCGGAGCAGTGCCATGCCAAGCGCACGAGGACGGGTCCGTACGAGCCTGAGAAGCAAGCACAGGCGTGAGCGTCGCCGATGCTTGCTTGGAGCGGCGAGGTGCTGAGCGCGTATCAGGCGCTAGCGGGGAGGCTGCTCACCGTCGTCATACTCGTCTGCCTCGAGGAGGTCCGAGATTGCCTTGCGCACGGCGCCGTAGTCCCGCTTCACGGCCTCCTTAGCAATCTGAAAGCCAGAGCAGCGTCACTTCACGCAGTTGTGCGGCCCTCAAGTTCTGGCTTGCAAAGCGCTCGAACGCGCAAGGGCGCGCGGCGTATCACAGCGCAGGGCTCGGGGACCCGCACCGCCACAGGCGCTGCTCCGAGGACGCCATCAAGCATGCCCTGCGAGTACGCATAGTACGCGCCGCCGCCCAGGCCCAGCGCGCCCAGAAGATACGCCTGCATAGCGCCGCGACCAGGGTTTGGCGCGCAAGATGATGTGGAAACAGCACATTACCGCTCCAATGGTTTTTGCTAGGCACAAGTTTGAAACCTCTGTAACAACTTCGTGGTTGCACCGCACACAAGTAGGCAGGATGTCACAGGGAAGATCACGCTCGCAGCTTGAACAGCGCAAAATCTAACAACTGGGTGTGCTGCCTCCCTACAAAGTTGGTGTGGAGCATCTCTGCGCACCACGCCGCCGCCGCCGCCTGATGGCTTTTGCGCGGCCGCAGCTGCGTCCGTTGCAAAGCTCTTAGAAGCCGGGGCCACGAGCCGGCATGCCAGCGAGGCCTGGCTGGCCCGCCGAGCGGTGGTGCGTAACAGCTGTGCAAGCATCATGGCACCGGCTGCATCTGTTGTGTGGAAAACGATGATGATGAGCTGGCGTCACGGCAACATGCAACCCTACTAGGCTCAGGCACGCGTGTATGTGCACGTAATGAAAAGAAGATGACCATGCCTGTGCCCAGCCTTTCCCAACCAAACGAGAGGGCGCAAGCGATAGCCTGGCTCAAAGCGTGCAGGTGGTAGAAAATTTGTGAACATCCACACCTGGCACTTGCATCGGGTCTGCTGGCTTGCAGCGCGGCTGTTAATGCTAGCGCGAGCTGGCTGCAGGCTCCTGACTGGCACATTTACACGCTCGGCAGCCTGTGCTACGGCCAGCGCCTCTCCAAGCACGAGCTGCGGTACCGCAGTGCGACTCGTTCCGGGGTGCGCACGCTTGATGCAGGCTTGGCACACTGGGCGTTGCTGCAAGGCGTTCACGAACAACACCAATATCAGCACAGCCAGCACGGCGTTGCCTGCTCGTGCAGGGCTGTGTTCGAGGAGCGGCGGACCTACCTGCCGCAAGAAGTGCAACTGTTTTTGCGCCTGACAGGCGACAGCAACCTCCTGCACACCGACGACGCTGCCGCAGTTCGTCAAGGCACGCCACCACGTGCAAGCAGAGAAGTTTGCCTGATGCTACATAGTCTGGTTGGACTTCTCCATTTTTACAAAGCTTACACGCTACGCTGTCCCCGGCACCCAGGCTCTTGCGTGTAGCACTTTGCACTGAGGCAGGCAAGCGTAATGCCTGAACCAGCAGCACTCTTGCGTGCACAGGACTGCCGGGCGCTGTGCTGCCTGGGAGCCTGTGCGCTGCCCTGTTCCCGGCGGTCATTGGCAGCCGCTTCCCTGGCGCTGTGTACATATCGCAGACGCTCAAGTTCCGGCGCCCTGCGCTGGTGAGCGGAGCTGTTTGTTATGGAGCTGGACTGCGTGCTGCAACCGCTGTCTTTAACAGCTCGCGGCAAACTTGACCAGAAAAGTGCATGGTTGCTTGTAGCACTAGCACATCAGACCACATGCATGCGTACCGACTGTGCGTGCGCACGTCAAGGTCCTGCTTGCTGCGCAGGCCGGCGAGGCCGTGCGAGCGCGGGTTACTGTCGAGCGTGTGAGCGGCAGCCGCGTGGTGTTTGCAACGGCCTGCCTGTCGCCCGCCGGCGAGGTGCTGGTGGATGGACAGGCTGTTGCAATGATTCCATCGGGCTTCCGGGTCTGACGCTTTGCGCTACGAGTAGCCGCCCTGGTGAGGCCTTCGCATGTGCTCTGTTGTGTGGGTCCTTACTTGCAGTTGCGGTCCACATAAACAGACATGCAAAGTAGCTTCTTCAGTTGACACTCGTGCACCAGCCTCTGCTCCAAACTAGCATATTCACTTGTGCCTGAGGATGTGCTTGTGCCACCTCAGCTCGCCGCAGCGCGCGCAGGTGCCGCGCGTGTGCGCCAAGTGGCGGCCCGGGCCTCCTGACAGCCTGCAACCTGCGTGGTCCCCCACCCATCGAAGAGCGGGGCTGCCTCGGGCCAGCGGATGCGGAAAGCTGGCGGCAGCACATGACTGAGCTCACCAGCAACGGCGCTCATGCGGCAGCGGCCGGCTCTTCAGGCAGTGGTGCGGGGGGGAGCCCCCGCACTGCTTCGCTCTTTCGCACAGCAGGCAGGCGGGCAGCAGCACTTCCGCGTACTGTAACGAGTGTCCCCGCGCCCCAGCGCCGGCCAGGGGCGATGCGGAGGCCGGCAAGGCCGGCGTGGCGGAGCTAGACCTGACATGCACGCACCTGCACAGCCTGCAGGGCGTCGACATCCCGCCAAGCCTGACGGTGCGCACTCCGCGCACCCTCCCGCATGCCCTGCCGACCACTATCCTGTTCAGGCACGCACTTGAGAGCGTCTGAAAGAAGTTGTTTCAGAGTGGCATGCACATGAAGTAAGTCATACGAGCCACTTTTGGGTTTGCTCTGGCTCTGCTCTGAGCGCGCTGCGTCAACTCGCGGACATGCTCCAGCACCTTTGGCACCATTGTTGGGCGGCCCAGCAGCCGAGCGCTCCTGCATGGCCGCTAAAGCAGGCGTGTGGCTGGCGAGCATGTTCAGGCTGAGCTGATAAGCATCAGGATGCGTGAAGCGGGCTGTGCGCGCGCAGAGCTTGGACCTGACAACCAACCGCCTGCGTCAGCTGGAGCCCTGCTTGCTTGCGCTTACAGGTATTTTGCCTCCTGCCCACTTTGCCAGCCCAACATGCAGCTCAGTACATTGTTGCGAAAGGTTGGCTGCTGGTAAAGGTGCCGCAGGTACAGCCGTGTTAATGTGTCAGACAGAGAGCCCGTTCACGGAGGCTCCTGTGACGGATGGGCGCAGGTCTGCGGAAGCTGTCACTACGTCAGAACTTGCTAAGCGACGCGAGCGCGATTTTGCAGCTGGCCAGCGCCCCGCGTGCGCTCCTCATCCCGAACTGTCAGCTAGGAACGCATTGCAAGAGAACATGGTTATGATGTGCAATTATTTCTACTCAATAGTGATAGCGCTGGCACGCCATGGCATTATGGCTGGATATGCGCTCTCTTAGCGTTGCGTAGCCATTTACTTTGCAACGTCAAACTTTTCAGGAAGTCTTGACAAGTGCCCGCATGCAGGGCTGCAAGAGCTTGTGCTGCATGACAACCAGCTGAAGCAGGTGCGCTGGATGTTTTGGCACTTGCAAATGCCTTGAAGATAGCATGCATTGTCTCTGCTCTCTTACCACTTGTCATCCCACTTGTTGAGAAGCTTGGTTGTAGGTGTTGTGGCACGCACATGCGCATTTGACATGGTGTTGAGTGCAGTGCAGTGAATGTCACAGCAAGAGCGGCTCAGGCATGCGGGGGCTTGCAGAGTTGCACGGTCAGATGGAATTATCCAGCCTGTGTCATTCCGAGTGATGGCTGCCAGGGAGAGGGAATGTCTGCCGCTTGGCTGCGCTCTTGCCGTCAGCCTCATCTTGGGAGTGCTCGTCAGCAGGAGCTCGTGCGCCGCAATGCGCACTCCCAGCCGACGAGCGCGTGTCCCCACTCAGGTTCCAGAGCTGCGCGACTTTGTGCAGCTGCAGCGCCTGGAGCTGTCGTACAATGAGCTGCGCTCGCTCGCGCCGCTGTCGGCCCTGGCCTCGCCCGCCCTGGAGGAGCTCTTTGCTGCCAGCAACAAGCTCCCCTGCATCGAGGCGCGCCTGCGCATGGAGTGGCGCAGTGTGGCGCACTGCGCCAGCTGTATTAACAGTGAACGTCATCATATTTGTACTGACATAGTCACCCACAGCAGTGCGTGTCATTAGCGTGGAGCGTACACTGTGCACCTTTTCTTCACAAATGCACAACATGCACGGCTGCCCTGCTGTTGCCTTTCCTTGCTTTGCTGTTCTGGAGGTGGTCATCAGGGCTGCTAGATAGCGTGCTGGCCAGGCAGCAGGGCTCTTCGCAAAGCCACGTAGAACATGTTTTAACACAGAGAATCAGGTGGACCGCGCTGCAGCTGCTGGAGAGAGCTCGTGCTCCTGCGACAAGGTGACCAAGACCGGCTTGGGGCGATGCTGCGCCAGCCTGGCTGAAGACAAGCTGAGAATGCATGCCCCGACAGCAGGCGGTTGAGGGCCGCACGGCGCTGCGGCTGCTGGAGCTGGGCTGCAATAGGATACGCGATTTGAGCGGCCTGGGCGAGCTGCAATCCCTGGAGCAGCTGTGGCTGGGCCGCAACCGCATTGACTGCATCACTGGCCTGGATGGGTGCGACGCCTGCACGCGAACTGTCCGCATGCTGTATGGCTGTGAACGGAACCCAGCGCGCGATGCTCACGCTCGTCGGCGTGCGAGGGGAAGATTTCAGAGACCATGATCACAAACCATACCATGTGGAGTGTGGCGCTGCATGCGGCCCGTGAGGTGCTGGGCTGCATGATGTGGTCTCGGTCTGGGTCTGTGTCAGGAGCGTGCTCATGAGCGTGCGTAACCAGGGTGCTACCAGCTTGCCGGCTCCCAGTGCCCAGGGCTGCAGGCGGGGCGCAGGCTGGTGCGGCTGCGGCAGCTCTCGCTGCAGAGCAACCGGCTGACGAGCATGCTGGGCCTCGGCGCGTGTACCGCGCTGGAGGAGCTCTACCTCAGCCACAACGGCATCACATGCATAGAGGTGGGGCTGTCTCCTTGGCACATGTTCTGGTGCGCTGCAGCAAGCTTAAGCCTTTGCGAGAGTGCACATGGTACCCCTGCGTACCTGCTCTGCACATGTTTGTCATGACGTCAAGCGCTCGGCAGTAGAGTACAGCCCAGTCTGCGGCCAGTCTGTGGAGTAGTCTGACTCCGTACGAACAACCAAACTCGGCTGCTGGCGCTGACTGGCATGCACGGAGGACAGGGAGGGATCTAAAGAGAGGGAGGTGCAGGGTGTGGAGGGCCTGACCAGGCTGCGCGTGCTGGACGTGGCCTCCAACGCGCTGACCGAGGTGGGCGGCGGTCTGGCTGCGCTCGCTCACCTGTCGGACTTGTGGCTCAACGACAACCGCATCCAGGCGAGTGACCTGCTCCCGACCGAGCCTGGCAGTCCTGGAGAGGGCAGCCTGCCGCTGTGTAAGCAGACTTCCGGCAAGTGCCCGTGCACGCTGGAGACCTGGTACGGGCTGGGCGGCGACTGCCCTGGCGTTCATGCAGGGCTTGGGCGCCCTGGCTGCCGCGCTCGCCGGCCCCGCGGCCGCGCTGAGCTGCGTGTACCTGGCGGGCAACCCGGTGGCCGCGGATGCCACCGCGTACCGCGGCGCGCTCTTGCGCCTGCTGCCCAACCTGGAGCAGCTGGATGCGGACATCGTCGACCGCGCAGAGGCCGCGCGCGCGCGCGCCGCGGCGGCCCCAGCTGTGACTGCCCCCGAGCCCGCGCTGCCAGGGCCCGCGGCCTGAGCATGACACTCGAGAAGCGCTACCGTTCGTTTGTGCGCCTGCTGCCGGACCTGGAGCAGCTGGACAGCCTCATGGCCGGAGACGGCGCTTGTAACACATATAACATATAACATAGGCGCGCTGGCGTGTGCACCCTGCGCGTGTGCTTGCGCTGCCAGGGCGAAAGCCATGCCTCGGGGCTGTTGTGCCATGACTTGCGCCTTGTGCCTTGTGCTATGCCTGCAGCACAGAACAAATGAAAGCATCTTCATATGCAGGCATCGACTTTGCTAGGGCTGCACATGCGGGGCGTCCTCGGCGGTGGTATACTGCCATGAGCCTGCTTTCATGCCCAAGC
>JAABUO010008813.1_pt1 | contig 11353 bp, 10 predicted proteins | sample 5559291 | NCBI WGS metagenome assembly JAABUO01 (sample SAMN10711878, study PRJNA513372) | rock metagenome | isolation source: Antarctica rocks | place: Antarctica: Victoria Land, Finger Mt sud | reverse complement strand
GCGTGGCGATTCACCCCTATGACTACAACACCAACGAAACGCAGACCTATTGGCAGAATTACTACAACGACTACGGCTATAGCCAGCAGTCGAAGAATGGGTACGCCGGTGTCTGCGGCGACCTAGGCACCATGCTCAATCTGTGGACGAACACGTACTTCCCAGGGCTGCCGGTGATCGCTACGGAGGATAACTGGTCGAGCGACCCGCAGAACCACCTCCCCAGTTGTACTGGCGGCGGCTGCCACATCACCTGCAGCAACGCGGCCGGCTGTTCGGGAACGTACCTCGTCGATCTGCTCACCTGGTTGTCGGATCACTACTACGACTGCATGACCGCCGACAACAGCGTCGGTTGTTCCTCCGCCAGTACATTCCGCCTCTCCTGGTTCCGGGGGATGGATGTGCCGACGCCCACCTTCAGCAGTAATCCGATCGACCCGTTGGGGATCTATGGAGTGAACGGCCCGCCAGCGGCCCTGGCAGAGAAAAACTTCACGACCACCTATTGCCCCAACGATCCCAACGTGATGGGCACCCACTCCATCGCCAATGCGTACTGGGAGTTGGGTAGCTGCTACTGAGGTTCGAGGTCTAGCGTGCATCCCATTTCTTGCGCCGCAATGGGATGTGACGCGCCGTACCGGTGGATCAAGGATCGTGAGGGGGAGGGGCGCGGCCCGGACTGCCGCGCCCCTCCCCCTCACGGCGCTGGACGTGTGATGCCGGTCATGTCACACTAGTCAGCAAGACCATGCTAGGTAGGGGTGACGGGGGCGCGACGATATCCTGGGAGGAATCATGGGGAGGACTTTTCGATTACGCCGGGGTGCCGGATACCTCGCCGCCATCCTCTGTAGCGCCGGCGCCGTCACTTGCCCGCATAGCGATTCCACTCCGGCCAGCGGCGTGCGCGCCGCACGGCCGCCTGTCGCAGCGCGGTGCGGGGTGTCCGTGGTCGCCCGGACGCCAGAGGTGTGCGCGAGCACGGTCGGCCCGCATCCGGCCGCACTCGCCATCGACGCGCCGGCTGGCCGGGTGTTCGTCCTCGATCAAGGGACAGGGCGCCAGCACGGGGACGTGAGCGTCCTTGACGCGGCGACCGGCGCCGTGCTGCACACCACGCCGGTTGGCCAGCCCCCCGTTGCTCTAGCGGTGGATGCGCGCGCGCATCGCGTTGTCGTCCTCAGCGCGGGCGCTACTGCGGCGACGTCCACCCTCGGGATCGCACGTATCACCACACTCGACGCGCACACGGGGCGTCCGCTCCGGCGCGCATCCTCCGTCGGCTTGCGTGGCCCTATCGCCGCTGCGGGACGACGGGGGCGTTTCTTCGCCATCAGAGCGGGAGCCACAGGGTATCGCCTCGCCATGCTCGATGCGACGAGCCTGACCATGCGGCAGACGTCCCCCTTGCCCCCGAATATCGACCCACCCCTCGCGCTAGCGGTCGATCAGCAGCACCGTCGCGTCTTCGTCGTATGGACCGCAGGCGAGTACGGCAAGCTGGGCGCCGTGAGCGTGTTCGACGCGACGACCGGCGCGGTGATCGCCGCGGAGAGCGACGTCGGCCCACAGCCGGGCGCTGTGGTGGTAGACGGGGCGCGGGGGCTCGTGTTCGTCGCCCATCAAAACGACATCAGCAGTTCGGGCTTCGCACGGTCCAACGGAGGAGTCAGGGTGCTCGATGCAACGGGCGGAGGGTTCCTGGCGGACACGGGCGTGTCCAGCATACCCGTGTCCATGGCGGAGGACACCCCTGCGCGACGCCTCTATGTGCTCAACAAGATCGCCGACCCGCAGGGGAATGGGAGCATCGACGTGCTGCAGGCGGATCACACCGGCCGTATCATGGCCACCTTCCCCCTGGGGACGGACCCTCCCGATACCACCGCACAGACTCCGATCGCGCTGGCGGTCGCTACGCGCATGCGCCGTCTCTACGTCCTCTACGACCACGCCAGCGGGACAGATCCCCGGTCGCCGGGAGCGGTGTGGGTGGTGGACGCGGGCACGGGGGCCGTCCGGCATATCGTGGTCGTCGGCCACATGCCGTCCGCTTTGCTCGCGGACCCCCTCACAGGGCGTGTGTTCGTGACCAACGCGGGCGATAACACGGTGAGCGTGCTTGATGCCGCGCATCTATGACACTACCGCATGTCGCTGTAGCTGTGGGGGCGCGTCGGTCGTTCCATCTATAGGGAGTATGGGAATGGCTGCATCCCGTCACACACGATAGATAGGGAGGGGGAGAGGCATGGGCGCGGTCGTGACGGTGGCCCGGCGGCTAATCGTGGCCGCCCTGCTTCTCCATAGCGTGCTTCTCCAGCCGCCGGGAGCCGCCTCGGTGTCCCCGCGCGCACGGGACGGCGTCGCCCCCGTGACCGCGCCTCTGCATGTCTCCGATCTCACGTTCGTCGATGCCCGGCACGGTTGGGCCGTGGGGTCTCTCTGTGGGGCGACGGGCACCTGTGTCCCCGCGTTACGCGCCACCCATGACGGCGGGCAGACGTGGCAGGCCCTCCCCGTGCCTCCCCTGTTGCTCACCTCGACCACCAGCACCGTGCGCCAGGTGCACTTCGCGACGACACAGGACGGGTGGCTCTTTGGCCCCACCCTCTCTGCGACGCACGACGGCGGCCAGACGTGGACACAGGACAGGCGCGTGCGCGGCGTCGTCGCGCTTGCCACAGCAGGGCGCAGCGTGTGGGTCCTGTCACGCTCCTGTGCGCCATTCCGCCCGTGCCAGTCCCGTCTCGTGGTGTCGCGCGACGCGGGGCGGACGTGGCGGTGGGCGGCGACGCCGCCACCGCTCCAGCCCGGTGTTGTGCAACTCCTCCATCCCAGCGCACGCGTTGGCTGGATCGCCGCGACAGCGCTGCTGGTAGGGACGCACGATGGCGGTCGCACATGGACGCGCCTCACAGACCCGTGTGCAGCAGATAGTACCCTGGGACCCTTCGGCCAGCAGTTCGCGGCACATGGCAATCGGACCCTGTGGGCGCTGTGCGGCGGTGAGCCAAGTGCGGGGCAGCAAAACAAGTCCGTCTACGTGTCCGGTGACGGGGGCCGGCATTGGGCGCTCACCGCCACCACATGCTTCCCCTGGACGCGCCCCCTGCGAGGGGGCTGCGGGCGCGTGCCCGGTAGCGGCTACGTCAGCGGCCTGGCTCTCTCTACGCCGACCCACGGCTGGATGGTGCTGCAACGGGGGACGCTGTACGGATCGCACGATGGCGGGCACACCTGGTACCCGGCGATCCCCTATGCACAAGCGAATGGGAGCGATGCAGGGATCGGACCGATGGTCTTCGTCGACGCACAGCACGGCTGGCTGGGGGCGCTCGGGCGGGTGTTTCACACCACGGATGGCGGCGCCGCCTGGCGCGCGGTGCTGCTCCGCTAACCGGAGACAGCAGCAGACGGGCGTGGCGCTCGCGGGAAGGACGAGATGTCTACGCTGCTATAGGAGGCGGTGGAGGCGGCGCCATCACGTCCAGGCCGGCCCGCTCGCGCCCGTAGCACGGCACGCACGTAGCACGGCACGCAGCGTATGAGCAGCACGGTCGGGTACGTGATCGGCCGGCGCCGGTCGAGCCAATCGGCGCCGGCGTCGATGGGCGCCCACCCCTCGGGGCTCTCTGCCACCATCATCGGGGGGACACGCGGCGCCATTCGCCCGCCAGTAACGACTAACGCGGCGCATCGAGGATGCTGACGCTGTTGCGACCAGTGTTCGTGATAATGACCTGTCCGGTGTGCGCATTGATGGCGACGATCCCCGGCTGCATCCCGACCGCGACCGTGCGCAGCACGGCCCCACTCGTCGCGTCGAGGAGGGTGATGCCCGCAGCCGTGGTGACGTAGAGCCGTCCCGTGACCGTATCGATCGCCATATCGTGGACCGACGCCCCGATAACGCTGGTGCGGAGTAATGTTCCCGTCCGCGCGTCGAGCACGGTCACGCTGTTGTCGAACCCATTGAGGACGAAGGCCCGCCCCGTCATCTCATCCACGACGACCTTGACGGGGAAGCGGCCGGCTGTCGTCATGCCCACCACCCGGCCGCTCACCGCGTCGAGGACGCTTACCGCGCTGGGCTCGTTACTCTGATCGGCCACGAAGATGCGCCCGGTCTGACTATCCACGGCCACGGGGCTCACATGCGCGCCCACGCGGACCGTGCGCGTGAGCTGGCCACTCCCGGCCGCGAACAGATGGAAGCCACTGGGCTCGTAGCCCGTGACGACCACCTGTCCACGGCGGGTGTCCACCGCCATCGCATCGAGCGGCGGGCTGGTTCGTGGCACCGTGGCGGTGTGCAGGAGCACCCCACTGGTCGCATCGAGCACGCGCAAGGCGTTGCCGTTGATGACGAACGCATGCCCGCTCCGTTCGTCAATGGTCACGGCATAGGGATGGTAGCCCACCGCAACCGTGTGCAGCGCCGGCCACGGGTGGTCGGCTCCTTGACCCGACAGACACCGGGGGTCACGGGCGTCAAGCACGCTCACGCTCCCCGCCGGGAAGTGCATATAGTCCTGCGTCAGGCGTCCACTGTTCAGGACAAAGACGCGGTGCGCGCGCGCGTCCACCGCGATGCTCGTTGGGTTTACCCCGACCCGAAAGGTACAGACCACCCCCCCCCGCACGGCATCAAGAACGCTGACCGCGCCGCTCCCGCTCGGGGCGCCGGTCGCATCGAGCGGACGACTGACGACGAAGATGCGTCCCAGCGGAGCATCAACGGCCATCGCGATCGGGTTGCGGCCAACAGGGACAACGCGCACCTACGGAGCCGCGATCGGGGCGAGATGTGTGACCGCAGCGGCCCCCGCATGGCCCACATGGTCGCCCGGCGCCCCCGGCACGAGGGCCGCCAACGTGGCCATGCGGGCCACGGGACCGGCCAGGCATCGGCTGATGTCGTCGATCCCGCTCCGATGACACAGGAGCATACGCACCACTCCTTGTACTCAGTACTCTCTGTTGCACGCCGCACGCGCTCCGCGTGCCGCCGGTGCTCCTCGTGACGGCCGCTGCGGCGCGTATCCCTCCGGGCTATCGGCCCGGCCTACTCTGGACGACTACGGAGCTGCTCGCCGCGTCCGATCCGCTGTCGGCCGCGTGGCGCAGCACGAGCGAGCGCGACGGGAACGGTGAGGGGCGCGACCTACGCGCCGCGCTTGACCACCTGGGCGTGATGCGTCCGCGCCCGACACCGTCGTTGACCGCGCCTGTGTCCACGACCCTCACGGCTCCGACCAGGGGGGACGCGCTGCGACGCCGCGCGGCGCGGGTGCAGGCGGTTCCCACTAACGAGCCCGCGCCGCGCGATCTGTTGGTCCTTCCGCTGGTGCTGCCGCCCCGCGCCTGGCCGCTGCTCCGCTGCGTGGGCGAACATCCGCTCCTGAGCCGTTTCGACTTGGCCGCTGTCCTGGCGCGCGACCCATTTGACACCTGGGAGTTGCTGCGTGCCCTATCTAACCATGGGCTCTGCACGATATGGCGGCCACAGAGGCACGGGCACGCCTGGCGCTATAGCCTGACCACACGCGGAACGACGCTGCTCGCTCACGCTGCGGGGCTCACGCCGGGGGACTACCGCCACCTCTACGGCGTGCTCGACGACGCGCGGCGCTCTGGGGAGCACGGACTCTCCTACGCATGCGGCAATATTGAGCACACCGACGGCATCACGGCCGCCTACCTGGCCTTCCTCACGGCCGCGCGCTCGCGCGGCGGCCGCTTATGGTGGCGCGGCGAGTGGGCCTGCACGCGGACGTATCGTACCCGTGATCGGCAGGGTGTGGAGCGCAAGTATACGCTGCGACCCGACGCCGAGCTGCGCTACGACGGACCAGGTGGCCCGCTCCGCGCGTTCCTCGAATACGACCGCGAACAGGAGGCGCCCAAGCGGTTCGCCGGCAAGGTCGCGCAGTACGACGCCTACCGCGCCGCCACCGGCGACGACGGCTTCGCCGTGCTGTTCGTCACACCTCGCTCCGAACGGGGGGAGATCGCGCTGGCCGCGGCGCGCAATATCGCCCGGACGGAGCGCCGCCCTCTCCTCGACGTGCACGCCACCACGGCGGCAGAACTGGCCGCCCACGGACCCTGGGCAACGATCTGGCGGGATGCGCATGGCAGCATCCGCCCTCTCACCGTCAAGGCATAGGTGAAGGTGAGACATAGAGCGCGGACGCGGACGGATTGGCGGTTATGCCGCACAGTTATGTGTCTGCCGGCAGGCGTTGCACATCTCAGCGAGTTTTCAACTGCCGCCTCCGAAGCGGTGGATGCGATTGAGGCGGGCGAGGACGGGGCGCTGCTCGCCTGCCTCGACGGGAGCCGGGAGAAGCTGCGCGTGCTGCGGCGCGCCGTGTGGGTCTCGCGTGAGCGCAACTGTGATGAGATATCACTTGATGCGCTACTCCCAGTGCCGGGAGAGTAGGTGCGGCGGTGGCAGTGCCCTGCGACGGCGGCGCTGTGGACGCTCGTATCACGCGCGATCTGGAGCCGCGGCGTGGGCTACCGCTCCATTATGCTTCCAGGTGTAGACAAAAGCATGACCGATGATGTAGGTGGAATGATGATCTTCGATAGAGCGATGATGCGCCGGCACTCAGTGGGGTCTCTGTCACTGGTCGCCCCGGCACCGGCAGTGTACGACGTGCTGCACGCGGCAGCGACGGGCCACGGTGGGATGGGGACGCAAGGGCGCGGCCTCTCGCCGGCCGCCCCAATCGGGGGAGAGCCGCACGGCATCCCCGGACTCAATGAAGGTGTCTTCTACCCGCCGGAAACGTCCTCGCGCGGGTTGCGTCCGGGGCCCAGCCCGATGATGCGCCGCCGTTCGACCACAGGGATGGCCCGCTGCCTCGTGCTGCTGGTCGACTTCGACGACAATCCGGGTGCCCGCCCCGCCGCCGACATCCAAGACATGCTGTTTTCCCAGGGGGCCTACGCGACGCGGAGCATGCGCGACTATTACCAGGAAAACTCCTACGGACAACTGGACGTCGATGGGCTGGCGCTGGGGTGGTTGCGCATGCCCCAGTCGTACGCGTATTACACGGATGGACAGCGCGGCTTGGGCGCCTACCCGCGGAACACGCAGAAGCTGGTTGAAGATGCCCTCGCCGTGGCCACCCAGCGGGTCGACCTTCGGCAGTTCGACGCCGATGGCGATCTGTTTGTCGACGGCCTGTTCGTGGTCCATGCCGGCAGCGGCGCCGAGATGATCATCGATCCTGCCGGGCAGGCTGCGGCGATCTGGTCGCACCAGTGGAACACATCCCAGCCCGTCGTATCGAGCGGCATCACGGCGTATGCGTATTGCACGACGCCCGAGGACGGGTGCATCGGCGTCTTCTGCCACGAGTTCGGGCACATGCTCGGATTGCCCAATTTGTACGACACCACCTACCGCTCGACGGGCGTCGGGCAGTGGTGCGTGATGGGCACGGGCAGTTGGAATGATGGTGGGCGCACGCCCGGCCACTTGTGCGCGTGGGCCAAGGCGCGGCTCGGATGGATAACGCCCACGGTCGTCACACGAGCCCAAGCCCTGCAGCTCCAGCCGCTCATGCACGACAAGGGCGGAGTCCATCGGCTGTGGACGGGAGGCGCGGTGGGGAGCGACTATCTCTTGATTGAGGCGCGCCAGGCTGCGGGATTCGACCGCGCCTTACCGGGGGCGGGGCTGCTCATCTGGCGCATCGACGAGGCGCAGCGCGACAACACCCGTCCGGGGGCCTATCTCGTGGGGCTGGAGCAGGCGGATGGAAGGTATGACCTTGAATTGGGACGGAATAGCGGGGATGCCGGCGATCCCTACCCCGGCAACACACAGACCATGCGCTACGACGCGGCGACGGTGCCGAGCTTCGACCCGCAGCGGAGCCGGCCACGCGATGTTACCGTGACGGACATCGTGGATATCGGCGGAACCGTGATGTGCCAGGTCACGGTATAGGCGTCGCGCGCCGTGGAAGCCGCACGACTCCCTGACTACATCCTACTGGATGTCGTCATTGACCAAGACGAAACGGCCACCGCGCGCATCCCCGCGGTAGGCGACGCGTGCCTGTATCTTGTCCTTCTCCCTGATGTTGGTGTGCAGTCGCGGATGCACCCACGTCTGAATCGTCGCGCCGACATAGGGTTGCGCGAAGTTGGGTAGGCCATCAACATCACGCGTTTCGTCGACGGCGATCTCCCACACCGCCCCGTAGCCGTCGCTCTCGGGCGTGACCCGCTCCAGCGTGCCCCGCACGTTGCTAGCGTTGGGGGCGACAGAGATGCCCGTTGATGGGACGTGAAGCACGACCTCGTCCTCCTCCTACGCGCCAACCGCGCTGTGTTGGGGTTGGCGCTGTACCAATGGCTCCCATAGTTCTACCATAAGCATATAGCGAACGTCCATATCCTGTTCGGCGGTGCGGATGAGATGATCCTATTGTGCGGCGAGGGTCTGCGGGCGCATAGCCCGCGACCTGACCTGGACAGCGGGGAGGAGCGTCACCCTCTGCTTGGCTATCGCTCCCTCGCCCTGTGCTCATGCGCCTCATTTGCCTGGCCGTTCTTGATCGACGGTTTGGTGGTCAGCGATCCGCGCCCGTTGGCGCTGCCGGGCGTCGCGCATAATCTCCTCCCGGCGCACAGGGTCGGCTTCAACGGTCTTCCACCACGCGAGCGCCCGCTCGGTCTCCGCCAGGACCTCTGCACGCACCTGCTCGACCGGGATGCCCCACCGCTGCGCCACCTCGCGGAACTCGCGCTCGCTCACCGCCCGACTCCACGCGCCTACGAGCGTGTCCAACTCGGCCCGCTCGTCGTCGGTCAAGGGGCGCCGGCTTCGCAGGTCGAAGAGGTCCGAGAGGCGTCGGCTCTGCTCCGGCGCGAGGGCGTCATCCTCGTCATCGAACATATCCGTGCCGACCGCGCCCTCGTCGCCGAGGGGCATGGCGTCGACGCGGAGGACATCGTCGAGCCCCACGCCGAGCATCGCTGCCGCCGCCACGATCTCTATGTTGGGTCGGCGGACCCGCTCATCGCGCGCCAACCGGTCGAGAGTCCGCGTACGCACCGCCAGGTCGAAGCGCGCGGCGATCTGACACTGGAGATCGTCCACCGTCAGGTTGCGGGTGCGGAGCGCGTCGCCGAACTGCGAGTACACCAGCACGCCCATCGACCGCCCCCCTTTCGTTGTCCAGTGTACCTTGGCCACCACGGCGCCCCCGTAGCATATAGTATAGGGGATGGTCGGAACTGAGCCGACACGAGGAACGGATGTTCTAGAAAACAGGCAAAAAAATAAGGCCCTGGAGTCCCGATCTCGCGGTGCGTTCCTGCCGTACGCACGATGTAGCGGCCGTCGATGCCCCTCCCATCATGGTGCGGGGAGCGCACGAGAGGCGCACGAGAGGCGCACAAGCGCGGCGTGATCCGGCGATATTGGGCGTGTCTCGGCGACACGTCGGCCCCGATTTTACGCGTAGAACGGGTGTCGCCGGGACCAGATGGTGCCCGGCGACACGCCCAAAATGGGACTTAAAATCCTGCGAGCGCAAGCTCATGTGGGTTCGACTCCCACCGTCGGCACCACCCACCCTCCCGCTACCCTCCCATCCTCCGCGTCGTGTACGGCGCGGCCGGGTACACTGTGAACATGATAGACGAGGATGCCGAAAGCGCGAATAGGGTAGACGAAGACACGCGCGAGCGCACCGCCGCAGGAGTGGCGCGCGAGCGCGCCGCCGCGTACGTCTTGCAGCGCTACCACCTGACCAGCCTGCGCGAAGCTCAGGAGAAGCTGTCGTCCGCGCAGTTCGCGGGCGTGACACGGCAGATTGACCAGGTCCAGGATCAAATCCTGGGCCGCGCGCGCCCGGCCGCGACCGTCCTCCCCGCCGCCACGCGCGGAATCGACACGCCACTTGGGCCCATTCTACCAGCCACCGGGCTGCTGCTCGTGGCGATCTGGCTCATGTTCGGGTTGGAGGCGCTGCAACCGGGCGGGGCGCTGAACCCGACGACTGAATCGCTGGCGGCGTTGGGTTCGACAACCACTGACATGCTGGTCACGCATCAGTACTGGCGCCTGCTCGCCGCCTGTTTTCTCCATGCCGGCCCCGTGCACATCGCTACCAATTCGATAGCGCTCGTTTGGCTGGGCAGCTTGGCCGAGCGATTCTACGGGTCGCTGCGCTTCCTGGGTATCTATCTTGCCACGGGGGTCGCCGGCAATATCGCCGTAGGATTGTTGGCGCCTGGTCCGGGCGTCGGCGCCTCGGGGGCCATCTTTGGGCTGTTGGGAGCCATGTTGGTCGGTTCCTGGCGCAACCGCGGCGCGATCGGACCCGATATATCGCGCGCCCTCTTCGGCAGCCTGGCCGGCCTGCTGGCCATCAACATCGCCATCAGCTTCATCCCCGGCATCAGCATATTCGCCCACTTCGGCGGGCTGCTCACGGGCGCTGTCCTCGCGCTGCTCATCCCCTTCAGCAGCCCGCGCTACCCGCGCGCCTACGTCCTCGCCAGCAACGTCGTCAGCGCCGCGCTCATCGTGGTCACACTGGCCCTGGGCCTCACCTACTTTGGCGCGCACTAGCTTTCCGCTCGAGGGCTCGTGAATTATCCATGGGACCAAGTTGCCCTCGCCCAACGGGGCGGTGTGCAGCCGCTATGGACGCGACGCGCCATATTTGTTCGTCGGAGCGCTGGTGAATGCCGCCGCGGTGGGTCGGGCCGTATCCTCGATCTTAGCGCGGACCGAGGCGGCGGTAACTGTCGTCGCATGCGGCGAGCGCTGGCCGGCGCCGACGGATGACGGGGAGTTGAGGGTCGCGATCGAGGACTATCTCGGGGCCGGAGCCATCCTGTGGCGCCTGTCATTCGTAGGACGTGGCCCACTTCACGCGCACGGTCGCATAGCATGTGTGGCTGTGCCGTGATCCGTGTGATCCGCCGGTCGAGACCTCGTAGCGCACCTTGTAGGTGAGGAGTCCTCCGAACAGTCCCTGGCGGTACGGCCCGCTTACGCTCCAGTGATTCGTCACCGTCGCGGTCGCAGGCAGCAGCGCGATCAGGTCCGACGAGTTCACGGTCGCCGTTTTCCCGGTCCAGGCGCGGTCCGCCACGACGGCCATAGGGTTGACGTAGGCCAGCAGGAGGGTGGCGGCGTAGGCTAGCGGGATGCCCACGGCGCACCACAACGCCCGCCGGCGCGCGACGCCTCGCGACAAGTACGAGGCGGGCACGGAGCGGACGTCGGCGACGACCGTGCCGGCGAGGTGGTCACCGCTGCGCTGCCGGCGCGACGAGAACAGGATGACAATGCCCCCGAGCC
>JAABUO010008812.1_pt1 | contig 11353 bp, 12 predicted proteins | sample 5559291 | NCBI WGS metagenome assembly JAABUO01 (sample SAMN10711878, study PRJNA513372) | rock metagenome | isolation source: Antarctica rocks | place: Antarctica: Victoria Land, Finger Mt sud | reverse complement strand
CCGCGACCACAAGCAGCTTGCCTAGCGCAGCATCAATGTGCCAGCTACAGCAGCTTAGCCTCAGCTTGCAACATGCAGACAGCAGCAAAAGCAACAAGTATTGGCTGAAGTCAGTCAACTCGTCAGCAGCTGGCAGGCCTGAAGGGGGTGTGGCGGTACTCCTGAATGATGGCCCTGCAGCTAGCGCCAACACATTGCCTGCTATTGCTGGCAAGGTGTACAGCACCATGGCTTTGCCACTAGAGGGCACCTGCTTACCTGTGCACATCAATGGTGCCTTTCTTGTGTCTGCTGACAGACGCTCAATTTGGACAGGTGAAGGTGACGAAGGACAGGTCAGTGGCAATGCATCTTACTGCCTTGCCATATACATACATTGACCTTGCTTTAAACCCTTTGACTATACCCTCCATATATGTTGACCTTGCTGTGAAACCCTTCATTGACTCTTTGCGCAACTATGCCCTGCGCTGGCAGATTTGCATTTACATACTATGATGGCGCCATATGCCTGTCACAAAAAATGACATTGTAGCTTGTTCATAAGGGGGCAGAGAATATACGGGTGCTCGCAGAAGACATTGCACCTGCCTATGCTGCCGCAATTACAAGCAGCTGCTCTGGCAGTGACGCAGCAAAGGTGTACAGGTCTGCACTTCAAACCTTCACAGCCATTGTGTCATATACTTGTGTGAGTCTTTGCAATAATGGACGTGAAACTCTGATCATGGATTGGCAGTTGCCTGTATACAACAAGCAATTATCTTAACACAAGCACCCAAGCCATCTCTTGACTTTGCCCTATATGCGCAGGTTGTGGCCGACAGCCCACTCCTTTCAGCCTAGGCTGCTAGATTCTGTCACAGCCGCCACTGTCAAGTGCATGATTAGTCATGGCAACAAGGTCTTATGGGTCTCAGCCAAACAGCCGGCAGGATCAGGCAATCCCGGCAAGTGGGTCAACACAGCTGAAGCGTGCTTCCTGCCATCACACGTCACAGTTCCTGAGGAAGTGGTCAATGTGGCACGACGGGCTGGACTGCTTATTCCAGAGCTTCCAGACCATGCCTTCCAGGTGTGACTCCAGAGGCCTTCATCCCATTGGCTAATGCATGGAAGCTCTTTCGCATGCCAGCACGCACGTTGCCCCAGAGCCACACACATGGGCGTGCACTTCGTCTATTGTAAGTCATGCAAGGATGCACACACAGGCATACAGACAGACAAAGCTTTAGACCAACACAGAGACGTACAGGCAGACACTGCCACAGACAAACACAGAGACATACAGACAGAGGCTTTCAAAGGGACACAAGACTTGACTACTTAGTACAGATGCATACTCCACACAACATCTGAGGCTTGCAGTTGCTGCCAGTGTACATGTACCATTTTACATACCTTGTAACACTGCAGAAGCTCAACAAAGCTGATGACATGCAGGAAATCAGAGCAGCAGCTGCAAGAGACAATGTCCAACTCACTTTCCTGAGCGCCAGCAACATGAGGCAAGCTCTGAGATCCAAAGGCAACATTGTCAACCCTTCAGAGATCTCCACAGTCCTCAGCTATGTCATCAGTGATGAGAAATTTGAAGATCTGCATGATCTTCACTTGATTTTGCTCGGCGATAACACAGTCAAGCAGATCAAGTGGAAGTCTCCCAAAAGTTCAAGATACTTTGTATTCACAGATGCAAAGTCCAGGAGCATCTTTGATTTGATGGCGGCCAACAAGCACCAACTGGTAGAGCATGCACCAGCATGGGCTGCGATGTCAAAGTATGTGATCTTGCTGCAAAGTCTACTGCGTGCAGCGCATGCAGCATCAGAGTATGCCTGTCAACACATCAGCTTTTGCATGGTTAGTGTGAACCTTGCATCCCTAGACATTTCGAAAATCTTTTGACTTTGTCATGGGCATCCTTTATGCACTATCATGTCACTAAAGGCTTCGGCTTGATGCTGGTACTGTATCTAGCAGTTTGTTGCACGTATTACTGTAGTTGTACACAAACTGCTGTAGCACAACCACAGCATTACGCAATAGACTTGCTGCATCAAAATGGTGCAAGCACCCAGGCTGTGACTGGTACTGCAGGGCAAAGCACAAAGGTGTATCTTTGCTGGAGAGTAAGAGCTTGAATGTGCTGGTGCCCACAATCCAAGACTTGGCCCACAGCCTGCCAAGCGCTTGGAAGAGCAGCATCTGTGACCATTCAGGGGACAGCGGCAGATGCCACCCAAGCCGGAGATGGCTCGATAACTTCTGGACCCTCGTGTCAAGGAGCATGTCTGCAGTGCCAGCTGAGCTGCACACCTTTGTGTTGGTGCCTATCACTGGCAACCGCTTGGCGTCACTTACTCACTGCAGAGACACACGGGCACTTGGTTATACAGAGCTTTGTAGCCGGTCAAGCACTGCTGCGGCCACCCTGTCAGCAATTGGGTGTCTTTGCATAGCAGATGCAAGAGCAGACAGTGTTGTGTCTAATCTTGCTGGGGTTGAACCCATTATTGCTGCTCTGGACAACCTAGCCAGCCGTACTTGGATGCCCTTGCAGCAGTTGATGGCACCAGGGCGGTTGGGCTATGGCACCTTTCAACGGGCAAGGACTCTGCTTGCGCACCATGTGGATGCGCCTCGCGGCAATACTGCACCTGTGTGGAGGATCTTGAAGCAGTGCCCAGTCTTTGAAGATGGTGGAAGTGACACATCAGCCGAGTGTCACTGCCTACCGAGTGGGCAGCTTGGGCTGCTGCCTAATGCAAGCTGGGAAGCACATATGGCAGAGCTTGGGCAGCTGCTGCCCTGGTCGCCTGTGAAGTACCACACAGCTTCTGACACACAATGGCAGCTGCTGAAGCACTCAGGCATGAAGTCCCCAAGTATGCCAGATTTCCTGCGCTACAGCCTAGTGCCTGCCATCAACAACCACAGTACCACCAACAGCGCAGAGCCCCTCCTACTGCACGCTCTTGACGAGCTTGCTTTGCACACAGACCAGACAATCAGCCCCCTCAGCAACATCTTTGTCACTGGCAGATTGCACGCTATCAGCAGGTGCGTTGACAGCACCAGCGCTTTGTTCAGAAGCTTGTTCAGTCAGCACAGCGCATCAGGCTACACACTGCTGCCAGATGTGTATGCCACCCCACAGCGCCTGGCAGTGCTGAAGCAGCATGGCTTGGCTCACGAGGACTCACCTGATCCGGCCTTTTTCCTGGAATGTGCCCAGCGCTTTTCAGAGCTCAGCAACAGCCAGAGCAGATCTAGAGATGACATCAAGAGGCTGTCATGGAGCCTGGTCAACATCTTGCGTGCCAATGTGCCAGCATGGGCATACCAGCGTGGGTACGCATGGACTCATGTCAAGGCCCAGATCTCAGCTTGCGCAGTCTTCAAAAAAGCAGAGCTTCAGTTTCCTTACAAGAGCAGCAGCAGCAGCAGCAGCAGCCAGCAAGCGTTTGTGTCTTTGGCAGATAGCGCAGACCATGACCACTATCGCCTGGTCTCCCTTGCAGTCCCTGTAACCGACAATGCCCATGGGGACACCAAGACGTTGCGTGGAATGCTGGGCCTGCCAGCAGAGCCAGTGCTTGAGCATGTGGTGGACCACATGCTGAAGATGGCGGCTTCTGGGCACTTTGAGGCCCTCTCAAAGCAGATGAGCAACCCACTATCGGACATCCTGTTGGAGGACATCAGGCAGTCATACCTGTTTATGGTTGACAGCATTGGTCAGAAGCTAGCAGTGTGGCAAGGCAGAGATGCAGATCTGGCCAAGACAACTACCAGGCTCAAGCAGGAGCCCTGGGTTCTGGTACAGGGCAGCAAGTTTGTGACGCCCAGTGAGCTGTGCTATGACCTGGAGGAGGACACACATCATGGTAGGCTCTATCAAACTGGCATGTAATCATGCATGCATAGACATGTAGTGATGATGTGGCCATGCAATTGTCCTTGCCGTATATACAAATTTGCCAAGCAAACAATATAGAGCATGTTGTCCTAAAGGCTGCACAGCATAGACCGCATCATGAGCAAGTCGTAGAACAACTCTGCACAGCTACATGGGTCTGCATGACATTACCATCGAGAATGAATGCCTTGTAGCTGCGCAAGTCCCATCCTCTGTGCTTCCGGAATGATTTTCTGTGACATCAGATCATCATCATTATCATCTGTAACATCACATTATACGCAAGATTCATGTGAAAAAGCTTCTGTAACATCAGGTCCTGAATTGCAACTTGCAGGGTATCAAGTGCCCAGCATGCTCCTGAGGTTGCTCAACAAGCAGCCAGCAGTCAAAGAATGGTTCAGAGACAAGCTGAAGGTCACAGACCTGCGTGACGGTGCCCCATCTGTAAGGCAGTTGCACGACAACCCTGTCACAGCATCCACCAGCGTAGCCAAGTATCTTGAGGGTGACTTCAACAACCCAGCTGCCTACCCAGACGCCGTCGTCCTGGTCAAGGGTCAAGAGATTCATGTCCACAGGCAGGTGGTGGCAGAGGCCTGCAAAGTCCTAGCAAGGCGCTGGGACCCTTTGTGGTCTACATCCCACACCTCCTTTGCCATGGATGAGAGCTTGTGCTGTGAAGCCTGCAGCATCTACCCTTCTCATGGCACGGCTCTGCTGTTCCTGGAGTACTTCTACACTGGGGATGTCAACTGGCCTGGTGGGCAGGCAGAGGTTGGGTGTGCTCTTGAGCTGCTGGTGATGGCTTGCATGTGTGATGTGCAGCATCTAGTGTGCATTGCAGAGAAGGCTCTGCAGGACAAGTTGATCCCAGAGATCTGCTGCAGCATTCTGGCAGTAGCTGATCATCATCAGGCAGTGCAGTTGCGGGAATGCTGTATGCACTTGATCAAGAAGCTGTATAAGACTATCCGGCAGTCTGAGGAATACAAGCTACTGAGCAGTGAGCTGCAAGATGCAGCACAGGCACCAGTGGGTTGCACACTTGTGGACTTTGGTGCGCATAGCTAGTACAGGATCGTATACATTTTTTTGTGTGCTGCAGATCTAGATTCCATGTGCTTGAACAAACCTTCCAGGTGTCACAATGTGCTTGCCTGGTTATTGATGTCCTGAATTGCATCGTCGACACAGCAACCAAAAGGCTGTGCCTACAGCACTAAACATCATCTTGCATGATGAACGACTTTCTGCATAACTTGATTTCACGCCCTCCTGTCTCTGTTTATCCTCAAGGGTTACTCTTTTCCCCATGTGCTAGCATGCTCTGCATTCGATTACAGCAGTTGTTACAGTTGCACAATCAGACAGAAGCAAAGGCCCCTTATCATTACTGAATCTTTCTGGAGAGCCGAATGCTGAACGGTTTGCAGACACTGCACACTTGTCAATTGCTTCACTTGGCAATTCTGGCAGGTGGCAACTATCAGAGCAGTGACGGTTTTCTCAAATGCAGTTAAGCTGTGCAAGCATGGCACTTCTGACTGCTGAGCTCAAGCATGGTAGGTGAGCGCACACGAACATGGCACGGTCTTTCAGCGCACTGTGATCACTTTCATCGGGGAATTTCTCCACAGCCGGTTTGACCAGAGTTCATAGGAGTGCGGGTCAGTCAGTGGGCAAGAGAGGAGATGAAACGGCATTGCAATATTTGATCGCGTTTGCATGGCACCATGACCATGGCTGAAGTGACAAAATGCTGGACCTGGGCGAGATCCATGTGACATTCTGCTTAGTATATGTCATTATCGCTGTCCAGTCTGTGCATTGTTGTTGGGCACCGCCATTTGTAGATCAACTTGTAGGCGGATGGACATTAAGCAACTTGAACGGCTCGATCAGCATTCCCACTCGGGTCCCGGGCTATGCGTTGCAGACACTTCACGAGCAGGGATTGATTGAACACCCATTGTCAGGGTGAGTGTGGTGATGAGCTCTAGGAAGACGCGAGCTCACGCCCTGACAAAGCAGGCATTGCAGATTCCATGAGCTCGCTTATAGCTGGATTGCGGAAGACACCTGGACTTTTAGCAAAACTTTCAGCTTAAACCCTGAGGCGCTGGCATTCCGACAACTCGACCTGCACTTCATGGGTTTGGATACAGACTCACAGACCTTTGTCAACAAAAGACTTGTTGCAGAGTCTGCAAACGCATTTAGGTAAATCTTCAACTGAGGGCAGACGATATATAGCCAGCTGCAAGCAAAGGCACGCCCTGAACGACCAGACGTCATTCAAATTCATTTCTGCTCTGTGTTTTTATCTCTCTAAGGACCAGGAATACCTGCATGCAATTTCTGAAGCGCTGCTAGTTAGCACTCTGGCTGTGCAGGGAACACTGCCTTGCTGCAAAGCACCTGCTGCAACAAGGCAAGAACACCCTCGACATAGTCATCCATCCAGCATCCAAAGCTGCACAAAAGCGCTATGATGCGTATACGTATGAAGTCCCTACGATGTATGTAAGTCTGTGCACCAATCCCTTATTGCACTTAGTTCCTTCTACTTATTGCCTTCTGCTTGTTGCCTTGATGTCTGCCCTCCCGGTACACTCATGTTTTTGCAAACAACAGATAGAGTTGCATCAGCACAATAACCATCACAAAGTCCCTGTACATTGTTGTTTGGCATGCATGTGCACCTCCTGTGCCTCACTCTGTGGCATGCATATGTAGTTGCATGTCCTCAGGCTGCATAATTCATTTTAGACCAGCATGTCTCTCGAGCTGATCATCTGGGAAGACACATGGCCCTGACAAAGTCCTGTCAACATTCTGTCTACTAGCCTTTGACCTTGCTCTAGTACGGCTGATGTGCCTGCTGCCTCATAGCATGTGCACCTGCAGCTGCCGCATATGAACCCTCACTACAACTTCCTGAGGAAGCCTCCTGCAGACTTTGGCTGGGATTGGGGACCCACCTTTGCACCTGCTGGAATCTATGGGGGTGTTGTACTTGTGGGCCATGACTCTGTGTATATATTGGGTAAGCGTGCATAGCAGATTTGTTGCACATGGGCATGCGTGATGTGCTGCTGGCTTGCCAGTTGTGTTGTCGCATCACAGGAGTACAGTACCTCAGCAATTCCCGCATGTGATTTTTGTGATTTTTGTTGCATGTACATGTTTGTCAGTCCTGATGTGCTGCAGACCTTGCCAGGCAAGCCTCTTTTACCTTGTGATACTGTTTCCACTGCTGCCAGCACTGCAATTGTGTGCTGCTAACATGGTTGAAGAATCCTACATCACTTTTACCAAAAAAATGACAAACCTGTGGTAGAGTAAGCTAGGCAGCCAATGCAGGCCATTGTTGCCTCTGCAGAAAGGCTCTTTTTACGCTTTTCTGCAGCCTTTGAACAGTGCCACAATGTTGTACATGGCAAAAAGTTGTATATGTTATTACATGTGATACGTGACTACATGCCTGTCACATGCCTGTCAGTTGTGGGATGAAGTGCAGGTGCCAATGTACGCCAGCAGCACAGTCTTAGCGATGGCATCACATTGTACTTTGATGTTCAGCTGCAATGGGCAGTGGTTGACCAGCAGGCCACAATCTGCATCCAAGCAGATGGCAATCACAACTGGACGGCACAGCAACTTGTGGAGTCCTCATTGGAGGGCCAACAGATCCACACTGTCCAGGTCATGATGCAGCCTTTGCTTCCAATTGCCTTGTCAAGCGTCATTGCTGATATGAAGCCTGAACATGTCATTCATGCATTTTCATAGTACAGCTCAAGACTCTGTGGCAGGAAGTGAGCTTTCTTAAGCTGTTGCTCTTTGAGCTCTGCAATGGCGAGTAGAGATATTTTCTTGCAGCAGATATGCCCTGCTGACAATGGTCATTGCCTTCATGCTTGCTTCACCCTCCCTAGGCAGACCCCCTTGGCCCCCTTTGTGGCGCCTCAATAATAATAACAATAATAATAACAATAACAATAATAATAACAACAACAATAATAATAATAATAATAATAATAATAATAATAATAATAATAACAACAACAACAACAACAACAACAATAATAATAATAATAATGATACTAGTTTCTATGCTATCCAGCTCATGATGAGCTAGGTACATGCAGGACAAGTCTTGTCTCTCCAGAGCACCCTGTCTTGTGCACCCCTGTAAGGCCTACTGATGCGACAATTTTGGCAGCCACATAATGCAACATCATTGAAACTAGACCTAGGGCCTCAGGTCCCAATACATGCTGGCCTGCACATCATCCTCTGTTGGCAGACAGCTGCATCAACATGCGGACTCACAAGCCAAACGTCAAACTTTACTACTGCCTCAAATACATAAATCAATCTGCAAATGAATTTGGCAGAGGCCATCATGCACAGAGCTGTGTCTGCTGACCTCACTGCTGTCTAACAACATGAATGCTGAAGTTGACTGCTGCCTGCTGACTGCTGACTGCTGACGTGACTGATGTATTCAGATGAAGCTCAGCAAGCCATACGAGTTGTGGTGGCCGGTAGGGTACGGCAAGCAGAAGATGTACACCTTCACCATTAGCGTGGAACCTATTTTGCCTGTTGTCATCCAGCAGGCAGAGTCATCACAGCACTGTGGCAGCATAGCACCACACATGCAGTTCGATACCAGCAATGCATCAGCAGCAGCAGCAGCAGCAGCAGCAGCAAATGATTCGCAGAAGCTGTTACACCAGTACAGCAGTAATGTGCATGTGACAGACCACAGTAATAGTACTGATGATGGCACTGGCAGGGGGCTCACAAGTAAGGATGGTGATTACGGCCGGTATGGCAGCCTGCATGCGACCGTAATCACGCGGCGTATTGGTCTCAGGGAGGTGGAGTTACGCAGGGAGGAGCTGGTGGATGGCGAGAGCTTCTTCTTCATGGTCAACGGTGTCCCCATATATGCTAAAGGTATGCCATCACTGATCCGTCACCTAGCATGACTGCAGCAGATGTCATAGTGTGCGTGAGGATAAGCTGGCCTCTGCTCAATGCAATGTCTGCACAGGCTTTACAGGCTTGACCTTTGCTGAATGCATTTTAGTTGTAGTCTGATGCAGCTGCACATGACAAGTTTTCTGCCATTATGCTCAACTACCAAAGCTGTGTCTATGCGCAGATGCAACAATGCTTGTCATTGCTTGTATTATTGAGTGTGAGTGCACATAATTGACAGCTTCATTTACACACACAGGCATGCTTACTACTACCAGATGCATGGCATGTTGCTTGCACCTTTTGGCCATGACTTGCACCACGCTGCATTGGATATCATGCACATCCAAAACGCTGCAGGGCTAACATCATCATAGCTGACAAACTGCATACGACATCATGCACATGCATATGCAGTAGTCATCATACACATGCATATGCATTAGTCATCATGCACATGCATATCCCTGCAGAGGCCAACATGATTGTAGCTGACATCCTGCATCAGCCATCACACACATGCATATGCAGTAGTCATCATACACATGCATATACATTAGTCATCAAACATGTGCATATCCCTGCAGGGGCCAACATGATCATAGCTGACATAGTGTCAACAAGAGCAGACAGGCAGCGCTACAGGAGTCTGGTCGACTCTGCAGTGGCAGCTCACATGAACATGATCAGGGTATGGGGTGGGGGGCTGTACCCCCCTCAGGATTTCTACCACCTGTGTGATGAGAGAGGGGTCTTGGTGTGGCAGGAGGCCATGATGGCTTGCGCGCTGTATCCCAGGGATCAAGCCTTCCTCCAGGAGGTGGTCCTCTCCTTCTTCACTTCGTTGCTGTTATATTCTATCCAGATACTGCCTCTGCCCCTGCTTCTGCCCCTCCCCCTCCCCTTCCCCGTGTTTCTGCTTCTGCCCCTGTCCCTGCCCTTGTCTTAGCCCCTGCTTCTGCCCTCTGCCCCTGTCCGTGCCCTTGCTTCAGCCCCTGCTTCTGCCCTCTGCCCCTATCCCTGCCCTTGCCTCCCCTGCTTCTGCCCTCTGCCCCTGCTTCTGGTGCACCTCCTCTTGATCATTTCCCTCCCTGTGAGCACCCATTCCTTGTATGCATGGCCACAACCAAACACAAATTGCAGTCAACGCATTGCTTGCAGCTCTCAAGTAGCACACACTGCATCATCTGCTGACCATCATCTGCTGATCAGCTTGACCCTGTCGTGCAGATACACACAGAGGTCCAGTTTCAGATGCGGCGCATCAATTGGCACCCCTCAGTCGTCATCTGGGGTGGCAACAATGAAGTGGAGACTGCCATGAATGGCTGGTTTGATGTGGCCAAGCAGAATCCGCAGCTGTATGTCGCCGACTACACCAAGCTGTTCCTGGACACTGTCCAAACAGCTGTCGCTGAAGTGGATCCTGAGTTTCCCTTTGTGGATTCTAGTCCCTCCAATGGGCTGATCAGCAAGAAGCCCTATGTCAAGAGGTAAAGCTTTACGGTGGCCTTTATGGAAGTGCACATGTGAGTTGCCCTGTCCTGCCCAGTGCTGTTTTGCCCTGCCCTTGCCCTGCCCTGTTGATCCTGCTCTTGTCCTGTCCTACCTTGTCCAGCTCTCTTTGTGCCAGCACTGTCTTTCTGTTTTGTTCTGCTCTGCCCTGCCCCTGCTCTGCCCTGCCCCTGCCCTGCCCTGGTGATTCTGCCCTATCCTGTCCTGCCCTGTTCAGCTCTCTTGGTGCCAGCACTTCCCTTCTGTACTTTTCAGTGTTTTGTCCTGCTCAACATTTTGTCCTGTGCAATATGCTGTGATACTGTTGCTTGCAATGTAAAACTTGAGTACATCAATTAACACAACCACATTGGCTGTGCGAGATAAGAGCCCTTCAAGCTGGGAGAAAGTTGCAGATGCAGTTCAGCATCCTGCGATTGCTGCTGCCGCCAAAGGCTTGCAAAAGCTCTGCTTATGCACAAATTGAGGAGATTCCAGCAAAAAGAATGAATAGTGAGACCCCAAGAAAGACGTGCCAGCAACTCACATCTCAACAAAATCTGACGCCGGACGCTAAGAGGGCAGCCAGCTTACTGTGAAACCTGCTCACTCATTCCTGCTGTTGATTATGTACTGTTGCAACATAACTTCAAAAACAGGAAGAAGAGTGCCTGGCAACTGAGTTGTTGACATAAATGTTGTACAGGTCCCCAAGACAATCACAGTCAATATGTTATACTATGCCAAATGTGCAGGTGGGGGGATGCATCAAGTCCATTCTATGGAGATGTTCACTTCTATAACTACGATGCTGTCAGCTTTGATGCTGCCACGTACCCGCATGCACGCTTTGTGTCAGAGTTTGGCTTTCAGAGCCTGCCGTCTTGGACGCTGTACAAGAACGTGACTGGGCCTGAGGACTGGAGCTGGGACTCTAAGATG
>JAABUO010008811.1_pt1 | contig 11357 bp, 12 predicted proteins | sample 5559291 | NCBI WGS metagenome assembly JAABUO01 (sample SAMN10711878, study PRJNA513372) | rock metagenome | isolation source: Antarctica rocks | place: Antarctica: Victoria Land, Finger Mt sud | reverse complement strand
TCACAAATTTGAGATGCAGCGCTTACCAGCTGCTGCTGCATTCCGTGCTGGAGACTTGCAAGCTCCCTCAATGTCTGCTGTGGCAACACACCTTGAGTGGCAGAGTTGCTCACACCAGAGGCCATTTTAAACTCAAGCCTTGACATGTTCTGCTGACTGGCGAGTTTCAGTTCATCTGTCACATGCTGCACATCATCACATAGTTTAAACTTGCTATACTGCGACAGAAAGCAAACCGCAGAATGCAAGTACATAAGCTACAAGGGTTCACATGCATATGCTTTACTTCAATGGATCAAGGGCTGTGACACTGGCTTGAACGTCCTAGCAACTGATGCCGTTTGGGCATATGGCAGACAAACGGCTGTTGGAGCCAGAAGCAGACTGCTTGCACACAGAACACGCCAAACACAAAAGACAGACTGGTATTGTACACTGGAAGTTGCCAAAAAGGGCAGGTGGCCTGCCGCAACGGTAGACAAGAAGAGCTTGCTGACCTTCTGTAGCTGTCCTATCTGCATGTCAACAGGGCACATCAAGAAGGGCCGCTGGAGTTTTGGCAATGCCCTGCCCTCCCCTGTCTTCTGTTCTGGTTTCACACAGACTTGGACCACAGCATGCACAGCATGCTTCTGCTGCTGGGCATTGGCTGCAGCAGTAGCTGCCAAAGAAGCTGCCATTGCCTTGGCTTCAGCTTCTGGCTGTGCTGGTGGCAAGGGCCTCAGGAATGCTGCAATGGATCCTGTTGACTGACGCCCTACATTTACGCAGGTATGAATTGAGGCAGGCATAGCAGAACATTGCGTGTTGGCAATCACTTGGGTGTCTGCCTGTGTCACTTTGCTCCTCTGACAATGGGCTTCCTGTGGACATGATGCTAGTGACACGCTGCGCTTGTTGTGAAGATGTTACGGCGTCAGTCTATGCTTGACAGTTCATGCAGCTGAACCCCACAGCTGAGGCAGCTTCCACAGCCTGTGGGCATGTGGGTTGAGGTATCATGCATTAGATGCAAGGAGCACTGCATGGTGATTGCAGCAGGTTCATACAGTGAGCCAGGGCAGTGAGCCAGGGCAGTGAGCCAGGGCAGTGAGCCAGGGCAGTGAGCCAGGACAGTGAGTCAGGGCATTCCTTACCTGAACTCTGATCACCCTCAACACTTCTTTCTCTGTCCCCATGCCGTTGCCTCTTCTTGATCTTGCTCTCCCCGCCACCTCCAGCTCTCTTATAGCCCCTGCCTTCCCCTGGACCAGATCCAGCACTAGTCCCTGGCCTGCTGACTGGCTGACCATTGCCATACTGGGGTTGGCCTGGCCAGCTTCTGCCTAGTATACCAGTGGTGCTGCCCACTGGCATAGAAGGCATGCCTATTGGGGCTGCCCTTGGGGCTGAAGCTTGATGGGAGGGGCCAGGATGGTGATGGAGGGAGGCCAGGGGGACTATCTTGCCTGGGCTGCCTAGGGGCAGCCTAGGATGGCCTTGTGACTGCTGATGCACCTTCTGCTTGGAGCTTGTGCTGACATCACCCATGGGCTCTGCCACTGGCTCTGGCTTAATACCTGATGTAGGCTCATGAGGGGTGTGCTGTAGGGTCAGCCACCTCTGAGCCTGAGATTGCCCTTGTAGCTGATTCTGTGAGGCGCTTCCATACTGCCCTTGCTCATACTGCCCTTGGTCAAACTGCCCCAAAGAAGAGGCAGCATGCCCTGGGACTTCCCCTGCTATATGAGTCATTGGTGCAGCTGCTGCAGCAGCTTCTGCATGATGCTGCAGCTGGTCTGAAGGCCCTTCTTGCATCTCAGCCTTGAGGTCAGAGAGAGGCTTTGTGGGCTGCAGGCCAATAGCAACAAGATATTCCTCATGAGAGTGTGCAAAAGAGACAGGAGTGACCTGCAAGAATAGGACACAATCTGCTGAGCTGTGCACTCGATTGTGGGTTTGAAAAGCTGCCATATCCTGTTTGGCTCTATAACTTTGCAGCAAATCACCTGGTAATAGTGTGCAGAATTGGTTGTGCTCATACAGACTTTTGTGTTGCTGCACATTAACAATTCTGGAGCACCTTCTACACCTTGCTGCTGCGTAAGATACATAGCAGTATTGCGGTCCACTCAGTAGCAGCTGCAATGTAGAATTGGTAAACAGACTGCCCTGCCGACATTTTTGGAAAACTCTACCTTGATCCACGCTGAACATGTGCATCTATGCATGCAGTGGGATCATGTCTGCCAATCCATGGTCTCAGAAAGGGTAGCTCACCCATTGAGCTGGACCAACAGGGATGGATCTGTAGGGACCCTTGTGCTCCAGGCCATAGGGCTGCTGCAAGGAGCCCTGCTGCCCTGCTGCATGACCTATTGTTTGAGGATAGTCTACCTGCAGTGGTTCCAGGCAAAGGTTCAGTGTGAAAATGCATCGACAGCCCCAATGCTACTGTTGTAAGCAGTGCTTGACTAAATGTGCTTCAAATGAATGTAAAATGCTGTCACAAGCTTTGTGCTTCAACAGCTTCCACAAGCCACGACATTGCTGACAAGTGCAAGTTGCTCAGAGCTGAGGATGCTCATTGCCTTTTGGCCTATCTCAGCCATATGAAACACTCAAGTGGATAAGAGATTTTACTATCATTTGCCTGACAAAGCAGGACGCATGCATGAGTGCCAGTGCAGCTTCAGACAGGTGTTATGTGCAGCTAGAATGGCAGCAACTGTAGGCACACGCATGCATGTGGCTTGAGCCTAGGTACACAGGTCTGACCTTAGGCTTTCTGGCAGCCTTCTGAAGGTCTCTGGCTTTCTTCAGGGCGGCTCCCGTCTGCATAGCCTGCTCCAAAATAGCGTCGTCTGCATCCAGCATCTGCATCACCACAGCACTCTTGTGCAAAAGATAGTCAAGCTGACTGTAAGCATGCTGGTCATGATAGGTGCTCTGCTGTCCTAGTCACGTCTATTTGATGCGCCTTGGCAGGGGCCAGCGCACAGGAAGTTGCATATCAGGGCTGTCACAGCTGACATGCTGTTTTGTGGCATGCTGATGATGCCAATCAATAAATGATTCAATCAACCAATCAATCAATGAATCAATCAATGCATCAATAAATCAACGAATCAATCAATCAGTCAAGCAATGTGCTTGTCGATTCAGCACTCACGACAAATGCAAGCTTTTAAGGAATACCGTCACATGCATAGAGATTACTTCTCTAGCAACAAGCACAATGACAATGAAGACCATGCAGCTGGAAAACTGAGTCAAACAGGATGGACCTTACCTCTGTCTCGTATTTCTCGATGTCATCATACAGCAGCCTCAGCAGCCGATCATACTTGCCATCCTGTAATGCAGCAAACGTTGTCGTTGCTGCTGGCCTATCTGCAAATTAGGTGCTGCTTGTTTGTGCTTTTTGCTGTGCCTGCCTATGAGGTGTATGTCCAGGCTGGCATCATGACAAATGAGTCAGGCGCATGCAAATGGTGTGCAACTGTCTGTGAAAATCCTGTGCAAACATGCTTTGCATCTTGTGCGTGATAAATAACATGACCAGTGATCGGGCCAACGACTCCATGAATGACAGCTTGCCAGCCAGATGATGCACCTTTTTACAGTCTCTTCTGCTTTGCATGGGCATGCGGCACTGGGGACAGTTGTTCTCTCTGCACACAAGCAAACGTGCATTGCCAACACGTACTGACAGTGGCACATGGTACTGTACTCCCTGACAAGCATTGTGTTCTGCCGTTCTGTCAGCAAAAGCTTGTTTGCCTAGACCCACCTGCAAACTCTAAGCCACTTTTCGATGCACTCTGCACAGAAGCGATGCATGCAGCCAGAGACCAAGCGAGCATTCTTGATCACCCCTGCCATTCAACACAAGTGTTAGATCAAGACTCAGCCTGAATGGTCACAACAGCTGACAACCGGAATAATGGGTATCAGAGGCAACAGTGATACACTTACCCAAACACACAGGGCACCGCGTTTCTGCCTCTAGATCTGACAGGTTGATTGCAATCAGCCTGCATGTTTGCACGCATTCAAGACCAGTACTTGCAACTGCAAAGATGCAAAAGATGCAAACATGCAAATCAGCGGCTCCGAAACCAATCGAAGTAATGTTGATCATCTAAAAAGCGCTTGTGTCCCTCTGTCCTACCCGGTGTTGGCATGCGGCATCTGAGATGCAGGAGCTCGGCATGCTTCAGAGTCCACTGCCATTTGAGAAAGTCAGAGCTTTGCCCAGCCCAGGCAAGTGAACAGCCTTGATAACTGTATTCAAGAGTCAAACGATGCAAGCCAAGCAGAGCAGGGGTTTGCGGCACTGTTCGGCAGCTATGACTCAAGCAACGAAGGGCTACCAGGCAGCAGAGACTCAGCGGCGTTGATCAAGCCTATTGTTTCTGAGCATCCGTTGAGCGGCAGATTCAAGCCTGTTGGTCTGCAACAGCTTGCTCTGACGCCAGACCCAAGACAGGGTCACTCAATTGGCTGCTCCTCCTTCCGCAATGCCGAGGCTAGCAGCTACTGATGCAGCTTCGACCATGCACTGAATTGTCAGAACCTACGTAGGTTTTGGGAAATTCTCCACAACTGCTTTAATCGATGTCCATTGCGCTAGCTTCGGACTCGCGCTGATCAGGCTAGGTGTGGGAGCTACAGGGCAACTGTACAGTTGACCATGCCGTTCCCTTGGGAGACTGTCCCACCTTTGGCTATCATATGCGGGGCAACAGCACTGATGGGAGCTTTGCCGCATGGGATTCAGAAGCTTTTCTACGGGAAGCCAAAAGCTGTGTTGCAAGACTCCTGGGATCGCCAGGTGGCGAAGAGGGATGAGAGAGTCATACAAGAATGGCAGGATGGGCAAGAGGCGAAGGCATGTAGCATCCACAAAGCTCTGCAGTTGTTAGCCTTCCCGTTTCCACCACTGACGCTAAGGCTGGCATGCTGCTGTAGGCGTAAATTGCAGACATTCATAAGTCAGAATGACTCACCTGTCAGAGTTGGCTGGGTAGTAGAGCACAGACGAAACTTTAAGCACATGATGTCAACCAGGTGGCGTTGCATGTTGAAGAGCACTTCAGAGCAATGACTGGCTGTGCATACTGATGAGCGCTCAGATGGAAGATAGACTTTGCATTAAATTTGCAGTCAACATACAACGCACTATGTTCTCAGCCATGATGAGGGACAATCCGTTTATGTCCAAGTTTGATGGTGCCGGCCTTAAGGCTTTGATAATTTGTCTGGTCTCAAGCATCAGAAGAGCTCAGATGCTTGGGGTTCAAGGCATCACTGTATGACCATGTGAACATCTGTTGTGTTCTGTATTTATTGTTGTTTAAGACATATAGACTGTTTGTGCCAAAGATGGCACAACAACACTACTGTATAGTTTGGTGCAACCAGCTAATATCATTGATGGCTGGCCTGCACAGCAAATGCCAACAGTAGCGGCTGCATTAAACATTTTGGGTCAGGCTTGCAGTCAGCATGTCCTGCCTCAAAGTGCACAGGTCAGAACATGTTGTCATGTGGACGACATACATTGCGTCTGTGCACTGAGAGCCAAGTACATTCTCAAGCTTGAGCAGAGCAGCAGCTGTCTTTCAAAACCAGTCCGGGCAGGGTGGATTGTCAGTCTGCAGGGATACAGCATTCATTGCCTATTTTGACAGGCAATGCAGAATCAGGCCAATGTCTCATGACCATCTTAGATCAGTGGAATACACGCCTTACATGGCACTTCCCCATGCACAACCACAGCGCACGCTTTGTTTTAGGTCAAGAGCTAGCAGCATCCGATGAGTGCGCACTGGAGGTCAAAGAGTGCAGAAAAGCACATCACATGTGCACCACTGCCTCTGCTGATACCGCTCAGAAAAGAAGTAATGCCAGCATCATGGCATGGCATGGCATGACGATGCCGTTGGGATGCCCAACGGTTGATCCAAGACTTTGCAACATTTACGCTTAGGTCTAAGGCTCTTACCATAGAACTGTCACACACTGTCAATTCAACTTCATTATGTCACAATTCCTGATAAATATCCAAATTCAATGTCACGAAATTGCCTGGCAAGGGTTTGCTTCATACAGTACCTTCTATAGTTTCGCGTGGGAAAGCATGTCACAATGCCTAAACTGAGGTGCCTTCAAACCATGGCCAGGACAGTGAACAGTACAAAATTTAACCAATCGTACAACATCACAATAGATCACGTATACACCTGATGCAGGTACAAGTCAGATACCCTGCAAAGCACATCTTGCCAACAGTGGGTCCATGGTGGGCACGCTCTGCAGCACAGCTGGGTCTAAACCCAGGCTCTCAGGGGTGGAGAACATGGCTGGGTACAGTGAGTGGATCAAGGGCAGTAAAGTGCCACATCCAGTCTGTCTGATCATTTCATTGGCAATAGCAGCTAATGTAGCTACTCCATTTGGAACATTGACCGCCTACAGATCAGGCAAAGTCGAGCTTCAGGCTAGCTGTGGGTCCAACCTGCACTGCTGCAAATAATAGCAAGCCCAAAGAGCCCAGGCTGGTTGCTTTTACAGCTAACGCAAGATTGCAGAGACCTTGCAGATGCCTGTATGCAGGCATTGTTAGCAATCTGGAACATGATAGATAAGGCATGGCAGCTGACCAAAGCAGGCTTCTGCTGGCACTGCAGCTGCTACCAGGAGTCTTGGGTTGGACAGTCTTACCTCTGCCAGAATCTCGACCAGCTGCTGCACTTCCCCAGCAGCAACAGCTTGATCAAAGACAGCAGCTACTTGTGCAATGTCTCCAGCATCCACAGCGTCAACGATGAGGGCAGCAGGCACCCTAGCACCTCCTGGCATCAGCTCTTGTGACAGCAACGAGAAGAACTGCTGGTCAAATGGCAGAGATTCCTCGGCAATCAGGACGCTGTCAATGCCGTATATGATTACCTGCAGAGAGGCTGCATAGGCTGATACAGCAGTATACTGGTCATTCTGCCATTGGGGAAGTCATGAGGCAGGCAGGTACAAGGTCGGTAAAGTCCCTTGCCATGGCAAGTTTCCAGAGTCTTTGAGGCTGTGGACGTCATAAGGCAGGCAGCAGTAATGGCTGCCAGAGCACAGCAGTAAACTCGGCTTGGCACATTATTGTGGCGTGGCTCTGTTTCATATATGCTGAAGCCATGCAGCTGCAGGCCAACATTTCTTTCGGCTATGTAAACCGTCAACAATGCAACACATGGTGGTGAGTGGACTGCAGACAAGACATATAAGCTTGTGCACTCACATGCACACGCAGGTGGCATGCATTTGGCTGGGCCCATGGGCATGCTGCAGGCCTGCATAGGCGTACACAACAAGGCAGCATTATCATTGGGCAATAGTGACCCAAAGCTTGAGGTACTTGCATTGCAGGCATAGGCTGGCGGTGTCACAATCTCTGCCTCACTGCCATAGCTGACAACAAAGATGGCGTCTGTTCCATTGGTGTCCTCGATCATGACTGTCAGATTGTTTTTTGGGAAGAGTGTGGGCAGATTTTGTCCGTCATAGAAGCTACTCAGTCCCTGCAGACCATGTAGTAGACCGTCACGGATTGTCAGAGCCTTTGAACCTGTTATGTGTAAAGGATGCGTTCCTCATTATGAGCCAGTGCCACAAGAAGGAAGCTTGAAGGCACATGCACACGCTGCATCTGCAGGTTACTCAATAAGGCTGGTGACAAAACCGCAGTCAAGAGCATGCTTGTTGCTGCAAGCTTTGCTGTTGGCCTTATTGTCAGCTCATCAGACTTGTTGTGTGGATGTCAGACAGTCAATGAAAGATGTCAGCCATGATCATGATCACATGCAATCTGATGCACTCAAAAGCTGCAGTATGATGCAAGGTTGGGACAATGTGGTGTCCAGAATAGTACCGGCAGTGCCTCAGTGACAGTGTGAAGTTCAAGGCCATCAACCAAGAAAGCTGCAGCTTCACCACCTCTGGGAGGCTCAGTCATTGCTTGAGCTCCAGTTTCATTGTATGCTGCGACATACTGCTGGAAGGCCTCGTTAGTTGGAGCAAACAATGTGACCACAGACTGCAGGTTGGCCAACGTGTTGTTCAACCCAGTATACTGTAGATTGTAGTACAGCGTGCTGAAGTCAGGGTTGGTGGCGATCTCTGAGTCGCGCAGGAAGGTACATCCTGGAAACGTTGTGGTTTCACCCGGCCCGGCTTGAAGAAGCTGACGTGTCGAAAATGCTGCAGTCAGGCAGAGCCTGCTCTGAGATCTACTGTCATCTAACGGGAAAGAACTTGAGAGGCGACACAGGTACATGCGTGGCCCGGGGATCGGGTCCATCACGCGCATCCCGTGACGCGACTGAGTTACGACAGCACACTTAAGCACGCAGAGATTTGCAAAGCTAATGGACAAAATTCTCACCTGCGTGCAGACATGCTGCCAGACAGAGCCACCGGAAGGCCGAGCTTGCTCCTCGCTGCATCCGATCGCTCAGCGAAATACTAGCGCTAGCTAACGCTAATATGCTGAGTGCTGACCACGAGCAAAGCAGTGATATTTGTTGACAGCAAGCAGTGCTACGCAAAGTCAGCGTCTACGAAGCTTGTAAAGTGTAGTCAGCGCCAGCAAGTGAGTGGAGATCCGCTTCTCCAAGACGCGCATTACTCGCATGGCATCCTGGCAAATGACAAGGCAGCTGCTGATGGACAAACGGTCTAACTGCATGGCTTCCTGCACAACAGCTGATGTATTGCAACTGGGGTAATCACCAGATGCTCAATGAGACTCTGCCTGGTTCACATGCTCCCTTCAGATTATTTGTAGCTGACAGCAGACAACAACACTGTTCTACCTATGAATCACCCACTATGCTCTCTACTCTAGTGCCAATATCAATGCCCACCAGCAGCAACACCACCCCCTGAAGAAGGTATTGACCATGGTGAAGACAAAGTAAGCTCTTCCAAGCTCTAGCAACATTCCACACAACCTAGTCAACAATCAAAATGACTTTCAAAACAAATAAACTTGTTTGTACAGCTGAGAAACATATGGCACACCCGCATCTATGTCCAACCTTAGTACTTTAGGCTATCAGTATAGCACACACATGACATGCTTGATCGCTCTGCTCAGGGAAGACTAGCTGTCACCATGCAGTGGGAAAGCGATTCTGCCTCAGTCCAGGTATCACAGGATGCCACAGCATGTTGCGTCTAGCTTCATTGAGCTCAGTGATAGCAGGCCGCCGGAGACCCCAGAAGCTACAAGGCACTAGATTGGAGTGTGCTGCTGTGAACATCCAGCCCTGCATCAGCCCTGCTGCCAAGTCGGAAGACTGCAACCAACATGAGTGCAAATGCAGGTGCAAAGGCAGAGCGTTACATGCACTGTTTACACATCATAGTGTGCGCCAATGACGCAGGCTCCACGCAAAACAATTTCATGTACGGTAGCAGACATGTTGCAGCCTCAAATGTTGGCTGTGGCACTCTTGCAATCTTTCCTGAACTGTTAACCTGCACAGCTGCCACACAACCAGGGCAAAATGTCAGATGCCCCTTGCCTTACTGATATGTTGATGTGGCAATGGGCAGAGCATGCAGAAGACATGCAGACAGGTTCCATTTAGTCTGCCTCAGGCTGCTAAATGCCTCAGCTGCATGTTGCAGCGAGCAATCAAGAACGAAGCAAAGACTTGGCTATACCCACCAGAAAAGGAGGCACGGCATTGCTCAAAGCATTTCCCCAACACACAAACTGAGATGCAGGTTACATTGCCGCTGGCATACCAGTGCAAGACAAGCTGTTGCTCACCAAGTGGTTGGCACAGCCAGCACAGTAGGCAATGGTCCAGGCATATCCAGGGAACCAGCTGTGCTCTGTCTCAGGCTCACCCTCACAGGTGGTGTTGGTAGCTCGGTGCAGAGTGATCATGTCATGCACATAGCCATGGCTGTTGACAAAAGCGCCCCCCGTTCCCTCATTTGACATGGACAGCACATCCCTGGCAGAGGCCACCTGCAACAAGCTGCAAGGGATCACACTCTGGCAGGCCCACAACTTCATCAAAAGATGATGTTGTTGTTGCTATGCTGAGATTTGATACAGTTTCAATGGCGGTAAAAGACCTGTCACAGAGAGGAGGTCAGCGTCGTATAAAGTCTCATCAGTCTCTTGTGGTGGCAAACTGACTGATTGTTGCTTTCTCGGTCATTGTCTGCTGACTCATCTGATGAGGTGAAGAATATTGAATCAGGACAGATTTATACGCTTCATGTATGGCCTTGCCAACATAATGTGCTTATGCCACATCTGATGCTGAGCAAAACCAGGTGTAACCTCAAAAAGCTTGACCAGCTGTCACAACGTAGTCATACCTCAGTCATGCAGTATCTGCAGCGCAGGCTGGTCATCCTTTGCATCAGTGCCACCTCATTCTTCAGCCTGCAAGTCCAGCATATCCCTCAAGATTATGACAACTGTGTTTGCATGAAGCTTCCCAAGCTTGTTCAAGTCAGACGCCCATACTGGCAGTGAGCTGGTGGCATGCAACATTCTGACTGAGCTATGCTGCTTGATGCAGGAGAAGGCTGACAACCTCTTGTCTTTGAGAAGCAGCGCAGCATGGCTTGTCAATGACATGCTTGCACATAACATGAGTTGAACAGTGTTACAGTTCAGAGTTGCCACATGCATGTCAATACCAACATCAGCAAGCTATGATTCCACATGGAGCAATATAGTAGTTGCAGTGAAATGCACAGCAAAGACCATGCACAGACCTTTCAACGACTGTGGGAGCTTCAAGCAGTCGCTGGCGAGTGTCATCTTCCAGAGGCAGATTAGAGGCCAGCCAGTAGGACAAGGCCAAAGGGTCTCCTTGCAGCTGTCGCACCTGAAAACACAGAACTGTATTTTTCTTTGCAAGATCTGCTGTCCCTTTGCACAAGCTGTTCTATTTCAAAGTATCATTAGGACACCAAGACCGGTCTGTTTCAGACCAAAGACACACTAAGTTGCATGGAAGATCCAAAGCTCAACGCTATCCAGATCTGACAAGCGTTGTGGTAACAGCATCAAAGGCAAGGCTTGGACTTCATTGCTTCAGTGCTTCACATTGTGTGTTGACTCATCCTGATTGCTTCAGGAGTGTGACCTTTGGTGCCATAGCATTGAAGAGACTTGTGGCCTCCTGAGCCAACCCAAAGGCATCATACCGCTTCCACACATGCAAGGGCCAGTAGGCAATGCCCTGCCCTGCTTCGGGTGGTATGTATGTGGGCGCCACATCGGCTGTGATGGTCTGCTGTGCCTGTGACAAATCTTGGCCATGCTGTAAGCTATAGAGGTCCAGGTGTAA
>JAABUO010008810.1_pt1 | contig 11357 bp, 17 predicted proteins | sample 5559291 | NCBI WGS metagenome assembly JAABUO01 (sample SAMN10711878, study PRJNA513372) | rock metagenome | isolation source: Antarctica rocks | place: Antarctica: Victoria Land, Finger Mt sud | reverse complement strand
AGCACTCAGGGCAAGAACACAATGAGCACAAAATCAACTTGCCAGTGAATGGATATAACACTGATTGAGTTCACAACTCAAACTAAGGGCACGACCTCAAGACAACTGTAAGGGCACAACCTCTGAGGGTGAAGCAAGTGATAATCAAATCGTTGTTTACATCACGGCCATTACATTGGGTTCGTGGGCAATGTATGCGCGCACATGTGCATTGTTTGAATTTGAGGTGAGTAATAACAGCGTAGCCGCTGATGTAACTATGAGTAGTATGCATACTACAGGTAAAATAAGCCCTTCACTCGTGGGCCGTCTTGGGTGCTAGCAAATTATAATCCCACAAATTCACATTAGATGTGCAGGATGGGTCAAATAATCTTTGTCGTGAAATGCAAAAACCTAGGAAAGGAAATGTAAAAGCCTACTTGCATTGCATGATGTCTATATGCTAACAAGGCAGCTAATGTGGTACTTGCTAGCGTCGGTCTACACACCATCTATAATGTTGAGAGGCTAACAGGGCAGCTACCATGTTTGCTTGCCAGGGGTAGCAACCTAGCATAGCACTGCTACTCAATTATACTAGCTGTGCAGTGAGGATACCTTTGATAAGTGTGGGTTTGGAAACCCAGCAAGTTACCCACGGTTCCACTGGCTATCAGCCCTAGCAAATCCCCCCAAACCCACTGGCCTGACTCTAGCCATGCCAGTGTCCATTCTGCAGGTTTGATGTGCAGGTTTGATGTTTCTTCCACTCATCAAACTCGCTGGTTTGCCTTTGATTTAAGCCCAGTGTGAATTCTTGCTGCTGTATATTGATTAATCAAGCAATCTTCATTCGTAAGCAGTGCCAAATCCTAGGACCTAACCCGTTTCCCTTATAATACATGTCCTCCTCGTGATTCATCGCCCATATGTATGTACATGTCATATGCTTGAAACAGCTTGCTGCAAACCTGTAGCAGCTGAACGACGTCGCAATCTGTGACTCCTGCAGAGGGCAGCAGTGCCTCAGGCAGAGCAGCAGCCGCTCTGCAATGCAAGCCCCCTCCAATGAGCACCATGTAAGTGACCCCTTCAGCTTTTACTGTTGGTGGAAACTGCACATAACCTACACCATAGCAGCTTTCATAGTTACTGCCACAGCTGCAGCGCTGCTGCCACAGCTGCAAAACAGCCTTCCATGTTGCCAAAGCTTTGAGGTATGCAGCAGCATATACAGCAACCAAAACTGACCCTTCAGCTGCATGACTGCAAACAGGCGCACAAGCACAGCCCATGTTGCGCATAAGACGTACAACTGATGCAGCAGCTCTCTCAGCTCCAGAATTGCAGTTTTGCGGTGCATAGTTGCTTCAACCAAGTGTCAACTGCCTGCTGTAGATACCTTTGTGGCCAAGTAACAGCTCAACATTGTGAATACTTATTGTTGAAACAATTGTTTGCATGCCAGCATTGTTGCATATGCATTGGTTGACTGCTGTAGTTTCATTATGCACTTCACTTGTGACAAGTACACCCTCACAAAGCAAATGATAATTGCTGGTATATATAAATTTGCCAGTAGTTTGCATGAAGACACTTTTTGCTGCCTTGCAGCTACTGCAGATGATGCAGCAGCCCAACAGGTACGAGGGTAGAGGCAACCATGCAAAGGCCCATCGTCCAGGGCGAGGTGATGAGCCTGCAAAGAAGTGCACAAAGCAGCCAGCCAAGGAGAAAGCTCAGCAGGGAGAAGGGGCTCCAAGGCTCCTTCATCATCAGCCCATCAACTCAAAGCACCGGCTAGCAAAGCTGGCAGACCAAAGTCATGCGTAAGACTTAAGGGCATGACCAAAGCGGCCAGGACACGGAGGCAGCAGACAGGCAAAACGGCCAGGAAGAAGGCTGAGATCAATGAGTCGGAACCTTCTGGCACAAACAGTGACCTCAGCAATGTGGATGATGTTGAGAGTTACTCAAGCCAGGTACAGCCTTTGGCTCATGTCTGTGATGCATGTAGCTAAGGTTGCTTGCTATGTGCGAGGTGTTTATGTAGGCTGCCAGGTAAAGGTATTTTGCAAATGAGCTGACTGACATGTAGCTGGCTCTTGAAGGGACCAGATGCATCAAACCTGTACACACAGCTGTACACACTGTATGTGAAAGGGAACGTCATTGGTAAACTGCAGCTGAGCTTACAGTGCTGCCAACAGTGCACCAACTTGCTTCTCTTGTGCAGGAGAAAGACTGAGATGGGCCAGCCTGTATGCAATAATGAGGTCTGCAACAGTAGCTGTGAATGTGAGGGTTTCCTCAGCACCATCCCTGAAGACCAGAAGTTTGCTAGGGCCTTATGAAGAGCTCAGCGTATGTCATGTATTCGGCATGCATGTCTGGCTATGCTCTTTGCTATGATGTTCGGTGTTATGACCTAGGTGTCTTGTGTTACAGGCTTGGTGCTGCCTGCTGCTTGCAGCTTTTGTGTCATTTGCATGCATATTTGTGTGACAGCACTTACCTTTTGTACCTTTCCTTGTAGTGTGTATGTACCTTCCTTTGTAGTGTGTATGCGCCTTTGCTTGTAGTGTGTATCATCAGGTGTAGGCAGAGTGCATGTTTACATGTACAGAGCTTAGGTTAGTGTAGATTTGCACACTAGGGGCAGATGCAGATTAGACAACCTTAGGTACAGGGTAGCCGGTGCAGCAGCCCGCTTTCAGCCTGAACTTGCTTGTTTCAGACAAGGTCTAGACAGATCTGATGAGATTATCAGCCTCCTATCTGATGTAAAAGATCCCATCTGATGTAAAAGATATGACACGATAAGACCTAGGTCAGGCCTGTTTGACAATGCACAAATAGACACGATCAGACCTGTCTGATATTGCACAGACAGGATCAGACCTGTCTGAAGTGGTCCACTACAGATAGTTTCAGCATGGGCTGAAAGGCGACTAGACCCCAAAACAGTGAGACAGTTTCAGCATGGATCAGACAGCGTTCAGCCCTGCTTCGTTCTCAAAGTGGACAGTGGAACAGCATCTTGCATCCTATGGGACAGGTGACACACTTTGTGTCCAAATAGCAAGGCATGTGCTCTTGCACAAGGAAAAGAATGGCATGCTTTCAGAAGATGTCTGCATGTGCAGACATACAGGAAGAACAAATCAGTGTGTTCAGGACAACAAAGCAGTCAGCCAGCAGCAAACAAATCAGCCTCACCAAAGGCCAACTGCAACGCAACTAGCCAACAGTGCCATTTACAGCATTCACAGCAACCGTTGAAGAACAACTGAAATACTGCAAAACCTTGGCATAATATCACCTAGATGGCTTGGTGGCACCTTGCACTGAAGCTCAGCCAACAACCTGTAGAAAGCAAAGAGGACGTCAGTGCAAGAGTGAGCCCCGTTGAGTTGATGGGTTGTTTCCCCATTGGCACACATAACTGTAGCTATGGCGAGCTGCCCTCGCGTCAGCCTCTTGCAAGGCGACAGCAAAGGGTCCTGCCTTTTCAGGCTGGCACTTTCTGCCTCGGCGCCCGGGGACTTTTGCCCGGTGGTTTGATTATTTGCAAAGAATACTGCACTGCAGCAGATTTGCCTTAAATTCACCGAAGTGGCCCTTTGCACTGCGCCTACCTGTCATGCAAGGTCTCTACGCCCTTCTTTACTGAATTCCATCTACCCAGCAGCCCTCAACGCGTCAACCTATGCCTTCAGAAGCTCAAATTTGCGGTGTCGCGGGTGCAGCTTGATCAGCATGATCGGCAAAGCTCTTCGCAACGTACGCAACCAGATTGTGCCGCCCATGTGCCGCCGTCAGGGTTTTGTCATCGCCAGGGGGAACGAACGAACTCAGCTTTGAAAGCTCTCTACAAAGGATGCAAAACACTTCTCTCTGTGACATCGTAACAATCGTAACGTATTGAGTGGATCTTTGGACCTCCGGTCGAGTAGCTCGGTGGGTTGACACGATGGACGCTGACCTGTCAGATGAGGAGTTTTTGCTTCTAGACACTCAGCTGAACTTTGCATTAAGAATGCCCAGCCTGGCTCAGGACGTCGCCGATGCGAAGCTTGACTCAGATCGGCAACATACCGGCACGTGCAAGCATGCTCGTCAGGCTATCGTTACCTGTGTCAATTCGGACCATAAGTACACTTACGTTCTTGCTGACACAGGTAATAGAAAGACGCTTGACAAATTTGCTCCTGTACACCAGGCACCATTTGGGAAATTTGCCTTCAAAGGCAGCAGTAAAGGCAACTTAGGCCAGGTACAGTGTCTGCAGTCAAGGACACGACCTGCACACAAATTCAACTGCTGGTGTCACTCAGGGACGGAATATGGCTGAAGTCATTCTCGTCAGTCCGCCGTCAAGTGACGAGCCAGCCAGACCAAAGCGTCGTCATGGCAATGCCCAGATCTTTGATGACAGTGATGGTGAGGATGAGGATGAGTCAGACCTTGACAAACCTGTTGCCAAGCGCTTGCGACAGGTGCCTGCTGAGATACAAGAGGTGAGCAAGTCTTGCAGTATTGCGATTCTGTGGTCTGCATCAGCCTTTAGTAAGGCGCTATCCGTTGATGATGTTTTGTGCATAGGCCGAGGAGTGGCAAGAGCTTCCAGAGCCTGACATCATCCTTCGGCGGCGCCGCATGCATGTGCAAGCAGAGTCTACCACAACAGGTAGCTTTTTGCTTGCATGCAGATCTTTGGTGGCAAATGCTGAGATATTCATGGGTCGCATCAGACTTGTATGATCCCTCCACTTGGATGCTGGCAAACTGGTACACATGGTTCAGCTGAGCTTCGCCAAGCTACGCTTGCGATTGCCACTGGCTATGTCAGCTAGGAATCCAACACGCATCATGGCTCTGTGTCAGGTAGGGAGATTGACATGATGCAGCAGCTTCAGAAGGCTGGGGAAGAGCTGCAGGACGACGAGATTGACGCTGTGTTAGAGCGCTGTGAGCAGCTGTCATTGAAGCTGAGAGAAGCACTGCAAACATATGGCACAGACAGGTCAGAGCTGTGTGGAGCAGGACACATGTTTATATAGTGATGTGCTTTCTGACAACATGTAGAACAACTGGCAGGAACAGCAGGGCTGCTTTCTGTGTCATCATGTACATCAGCTGTTCAAATGCAAAGAGCCTTGCGTAAACGAAGTACAGCTTTTATGATATGCATGAGCAATACATTTGCAACATGGCCACAGAACCATCACACCACATGTTGATGGCAGAAATGTCAAGAGCGCAGCTAAAGGCTAAGGGCTCAGTAACCTCCTGCTTGTGAGAGATGCTGACCTGCATGATGGTTTTATAGGTTTTCAGCACCAGATACAGCTCCCTCTGCGCTGATTTCACATGCCACCCTAGTAGCTGCTTGCGGAGAAGCTGCCAAGTACTTCAAGCCTTATCAGGTCAGAGGCCGCGCTCAAAAACTGTCATTGCCACATCTTCCAATTTTGCTCTGTTCACAGGGGTAGTGCTTATGCATGTCTCGTGAGTGTAACACTTTTTAAATCCAGTGCAGCATAGACAACGCAAGTGTGTCAAACAGATGGTGGGAGTCAACTTCCTGATGCTGCTGAAGCGACAGAGTATCAGCGGCTCCATCCTGGCTGATGAAATGGGCCTTGGCAAAACTGCCCAAGCCATCTGTTTCCTTGGTATGCACTCTCATGCTGATTGATCATTGGAGGGGCCCAACTCACCAGTGGCGGTTCTAGCAGATATGTGTATTACAGCTACAAGATGTACAGCCTAACATGGCCAGAACTGTCGCTGCTGAGCAACATTTGGTTGGTGCCATGCCAACTTCAGTGCCAAAGTAGCTATTGTTTGCTGTACCAAATAATGCACCTCTGGTCCAGGAGTGTTGAAACATGTAGACCAGGACAGTGGGCCTCATTTGGTGGTGGCCCCAGCCTCACTACTGGAGAACTGGCAGAGGGAATTGCGGCGCTGGTGCCCAGGTCTCCGCCTTGTCACCTACTATGGCAAGGACAGAGCACAGCTAAGGCGCCAACTGTTGGATGCCAGGTATGCACTACCGTAGTAACAGATGGAATGATGAACAACCAAGACTGTTTTGAGACATGCTTGACATGTGCAGATGATACTGAGTAGATTGTGCAAGCAATGCTCCTGTCCAGCGTGTGTGGGTTCAGCAGTTCATACTTTACTTGCTCCACTCATTGACTTGCTAGAACATGCCTTGCTGTATGTGTAGACCTTCAAAATCGGCTGTCAGTGCTGAACCTGAGGTCATATCAATACCAGACTCAGATGCCACCAGCTCAGACTCAGAAGATTGCAGCAAGTTCTCTGCTAGCGATGCTGAGTCAATGGAAGGCGTGGGACAGTGTTACCCAGGGCAACCACTCACTGGCAGGCAAGAGCCGCCTTTCAATGTCATGCTGACATGCTACACCTTGTTTGAGAGGGACTCAATGGAGCAGCAAGCTGACCGAAGCTTCCTCAAGAAATGGCAGTGGTCGCATTTGCTGCTAGATGAGGCGCATGCGATTAAGAATGCAAATGCCATGAGGACCAAGCGACTCACCAGGTACGTTCCCAACATCATCAGGCATACTGGTGAAACATTCAGCAGTGTGCTTTTTCAGCAGTAAGCATACTGCAAGCTTGTGTGTTTGTGCTTTGCTGCTACGATGTTCATGTGGCATGACAGATATTCATAGTTCACATTCGTCCAGGCGCCTGCTCATGACACTGCATGAGCGCTGTCACTTCATGCCCTATTGTTCCATTGACGTTTGAGCCTGCAGCATTGTGACACAATGCTGCAGAGGCTAATGTGGACCAGCTGATGTGTCAGATGTCGTAAGGACATTCCCCTTGGAATGCAGAGGTTGATACAGCAATGATCATTGACTTTGGTGCAGTGTGGCTCAGCACTGCAAGCGGCGCATCATGCTGACTGGTACTCCACTGCAGAATGATCTGGAGGAGTTGCAGAACCTGCTGCAGTTTCTACTACCGGATGTGTTCAGCAAGGAGGAATTTAGTCAGTCGGAGGATCTACAGGTCAGGCCAACATCAATGCATCTGTACCAGTTCACTTGCAGTTGTGCCAATTTGCTGTCTTAAGACCTTTGTCTGTGCCTGCTCGCTCTTGACTCAAATGCACATGACACGAAAGCATAAAGGACTAGAAATAGGATACATGCATGCCAGTCTGGTGTGAGTCAAGATGTGTATGCTAACCTGCAGCAAGAAGAGGCGGTGCAGCGACTGACAGAGCGTATGAAGGCTGTGCTGGGGCCCTTTGTGCTGCGCCGCCTCAAATCTGAGGTGGCCAGTCAGCTCACAGCCAAGCAGCAGCATGAGCAGGTGGTGGAGATGACTCAGCAGCAGACAAAGGTGTACCACAAAGCAGTGCAACACCTCAGAGCCAAGATAGGTGCAAATGGCAAAGGTGTGTTTGCGTGGTGTCTCATCACAGTCAACATGCTTGTTTGACAGATGTGAGTGGTCATAGCACCTGACTGCCATCACAAGACTGTGGATGATGTTGTTGTGTTTGACACTACAACATTGCATCATGCACTGACACTGCTGCTCAGCAATGGTCAGCAAAGAATGCAGGATGCACTGACACTGCTGCTCAACAATGGTCAGCAAAGAATGCAGGAAAGGGCAGGAAGACAGTACCAGAGGGCCAGAGCATTGTGAAGCAGATGGGCAAGCAGCAGGTCAATAGTCTGTTCACCCACCTGCGCAAAATTGCTCAGCATCCGCTGCTGGTGCGCAACCTGTTCAGCGATGCCCAGGTGCAGAGTCTTGTCAAAGTTGCTCATCAAAGGCAAGTACTATTTTGTTGAAACCTGCATGCATAGCAATAGTCAGTCAGTCCAGATTACAGAAGGATATGGAGACACTGTAAGGCTCTTTGTCATCAGTGGCAAAGCTCCTAGTTCTATCTGCATGCGCATTGAGTTGGACATCATGCACCCTTGGAATAAACAGTCTTGCCAATCACAACTGAACTCAATAGCTTGGTCCCAACTGTCCATCTTTTTGCACGTAGCTGCTGTCAGGTCACAAGCGTAGCTTCCTGAATGGCTGAATGTTTACATTTATATCACACACAATAGAGCCACAGAACTGATGTCTTACAGTATCTGTTTTGCCTCTTTGAGCTGAACAGTCCAGTAGCTGCAAATCTGCCTCAATAGCTTCATATGTACCAGCAGAAACATGATGACCGTCAATGTATTGCGGCATTTTTGCAATATGACCTTACTGTATAAGTTGCAGGCAAATATTTGGAGGTGGTTGCAGTCAAGCACGCATATCTGAGGAGCTCATGACATACAGCGATCACAGACTGCATACCTTTGCGCTTCACAACGGTCTGAACAGTTTTGTGCTGGAGGATGCTGTCGTCATGTCCTCTGGCAAATGCCAGCTGCTGGCGGGCCTGCTCAAAGAGCTGCAGGCAAGCTGATCAGGCTTATTATATGCTGCTTACACACACCACATCTGGCAAACGAAGGATTGAATACCCTTCAATGCATAGACTTGGATTGGCATGTCTGCCTGCATGTCCATATGATCCTTTTTCACAAGCATATAAGCTTGCATGAATTTACATGTCTGTACACACATGTTCGCATGCATGCATGCACGCATGCACATATATATCAGAAATCACAATACCATTCACGACTTTCCACAGATCAGGCATCTCTAGCAGGCACATGTCCAGGCTGCTATGGAAGGCTGACAAGCTGGTGCTGCAGGCAAAGGGTAGCCGAGCCTTGATCTTCAGCCAGTGGACCTCTGTGCTGGACATCTTGGGCTGGCTGCTGGAGATGATGGGCCTCACCTATGTACGCTTGGATGGCAGCACTGCTGTTGCTGACCGCCTCTCCACTGTTGACATGTAGGCCCCACTCTATGCTGACTTCTGCAGTGCTACATAGTGACACAGGCTGGCGTCTTGTTGACAATACAAGCGCTTTGTTACAACTGCAAAGTCTGAGCAGTGACAGCGATGCATGGTGTACGCAGACCACTTAATGACGCGCAAAGCCAGTCAGTCGTCCTGGCATGACATGCTGCCACACCTTTGCAAAATTGATCTGGTGCAAAGGCAGGATATGACAGGCTGCTGGGCTTGCAGGTTCAACAATCCTGCCAAGGGCATCTTTGCCTTTCTGCTATCCACTCGTGCAGGAGGACAGGGTCTGAACCTGACAGGGGCAGACACTGTCATCCTACATGATGTTGATTTCAACCCTCAGATCGACCGCCAAGCTGAAGACCGATGCCACAGGCTTGGCCAAACCAAGCCAGTTCATGTGTATCGCCTGGTGAGCAAGACAGTCTGCCTGTGTTGTCAATCACCAATCTTGCCATAAGTCATTTTGCAGACGAGTGTACCATGCGACAAAACTCCTAGACCTTCCATTCTGGAGTGAATGCATGTTATCAGACACTGTTGTGCAAATGTCATTCAAGCAAAGACGCTGTGCATTTATATGACACCAGCCAAGATGTTACATTGCTGTTTTAGGTCACAAAGGACACAGTAGATGAGGGCATACATGCCTTGGCCAAGCAAAAACTGAAGCTGGATGCTGCTGTCTTGGAGGGCATTACAGCTGGCAGCCAGAACAAGCAAAACATTGCTGCTACAGACGCTGTGCAAATGGGGCACCTGCTGCAGTCTTTGATTGCAGGGACTGGCACAGACAAGCCTCTGCAAGAAAATGAACAACAGCAGTAATTGCTATTGACTGAATGGGACGTAGCAAACCGAATCACACTCAAGAATTATCACCATTTGGTGTGTATCACCATGCCCACTGCATGTAGAAGATGGGTGTCATCAGTGTGTCCAGTACACAACTTCATGCAACACTTTCAACAAGTATGGTGCAAAATCCTAGTACCATGCACAGGATATCTTGGCGACCCTGCTGATACATGTATAAGTACTGACGCACCCTCCAAGCTTGGCTCTACATGCGTTGTGCTGGTGCTCGTCGCAGGTCAGGACTGTCAGCTTTGTCCCAGAGTCAGCAACAGACCTTGTGAATGCTTATCAGCAGCTCTTAAGCTGGCAGTTGTATTTACCATGCATGACTGTGAAAATAGCCTCCAACATGCACTTCAACACATCGCGCAGCCTTTATCAACCTAGCTTGACTGCATATTGTATCACAATATTGCTGTAATCTACGCATGTGAACAAGCTCGGCAGATCAGTCCTTGGGAACGGGTATCTAAGATGTGACTACCAAGGAACATGATACTCTGGAGACTCATCAATGTACCACATTGCCCTTAACAGAACAGAGAAGTCTTAGACACGTGCTTTTGATTCTATAGTGATTGGGAACGAACACCACCTCAAAAGCCACAGCACCGCATATGGCAGCTTGAACCTCAGGCTGAGTCTGCTAAATGTATTTCCTCAACCAAGTTTGCATTGTCTTTAAATTTGTGCCAAACCTCACAACCTTTACATTGTAAGTAGACAAGCCCTTTGTCCCACGCATGAGGATTGACAAGCCGCTCTGTGCGAGCACCTGGCAAACAGCAGGCAAACTTGGTATTGTCGCATAGCAACTAGGTGCTTGTGAGCAATAGCAAAGCACTGGATATACACAGGGTGTGCAATTGAGCACGCAAACCAGCTTACCGCATCTGTCGCACGTAAAGGTCACTCGCAAAGACCGTCTACTCCTGCTGTCCGGGAACTCGGGCGGGGAATCTGCAAAGAACAGCTGTCTTCTTTTGCCACAACAAGATAGACTGTAAGGCTGCAGAAGCAGATCTACTACCTGATTCCTGGCGCGGCTCGATGGCAGACTGGCATGCGTACACCCGAGAAACAGGGTCGCGGCGTGCTGTGCAAACTCGACTGCATCTATGAGCACTGGTGGGAGTTTGAGGTTTCGCGTGATCGATCCGACGCAGGATGCAACGTGCAGTCGATGCCGATGGATCAGCTGCAATCATCCGCATGACGTAGCAATGGCGCAGGCCCTTGCGAAAGGCTGCAGTGCTTCGGGCGCTGGCGTAGTTCAGCTCCGAAGCCAGAGTGGAAGAAATAGAAAAGAATAGTTTACGCTTTTCAGCGATTATAACGGGAGCCTCCTAAGGCGGCAGCCCGGAGCTATGACCATAGGCCATAGCCTAAAGCCAGAGTGGTGTAACATCAAACCCTCTCTTCTTGCTCAAGAGGATCAGTTCAGGGTCTTTCAATTTGTCCTAGACTGCCTTAACTTATTGCACATTTAGGCTCTTGTTTGAGCCCACGTGATCAGCCTAGTTGAGCTGGCATACACCTGTATTATTCTCTCTCTCTCGCCAGGTTGTCACAATTTCATCCG
>JAABUO010008809.1_pt1 | contig 11357 bp, 7 predicted proteins | sample 5559291 | NCBI WGS metagenome assembly JAABUO01 (sample SAMN10711878, study PRJNA513372) | rock metagenome | isolation source: Antarctica rocks | place: Antarctica: Victoria Land, Finger Mt sud | reverse complement strand
CAGGGCTGGTTCAAGGCGCGGGGACGGCAACGCACCGATTCCACCCATGTGCTCGCGGCGATCCGCACGCTTAATCGCCTGGAAGCGGTCGGAGAAACGATGCGGACGGCGCTCAACAGTCTGGCGGGGGCCGCGCCGGACTGGCTCCGCGCGTGGGCACCTGCGGACTGGCATGACCGTTACGATCGCCGCGTCGAGGAGTACCGTCTGCCCACGGCCAAGACGGAGCGCGCCGCCCTCGCCGCGCTCATCGGGGCGGATGGGTTGGCGCTGCTCGCGGCGGTCTACGCACCGACGGCCCCGGCGTGGCTGCGCGAACTCCCGGCGGTGCGCACGCTGCGCGCGGTGTGGGTGCAGCAGTACTATGCGCCCGACGCGACGGGTGCGGTACGCTGGCGTGCGGAGGCCGACTGGCCCCCCTCTGCCGTGCTGATCCAGTCGCCCCATGACCCCGACGCGCGCGACAGCACCAAGCGCGACACGCACTGGGTGGGCTACAAAGCCCACCTGACCGAAACGTGCGACGAGGACAGGCCCGACCTGATCACGGATGTGCAGACGACACTGGCGACGACCACTGATGTGACGATGCTCCCTCAGGTGCAGGAGGACCTGGCCTGGCGCGGCCGCTTGCCCGCGGAGCACATCGTCGACAGCGGCTATGTGGACGCGGCGCAGGTGGTGACCAGTCGGGACACCTACCGCGTCGACGTGGTGGGGCCGGCGCCGGGCGATCAGTCGTGGCAAGCCCGCGCGGCAGCGGGCTTCGACGTGGCCCACTTTGCCCTAGATTGGGATGCGGAGCGGGCGACCTGCCCGACGGGGCAGACCAGTGTCAAATGGCAACCGACGCATGACCAGCGCGGCCAACCCATCATCAACATCGCCTTCGCCCGCGCCGACTGTCGGGCGTGCCCGCGGCGTGCCTCCTGCACCCACTCTGCGGAGGACCCCCGCTGGCTCACGGTGCGCCCACGCGCCCAGCACGACGCCTTACAGGCTGCCCGCACGCGTCAAACCACGCGCGCTTTTAAGGAGCAATACGCGGCGCGCGCCGGTATCGAGGGGACCATCTCCTACGCCGTGCACACCTGCGACCTGCGCCATGCCCGCTATCGTGGCCTCATCAAGACGCATCTCCAGCATGTCCTCACCGCCGTCGCGATCAACGTCACCCGCCTGGTCGCCTGGGACGAGGAAACACCGTTCGCCAAGACCAGAACGTCCGCTTTTGCCCGTCTCCCTGCCGCTGCCTGATCACGTTTTTCACCCGCCCCATTTACCAACAGCATCAATCGTGGGGTGCACCCAATCTGGAGAGACCCTCTTGACACGGCGCGACAGGGGGTATAGCATAGGTGTTAAGCGGAGGCAAAACAGCTTTTCTTTGGGGAGGCTATACACGCAGGCCGCGATTGATGCCGTGACGACGAAAGGAGGGGCGACGGAGAAAAGCAAACGACCTGCGCGGCGGGGGCAAGACCGGGAAGAGCGCGGTGCATCCGTCGTCGTATCGTCGTCACTCACGACCGACGGGTGACACGGAGTGGGTGCTACGCGCGCAATCCCCTTTCCGATTATCGATGAGATCCAATAGATGATCGAGCATCACTCATGGAGGAGTATGACCAATGGTGTTTTCAAGAAGGTTGTCCACGGTGGCCCTCGGCAGCCTGGCGCTCGTCCTCGCGGCCACGGCCGTCCCCGCACAGGCGGCGCGCGTCACGAACCGAACCGCCGCCTCCGTTACTCTCAAGTTCGCCAGTTGGGATCCAGCCTCTGTCACAGACTTATTTATCAACTCTTGCGCTAAGAAGCTGGGCTACCAGGTTATCAACCAGTTCATCCCCTACAGTGGCTATCCGACTAAGATCCAGACGGAGTTCGCCGCCGGGACGGCGCCTGATTTCTTCTACGGCCTTGAAGATCACACGCTGACCTGGGGGGCGCAGGGCGCGCTCCTCAACCAAACTCCCTACCGCAAAGAGCTCCATGCGTCAATCAGCGACGCCTTGCCGTATTCCCTCTGGTGGAACCATGGCAAAGCCGGTACCGAGCTGTTCGGGCAGGGGACGGCCGTCGAGGATTACTTCCTCTACTACAACAAGAACACCTTCGCGCAAGCCGGCGTATCGGCGCCGCCCTCCGATGCCGCGCACGCCTGGACGTGGAGCCAATTCGTCGCCGTGGCCAAGAAGCTGACGATGGACCGGCACGGCAAGCATCCTGGCCAATCCGGCTTCGACGCGCGCCACATCGTGCGCTACGGCGTTACCATCGGGGACGCGTGGGGCAACCTGCTGCCCTTCGTCGATTCGAACGGCGGGACAGCCTTCGATAGCAGCTACAAGCACTTCACCCTGAACCAGCCTGCGGCGGCCGCCGCCGTCCAGGCCGTCGCCGATCTCTCCACCAAGGATCACGTGGCGCCCACGCCGAACCAAACGACCGCCGGTGCTGGTAGCCTCACCCTGGCGACGGGCCGCGTGGCCATGATGGTCTCGGGCAACTGGGACGTGTACTTCCAGCAGAACCCTAAGGTGACCTATCCCATGGGCATCGGCGTGCTGCCCCGCTTCAAGCAGTACGCAACCACCGCCGTGGGCGGTCCCACGGTGGTGTGGGCGCATACGAAGCATCCGCTGGAGGCCGTGAAGATCGCGCTCTGCATCGCCCAGAATAGCCAACCGCTCTGGAAGAACGGCATCTGGATGCCCACCATCAAGAGTGAGTACACTGAGTCCGCCCTCAAGAGTTGGACCACAAGCAGCGCCCATCCCTCGAACTACGTCCAGGTCGCCGTCGACACGCTCAAATACGTGCATGACGCGCCCGAAATCAAGACGGCGCAGTTCGCTCCCGCGTGGACGGACGTGATCGGGCCCGCCCTGGACAATGTGTTCAATGGACACACGACCGCGCAGAGCGCCTTGGATTCCATCAAGTCTCGCGTCGACGCGATCCTGGCGCAGGGACGCTAAAGTCGCGCGACCTGTGCTTTCCCACGGGGACGCGGCCTTCCCGCCGTGTCCCCGTGGACGATTGCGGACGATGTCGTGAAAGGCAGAGGGATCATGGAACGAACCGTTGTCGCGCGGCGGGGCGCGCGCACCCGCTCCCCGCGCTGGAACCTGCGGCGGCGCGAGGAACTCGCGGGGTGGCTCTTCGCCCTGCCGGCCATTTTGGGCTTCCTCATCTGGTGGTTGGGTCCTATGGTGTTCTCCGCGTTCATCAGCCTGACCGACTGGGGCTTGCTATCGCCGCCACACTGGGAGGGCCTCGCCAACTACGTGGGCACGATCACTCCGACCCACCCGCTGCCCGGACTGACGTCCGATCCCCTCTTCTGGAAGTCCTTGCAGGTCACCGCCATTTATGCCGTCATCGCCATCCCCGGCAGCCTCGTGGCCGGCTTCCTGATCGCCCTGATGTTGGCCCAGTCTTTGCGCCTGGTCGGCCTCTTCCGCGCTATCTACTACTTGCCCGCCATCCTGCCCGCCGTGGCCTCGGCGCTGGTCTGGCTGTGGCTCTACAACCCCGACTTCGGCCTGCTCAACACGGTGCTGGACTGGGCGGCGCTGCCCACCAGCCCCTTCCTCACCGACGGATCGACCGTCGTGCCCTCACTGGCGCTGATCCAAGTGTGGGGCTGCGGGGGCCTGATGCTCATCTTCCTGGCTGCCATCAAGGGCGTGCCGCAGTCTCTCCACGAGGCAGCGGCTATGGATGGGGCCAATGCCCTGCGTCGCCTCTGGCACATCACGCTCCCGGCCGTTTCGCCCATCATCCTCTTCAACACGGTCACCGCGATCCTGGGCACCTTCGCCACGGGCGTGGTGCAGGACCAGTTCCTCACGGGCGGCGGCGGCCCGGACAACGCCTCGCTATTCATCGGCCAGTATCTGTATCGCACGGCGTTCCAGGACGGCCACTTCGGCTACGCCACGGCGATGGGCTGGGCCCTGTTCTTCATCCTGCTGGTCGTGACCCTCCTCGTCCTGGGCGTGGCGCGCTCGCGCGTGTACTACGAAGACCCGGCGCTGGCCTAGAAATGGCTTAAAAGGAGCAACACATGTATGCGCGCTCTCCCCTGATGCGGGCGTTCGGACGCCCGCTGCTCTACGTCGTCCTGCTGCTGGGGGCGGTGACGATGCTGACGCCGCTGTATTGGATGTTCACCAGTTCCCTCAAGACGCCTCAGACCGTTTTCAACCTGCCGCCGGAGCTGTTCCCCGCGCATCCGCTGTGGAGCAACTATCCCAATGCGCTGACCACGCTACCGTTCGTGACGTTCCTTACCAATACGCTGATCATCGAGGTCTGCGTCATCGGTGGCACGCTGCTCTCCTGCTCGCTGGCGGCCTATAGCTTCGCGCGGCTGCGCTGGCGCGGACGCGACGCGGTCTTCGTAGTCTTGCTGGCCCTCCTGATGCTGCCCAGCTACACGACCCTGGTACCGCAGTTCATCATGTGGTACCATGTGCATGCCGTCGACACGCTGATCCCCCTGATCGTGCCGTCGTTCTTCGGCAACAGCTTCTTCATCTTCCTGCTGCGCCAGTTCTTCCGCGGCATCCCACGGGAACTGGAGGACGCCGCGCGGGTGGATGGCGCCGGCATCGTGCGCATCTTCGCGCAGATCATCCTGCCGTTGTCCAAGCCTGCGCTGGCGGTGGTAACGATCTTCACCTTCATTGGGGTGTGGGACGACTACCTGAACCCGCTGATCTACCTGAACAGCCAGAGCCACTACACTCTGGCCCTAGGCTTGCAGTTATTCCTGAGCCAGTATGGCAGCCGCTGGGACCTGCTGATGGCCTCGTCTACGGTCGTGGTCCTGCCCATGATCATCATTTTCCTGCTCTTCCAGCGCTATTTCATCGAGGGCATCACTCTGACGGGGCTCAAAGGCTGACCGCGCCGCGAGCGATCAAGCATGTCTAAGAAGAGAAGATGGAGATGCCAGTAGTCATGCCGGAGACATTGACCAACACTAGCCGTTTGTCGGAGAGAACATGTTTTTTCGAGAGATAGCCCACTTGGGGACCATTTTGAAGCCGAGAAACGGGCTTCAGACGCGCTTATTGCCCTCTCGCAATGCGAAAAACACGAGCGATGTGCTTCTCTCCGACAGACTGCTAGACCGTGTATTTCCTTGTAGAATGACGAGCGCGAAGACACCGTATTGCGCGGGCGAGAGACCGGAAGGCATATAGATGGTCAAAGCGCGGAGTGATGGCAAACTGTCGGGAGGAGACCGGCGCCGGTCCGTGGCGACGATCCACGACGTGGCGCGCGCTGCTGGCGTGTCCATCGGCACGGCCTCGCAGGCGCTTAACGGCCGGGGCAAGATGCGCCCCGAGACGCGCGAACGTATCCGCGAAGTGGCCGCGCGCCTGGAGTATCGTCCAAACGCACTGATGACGAGCCTGTTGAGCGGCCGCAGCTACACCGTCGGCCTGATCTCCACTGACAGCTACGGCCGCTTCAGCATCCCTCTGCTCGACGGCATCGAGGATACGCTCGGCGGGGCCCGGATGTCCGTGTTCCTGTGCGACGCGCGCGACGACCCGGCTCGCGAGCGCTGGCATATCGAGTCGCTGCTGGCCAAACAGGTCGACGGCATCATCGTCACGGGTCGGCGCACCGACCAGCGCAAGCCCATCGACATCGGCAATGCATCGGTCCCCGTACTCTACGCCTACGCTCAAGTTGCCGACCCGCACGCATTGTGCATCATTCCAGATGACACCCAAGGCGCGCGTCTAGCAGCCGAGCACCTCCTCCAGCATGGCCGCCGCCGCCTCGCCCATATCACCGGCCCGCGCCACTTTGCCGCCGTACGCTCACGGCAGGAGGGGATGCGCGAGGCGCTGGCCGACCATGACCTGACGCTACCCGACCAGCGCGTGTGCGAGGGGCCGTGGCGGGAATCCTGGGGATACCAGGCGGCTGCCGATCTCCTTGCTGCGGACCCAGGAATCGATGCGATCTTCTGCGGCGCCGATCTGCTGGCGCGAGGCGCGCTCGACGCGCTGCGCGAGCGCGGCGTGCGCGTGCCCGACGACGTGGCCGTGGCCGGCTTCGACAATTGGGAGATCCTGGCTGCGGGGGCGCGTCCGCCGCTGACGACGGTGGACATGAACCTGCACGATCTGGGACGCCAAGCGGGGGCGCATCTGCTGGCGATGATCGATGGAGCGGCGGAACACGGCGTCCACCGTTTACCGTGCAGCCTCGTCGTCCGCGCCTCCTGCGGCGCTCACCCTTCCGATGGGCCCCGCGCTTCATGAAGCGTGGGGCGGCAAGCACCGACGATACCCCCTGATGTGTATCTTCAACCGTTATACGGTTCATAGGCACTCTCGATGAGGCCGATCGCACGACTGGCGCAGCTATAGCGCCAGGATGATGAGGGTGAGAGCGACCGCTGACAATCTGCTCGCGTGGGCGACGCCAATGACGGCCTCGCCCATCTCTGGTGCACACAGCGAAATAGGCCTCATCGAGAGCGCCTATGAACCGCTATACTTCCGTGCTGGCTGACGGCCGACAACCATCAGCGGTCGGAAGCGCCGGCGGCAATCCTGTGCCGGCGCCGACCTCCACGGTAAAACCACTGCATACTCAAGGAGATCACGCGATGATTGAGCCATCTCACTGGCCGCGGACCGAGAAAACTAGCGGGCACGCGGCCACCACGATGACGAGAGTGGTGCTGGAGCCCTTCGAGTACGAGGGCGTTCGCCTGCTGCCCAGCAGGTTCCAAGAGCAGGCCGCGCAGGCGCGAGACGTCTACTATGGCGTGCCCAATGACGACATCCTGAAAGGGTTCCGCCGGGACGCGGGACTGCCGGCCCCAGGCCACGACATGGGGGGATGGTGTTCCCGGACGAGCGGGGTGATCTTCGGCCAGTTGCTCAGCGGTATGGCCCGGATGTCCAAAGCAACCAGTGATGCGGACCTGCGCGCCAAGGCGATCACGCTGCTGGAGGGCTGGCGCGAAACGGTCGGTCCCGACGGCGATCTCAAGCTGGGCGCCTACCCCTGGGAGAAGCTGGTCTGCGGGCTCGTCGACCTGTACGTATACGCGGGCTATGAACCCGCCCTGCCGCTCTTGGAACGCACGACGGACTGGGCGGCCAGGGCGTTCGACCGCTCCCGCCCCCGTGCGACCGCGTTGGACTGGGATGGGCGACATCCCGGCGGCGCTGCGGAATGGTACACGCTGCCGGAGAACCTCTACCGGGCCTACCTCATCAGCGGGAATTCGCTGTTCAAGGATTTCGCCGACATCTGGCTGTACGAGGACTTCTGGCGTCAGTTTGAGCATACCTCCGCGCCGAAGGACGCGCACTCGGTACATGCCTACAGCCATGTGAACTCATTCAGCAGCGCCGCCATGGCCTATGCGGTGACCGGAGACCAGCGATACCTCACCATCGCCACGAACGCCTACGACTACCTACAGAGAACCCAATGCTACGCCACCGGGGGGTACGGGCCCGCCGAGCGTTTACTGCCGACTGATGGCCGGTTGGGTCGTGCCCTCGAGTTGCACGCGGATGATGCCGAGATCCCCTGCGGGACGTGGGCGGGGTTCAAGTTAGCGCGCTACCTGATGACCTTCACCGGCGAGGCCCGTTACGGCGACTGGATCGAACGGCTGCTCTACAACGGCATCGGGGCCGCCCTACCGACACAATCGAGCGGGCAGACCTTCTACTACGCGGACTACCGTGTCGCCAGCGGCGAGAAGTTGTACTTCTGGGAAGCCTGGCCGTGTTGTTCGGGCACATACTGGCAAGCGGTGGCTGATTACCACAACATGATCTACTTCAAGGATTCCCGTGGGCTGTTCGTCAACTTGTTCGTCCCTTCCGAGGTGATCTGGTCCTGCGGAGACGAGACGGTGGTTGTGAGACAGGACACGGCGTATCCGGAGTCGGATACCACCAGTCTGCAGGTCACGACGGAGCGCCCGCTCCGGTTCGGCTTACATGTCCGCGTGCCATTGTGGAGCAAAGGCGTGTCCGTCGAACTCAATGGGTCGCCGGTCGATGCCTCCACCATACCGGGCGCGTGGGCCTCCATCGAGCGCGCGTGGTATCCGGGCGACCGGGTGACGATACGGATGCCCATGGAGGTGCGACTGGTCCCCGTCGACGCGCAACACCCGAAGCGGGCGGCTGTCATGTACGGCCCCGTCGTGCTGGTGCAAGATGGCCGCTTCAAGCGGCCCTTCAGGCTCGGGGCGGATGTGGACATGGCCGACCGGCTGGTCCCAGATGGGCCGGGGCTGCGCTTCAAAGCCGTGGATCACGAGCCCCAGGACATCCCCACCGGTGCCTTTCAGCCGTTCTACGCCGCTCCAGAGCGCCTGCCGTACCGGATGTATGTCGATCTCGATGCGCCAAAGTTGTACTAGGGCTGTTTCAAAGGCAGTCGCTCTGACCGCAAAGAGAGCCCTTTAATCCTGCAATAGACTAGGAATGCCTGCAATAGACTAGGAATGAGCCAATGAACGGAAAGACAGTGCAGGCCAATGTTCATCTCGACACACAGAACCAAGCCGGTCCCATTGATCGCCGCGTCTTCGGTGGCTTCCTTGAGCACATGGGCCGAGCGGTGTACGAAGGGATCTACGATCCCGGCAGCGTACGCAGTGACGAACGCGGTTTCCGGCGGGATGTCCTGGAGGCGTTGCGCCCGCTCGCTATGCCCGTAATGCGCTACCCGGGCGGCAATTTCGTCAGTTGCTATGACTGGAGGGATGGGATCGGGCCGCGCGAGAGCCGTCCTAGGCGACCCGACTACGCCTGGCGGTCGATCGAGACCAACCAGTTTGGCGTCGACGAGTTCATAGCATGGGCCGCAGACCTCGGCGCGCAGCCGATGCTGGCGGTGAATCTCGGCACGGCCGGCACAACCGATGCGGCGCAACTCCTGGAGTACTGCAACCTCTCCGGCGGGATCTACTGGGCGGACCAGCGTCGCCGCAACGGCCACGCCGAGCCCTATGGCGTGAAGCTGTGGTGCCTGGGGAACGAGATGGACGGCCCCTGGCAGGCAGGGCACGTGCCGGCGCCGGTCTACGCCCAACGCGCGCAGCAGGCGGCCCTGGTCATGAAGGGGTTGGACCCCACGATCGAGACGGTCCTGTGCGGGTCCTCCGGCCGATCGCTGGACACCTATATGGAGTGGGACCGCACGGCCCTGGAGTATTGTTGGGATCACGTCGACTACATCTCCGCGCACCGCTACAGCGAGAATCGCCGCGGCGATAGCGCCTGGTTTCTCGCCGAGGGCGTGGAGATCGATCGCATCCTCGACGACTACGCCGCCCTGCTGAACTATGTCCGCGCCGTGAAGAAGAGCGACAAGCGCGTCTACCTGTCGTTCGACGAGTGGAACGTCTGGTACAAGGCCATGGCGATGGACGGCGCATGGTCTCAGGCACCGCATTTGATCGAGGAGCACTACAACCTGGAGGATGCCCTCGTCTGCGCCCAGTACCTGACGAGCTTCCTGCGCCATGCGGACATCGTCAAGATGGCCTGCCTCGCCCAGATCGTCAATGTGATTGCGCCGATTCTCACGCGACCCGACGGCCTGCTCATCCAGAGCATCTACCACCCCTTCCACCTGTTCGCGCAGCATGCGCAGGGCCTCTCCCTGCGGCCTGCGGTGTCCAGTCCGACCTACCCGGCAGGCCAGCGGGGGGAGGCACCGGTCCTGGATGCCGCCGCCAGCTACGATCCGGACGCGGGAGCCGCGACGGTCTTCTTGGTGAACCGGAACCTCGCCGAACAATTGTGGGTCACCGTTGACGTTGCCGACCGCCGTATCGCGCACATTGACGGGGTGGATGTGTTTGGGGGTAGCGACGTGAAAGCTGCGAACACCTGGGAGGCTCCGGATGTGCTGGTGCCGTTCCGTGGCGAGGCCGTTCGCTGCGACGATGGCACCGCGCGCGTACGCGTCCCATCCCCTGGATTGGCCGTCGTGCGGATGACCTTGGACAGCGCAAACTATCTGAATCAAGATCTATAGGCGCTTACGGCACCCACATCGGTATAACCCCACGTAACCGTGGTCATGCAGCCTTTCCAGAGGGCGCGGACGGCGGCCGCGTCCGTGCGACGGGAAAAGGGATGACATGCCCGTCGTCGCGCCTGCGTCCGTGCGGGGGACGGGGCGCGGCAACGGGGTCTGCTGGAGGGATGCGGTAGCGTAGCACCTCCTCCAGCGTCCAGATATGGTCGGTCAACCCGGCCGCCATCGCCGGTGTCCGTTCTTGCCACTTCCGGCCGCCGATGGCGCGCAGCCGCAGGCTCTCATGCGCCCAACAAAAATTATAGGCGCAGCCAACGAGCCACATCCCGCTCTCCACGAGTGCCGTGCCGTGCGCGATGCCCCGTCCACGCCGGATCAAGGGCGACAGATGCGCCCGAAAGGTGGCGTTGAGCCGCTCAATGTAGGCGGTGTTGATGGCCGTCCCTCCGCGCGTCGCGGCGATGGCCCGCGCCACAGCGTCCTCCGTGCCGACGACCACGCGCCGCGTCACCTCCGCCAGCCGCCGCCCTTTGTGGCTCTTGACCACCTGAGCCAGCAGGAAGCCCTCCGGCAACGCCAGCCGGGGACGCCCGCGTTTACCGGTGTAGACCTGTTCCCGGAAGACGGTCCGCGCCGCGCCGACGTAGGCCGCGAACCCATCGACGCATAGAAGGAGGGCCCGGGACGCGGCGCAGGCGCGCACCCGCTCCAACAGCCGGGTCACCAACGCGCCATCGCGCGTGCGGGAAACCGCACCGCCCCGCCACAAGCGCGACGGGAGGGCCACGGCCATGGCCTGCCACACCGCCCCGCCGCGCACCTTGACGCGGATCTCGTCGGCCTGGACGTGCCCCAGGTCCAGGTCCCCCGTCTCCACCAGATGGGTGTGGACCACCCGGCTATGCGCTCCCGCCCGGTGCAGCCACGCCGCCACGGTGCGCTCGTCGAGCCCGAACGCCGCGACGATGGCTTGCGGCGGACACCCGTGCGCGAGCAGGATCAGCACGACCGTCATCAGCCACGCTCCCTTGTGCCGCCGATAGTAGGGTGTGCCCGTCGTCGCGGCGAACGGCACGCGGCAGGTCTTGCAGCGATAGCGCCGCTCCTTCTGGCTGTGGATGCCGATGTTGCCCGCGCCGACCCGCCCCTTGTCAGGACAGGCCGCATTGGGACAGAATGTAGTGGACGGGTCCATGCGATGTGCGCTCCTTTGCGTGGTAACAAAGACAGCATGCCGCATGGTCCCGTTCCTGTCATCTCACCCTCCAACCACGGTTCCGTGGGGTTGTACCCCCACATCG
>JAABUO010008808.1_pt1 | contig 11357 bp, 15 predicted proteins | sample 5559291 | NCBI WGS metagenome assembly JAABUO01 (sample SAMN10711878, study PRJNA513372) | rock metagenome | isolation source: Antarctica rocks | place: Antarctica: Victoria Land, Finger Mt sud | reverse complement strand
CCCGCCGGTTCAGCAAGCTGAGATACCGCCGCCAACGCCGGCACCCGCACCGGACGTGCCGTCGCCCCCGCCGGTTCAGCAAGCTGAGATACCGCCGCCAACGCCGGGACCCGCACCGGACGTGCCGCCGCCCCCGCCGGTCGCGCAGGCGCGCCCGCCGCCGGCGCCGCCACAGCGCGTGGCCGCGCGGCCTGCGGCCGCCCGCGCTCCGGTCAACCCGGCGGGGGCGCCTTCGCACGCGACAGACGGGCAGAATGCCGCGAGCCGCGCGAGCGGTGCGAACAATGATGCCGCCTGGATGGGGAAGCTGAAGCAATGGTGGGATCAGCACTCCTTCTATCCTAAGGAGGCGTCGCAGACCAATGAGGGTGGCAACGTAAAAGTCCACATCGTTATTGCCGATGACGGCCAGGTCACGTCGATCGAAGTGGTGCAAGGCTCGGGATCGAGTGTGCTCGACGCGGCGGCGGTAGCGGTGTTTCGCAACGCCCATCTGCCGCGGTTCCCGCCGGGCTCGCCCGCGCAGCCGGCTGATGTCGTAGTGACGCTGCACTACCACCCGGCGGCGGACAGCGGCAGGTGATCCGATGCAACCCCAGGGCCTGGTGAAAACAACACCGCTCCCGACACGAGATACCGATATTCACGGCAGGTATTTGCGCAGGCAGAATGTCGATCGTACAGATAATCCTGGACATGCGTCCGGCACGGGCAAATGCTACTTCCCGTCGCCTCGCTTCAGCGGAGGCTGATGTTGACCTAAAAACGAGGAGAATACTCGGTGCGGTTGTCGGTCGCTTCAACCACCCTTGCCGCGGCTTTTGTTCTGACGCCGGTGGCCGCCGGTTACGCGCCCGCGTTGTCCCAGGACTTCAGCATCACGAACCAAGTGGAGCCGGCGGACGCGGGCCGCCGCGACTTGATGAGGCAATTGCAGGCATGGTGGGACGTGCACGCCTACTATCCCAAACACGCGTCGAACAGCGATGAGGGTGGCACTGTCAAAGTCCACCTGGTGATCCACCCTGACGGCAACGTCTGGATGATCGATTTGGTGGAAAGCTCGGGATCGCGCTCGCTCGACACGGCGGGCTCCTCGGCGTTCCGCGGAGGGTTCGTGCGGCCGTTCCCGGAGGGCGCGCCGGGGGCCGATATAGACATTTCGCTGCACTACGTCCTGGCGCACCGGCACGATCAGCCGGTGGCTGCCGGTTACACGCCCGTGTTGTCCAAGAACCCCTTCACCATAACGAACGATCCGGTTAAGTCGCCCATCCTTGATACAATGCTGCAAAGGACCTGTACCGGAACGGTCGTGAAGGAGGGGATAAGAAATCATCCTATTTACGGAACGCGTTATTGGGCCCAAGCAATTTTCTTTCGCAAGCCTGATGGCACGCCATGGGTCAAGTTTTATGAAGGGGGCTATCCCATCCTCGCTCCGGTGACAGAAGTAGGCAAGTTGGTGCAGTGGACCGGTCGAGCAGAGCGTGTTGGGAGTGGTGGGTTTATTTTTACTCAGTACACCGTATGGCCTGACGGCGATAACAATCTCAGTGGCAACATAGGAATCTCTTATTTTTATGCTAAAAGTTATCAGGGTATCAATACTGGGGGGACAGTCGATTTTACCTGCGCGACAGAAGTTGTGCCTGCGATTACATGGAATTCTTGGTTTGTAACCCCCGGTCAAAGTCCACCTGGTGATCCACCCTGACGGCAGGGCTGTTCAACGCTTACGAATGGCGGTGAGTGAGAGCAGGCTCTTGATGCCTGCGAGACCGGCGCGGTAGCGGTCCTGGCTGAGCGTGTCGGTTTGGTTTGCCTTGAGGATGTTGAAGGCGAAGCTGCGCAGGCGGGCGAACACGCCGGGGTTGGTGCGGATGCGCGAGCGGTCTTCACCCAAGGTGACGTCGCGGCTGTAGTGGGAGGTATTCTCGATCCTCCAGTGCGCGCGGATGGCCTCGGCGGCGTGGGCCGCGGTGACCGGCGTATTCGAAACGTAGAAGGCCGTCTCGGCAACGTGGCGCAGCAGGCCGGTCTTGGCATTGTGGGTGTAGACGTCGCGTTCAACCCGGATGATGGCGGCCACGTGCGGATGCCAGTCGGTGTCGGCCAACTTGTCGGCGGGATCGAAGACGGTGACGGTGCGGCGTTCGTCGCGGTTGCGGCCCTTGTCGTGGCTGCGAGCGGACCCGAGCGGTGTTGTGGTGGCGGAGACTTGCTGGATTTGCTGGTGCAGGGTCGGCTGGTTGTCCTTGACCTGGACGATCAGGGCGACGTTGGCCGCTGCCGCGACCGCGAAATGTTTTTTTGGCAGTGCAGCGCATCAAGCGTGACGATGGCGCCATCGGCAATGCCGAGTTCGGCCAACAGCGTCTGCGCCGCCGGGATCTCGTTGGACTTCTCGGCGATGTCGATGTGAGCGAGCACGAGCGCGGTGTCGGTGGCGAACGCGCTCAGTACCTGGGCGGCCGCGCGGTCGTGGAACTTGTCAAAGTCCGGCGAACCTCTCGGTTCGAAGCTGCCGCGCAGCGTTTTGCCATCCAGAGGGCGCGACCGCATTCACCGGAAAACCCGGGTTAGCGCCGGGCTGAGCGGCCACTTTGGGGCTGTACACCAAACCCCGCTGATTTTGGCTTTGCCGAGCCCAGCATTTCCGGGCTGTTTTCGGGGTGGTCCTGGCTGTGCACGAACCTAGAGATAAGTGCACGGCGACGCTGCCCATCGCTGCCACGAGCGCAGCGGCAGGCGTTCAAGGCGCTGATAGAACTTCACTTTCTGTTCTTAACCCGGGTTTTCCGGCGTATGCGGTCATGTCCTCTCCAGCGCGATGCTGCCCTGTCCCGGTGTGGCGCGCGATGCCTGCAACAGGGCGGCATGGCGGCGGAAGGCCGCCTCCACCCCAACCGGATCGAGCCCCTGCAGGATATAGCGGATGGCGGTGTGCGCGGGTGCCCGTCGCCATTTCAGGCCAAACGCCGCGTTCAGCCTATGACGATGGACGCCGATGAATGTGACGATGCCGCGATACGAGTTGCAGCCGGTCACGATGGCAAGGATGGAGAACAGCAGCACGTGGGGCAGCTTGTAGAGCTGCCCCTGCGCACGGCGCGGATCAGGGACGGCCGCCAGCACGTCCAACAACGGGGAAAACGCAGCCACAGCAACCTCCGACCCAGTTGCCACCTCAAGAGTCAGACAATGGCCGGCTCGGGAATCCCCCTTGCAATCAGCCATCGCACTTCGACCATCAGGTGTTGCAGGCCGGACTCAGACCCCGTTTTGAAAGTCATGAAGCGGGCGGCCGTTTGCGGTTTGGGTGAGCGACGCGGTGGAGCATGAGGCGGATCATGGCGAGGGTGACCATGGCTTCGGAGACTTCGGGCAGGTGCTCGTAATCCTTGGACAAGCGTCGCCAGCGGCCGAGCCAGCCGAATGTCCGTTCGATGACCCACCTGCGAGGCAGCACGACAAAGCCCTTGGTGCCTGGGATGCGGCCGACAACGACCAGCGTGATGCCGAGCAGGAAGCAGGCAAGCAGCGCGGCCACGCGGTTGTAGATGCTGTCGGCGAACACGGTCCGGAGCCAGCAGTAGAGCGGCTTGATGCGCCGGAGCAGGTCGCCTGCGCTGTCGGCATCCTGGGTGGAGGCGACATGCACGAGCACGCCGAGCAGCAATCCTTGCGTGTCCACCGCGATGTGGCGCTTACGGCCATTCACCTTCTTGGCCGCGTCGTAGCCGCGCGGGCCGCCGCTTTCCGTGGTCTTCACGCTCTGGGTGTCGATGATCGCGGCCGTCGGGCTGGGTTCGCGCCCGGCGCCTTCGCGCAACGTCGTCACGAGATGATGGCGTATGTTCTCCCATGTGCCCGTGCTGAGGAACGTCCGCATGTAGCCATATACAGTGGGCCAGGGCGGGAAGGTGGGAGGCGGCGGCAGGTGCCGCCACTGGCAGCCGGTGCGCACGAGATAGAACAGCCCGTCCAGCAAGCGTCGCAGGTCGGTCGTGCGCGAACGGCCTCCGGGCTTGGCAGGAGGAATGAGCGGTTCCAACAGGCGATACTGGTCATCGCTCAAGGCTTGGCCGGACCCGTAGTCTCCGACCAACGCGCGATCCTTAGGCGTCCACATGGCAAGCTCCAGGAAGGGAAAACCTTCTGGAACGCTGCCAGGACGGCCCCGGTCAGGCCATCACCTCAGCCAAGCCAACCTTTCAAAACGGGGTCTCAGTGACGGCAAGACGACAGCGTTGAACAGCCCTGACCCTGACGGTAACATCTGGACGGTCGATGTGGTGGAAAGCTCGGGATCGCGCTCGCTCGGGAGGCCGCAATTCGTGCGCGAGCGGTTCAGCGTCGTCATGGCGCGCATGGTCCATGAGCTACGCGGCACGCCCTGCATCGGCCTTGAGGATGTGACACCCGACCACAAAAGCATCATGGCGTCGCGTTCCTTCGGCCGGCCGGTGACGATGCCCGATGAGATGGCCGAGGCGGTCGCGACCTACACCGCGCGCGGCCGAGAAGATGCGCCGGCAGCGCCTCGCCACGGCCAGCCTGATCGTGTTCGTCGAAACCAACCGCTTTCGCCCCGGCGATCCACAGCATTGCGCGAGCCAGGGCGTGCAGCTTCCCGTCGCCACGGCCGACACCGGCAAGCTGACCTCGGCGGTGCTGCGCGGCCTTGCTACAACCGGCCAAGAACGCTGCTTTTCAGCACCCTGCTAGGCGTCTGCGCATAAATCAAGACTTTTGCAAATCCCCCTCGACCCAACGCCCCCAATGGGTTAGACTTTGCAAAAGATATGACCGAATCGCACCCGCAAAATCGCATCATCGGCTATGCCCGCGTCAGCACCTATGGTCAGACGCTCGATGCGCAGCTTGAGCAGTTGAAGGCGGCGGGCTGCGCCAAGGTTTATCGGGAGAAGGCGACCGGCGCACAGGTGGAGCGGCGCGAGCTGCAACGCATGTTGAAGGCCATGGCCCCCGGCGACGTGGTGACAGTGACCCGCATTGACCGGCTGGCTCGCTCGACGTTCGACCTGTTTTCCATCGTTAAACAAATTGCCGATGCAGGCGGGCAATTCCGGTCACTGGCCGAGCCATGGGCCGACAGCTCGACCCAGCACCGGGCGCTTAATGCTGGCCGTGCTAGGAGGGCTGGCAGACGTAGAGCGCGACCTTATCAGGACACGCACGGCAGAGGGCAGGAGCCGCGCCACTGCGCGAGGGCAGCACATGGGCCGACCATCCGCCCTGACCGCCCAGCAGGCCACAGAGGCCCGCCAGAGGCGGCAGGACGGAGCGACGCTGCAAGAGCTGGCCGACAGCTACAACGTCAGCAAGGCGACGATTTCGAGGCTGGCAGGATGAGCGGACCAGCCACCGACGAGCAAAGCATGATACCTGATGCGCCTAAATTCTCCGACGCTGAGATGCAGCGTTGCCGGGACACTGGTGACTACAAGCCCGTTCTGTTCCAATGGTATAAGTTCGTTGGGTCATTGTGCTTTGTCGCCGCCTTCATAAGACCAGACTCGCCCGCTTATCGTGCAATCTCGCCACAGCATTACTACGTCCTAGCTGGATTATTGAACCGATGTGCGCGGCTGATGTTGTCAAATGTCGCGCTTTCGCACGAGGGTAAATTCGGAGAGACGACCGCAATAGTTGACCGGTGTATTTTCGAAAGCGCAGTGCAAATAATATGGCTTTGCCATGGTGCCTCGGACGAGGAATTTGACCGCTATCTTGCCGGTGGCCTGAAGACCGAGCTGGAGTTCAAAGCACGAATCCAAGCCAACGTCGCAGCGAATGGCGGAATAAGCTCACCCATCGAGGCGCGGATGTTAAAGTCAATTGCAAGGCACATTGATGCTTCGGGGCTGGCAGTGGACAGTATCAAAGCAGCCAAGAAGCAGCGTGATCTTGCAGCGATGATTGACGGCCTAGGTTTTGACCGCCTGCTTTATATCGTGGCACAGAAAATTGGCTCCCACCATATTCACGGCACTTGGTCTTCCCTCCTGTTTCATTACCTTGAAAAGCGAGATGATGCCGGAGCTTTTGCGTTCGGGCCGAGCGCGCCCTCGTGTGACACCCACATCAATCAGTTTATGTTCGTGCCGCGGATCGTGTTGCACGCGATGAGAGGCTTCGTCCGCCACACCTTGGAAGGCGATGAGGCAGACGCCTTGTGCGGTTTGTTCGATTCAACGGAGGAAGAGATCATGCGCGTTTACGCGGAAGCAGGTGACGACGCGCGATAGCAAGCGCGATAATTCCCATTACGGAAAGCGTGCGAGGCAGACGTAGCCAAGTTGTCATAAAGTGGCTTCGCCGACTCAATGCCAAACGAGTAAAAAAGAATTCACGTTGTTCTCTACCCCGACTCTGTGAGAATCCGGCCCCGCCCCCTTGCCAAGCGGGTCCGAGTTGGACTCTACCGGCCCGATGATCCGACCTGGGTTCCTGGACAACGTATCGCGGCAAGACCTGATCGAACTGGCTCGGGACGGATCGGCCGCGCATCGTTTGGCGCGACGCGCGAACGCGCTGGTGCTGCTGGACCAAGGCATGAGCTGCGAGGCGATCGCGAGGGTGTTGTTGCTGGACGACGACACCGTCCGCGCCTGGCATCGTCTCTACGAAGAGGACGGGATCGAGGGCCTGGCGAGCTTTGGCTACGAGGGCAGTGCATGCCGCTTGAGCGACGAGCAGCAGGACAAGCTGAAGGCCTGGATCACCGAGGCGCTGCCGCGGACGACGCGTGAGGTGGGCGCCTGGATCGAGACGGAGTGCGGCATTGCGTATCAGGGCCGGTCTGGCCTGATCGCGCTGCTGCATCGGCTTGGCATGGAGCATCGCAAGCCGAAAGCGGTGTCGCGCAAGCTCGATCCTGCCAAGCAGGCGGCGTTCATCAGGGCGTATGAGCACCTGCTGACCCATCTGGCCGACGATGAAGCAGTGCTGTTCGGCGACGCGGTGCATCCGACGCATGCGGTGCGGCCGGTGGGATGCTGGGCGCCAAAAGACACGCCGATCGCGGTGGCGCAGACCAGCGGGCGGCAACGCCTGAACGTTCACGGCGCCGTTGACCTGGAGACCGGCCAGACCCGCATGCTGGACGTGCTGACGGTGGATGCCGCCAGCACGATCATGCTGCTGATGGCGATCGAGGCGATGTATCCAGGCAAGCGGGTCATCCACCTGTTTGTGGACAACGCGCGATACCACCACGCGAAGCGGGTGCAGGCCTGGCTGGCGAGGCCGGGGTGCCGGATCAAGCTGCACTTCATTCCAGCTTACTGTCCGCATCTCGACCCGATCGAGCGACTATGGGGCTTGATGCACAAGCACGTCACCCACAACCGGTGCCACGCAACGTTCGCCGACTTCAGCGGCGCGATCCTGACATTCCTGCGCGAGGAAGTGCCCAGGAAGTGGCACCTCTATTGCGACGCCGTATCCGACAACTTCCGCGTTATCTCGCCCAAGGATTTTCGGATCCTGGCGTGAACGGGGTATAGACTCTTCGGCGGGCTGCAAAGCAGCTGGCCATACGGTGGAGCGTGCCGGCAAACTCGTTCAGGTCAGCGCCGCCGTCACGGCATTCCGACGCGACCCTCAAGCTCCCCGCGGCGCCGCTTCGGCCGGAAACCCGCCTTCCAGCATCACCTCGGACAGCGGTTTGCGGCTGCTCGGGACCTCACGCGCCTGCATGGCTTCCGGCAGCGTCGACTTGTCGCCGACCCGCCCGATCGCAATCGCCGACTCCACCCGGTAGCCCTGCGGCACGTTCAGCTCGGCGAAGGCGCGGTCCATGTCGAAGCCGACCATGGCATGCGCCTGCCAGCCCGACCGGGTCGCCTGCAACGCCAGGTGCGCCCAGGCCGCCCCGGCGTCCGACGAGTGGCTGTGCGACGGGACCGGCTTGTCGCGGCCGGGGGGCAGCATCACGGAGTTGGACACCAGCACGATCAGCACCGACGCGTCCTTCGCCCAGGATTGGTTGAACTCGCCCAGTAATCCGAAGAACCGGTCCCAGTGGGGAGTGCCCCGCCTGGCATACAGGAACTTGGCCGGCTGCGAGTTGTACGAGGACGGCGCCCAGCGCGCGGCCTCCATGATGGTCATCAGCTCGGCCTCCGGCATCTCCTCCCCGGTGAAGGCGCGAGGCGACCAGCGCTCCAGGAACAGCGGGTCGATCGGGTGGTCGGAGTGGCGGTGGTTGGCGTCGGTCATGTGATGTCCTCGGTCAGCTGTGGGTCCGCTGCTCCTCGACCGCGTGGCACGCGACGGAAACAGCGCCGACCCGTGTATAGCCCGGCTTTTCGACCCGGCAGCGGTCATGTGCCAACGCGCAGCGCGGATGGAAAGGGCAGCCCGGCGGCGGCGCGATCGGGCTCGGCACCTCGCCCGCCACGGCGACGCGGGTCCGGCCGGTCATCGCCAGGTCCGGGATCGCGTCCAGCAGCAGGCGCGTGTAGGGGTGCAGCGGGCGGACGAAGATGTCCTCGCCCGGCCCGTATTCCACGATCCGGCCGAGATACATGACCCCGAGCTGGTCGGACATGTGGCGCACGACGGCCAGGTTGTGGCTGATGAACAGATAGGTCAGCTGCAGCCGCTGCTGCAGGTCACGCATCAGGTTCAGGATTTGCGCCTGCACCGACACGTCGAGCGCGCTGGTCGGCTCGTCGCACACCAGGAACTCCGGCTCGCTCGACAGCGCGCGGGCGATCGAGATGCGCTGCCGCTGGCCGCCGCTGAACTCGTGCGGATACTTCGCGCCGTCCTGCGGCGACAGCCCGACCTGCGCGAGCAGCTGTCCCACCCGGTCGCGCACGTCGCGCCTGGAATCGAGGATACGGAACGCGCGCAGCGGCTCGGCGACGATGTCGGCCACGCGCCAGCGCGGGTTCAGCGACGCATACGGGTCCTGGAAGATCATGTTCATCTTGCGCCGCAGCGCCGGCTGCGCGCGGGCGGAGGACAGCGCCTGGCCCTCGAACCGGATCTCCCCGGCGCTCGGCGCATACAGCCCCACCGCCAGCCGCGCCACCGTCGACTTGCCGCAGCCGCTCTCGCCGACCAGGGACAGCGTCGTGCCGACCGGGATCGCGAACGACACCCCATCCACCGCGCGTAGGATGTGCCGGCCGCTGCCCGACAGCGCCCGCTGCAGCCACGGCTTCGAGACGTCGAAAGTTCGGCTGACCTCGATCGCCTCCATCACGAGCCGGCCGGTCACGCCGCAGGGTCCGCATACAGCCAGCAGGCGGCCTCGGTGGCGCGGGCCGGCATCAGGTCCGGGCGCTCGACCGTGCAGCGGCCGAACATCTCGGGGCAGCGCGGGTGATAGGGACAACCGCGTGGGATCGCGGCCAGGCGCGGCATGGCGCCGTCGATCTGGCGCAGCCGGCCGACCCGGGCCTGCAGCGACGGGATGCTGCCCATCAACCCGGCCGTGTAGGGATGCGCCGGAGTGTGCACCACGGCGCGGACGGGACCCACCTCGATCACCCGGCCGGCGTACATGACCGCGACGCGGTCGGCCGTCTCGGCGATCACGCCCATGTCGTGCGTCACGAGCATGATCGCGGTCCCGTGCTCCCGCGCCAGACGCCGCAGCAGGGCGATGACCTGCGCCTGGATGGACACGTCCAGCGCCGTCGTCGGCTCGTCGGCGATCACCACGCGCGGCTCGGCGCACAGCGCGAGCGCGATCACGACGCGCTGGCGCATGCCGCCGGAGAACTCGTGCGGGTAGGCGTGGGTCCGGTCGGCGGCGCCGGGGATGCCGACATCCTGCAGCCACTTCACCGCCCGCGCGCCGGCGTCGCGGTCGGACAGGCCGAGATGGGCCTGCATGGTCTCCGTCAGTTGCCGGCCGACGGTGTAGAGCGGGTTCAAGGTCGTCAGCGGGTCCTGGAAGATCGCGCCGATCTGCTTGCCGCGGATGCGCCGCATCTGGTTCGGCGACAGGGTGTCAATCCGGCGGCCGTCGAGCAGCACCTGTCCCGCGGCGATGCGGCCCGGCGGTTCGAGCAGGCCGATGATCGCGGCGCCGGTCAATGACTTGCCGGCCCCGCTCTCGCCGACCACGCCCAGGATTTCACCGGGCGCGATGGCCAGCGACACGCCGTCGAGGGCGCGCAGGACACCGCGCCGGGTCGGGAACTCGACGGTAAGGTCGCGAACCTCCAGCAGGCTCATGGGAGCGGCCTCATCGAAGCCGGGGATTGAGGGCGTCGCGCAGCCAATCGCCGAGCAGGTTGATCGACAGCACCATGATGGCCAGCACGACGCCGGGAAAGATCGTGATCCACCATTCGCCGCTGAACAGGAAACCGTTGCCGATGCGGATCAAGGTGCCGAGCGAGGGCTGGCCCGCCGGCAACCCGACCCCCAGGAACGACAGCGTCGCCTCGTCCAGGATCGACAGCCCCAAGCTGAGCGTCGCGATGATCAGCACGGGGCCGGTGACGTTCGGCAGGATATGCCGAGTCATGATCCGGAGCGGCGACAGGCCGATGACCCGCGCCGTCAGCACGTAATCCTTGCCGCGCTCCACCATGGTCGAGCCGCGGACGGTGCGGATCGCGAAAATCAGCACGTAGATTTCCAGGCGCTCATGCAGTTCCCGCGGCAGCACGGCGGTCACGACGCCGTCGACCAGGAGGGCGATCAGGATGGCGGGAAAGGTGAGCTGGATGTCGGCGGCGCGCATCAGCACTGCGTCGGCGACGCCGCCGAGATAGCCCGCGACCAAGCCCACCGCCACGCCTGCCACGGTCGAGAACACCACCGCCGAGGCGCCTACGAGCAGGCTGATGCGTGCGCCGTACATGATGGCCGACAGCAGGTCGCGGCCCTGGTCGTCGGTGCCGAGCGGATACGTGGCGTCACCCTCGTTCAGGAAGGCGGGCGGTTTCAGGCTGTCCATCAGGTCGAGGCTGCTGAGGTCGAACGGGTCGTGCGGGGCGAGCAGCGGCGCCAGGATTGCGGCCCCGACACACAGCAGGGCGAGCAGGGCGGACACGACGGCCACAGGGGAGTGCCGGAAGCTCCACGCCAGGTCGCTGTCCAAGGCGCGGACCCAGGCGGCGGGACGGGCCGCGTCGCTCACCGGGCCATCGCCGTGCCGCGATCCATGCGCAGGCGCGGATCGACGGCGTAGTACAGCAGGTCGACCACCAGGTTGATGACGACGAACAGCACTGCCACCAGCATCAGGTAGGCCGACATGACGGGGATGTCGGCGACGGCGATGGATTGCACCAGCAGCAGCCCCATGCCGGGCCACTGGAACACCGTCTCGGTCACGATGGAGAACGCGACGATCCCAC
>JAABUO010008807.1_pt1 | contig 11359 bp, 12 predicted proteins | sample 5559291 | NCBI WGS metagenome assembly JAABUO01 (sample SAMN10711878, study PRJNA513372) | rock metagenome | isolation source: Antarctica rocks | place: Antarctica: Victoria Land, Finger Mt sud | reverse complement strand
TGCGGACGCCTTGCCTGCTTTAAACTATCAGTCATACGGCCGTAGAGGAGACAGAGCTTACTTACGTTGACTTGAAGGACGCGAAGTCGGCTGGTTTCCACTAGAGATTGTTCCGAATTGGCGTTCAAAACTGGAGTTTGCAGGTGCTCTGTAGTGACCCGGATGCTTTGGTGCGATCCAGTTTGTAAACGCTGATGCGGGCTTCAAGTTCTCTTGTTTCTCTTTTGCTTTAATTTGCAATCCATTGCATCTTGCTATGAACTCATCGCGGACTTTGACATCTTCCGGACTAGTCATCTTCGTAATGATCTGTAGAGGCAAATTAGCATACTGAATTACAAGCGGCTACTGGTGGCGACTGACGAAGTGTAGCAAGCAGTGGTGATCTTGTTCGATGATGTCAATGAGGGGGAGAGCTGTTGATATCTCTAATGGTTTGAAGAGTTCTACCTGCTTTAATGGGAGCTGAAAGAGAACATCCAAAGGCTTTTTTGTGCGTGGAGAGTAAATGAGGCTGTAGTCGTTTGTTAGATGAACTGGAAGCGCGTAGATTTGTTCAAATGCTGTCAGATTTCGGTTTGAGTAACGATTGTAGTCAGATTTCGGGACAAGGTAGCAGTTCTATTTAGAACGTTTGATATAGTGTTAGGCAGTCATCATGAGGCTTAGCAATGACTACAACAACGGCGGCAGAAGAGAGAGAAAGGGAGTGTAAATAGGTGGAGACGGAACTTTGTGCTTTACCACGACGGAAATTGAAGTTTAAATTGAGAAATGCGTGTCAAATGCCTTTCCGTGCTTTGAGTTCACCTAACGTTAATTGACAGCCTGGCTGAAGCATAGTCGTCGGACCAATTGGAGGATGATCTGCTCATCGTAACAAATGAACTACTCACAGTTTACTTGATGAGCATTGGATACTCCTATCCTAAGTAAGCACGAACGATGCAACAACGTGTTGTAATCGTAGGAAGGCCCGGGAGGAATATTTTTAAGAAATAGAGCCATCGGTTCAAACATGTAAGTCACTCCGATACCTCGTCCTGTTGCAGCTCAATTACTTTGGTTGTTTCTTACCGTTTCGGCCTTACGGTGGGGCCGTCTACCAGAGCCCGCCAACATTGTGCCCTATGCCCGCTGCTGTGTATCAACCTCGAAGATGGGGATGTACGTAGAATAGTATTAGGCCTGCCTTTCAAGAGGAATTTTGTAGGTTAGAGGTTGTCGGCCACTGCATGACAATGATTCAACGTCTAACAGACGATTAAGACGTATTGCGGCGAATTTTCAGGGCCTGGGGGAAAAAGGCATGTTGACAAACAGAAAGAAGTGACTGGACACAGATTGCGGCATGGTATCAGTTGTATAATGCAGGAGACTATCCAAATCCCAATCGGTTAATTTGTCGGTGGAGTCTGTTTTGTGTAAATACCTGAAGACCAACGAAAAGAAGTTGACATCCGACGCGTTTGCTCTCGGGTTAGCATTTGCCGAAATCACAACATCACTCCAAAGCAATCAAAGCAATTGAAAGTCAGGTTTGTATCTCTGTCATCTTTGCTTTGGTGCTCTGCTGACATAGCGCAGAGAGTATCCTTCCATCGAGGACTCTCATCCCGCATCTTATTAGGTCTTCCTGCCGTTGAGTCCTCCGCCTCAATAACACTCAACATGCCTCCAGCTATTATGACTGCAACCGTCCAAGCTTCCATCCTCTCTTTCGCATCCTGCCTTGTTGCCATGTACGTGAGCTCTTCGAAGCCTCCAGTGTTCGCTCTCGTTATATATGCCCTGCTCTCTACACCACCAAATTTCCTATGGCAGCAGTACATAGAAAAGAAATTTCCCGGTTATTCTACTCGAAAAATCGAGGTAGACGACGATGGCAATGGAGCAAAGGTGGAGAGGAAGCTAAACGTAAGAAACACCGCGGCGAAGTTCGTTCTAGATCAGACGGTCGCGGCGATAGTGAATGTGGTGGCATTCGTAGGAGGCGTGAGGCTCTTAAGCGGGGAGTCCCTAGACGTGTGCTGGCACGTAGTGAAAGAGGTAAGCTACAACTACCCAAATGTATAATTTGTAGCGATTTACTGTCTGTCCGGAAATTGGCCTGGTAGATGACTTTGGGTTGTTACTGTGAGCTGACTGACTGGTATGTGGCTTTGTTATAGGAAACCTGGCCGATAATGCTCGCTGGCTACAAGCTCTGGCCTCTTGTCAATATTATACAGCATACTCTCGTACCAGTCAATCAAAAAACCCTAGTTGGAAACGTGGTTGGCTTTGGATGGGGAATATTTTTGGCACTTCGCGCCACCGTATGAAGCATAGAAGGTCGAACAACAGAGAATCTGAAAACGCTGATGGCCGCTGTATACGTTGAGATAGAATCCCCGAAGATCATGATTTATCAGAGTCTAAACCACAGTTAAATTGCAAGGCATAGAGAAGCTACATTACACCAGTAGAAAGGTATGGTTCTCTCAATCACTTACACTCTTGATATTGTGCAGCTTGTGTTAAGACTTTAATGCCTCTCCTATCGCACCTGCCCTAGGTTCGCTTATAACTTCCTCGTGAATTGGGCTAATGACGCGACCCAGAGCAAGATAATGAATCGTAAGAATCTTTCGCTTGAACTACACCGGTAGGGCTGGCAGTATTTGTTGTAACACTTTGATATCAGCCATGTCACGAACACCACCGTTTCGCAGCCGTCCACAGCTCCATTTGGCATTTACGAACTTGACTGGGTCACCGCGCCACCTCAGCCAAGAGACTCCTACCTCTAGTAGCCTCTCAACCCCTTCTACCACTCCTTTTGCCGCACCTTTTGCTACTCCCTTTGCTACCACGGCTTACTCTCCCTTCCGTTCAGCGGGTCTAAAACCTCCAACACCTTACGGCGGACCCATGCACTTCACTCCACGAAGAGGAGACAGACCTAGTCCTTTCGATAATTATACGTTGCATCGAACCAGACACGTCCTTAGCAGCAAACCATTGTTGTTTCTGTTGATGCTTAGTGCATTGGCCTTCTGGTGGTTTCATGGAAGTAGTAGTGAGCTTGATCTCGTCAAGCTCGGCGCAAGTGGGCTTGGGAGGGAGTTCTTTCAAGATGCGAGAACTCAAGACTTGCAGTTCTTCCCTGCGACCAATCCTAAGATCCACGTCAGCCTATCAATCATGACTTGGAAGACGTTTTCGTTAACCAGGAGCAGTACATCGGCCGCTGGACTTCTACTCCGAACCGATTGCGCAAGGATGGCGCTTTCCCAGGTACCTACTCTCCTTAAGGCTACCATGAAATGGCTTCAATTCATGCTAATACTCCATTTACAGGGGTCTATTTCGATGTTACCGTCAAGAACACTACAACACTTCTTTTGTCTCTCCACAATATCGCTGAGCAGAAACTAAAACCACCAGCAAGCACTTCGACAGAACTGTCCGTTTCTCTACCCTCTCCGACGCCGGGGCGTATCTCCTTTCGCCCTCCTCCGAACGAGAAACCATCACCCCCAATCTCATTACTAGCTCGCGTTGATCAGGAAGAATATGTTCTCTTGCCCAACGCTTCGGCTCTGGTGTCGGTGTGTTCCGGTCATTTGTCTCAGGACGAGGAGCACCACATCCGTATAGTTGCCCCTATGACTGACGATCATAGTCGAGGAATCGTTCAGTTAGAAGGCCTCTGGCTGAGCAAGGGTGGAAAACTTGTTCGAGTAGATGGATCATTACTGAGTGAAGAGTATGCGAATGAAGACTTGTTCCATGCAGAAAACGACCAAGTTGGTGAAAGACACAGAACAGGGTTGAGCGGCCTTCAGAGAGACAGCGGCCATGGGAATGCGGTTCAGGCAGCTACGAGCGATGAGGATGAAGACATCCCGATCGAGGTTCAAGAGCGAAAGAAGATACTTGAGGTCATAACAGATTCACCCGGGTCACTTAGTGGTAGACAAAGGGGTCGGCGGACTGGTGGCGCCGATGGTCTACTAGCGGGTGTCATGGGTTGGGAGTATTTGCTCGGAGAAATGTTTGGCGCTGATCATGTCGGCATCGGAGTCGACGGTATGTGTCTCACGCAGAATTGCATCGGCGGCACAGGACAACCAGCTGGCATGGGCGATGTTTTCTTTCGCAGGTGAGAAACCCTCCAGCATACTCTACAAAATGGAATTTTTTGCATTGGGCAAACCAACTTACCAATCAACAGCGGCCCGTACGGCTCTGCGTATTTCGAGCACCCATGGATGTTCGATGCCTACATCCCGGATGTTATAGTAAGCAACCTATCATGCTGCACAAAGCCTCCTTCTCAACAAGTCGCAGGTGCTTAATATGGGTGGCTCGGATGAAATGTCTTTCAGTAGCAACGGATCAGATTACGGATTGAGCCGGTGGGAGCTGTCTGAACTCTTCGAGAACACCTACGTATCTCTTATAAAAGCGATCCGCGCCCTAGCTTATCCAAAACACCCAGCCATAGTCCACAGCGAGAGATCGGGAGCGTCCAGTCTTCCGAACATCGTACCAGCTCCGATCCCGATCTTCGTCCTACGCCCTTTGCGAGGCCAAGTCGAACATGAGACACAAAATGTGGTCTCTAGACTTCGTGCCGATGGGGATAAAGCAGTCTTCTGGCTCGACTCTTCCGGTTGGCTTGACCTTGACAGCGAAATTACGGAAGTTGGAGACTTCTTCTTGGACGAAACAACAGCACCTAAGAAGTGGAGACTGACTGAGCAAGGGAACCAGAGGGTGGCTATCTTTCTTCACATGCATGTCTGCAGATACCTTGCAGGTGCTGAAGAGAAGTGCGCTTTTCTACCTCATGAGGTGTACCAGGGAAAGGTCTTTGATCCTGAAGAGGCTAACTTTGATCGCTACATCGAGAACGAGAAGGAGAGAAAGTTGAGGAAGCTTTTCTGGGAGGACAGGATTGATGGTAGTGAATAATAAGCAGAACCTGTCTAGATTGCACAAGGCAGTAAAGTAGTCTCGGCGCTGTGTGCGACTATTGCATAGCGCAGGCCATCATAACTTCAGTATAACGGGAACACATTACTAGTTTCAGTATCATAGAGATTTGTTATTCATCCTACTATCTATATTGACTAGACTTGCTGTGTAACAGAGCGTGTAATTTGGCAGACAAATACGATCGGATTTCATGGTGGGAGATAAGATCAGATCTGATAAGCCCGATGGGGCAGTTTTGTCCTTGCCCACACGAGCCACGGACTCCAAGTGAATTGCAGACTTTTATTCATTCCAACCGTCCTCTATTACCCGAGTGTTGCCCTAAGACCTCTCTTCTCTCTGTGCGATGAGGCGGCAAGACCAGGCTTCAACCGGCGAAAATCTTCAAATATCCATTACTAGACATTTCTAACCCTTCCACCAAAGTCAAGACGCCAACCGCCTTCTTTCTCCCCAGCCTCCTCAAACGATGGCACTCAGAAGCTCCGCAACAATTCCGATGCCTCCGATCACCAAGAATCACCACTACCCAAGCGGCAACTCGCCATACTCGCCGTCATAGCCCTGTCAAAACAGACCGCTCTCAACTCGATAAGCCCTTACCTACCTCAAATGACATCATCCTTTCCGGAAGTTGACCCTGGCCAAGTCGGGCTATACGTTGGCACCATTGCGTCTTCCTTTGCACTTGCACAATTTGCGACATATTTTCTCTGGAGTTGGCTCTCGGATAGGATAGGGAGGAAGCCAGTGGTGCTCACAGGCACTCTCCTTACAGCGGCATGCTTTATTGCGTTTGGCTTTTGCAGGACACTGTGGCAGGCAGTCCCGGTGCAGGTGCTGATGGGATTGTCGAATGGGAATCAAGGAGTGGTGTCTACATGTTTAGGGGAGATCACGGATCGAAGCAATCAGTCGCGGGCCTTCGTCTATCTTCCTGTCATTTACGCTTTAGGAGGTATCACTGGACCACTTTTGGGCGGTACCCTCGCCTCAAGTCAAGTCCAACCATCCAAAGACGAACCCTTTCCTTACATAAGACCTAATGTTGTATCTGCTGCAATCTTGACACTTGACCTGATCTTGACCATGATTTTTCTAGAAGAAAGCCTGGAAGAAGCCAAGAATCTCCCCCCCTTAGGTAAGAGACTGGTGAGTCTATTCAGCTGGGTGTGGCAATTTGCCAGCTCTAGTCGCCCAAGCTATCTCAATGGTGCCTCCCGTCGCCGAAGATCACCGCGTTTGAACGGCGATGGCGCCGTAGATGGAGATGATGAAAACGAGTCTGATACTGATGCATCTCAGGAATCTATGCCGACGTTGTTGCCGCATCATAATGCTGATCTTAGCCGCAAGCAAATCTTCAATAAGGATACAATACTTCTCCTTTCTACATTCCTTATTTTTCAGCTTTGCAACATATCATACAACTCGCTTTACCCACTTTTCGGTCAAGCTGCTCCACCCACTGGAAGGATTCTTTCACCCAGGGAGATTGGAATCTCACTCGCCTTTGCAGGCGCAATGACAATCGTCTTTCAATCAGGTTTCTTTGTCAAACTTTGGGAGAAGATGGGCAATACAAGAACTTACAAGGTCGGCTTGGTGGGTATGGTACTGGCCTTCTTATTGATGCCATGGGTAGGCCATAAGGATGCCCAGAATGGAGACGCAGGTATTTCAAGTGGCAAGGGATGGCTGTACGCGGAACTGGGCTTTATACTTCTGATCAGGTCTTTAGGGGCTGTGGCGTTGTTAGTAAGTATCGCAATTCGTCCGCTAGTACATAGCCAGAATACACTGATCTACATTTTGGAACGTCTAGATCACCAATTCTGCCCCTAGCCACTCGGTCCTGGGTACGCTCAATGGCCTCGCTCAAACTCTTTCGGCAGCTGGACGCGCCGTCGCCCCATTTCTAGCTGGTGGTCTCAATTGCTACCCACATCCAGCCAAAGGACGATGCCCTAGCCTTCGGAGTTTTTGGTGGCGTGGCTTTCATTGGGTTCCTCTTGAGTTTGGGCATTCGTGGAGAAGGCATCGAAGCCGAGGGATGGGACGAAGAGGAAGGCAGTGAGGATGACGACGACGATGATGACGAAGAAGAAGAAGACCCACCGCGGTGATCATGATAAGTCGTGGCTCATCAGTTACTTTTACGTATAGCTGTATGCTTTTGAGCGGCGGCGTTAGTGGTTCCACTACTGCTCTGCAGGTTTTGTCTGGTAATTGGGGGAAAAGCCAGTAAGTCAACAATTTAAGTATGCCATTAAACAGCAATCCGTCCTCTCTGGATTGTAGTCGCTTAAGTAGTTTACGTTGAACTCTAGAGTAGCAATTTTATCGCCTCGGTCTGGAAATTCTAGGCCAATATTTCGGGTAAGCATATCATAGGATCAAACAGGCTCCGAATGTCACCCTCGAACGTCCTATTACGCATATAGTGTACATTCAAGTCGATCTACCTATGTTCACTGATGGAAATCCCGCAAACTCTGGGACTGGCCTAGGCTCCGTACAAAAGGGGAAGTCAAAGCTGGCCATATTGGTGACAATGCACAGCCGAGTCCACTTTCTGTGCACGGTCTGCCAGCGGTTGACACAAGTACACTAAGCACAGTACTTGACACGACTTGGGGGTCACAAGGTATAAACTCTGTAACCCCAATACGGTGTTATGTTTACCGCTTACTGTGTTAGCCGTGGCATAAGGTATTGTGTCTCCATTATCTTGCCTCACGACTTCATCGACATCCGAGCCTTCGCAACCATGTTTTACCTTCCACCTTTGCGTCGCCTCCTACTCCCGGCTGTCGTACTGCTCACGTTGATCATCTTCTATCGTTCAAGTCTCCGAGTGCCAACCTCTCTACCATCATTCGTACTTCATCCACCAACACCTGCCGCTGAGGGAATTCGTGTATCAATAGCAGGACTTCAGTCACAGCCTCTGCCCATCGCCAATGCTTCAAACAATCACTTGTCTCCTCCCAACAAATATTATTATACCTACAATACAGAGGGGAGCTCGTCTAATAACACTGCAGTCACCTCACTCTTACTACCAATACTCAACCCACATCTCGAACTTCTATTCAAATGCCCTATGCAGGCAAACAGGTACACAAGTCACATACGCTTACCAAGTATTGTGCAAAACGTGTCGAACGTTGCAGCAGGGGCGACAAAACCTGATACGAGGGTGTTCTGGAACCCTACCATTATATCTCTTCCTTACTGGTCCGAAAATCAATATTTGATAGTCAGTAGGATTGTGACGAATGGAAATTTCCAGGAGAATGTCTTGTGTGAAGCTAACGTCTGCTACACTGGTTCTGGCGAGAACGCAAGACCAGGTGAAAAGCCATGCACAGCTGATGATCTCATCCACACCGGGCCGGCTGGAGGCATGAGATGTACTTCCACCCCTATGACACTAAGTGTTCCTCCAACACCGGCAGAGAAATGTACGGGAAAATTTGGGAGCTATGTAGACATCCCTGGGTTCCATGATCCTCGGATATTCTGGAGTGGAAAAGGCGAGCCTTTGATGATGGTCAACACACAGTATGTTCGATGTTCGCTCTTCGAGAACGTACTGACGCATTTCGAGGTCCCGCTATGCCTGCTTTGGTCTGTGGATCATCGACCTCCGCAGCCTCTACTCACCGCTCCAAAAACTGCTTTCATCTTCACCTACCCACCCTTCTCTCGGCCCTCTAAAGTCTTATCCCACCCTCACCGAGTTGACTCGGAATCCCGCTGACACCAGAGCAGCGATTGAAAAGAATTGGATGCTTTTCTTCACCACCTCTGGCGAGTCATACATACACTACGATCTCTCAAACCCGCGAAAAGGCGACCGAGGCCGGACCTTTGCCAAATTGCTTGGTAATGGGCTCACTACGACTAACCTCACTGATCCTTTAGAGATTCCTTGCCTTCACAATGACGATACCAAAGAGCCCGATTCGGTGAAAAGAGGTGGAACCTTCCATCAAGCGACGAACTCTTTACGTTTAATTCTTTGCAACCGCTCAGACAGCACCTGCAAACCCACACCGGAAAATACTGTCTTCTTCGCCATCATACATCGCAAATTTCCAAATCATCTCAAGCTTCCTCTGCGCTACGAACGTCACGTCGTAGTCTGGTCTGCCGTCCCTCCCTTTAATATGATTGGGCTCTCACACCACCCTATCCTGATGGCAAATGAAACAGCTATGGGGTGGACAGAGTCACAGAATTGGGGTGATAACCCAGTCAATGCTAAAATCGTTGCCGCGCACAAGAAATCTGGAAACTTTACTGAACCTTATGGGGGGAAACCGTACTGGGCATATTTCACGTATACAGTTAGTATCTCATATGCATGGGGCAGAAACCATATAGATGAAGTCGAAGAAAAGAATGTTGGCTACTTGGACGATGAAGTCGTGTTGGGAATTGGTATCGATGACAAGGGTCAGGGGTTTGCAAGAGTTAAGGCGCGTGATTTAGTGCAATGTTTAAGGGCTTGTCCTGGGAGAGCGAAAGAGATCAAGAAGGAGGGTGAGTAAGAGTGATTTATTGCCATAAATAGAGCTTATATGGACGTGGTCGGACAAATAGAGGGTGGTGAACGGTTGCTTCGAGCTTGAAGATGCGAGAAGACCCAGAGGACACTCCATCATTACTCAAAGTGCTTCACGAGCAATAAATTCATGGTCTAATCGAGGACCATATCTTGCACACTTTATGGCTCAGCGAAGTTTTGGCTGTCTAGTCCCTTATTCCAAGTTTGTTTTAGCGTTCTTTTGTCTCCATCAAGACGTCAAGATAACTCAAAGCATGTGGAGCAGCTTCTTCTTCGAGGTAAACATCATTCATGACCGCTATACCCACAACTCCACCCACTTCGGCGATGGGTTACATGATGTATTGCCAGGACTTCTTTGGATTCTTCTCTGGATTTTCTTTCCTTCATCCATCGTCGAAATCAAAAGTGCTTACTAATTTGTCCATTTATTCATTGAGTCAGTGTTGCCAGAGGTTATCTTTGCTTGTGGGGGACACCGTGTCGCTGATTGTGCTTTCAGGGAGATCTACCGCGCCATTGGGTGATGAATTTCGAAGTGAAGATAGCTTCAAGAAAATTACTCGGGTTCCACATGATCAATGACGGAAGATCACCGCATTGCAGGACAACCTCCAGGTCTTGTGCTGTGGACCATGGCGAGGCAATCGTCTTTAAAACGTGGCTCAGATCTCGAATTATGGATGTTGAAAAGGCTTTATCTGCTACAACAATTCCTGATAGAGACTAAGCACTCTAAGGCTATCCTAAAAGCTTTGTGGATTTCGACGGCCCAAAAGACCCGGACAATCCACTCAATTGGTCTGCTGCTTATAAATGGGGTATCTTAGTATTGATATCCGTCATGAGTTTGGTCGTGTAAGCACTCATACCTGCTCAATCCTTTGCTCAAGCCTTGTGCTGAATGTCTTGCAGCAACCTCGCCATTCTCATGTCCGCACCCGCAACACCGACCATATTAGCTGAGTTCCATTCGACCAGCCCTTTCGAGTCCACAATCCTGGTGTCGATATGGGAGCTCGGCGAAGTGTTCAGTCCTCTCATCGTGGCCCCTTTATCCGAGCTATACGGAAGACTCCTGGTCTACCATGCTGCAAACATCCTATTTGTACTTTCCTCCGCAGCTGCAGCTCTGAGCCGGAATATCAACGTTCTTATTGCCTGTCGCTTTCTGCTCGGACTTACTGTCGCCTCCACTACGCTCAATTCATGTATTGTGGGTGACATGTTCAAAGAAGAGAGCCGTGGTCGAGCGCTTGCTATTATGGGTCTAACGCCAGCTATTGCACCCGTACTGGGCCCTGCCGTTGGCGGTTACATATCTCAATACCTGGGATGGCGTTGGACTTTCTGGGTCATAACGATTGCAACCGGAGTTTTCGAGCTTCTTTTTCTTGTAACGTACCGTGAAACCTACAAGGTCACGATTCTGGAACGAAAAGCTCGTCGCTTACGTATGGAGACTGGCAACGGCCTCCTGAGATCGCGCTACGATACTGGCGTTTCCGGGTTTGCCTTGTTTTGTACAATGATACTAAGACCGTTCAAGTTACTGTTCACCTCCCCCGTCATCGTCCTACTTTCCATCTGCGGTGCTTTTGCAATCAGCTACACCTACGTCGTCATAACCTCCATCAGCGGAATCTACACGACGCAGTACCATTTCTCGCAAGGATTCCTGGGTCTCACATACCTCGGCTTAGGTACTCTCACCTTGTCCCCACACCATCTTCCCATCTATCCACCCTCTTACAGTCCCCTACTAACCCCTTCCAGGCTTCGGCATGCTCCTCAGCG
>JAABUO010008804.1_pt1 | contig 11363 bp, 11 predicted proteins | sample 5559291 | NCBI WGS metagenome assembly JAABUO01 (sample SAMN10711878, study PRJNA513372) | rock metagenome | isolation source: Antarctica rocks | place: Antarctica: Victoria Land, Finger Mt sud | reverse complement strand
AGATGCTAAACATGGCTTCTAGACCAGCCACTGCGTCATTGCATGGGTTCATGTTCTTTCCAGATGAGCCGTGTTTTGGGGCTGCTGCAGCACTGAATGATAGTTGCAGCGTGCCCAATCAGTGTTGGTCTTCATGCAGTTGCACAACTTCAGCAGAATGCTATTTTGCAGTTATACCTGACAGGGCAAATCCGCTCACATGATGCTTGACAAGATGGTTACTTTGCATGTCCCTAGGTTTGCTGCTGCTGTTTGTAAAGTGAGCCATTCTGTCAAGAATGCAGGCTCAGAACACTTACTATGAACACATTGATAGCTCAGGTTAGCGACCACATCGACAGAGCAGCAAGCTTTGAGTTGTCTAGAAAACAGCAGCTATGTAGGTATACAGCACTTGAATTAGATTCCTGGTGATCAGGGCAGATACTGCCTTTTGCCTATGCCATAAGGGCAACTATAGCTCATTGAAACATGTTGCACCAAGGAGAACCAGTCCTAGGTCCAGCACGTGACATGGCAGCATCAGATGGGGCCTCACTTAGCCAGTGCTTTCCAGAGGCTTGTAAACAGAACCAGCCTGCTGAAGCATTGTATTGATTGAGAATTTTGATTGCAAGTTCACTCTGCTCATGTGTCTATGAGCGACTTGTGTATTGCTGTTGAGTAAGAGACCTTCACGCCTGCTCGATGCTGCTGAGGCTTCGCGATCAGGGAGAAGAACCATCTTGAGCAACACACTGTCAGTGCATGTAAGCAACACTACGTAAGTGACGTCAACAGCAGGCTTTGCTGCTCTGGGTCTGCCCTTACTTGCTGGATGAGAATGCACCAAACACCTCAAATATGCATTTTGCAGCCTGCAAGTCCAACAGCAACGGAGGATGAGGTCAACAATTTAGATGAAAACATCTGACTGGGCAGGCTACATGCTGTGAAAATACATGGGGTCTTATCATAAGACCCCAATAAGGCTTATTGTCATATCCTGGCAGACAAGAGGGTTTTTGCAGCTTTGCTGCGACGCAATCTTCTAGAGATCAGCACCCCTTGGCAAGGCTAGTAGCCTCTGCTTGAAGCTGTGTCAATACCAAAGGGCTTTTTGATTGTGAACTCTGCTTTGTGCATGGCTTTGCATCAGTGTTTTGGTAGGCTGTGACTGGGACCATGCAATGTGTTTATCCAAGCCTTGCTGCAATTTACTGCAGACAGCACCCAAGTACGAAGTTGAGTGTTCTGCTGCAGTTAAGGTAGACTTTGATGATGGAGCCACCATGATCACCAATTCTCCATACAAGAAAGTAGGCACTGATGCTGTTGCAGCTGGTCATCACATATCCAAGCAACACCTGAAAGACATGGTTGCAGCCGTGCCATCAGTACTGCTGGGAGAGTCTGATGTCAGTCAAGGACAGACAGTACTAAGTGCAGCAGGCATTTGCATTATGCATGCAAGCCTGTGTACGCATGCATAGATGGGTTGCAGCCAGCTTACAGAGGCTGATCTGTAGTGTAATGTGCAAATGCAATGCGGTGAATGTAATGACGTAATTTTGCAGATGTTACTCGTATATGCATGCACACATAGCTGAGATCTCTAGAGCTTGCTGCTCTGGAAAATCCCGTGTGCATCATGTACGTGTATATGCTGAACCTGAGCAGTTACCACGTTCATAGCAAGATATGTTCAAGTGTTCTGCATCTGCATCCTTGAAATGCCTGACAAATAGGCTCACTTAATCAACAACAAAAAAATGCCTCAGGGCAAACAAAGGCGACCATTTTGCTGAACAAGTCTGACCTGTCAGCTACAGTCCAAATTCATTTTGCTGGAGTTGTACAACTGCATGAAATCAACACTGATTGGGCACACTGCAAGTGACATTCAGTGCTGCAGCAGCCTCCAACTATGGCTTGTTTGGCAACGTGATGCCATCCAGATATGGCTCATTTGCCAACAGTATGATCCCAATGACGAGGTGGCTTGTCTAGGAACCCTGTTTAGCAACAGAGCAGATATCTGCCCAAGATGCAGGTTTTGAATCTGGGTCTTTAGTTGCTGCCTTGGGTTGTCTGCTCAGCAATCCTTGCTACTGCTGCTGCTGCATGGCACCAATTCCAATCTGAGTTTGGGGCGAGACACCTTGTGTCTCGTGGTAACATGTCACAGGGCGCATTGCCTGTATCAGGTCTGTGTCAGGAGCGTCCTCCACAGGAGCATTGTCAGGGAGCCCAGATGTGTCAGATGCGGCTGTTGCAGCTGCAGGTTGAGAAGGTTCTGAGGATGTTGGCTGATCACTGCTCTCAGCTTGCGGCAACTGCAGCTGCTTCTTGGCCTTCTGCTTCTTAGCCTTCTTAGCAGCTGCTTTGACAACCGCCTGCTGCTTCTTGGCCTGTGCCTGTTTCTCTTCAGCCATCAGCTCAGCAGCTGCTGCCTCAGCTGTTGCCCAGGCTGCCTGCTCTTGATCAGCTTGTGCCTGCTCCTCCTCACGCAAGCCCTCAGCAGGTGGTGATGCTGTTGCAGCTGCAGCTTGAGAAACGTCTGGAAGTGTTGGCCGATCAATGCTCTCAGCTTGTGGCAATTGCAGCTGCTTTTTGGCCTTCTGCTTCTTAGACTTTCCGGTAGCTGCTTGGACAACCGCCTGCTGCTGCTTGGCCTGTGCCTGATGCTGTTCAGCCATCAGCTTAGCAGCTGCTGCCTCAGCTGTTGCCCTAGCTGCCTGCTCTTGACCAGCAGGTGGAGCTGCTGTGGCCAGACCCTCATCCCCTGCCTGCATCAACAAGCAAGCAGGAACGGAAGCTGATACAACATGCTGAATCATACTGCAGACTCAGAATCAACCTTTCAGTATGTGCTTTATAAATTAGACAATTAGTGCATGATTGCAGTTTCAAGCTGTATGTAAAAGATTGAGATTGGTAACGCAAGCAAGTCACAGCATGGGCACAAAGCACACTAACTAATTTGACAGCAGTCTGACCTGGGCTTTGAGCTGACCCAATGTGAAGCAGTGTTGAATGCGCTTCACGCTTTGTGCAGACAGTCCATTGGTATTGTTCTTGAGATTATGTAGATTGCTGGCAAGCAGTGCCTCGGCCTGCTTGAACTCGTTGCACCAATCCCGGGGACTGAGCTGAGCCCAGACAGGCATCCAGTGACTCTGAACGCGCATGATCTCCAACCGTGCTGTGATCCCCTCTGCGCAGGATGCAACATGTGCACATGCTTTAGCGACGCATTCTGAACCATAAACAATTCAAATGTCTTCACAACAAATTTGTTTCTGACAGATTTCTCTCTTTGGCATTGATGTCTCCATCTTGCATAGGATGGCGAAGAACGGTTTTACACGGAACAGAACTGTAAGTGCAAGGCAAAACCTGATGTTGACTTGATAGACGTATATCTGAGTCACTGAGTGACTGGGCAGGTGAGCATGTGAGTGAAACCTGCATTAGTGAATCAAACAGCAAGCAAGCAAGTGGTGCTGGGATTGGACAGGGATGCAAAAGACAGAGTTTGTCACATAACTCCAACAAAGACTTGTTTGCTGTACGAGATGGATTGCAAACAACTGCAGCTGTGCTCACCAATTTCAGCAGCAAGAATACTGGCTCCATTGGCACAAGTGCGTCCTGTTAATCTCCTGTTGGTCTCCAAGGTGGAATTCAGGCGCCTCAGCAGGTCCAGTTCTAGGTACAAGATCTGCAAGGCTGCTCCAACGCCGTCCCTCAGCAGTTTGTAATCTGCTGGCCCCGGTGCTGGCTGCATCCTGTGATGCTCAGCTGCATCAAAGAAGAAAGTGTGTTCAGCTTGAGCATGCTAGCAGTGCTCTTGCAGGCAGTGCTGTCATGGTGCAAGCAAAAGGACCACTGAGCTGCATCTGATGCAGAGCATGTCCACACAGCAATTGGCTCACGTACATTCACGACCAGAATGGCATTGGAGCATATCATCGTGGGCTGACCTGCACTCACACTCGCAGACAGACAGTCACTATATGACACCCATGCATGTGACCGTCACCTAGCATGTGCACAAATGACTCCAGCTGAGGGCATGCTGTCAGTGAGGGGTCCCCCCTGACTGCCTTGCACATGTAGTTCCTTGCCATGCACACAAACAGTTGTGTGCAGGTTGGGAAAACATGCTGCCCGAAGTACAGCCAGCAGTGTTGAGCGCCAGGGATGTCCATGAGCTCATGCAGCAGGCCATGTGGCAGCTGTGCCAACAGAGACTGCAGGGCAACGCGGCTGTACCCAGTCACATGCTGGTCACTGCTGACTAGCACTGCAGGGCGGGCTAGGAGGTCAGCCAACACATCTGTCAAAAGAAGTGCATATTCCTGCAGGCAGCAGTGCACGCTGGTGTAGTGGCGGGAACATGCATGATGTGCAGTTTGAAGCCCATGGGCTAGGGCTGACATTGTGCATTGTTGCTGCATTTGACAGTCATTTGCCGCAAATTCTGTACAGAGCTAAAACGGGACCAAGCTGCAGCAATACAGCTCAGAACATGGGTAGACTGCCCACAAGGCTTGCTCGCAGTCCATGAGATAGCTTACCTTGAATTTGTTGCAGAATGGACCTTTAGGTTTGATGAGTTCTACCCCACCAAACTCACCCAGAGCTTGGAACGAGGCCGACAACACCAGACTTGACAGATCAACTGAATTTGCAATGCTGCGCCATTGGCGCAATGACGCAAGTGTCAGGTGCATGCATTCTGCACGCATCTGCACACACCAAACAGCTTCTACTTGAGCTCGCCAAGAAAGCAACAAGCATTTTACCCTGACCATATGCTTTCACCATGATGATATTGCCGTGCTGATGTTTGACAGAGCTATGTGACTGGTTGAATACATGTGCTGGGCACAACGACATCATAGATGAAGTGACTGCTCAACACAGTAGCCACAGCGAAAACAGCTGACACTGTCTGTGTCTATGGCAGCTTTAAAGCTCAAATCCGCCATGACAGTTGTGTAATCACAAGATCTGTGGCATGTCTAGCTGGGCAGGGCTTGCACTTGACTACAACATGTATGTCAAACCCAAACGCAACAAATATGGGGAGCCCTTGTGCAAGGTTGGCACTGTGACTGCACTATGTGTACCTGTAAGCTGAAGTGCCCTTCTGGGACATGTAAACACAGCTCACTCAGCTTCATCAAGACCCGGAAGAGCCCAAGGCAACACTCCGAAGACGACGGCATTGAAGTCTGCAAGGAATGCTCTGGTGTTACTGTCACATGGCATGGTTTGGCTTGTCCCTGTTGGGCGACACACCTCACGAATGCACATTGCTCCAGTGTTGTGTACAGCTGGAGAATCATGATCAAGGTTGACATGCATGCATGCACACAGGGCTTGTGTCAGCCAAGTGACCAACAGGTATATGGCATGCACAACAAACGAATGTCATGTAGTCAACCTAAACATGCAGGAGCACAATCAATGTAGCTGCTTTGGTTGGATAGCCCCAGGCTGTGCGTACGGCAAGCCTGTGAGTGAGTGTCAGTGCGTACCTGCTCCAGTGAGGTGGTGCAGACATAGCTAAGGATGGCCTTCAACAGATTTGGCTGATATATGGAGCAGGCTTTGATCTCAGGGGTTGTCCCTTGCAGGTGCACAGAGGCGACAGTTGCCCAGCACGCACACAGAGTCAAGCATGTTGGCTTGTCATTCCTCAGCTGCTGGAGACCCTGCAGAAAGCCTGTTGCAAACAGCCCCTTTGTGGCAAGGCTTTTGCATTGGTCCCCATCACTCAAGGCAGCATACAGGGCACCCAAGGCCACCGGTGCAACTGGCTGCAAGAGCAATCCATCTTCTGAGCCTGCACAACCATCCATTCAGTCATGTCTTTTGCTGCATGCTGAAGACAACTTGATTTACACACAAGATACTGGTCATGACTCTTGCTTGACAGGTGCTGAGGTGCTAGGCCTGTGGTGCTTCAGCAGCTTCACAAGCTGCAATACGCAACCTGGCTGAAGGACCAGGCTCAAGCAAGGCACCCAATACTTAATGTGATTTTTTGTGTACACACAAGCTCAGCAAAAGAGGTGGACTGCTCACCAAACATCTTTGCCAGCTGCTGAATAGCACAAATCTTGCGCTGCTTCCCACTTGCATCCAATGCTTTGTCACAAGACCTAACGGCAGCATCTGTGGTCATGCGTGTCAGCAGCATCTGGCCTAGAGCATTCATTTCCGGATACGTCAGCCCACAGAGTGACCATGCCTTCAGCACTGGCAATATACCACTTGTAAACACCCTTTGCATGTTCAGGTTTCTGTCCAACAAATGCCCAGCTACCAGCTTGTAAATCAAGGCAGCAATGGCATGCATCAGGCGTTGGGCGTCTGAGCTAGCACGTAAGGCATCAGCTTTCAGGGAATGCTGTCTAAGCAACCACTCTAAGGTGAGAAACGCCCTGGTCACAATTGTCTGGATTTCATCCCATACAGTAACAAACGGTGTTGGCCAACATGGACATAAGATGCCAAGCTGATCCTCTGAGTCTTCACCCCTTTCTAACAGCTGTCCTGAGTTTGAAGCAACTGGCCTCGGGTCAGATGCTGTGGCCTTCACTGCGTTAATCTGGGAAAGATGGCTTGCAGCTGCAGCTACGCTGTCATGTCTGGTTTGGATAGATCTATCATGGGGGTTTGCTTGCCCTGACTTGCCGCTGGCAGGCAGCTTGCCTTGCTGCTTATCTTGTCTGTCAACCAATCTGGTCATGGCAAAGACGATAAAGTCTATGTTGCTGAGATCAAATTGGCTCTTCTGGACCGCAGCTGTGATGAATTTGGGCTCATATGCAGATTTTGCTGCAGTGCACACAATTGATTTGTAGCCATGTACGTGTTGCAGACGTTGCAATGGTTCTAGATGAGCCGGGTGGAGTCACATCAATGTGCTAACATCATGCCAGGCCAAATGCGTCATGGCCAGCGTGATCAATCATCAAGGTTTGGAATGCAGCCAGCAATTCCTGCAGAGCTTGAGCAGCACTAGAATTTGTGTCGTCCAACCACAACAGTTTTCCTAAGCCTGACATGCAAAGCTGTGTGTCACAGCAGAGCCCAGGACTTACCCCAGGAGAGGAAGGTTGCTCCATGCAGGGCTGTCTGTTGAGGTGTTGACAACCGCCTTCCATCAAACTGTGGACACAAGAGGCCAGACAGATGGTGTACAGCTTTTGCAGCTACCAGTTGGACCTCGATGCTGGCAATCTTGTCTTCAGGTAACTGGCAATTCATCACCTTGAAGATTGCACAACACGCAAAGAAGGCTAGTGTCTTGCTTTGAGCTGCTCCTTCAGCCAGAACTGACAGTCCTCCTGCGTTGCAAGCAGGCTCCTGTCAAGGACGCATCTCAAACAACTTAAGAAACTCACTCCTGTAATGCATGTAAATACAAACTGTGTGCTTTGCCCATGGCAATGACATCTAAGGACACAGGGCCCGTAAAGCACATGTTTCATGTGATGACTTGCCTGTGTCGGCAAGCTGACATGCAACAGCCTGACAAATGACAGGTTGGAGCATGCAGCCCCACAGCAGCTCACAGCAAGTTACAGCCTGCCAGGCTGAGTCCTCCAGTGCAATGCTCGCGCGCATGGTAGGCACAACAAGCTGAGTCAGGTGCTGGGAAAGCTGGCATTCCTCTGTATCTTGAATCATCACAACAGATCCCTCACAAAACTGCCCGGCTATGGCTACCAGTGTTTTCCACAATGCCATGCGCACATGCACCAGGTCTGTGATGTTGCTGATCAATGAAATGAGCTTGAGAGTTATCACACAAGCCCGCAGAGCATGGGTGATTGTCAGATGCGGGGCGCTCATAGACTCTGTTGTGACAGCTTGTGTTGGAATAGCTGCTGCAGAAGTGCTGGCTGATTGCCTGTAAATGGCCATGTCAGCTTTCAAGCACTCAGTTGTGGACAGAAAGAGGCACTCTCCTCTCTTTTGTTCCAGCAACGAATACTTGCTGTTGTGTCCTTTATGTCTGCAGACTGGACAGCGACCTTCAAACTGCAATGAAGGGGGTGCCATTTGCTGTGAACTATGCAGCCTTAGCATCTGGGCTATGTCTGCCAAGTTTGCTAGATCAGATCTGGCCACTGCCAGCATAGACTGATACCAGTCTCTTCCCAAGGCTGCTAGATCCTTTGTGCATCCCTGTCCAAGACTCAACCATACATGGAAAGCAGCCGTGATGTCAAACGTTGCACTCAGGCGCAGTCCAGAAGGTGATGTGCTTGCACTGTGCACCTGCAGGGCAGCAGGTGGAGGCTTACTAACAACAATGGGCAACCTCTTCCCACATGTGTTAACAGCAAAGTGTCACCCTCTGTAGCGCTTGACTGGGGTGCAGATTTTCACGCCCATGCTTGAGTTGTGTGCCAGCAACAGATGAGCCATGATATTGGCAGAAGTCTGCAAGTACTGTGTTGATGAGCGTGAGCTCAGCGTACTCGGACTCCCAATCATCAACGTCATCGAAATCCTGAGGTAATACACGCACATAAAGTTAATGACATCGGGGACAAGCTCTGGACCAACGAGCTCTGGACTGATCAGTAGGTGATCGGACACACCTCTAGCGCAACCCGCAGCTGCATTGCTTGCGCTCCGCTTCTGAGCATTCAAGAGCACCCACGACGGCTAATGGCGAGCTTGCAGTTGGCTATCATCACTCATATGTCTTCTTCGAAGGACTCATATACTGCTGCTGAGTGAGACACCTGCTCACCCTGCTCGCTGCCGCTGAGGCGTTGGGATCAGGGAACAGCAACATCTTGAGCCACACAGTGCATGTAAGCAACACAGCGCAAGTTACGTCATCAGCGGCGCTCCCGAGCTTTGCTGCTCTGACTTGCTGCATGAGAATGGGCCAAACACCCTAAAAATGAGCCTGCAAATATTTGCAGGGATTTATCCCAGAAGCAATGGAGGATCAGGCCAACAAATCCATTGAAAACATCTGGCTGGGCAGGCTACATGATTTGTAAGTACATGACGTCCAAATGTCTCATCCTGGCAGACAAGAGGTTGTTTGCAGCTTTGCTGCGATGCGGAGACCAGCACCCCTTGGCAAGGCTAGTAGCCTCTGCTTGAAGCTATGTCAATATCAAGGCCTTTTCTGTTGTGAACTCTGCTTCATGCATTGCTTTGCATCAGCGTTTTTGGTAGGTTGTGACTGTGACCATTGCAGTGTGAGTGTCCCAGCCTTGCTGCAATATACTGCAGACAGGACCAGAGGAGGCAGTTGAGTGTTCTGCTGCATGCAGTTCAGGTATTCTTAGATGATGGAGCCACCATGATCACCATTCATCCATACGAGAGTAGGCACTGATGCCATTGTAGCTAGTCATCACTGCGACAGATCCAAGCAACACCTCAAGGACACGGAGGCAGCCGTGCCATTAGTGGTGCTGAGCATGATGGGGGAGTCTGATATCAGTCATGGACAGGCAGTACTAAGTGCAGCAGGCCTTTGCACTTTGCATGCAAGCCTAATAGGTAGTATGTAGGCATGCATATATAGGCTGCAGCAAGCTTATAGAGGCTGATCTGTAATGTAATGCGGAAATGCATCGCTGTGAATGTCATTAAGCTACTTGCACATTTTGCTCTTATATGCATGCATAGATAGCTAAGAGCTTGCTGCTCTGGAAACAATTTGTGCATCATGCATGTGTGTATGCTGAAGCTGAGCGGTCACTACATCCATAGCACGACACATGTTCTGCATCTGCATCCTTACACATCTTCAAGAACCAGGCTCATGTCACAAAAAACAACAACAACAAACCTCACGGCAAACAAGGTGACCGTCTTGTTGAGAGGTCTGCCCTGTCAGCTACAATTCCAAAAATCGTTCTGCTCGAATTGTACATCTGCGTGAAAATCACCACTGATTGGGCACGCTGCAAGCATCATTCAGTGCTGCAGCAGCCTCCAACTATGGCTCGTTTGATAATGTGAAGCCAGTTTGATACCGTTTGAGCTCATCTGGTAACAGTATGATTCCATGCAATGACAAGGTGGCTTGTCTAGGAACTTGGTCTGGCAACAGCGCAGATATCTGCCCAAAATGCAGGTTTTGCCTCTGGTTCTTTAGTTCCTGTGTTTGGTGGTCTTGTCAGCAAACCTTGCCGCTGCTGCTGCTGCTGCTGCTGCTGCTTCTGCATGGCCCCAATTCCAATCCGAGCTTGGGGCGAGACACTTTGTTTGTGCTGAGCTGTCACAGGGCGCATGGCAGGTCTGTGTCAGGAGCGTCCTCCATGGGAGCATTGTCAGGGAGCCCAGATGTGTCAGATGCTGTTGTTGCAACTGCAGGTTGAGATGCGTCTAAGGGTGTTGGCTGATCACTGCTCTCAGCTTGTAGCACCTGCAGCTGTTTCTTGGACTTCTGCTTCTGCTTCCTAGCCTTCTTAGCAGCTGCTTTGACAACTGCCTGCTGCTGCTTGGCTTGTGCCTGTTCTTCTTCAGCCATCAGCTCAGCAGCTGCTGCCTCAGCTGTTGCCCAGGCTGCCTGCTCTTGATCAGCTTGTGCCTGCTCCTCCTCACTCAAGCCCTCAGCAAGTGGTGCTGCTGTGACCGAATTGTCATCCTCTGCCTACATCAAGCAGGAATGGAAGCTGATACTACTGCTTGATAACACTGCAGACTCAAAATTGGCCTTTCAGTAAATGCTTTAGACAACTAGTGCATGACCGCAGTTCCAGGCTGTATGTACAAGATTGACATTGGTAACGCAAGCTAGTCCTAGCAGGTGCACGACATCACTGCAAGGTATTCGGCAGCTGCCTGACCTGTGCTCTGCACCGACCCAATGTGAAGCAGTGCTGAATTCGCTGCACGCTCTGTACAGACAGTCCATTGGTTCTTTCCATGAGATCAAGCACACTGCTGACAAGCAGTGCTTTGGCCTGTTTGAACTCGTGGAACTCGCTGCACCAATCCCGGGGACTGAGCTGAGCCCAGACAGGCACCCAGTGACTCTGCATGCGCAAGCTCGCCAACCGTGCTGTGATCCCCTCTGCGCAGGATGTTTAGGTGTTAATGCAGAACCTCGCGAATGTTGCTCATAATATGCTCAATTCACATGTTCTGGACCTGAGACCTCGCATCACGTGACACGTTGGACAGCACCGTGAGTCTAGGATGAACCTGGACTTGACTTGACAGAATGCACAGATGAGTAATCACGTGAGGGGGCAGACAAACAAGGAGGTGGCAATGGAACTGGGCAGAGGTACAGAATACAAGGTTTGCCAGATATCTTTGTTGAAGGCCGAACTCACGCTGGCAGCAATGTGTCAAATGCGATTTACTGCAGCATGACT
>JAABUO010008803.1_pt1 | contig 11363 bp, 12 predicted proteins | sample 5559291 | NCBI WGS metagenome assembly JAABUO01 (sample SAMN10711878, study PRJNA513372) | rock metagenome | isolation source: Antarctica rocks | place: Antarctica: Victoria Land, Finger Mt sud | reverse complement strand
CCATCCAAGACAAGCCTTGGGTTGTGCAGCAGTGTGCAGCATACATTGCACCAGATCTGGCCACACAGCAGCAGGTGCTGCAATATGGTCTTGACATTACTGGGCAGTATTGCCAACCTTCTGACCTAGATGCTGCGGCACAAGGTAAGCCAGCTGCTTTGAATGTGTGTAGGCTCTTGGGTGGCTCTCATGCAACCTGGCCCTCAGCCTAAGCTCTACAAACCGTTCCCTCTGTGTTTCATGTCTCCATGCTATATATCTATCTTCATGCTGTATGTCTCCATGCTGTACATCTCCATGCTGTACATCTTCACGCTGTGTTTCTCCATGCTGTATATCTCCATGCTGTATTTCTCCATGCTGTACATCTTCATGCTGTACATCGTCATGCTGTAATTCTTCATGCTGTATACCTTCACGCTGTACATCAACCTGCAGTCCAGCTTTGTCTTTGCACCAAATATTAGGAATGCTTCATTGCATGAGCTGGATTTGTATTCCACAAATGCTGAATTGCATGGAATGATTACACAGTGAGCCAAGAGAAGTGTGGAAAGCAAAGTGCAAGCATCACGCCTTGCAACCCTGGACAGCATTACCTTCCTGCCGTGCTTGCTGGCTGCAAACGTAAGCTTCTGCGCCTGTGTAGCAGTTGTGGCAAGAAATGGTGGTCAACAAGCATGCCAAGCGGGCTTCATAGTGTTTGCATGAGTTCATCTGTGAGTTTGTCATCCAGCATGTGATGCTGTGCAGGGAGTGCAGATGGGAATCTGGAGGCTGCGGCATGGTGGCTACTGCAGAGGGTGCAGCTGCTAGAGCAGTTAGATGCTCTGGAGACTTTCATGGTCCTCACTGACAAGTAAGCCTGCTTGCACTTGAGGTTTGCAAGCCTAGCATGCAGCTGAACCACAGCAGCACCATTGCAGCTTTTGCTCTGTCTGTTGTGAGGCTGTGCATGGCTGCCATTAAGCATGTGTGACACCTTGCTTGTGTTGTTTGAGCATTGATTTTGATGAGCTGGTACATATACTGTGTGTGTGGTGACACCACTGCTGAACAGCTGTCTGCAGACAAGCAGTACAAGCTTTCAATCTCTTTTGTCCCTTTAACAGACTCATCCTATGTCTGAGTTGACAGCCATGACCAAACCGGGGAACTGTAGAGCCTGAACAAAGTTTTCAGGCATAACACCGGGTGGTACAACCACTTGCTTGCTTGTCTGTCCAGAGACAACATGTCTATCACATCTGGTGACTAAACAGCCTTGTTAAACGTAGTCATCACCCTATGTCCACATGACAGGTTTGTTGAGGCCTCCTACAAGGAGTTTAGGCAGCACACTTTGGAGGAAGCTGCCATGGCAGCTGCAAGGCATGCCTCAGTCAGCAAGCTGATGCGGCTGTGTGAGCGCCATCCCCGCCGTCTCATCCCTGGGATGCTCACATTGCTGGCTTGCTTGCCAGAGACCGTTGCAGCTGACTCTTACTCACACCTGCTCACTTTGGTAAGCTGTGCACAACCAAGTGATGCTGTCTGCCTCCTATTCTGTTGGTGTGATTGTGTGAGCAACCTGCTTACATCCCCATGGCAGATTTGGTGCTGTTGATGCTGTCAGCATGCCACAACCTCCACAGTGTAACCCCTGTTTGCTGGGCTTTGTGACCTGTCATTTGCCACATGTGTATGGCGCTACTCATTTTCAGCTTGCTGCAGCTTCAGAGAGTGAAGAACACAGGGCATGCCGTGAGACCATTCTTCAACTGGTCGCCATCCAACAGCTGTGATGTGCAGGTGTCAGGTTTCGACAGCTGTGCTGAGTCAGCGCTGCAGAGGCGGGAAGCAGACTGGGCGGAGGGGGAGGCCATGGCAGCCCTAGCACTCTCTATGGGGTACCCCACTGCGGCCTGTGCTACTGAGCACCTAGCCAGTACCCAGTCATACTGCATCCCACCTACATCCCAACAGGTAGTTCACAAAGTCATCGACATCCTCCCACACTGTTAAGTGCCATGATGCTGGCCTAGCTGCTCAGCCATGATTGCAATAAACAGCAGCCATCACTGCAATGAACAGCAGCTGCATGAATACATGCATGTTGCTTCACTCTTTTCTGTTCCTATGGGCTGGTCAGGGCATACAATCTTGGGCCTGAGCAAAATGCAGCTGTCACAAATGGTGAGCATGTATGCAGGTGGGTGTGTGGTTGACTGATCGGGCTCAGGTAGTTGAGGAGATGACAGGTCAGCTACACACGGCAGTCCGCCTACTACGCTTGGCTCAAGAGTTCCATCCTGAGGATACTTTGACTCGCCAGCTTTCCACTGTTGCCAGTCTTCAAGATGGCTTGCAAGGTTGGCATCCCCATCTGACCCTGCATGCATGCTGTGCATTTCTTCTGCATTGCCAGGCTGTATCTGTATCACATGATCCTGCGTCTGTGCTGCATTTCTTCTGCATCCTCGGGCTGTGTCTATGGCGGGAAACAACAGCAAGCAAGCCTGTGTCACACTATGTGGTCCATGCAGTGCTGTGTATGCTGCTGTGTATGCTGCTATGTATGCTGCTATGTATGCTGCATGTGTGTGACAGCAGAACTGAATAACAACTCACAGGTTTGAGTTCAGTTTGATGCCCTTTGCGTTTCGGTCTGCGAGACACAGTCTGCAACATCACCCACACTGATCTGTCATTGGTGCCTGGCTGCCTTTGCTGCCAGCACATAAACACTGCTCAAAGGTCACGCACTCAGAAGACAAACATCACTCAGCTGTTACGCAATTGTCCTGACTGCGGTCGCCCGATATCCGTTTGAAGCCTGGTTTGGGGCGCAGAGGGGGCTATGGACGGGGAGGCTTGGGGTGTGAGCTTGAGCCAGTTCAAGCAGCTGCCACCTCATGACCAGGTGCTGCTGCTGGTGCCAGAAGGAGACCTCACCCCAGATGCAGCAGCAGCCACTGCTCACAGGGTTGCCAAGCTGGTGGGTGCTACCATACATCCCAAGCTGCGTCACGAGCTGCTGGCAGGGCTGAGTGGTGAGGACGCAGGGCGTCACCTGCCGTGGTGTGCGCACATCTTTGAGCGGCTGCGCCTGCAGCGTCAGGTCAGATCTGCTCTCCTCTCCTCACTTACTTTGCAACTCTCAGAAGCAAACTTGCCCACTGTGACTGCTGATGAAGGCCCTTTGCTGTCCTTGTCTCCTGCTGAAGCAGAGGATGGTTTGCTCACACCATCAGCCGCTGTGGTGAGTGAGTACATCTTGCGCATGTTGTCATGTTACCATGTTGCAAAATTTTGCTCTCCAACACCATGTTGCTCTCCAACTCAACCACTGTACACAACATAAAAGCCACAAGGACTCGGTTGCTGTTGTACTCTGTGTGTGCCAGGCGTGTGACGACAGCGTTCTGGGTGTGCAGGTTTTCCTGGGGCGCAGTGACATGGCTGCGTGTGCCTTAGAATGCGCATATGCCTGCACCACCCCGCACCACTGGCCTGCACTCTTGGCCATTCTGCAGGCCGGCAGTGCAAGTCTGCAGGAGCAGCCAGATGCACACACCAGCCACCAAGACCTGGCTGAACAGCTGCGTGAGGTATTGGTCACACCTTGCCAGCCTGGAAGTCGCCGCCTGAGAGCATGTTGGCATGTTGCATCATGACTGCATGCAAGGACAGGTGATCCAGCACAGCAGCCAGACCATGAGAAAGCTTGATAGCGCAAAACTGACCTCAATGCAGAAGTTGCACAACGGCACAAGCAATTTCAGGTAGGGGAGCGTGACTGTATGTATTGAGCTCGCATGTATGCATAGTGCTGTCTGGCTCCTTTGCATTCTTGGTAAACAAGCAGTGCTGAGACATGGCATGATCAATTGGTGCACAGGCTGAGGGGAGGTGCAGGGCAGGGCAGTTGCTAGGAGCCCTGGGGCTGGACATCAGCCTGCCTGGACTGAGAGCTGCTACACCAGCTGCAGCCCAAGACTTACTTACACTGCTCTTCAGACAGCTGGCAGACGCCGTGCCGCCTTTGTCTGAGTCCAGGTGATATGCTTTGCAACCCACACCCAAACTGACCACTTCCAATCACAATATCAATCAGCTTACCTGTCTCTGGAGAACCTTTCTTTCAAGGAGACAGTTGGGTACTTTGTTATGCTTTGAACAAATTTTGAACACTTTTGTGTTGAATAAACCAGGCAAAAGCATGAAACCTTTGTGATCAATAGATGGATGGTCTCAGTTGGCTGATGAGCAGGACTCAGCAAGAGCAGAACAGCAAGACAGGTCCTGCCTAGGGCACAAGGATGAATGCCTTGCAGGCAGCCTAGGCAGTGGTTTTGGGTTGTGAAAGCAATTTGTGATGGTGCAGGTGGGCAGAGGTAGGTGAAGAGGTACAGGAGGCAGCTGCAGTGGGTCTGCCTGGCCTGAGCCAAGAGCAGGTGCAGGTGCAGCTCTGCCAGGCCTTGCTGCGCTCAGCACGCTTCAACCTGGCCAAGCGCTACCTCACAGGTCAGCCACACAGCAAGGCTAGCATCCCTCAAAACATCATAGAACGTCAGGCATGTCACAGTGCTAGTCAGTGGCAGCTGCATATAGGTAGCATGACTAGTATGGGACATGAAGTCAGTCAATCTGTTATGTGCTCGTTTGTCTGTCTGTTTGCTTGATCATTACTTGACCCTTTCCTGTGTTGGCATGTCAAAAATTTCCTCTTGTTGTTTGTATACAGCATCCGCTGAGTTATCTGCTTGTGGCTGCTTCTTTAAACGCGACCATTGGAGTTGCAGCTGATGTGCCGATACATGCACAAGTTGCCTTTTGCGTCAACACCATGTCCACTGCATGATGAAGAAGCCACAGTATGTTGTCCACATTTGGCATCGGCCCATGAAGTCAGTGTGCTTGTTTCACAGGTGGCCAGGCGCTGCCAAGTGAGGTAGCAAGGGCAGTGGTACTGGAAGCAGCGCAGTACTTCTTTTATTCTGCTACTAGCTTGGAGGCGGAGGAGATAGGGCTGGGGCAGGTCGCCCTGAGCCTGCTGTCCCATGACCCTGAAGTGCAGCGGCAGGGCATGTGCCTACAGGCCCTTCAGGAGCTTCAGGACTATGGCCTACATTTGCTACCTGCTGACTACAATCAGGTCAGACATGCTGTTGCTGCATTCTATGATGATTTGAAGAGGCATATCCTTTGAGAAAGGAAACACCTTTTGCGTGGCCTGGCTCTGCTGTAATGCTGCTCATGCTCAGCTCTGACATGCATTGGCCCCTGCACAAAAAGTTCTCGCTTTGGTTGAGTGATTGTCACGACTGACAGAACCCAGCTCTGGTATGACGCCAGCATTGCCAGCCCTTGAAGTTGTTTGCCCAGACAAACAAGCAAACAGACAAGCTGTGTATAGTCGTTACAGCTCTTACAATGTGCTTTGTTCATCTCCAAGTTTTGGATCTGTGACAAGCACCAACTCAGTCCTGGCTCAGCAGGTGGAGGACAAGATGGACCTTCTGAAGGCAGCTTTGGAAGCAGACCCCAGAGCCCACACCCGCCCCTCTGGGGTCAAGCACCTAGCATCCCTCCTGGGCCTGAAAGGCCGATCCAATGAAGTCACCATGTGCATTGGGCAGTCAGCCTTGGCGCAGCGCAACCTGGAAGCAGCACAGCAGAGCTGTGTGCAGCTGATCAGGAGGGAGTATGTGGCCAGCTGGAGGCTGTGTGCTGATGTGATGAGGGCAGGGGGCGATGAGGTTGGGAGTGCGGACACCCACACCATGCTGCTCAGCTTTGCTGCTCAGTATGCAAGAGGCAAGAAGGTGATACAGCAGTCTCTGCTGCTGCCGCTGCTGCTGATGCTGATGCTGTTGCGCTGCAGTTTGTGCCTCTGCTGTCAGACTCCAGGTTGCAATCAGCTTGGTCTATGCACCTGGCATCAAGCTGACCCGTGGAAGTCCTCGCTGTGTTTGTGACTTTGCATGCTGAAGTATCATGCATTTCTGTTTGTCTCCCCAGTCGTACGCTCTGATTTGCAAAAGCTTCAGATACAGTCTAGCCCTGCAGTTACAGCTATATGTTTAGGATGTCATGGCAAGTTATAAGAGGTTTTCACAGTGTTGCCTTGGCGTGTAGTTGAGAGGAGTTCTGGCCCACCTGAGGTACATCACCCATGGGGGCCAACACCAAGCCCTTTTCAGCCCAGAGGAAAGCCTGTCTCCCACCACCAGTCAGTCCTCCTCCTCTGGTGGCTCGATGCATGGTGCCAGCCACAGGGCGCCTGCCTGTGCTTGTGCCTCGCCAGCACAGATCCAGCAGATGCTGAGCAAGGCTGTGAATGCGCGCTTACCCCTCATGCTGGCTGGCAGGCCTTTGCCTGGGCATGGCGATGATCAGGTAGGCGCCAGGTGTAATAGACGGTCTGCTAGCAGGGACCTCTACAGATTAATGGTAGCTGCTTATTCTAACTGATAGTACATTTGTTACACGCCAGCCCAAAGATCAGGTAGGCTTGAGTGTAACAGACGGCTTGCTAGAAGGGACCTCTAGAGACGTATGGTAGCTTCTTACTGCAACTAATAGTGTACTTGTTACACACCAGCCCACCGGCAGAAAGCTAGAGTGGCAACGCATTGGTAGCAACACTGCCCTTTTTGCATGCATGTGGACCCTGTCATAGTGCGCTGGTCAGCTACCTAATTGACCCCTTGCATTTCCATGCCACCATCTATAGGATTGAAGACAGCATTCAGCTTGCAATCACAGTCTGTCATGTTGTTTACACTAATTACATTGCACTTGATGCAGCAATGTCTGGGTGATGTTACGTGCACAAAGATGCAGTTTGCGCGGCCAAAAATGTGAGCAACTGGAGGGAGCCTGATTTGTGTTGTGCAGATTGCGGTAGGCTGCTTGCTGCACCTGGGCACTGAAGCTTGGCCCATATTACAGGGCATGCTGGAACAGGCCCCCAGCCCTGCACATGCTCGCAGGGCACTTGTCATGGGTCTGAAAGCCTCAGCCCTGAAGGTGAGGACAGACAGCATCACCTGTCTCTCACTGCTCATACTCAGAATGCAACCTTGGGTTATTGAATCATGTTTTACACTTTTGTGCCACACGCAAAAAGTCTGATTGCCACTGCTGCAAATTTCTTGCTCTATTGACACTGCACCTTGTTCTGTACCAATTCTATCTGTATGCAAAGTACTGACAATGCAAGCACCCAGAGCAGCACCTGCAGCCTAAGTGCAGATCTTGCTCTGGTCTTTTGTTTCTTGGTTTGGAAAAGACAGCCAGGACGTATCTCGTGCTACCTGAAAAATATTGCATGATGCACAGGTCCTGATGGCTCTGCCTGTGGAAGGCAGCATACAAGAGCAGTCCCAGCACATGAGGGCATTGTGGAGCAGCCGCCCCTGGGACCTGGCCCACCAGTGTGACCAAGTGAGGCCTGAGGAGGTGGGCGCGGATGAGCAGTGTGCTCAGGAGTGGTGCAACAAGTTTGCCCAGCAGCTGCACAGCCAGAAGGACACTCTGCAGATCCAAGAGGCTCTGCCTGATACCAATCTGCAGAGATTCACTGGTACGTTTTACTTGAGCCTTTTATAGTCTTTTGCTTCTGCGCCTCTGCTTGCATGTCAGACTGAGGAATGGTCCGTTGGTGCAAACAGTTGTTGCAGATTTGTGACACAACTGCACTTACACTCCAAAATGCTCCTTCAATCGCTGCAGTGCATTCTGTGTTGGTGGACAAGCTGACATGCTATCATGCTTGCATAATGCAAGCTGCAAGCTGCATCAAGGCATTGCAAATGTCAGCCAGCATTCTGAAGCAGTAGTGTATCAAAGGCCTGCAAAAGTACATGGCATCAGATAGACCTGTTTAAAAGGACTTGGTTTTTGTCTCAAACTTTCCCATTTATTACGATTAGGGTCCTGGTCGATCTTTTCTGTCCTTTTGCAGCAACTTCTTCTTTAACAACTTACTACACTGCTCAAATTGCCGAGAATGATGTGCAGGCAGTAGCAGTGAGAGCCAGGCATTCCGCACAGAGCAGCTGTCAAAGCTTGCTTCAGAAGCAGGCCAGGCAGAAGATGTGGCCCTAGGGCAGGCCAGTCTGCAGCAGGCCCTAGCCCTTGCCCTGAAGTACAACTGCCCCCAGTGGGAGCTCAACTTTGTGTATGCCAACTCTCTGCTGCTACACTGGCAGCACTCGCCAGCTACTGTGGTGCCTCTGGTGCGGCAGGTTTTCCCAGCTTTGATGGAGCAGCCCTACGGCACTGTGCACCAGCTGCTGCTTTGCACCTGGCCTGAGCTTCAGGTATTGCTCCATGTATCCTCCCTGCATCTTTTCCTTGTTTGGTGTACCGTCAGTGCATCTTCCTTCTTGCTCTCTGCATCAGCCCTGCATCTTCTTGCTTTGCATACCGTCCTTGCTGTGAGCGCCCTCCTTTGCTTGGTGAACCCTGCATGCATCTTCTCCTTGCTTTGGGTACCCTCCTTGCAAAAAAGGTGCCCATTTACAAATTCAGAGATGAGCACCTGGCCAGGCTTGTGGAACGTTCACACTGCATTTGTGACAAGTTGTGACAATGCAATAGGGTCAACACCACATGGGCTGTGTGCCGTTACAAGTCGCAATGCTGACATGTCTAGCTTGTGCAGCATGTCAGAGTGGCTGTATGTCAGAGTAAAGAGGGCTGATTCATATGGACAAGCTGCTGATGTGTTGACAAGCTACCAAGTTGCACAGAATTAATATCATCTTTGTTGAGGGACACTGCATTGACCATCACATACTTGGAAGCGCCACTCATGCGTTCTCAGGCCCTCTGCTTCATTAGTCATTTTGTAAATTTGTGTCTTGTACTGCAATCTGTGACTTCAACCTCCTCTGCGTTGTTGGTGTAGGGTCAAAGGCAGCTGCACATAGCCTTCTGCCTCAAGCTGCTGGAGATGTGCTACAAACACACACTCACCAGCACAGACACATTCCCAGGGCCGGCACTGGACCAGCCTGAAACCTCAGTCCAGCGGCTGGCACAGCTTCAGTCCTTCTCCAGAGCCATAGGAACGGCAGCTGCAGGGCTGGATGTCAAACCCTTCCTCGTCCCATACCTGCCTGCACAGTTGCTGGGCATCGTCCTGCGCCAGGCAAGCCAGGAGGCTGAGACTGCTGATGAGGGTGACAGCCGAGTGGAGAGTTCGTCAGACGTGGCAGGTCTTGCTGATGTGCATCTGGCTGCTGTTGAGGAGCTGTGTGCGCATGCCAACGGCAGTAATGTGCAAGAACTGGCTGACCTCATACATCAGCTGCCGGCACTCACTAGCCTTGATGCCTCACACACAAATGACACAGGCACGCTCAGCAGCAACGACAGCTCAGTTGGTGTCAGCAGCAGCACAGTGTACACAGCGGCCGCCTGCACTGTGTTGCTGGACCTACCGTACTTGGAGCCCGACGGTCAAACCGAGGCTTGCCAAGACGTGGTTGACTTCCTAGAGCGGCTGAGTGCTGATCACTTGACAAGGCTGCTGCTTTGGGGCGTTCTGCAGCAGCCCCACCCGTTGCTGCCAGGCGGGCCGCAGCTTCCGGCACAGCTGCCAGAGGACCTCAGACTGAGCCTGCTTCTAGCTGGCCTGCAGCTCTTGCATGGTCAAGCTGAGAGGGACAGTGATCTGATTGTCGACAGCAGGCTGGAGTCAGAAGCAAGCAGGCTGACTGTCGTCTGTCGCATTCAGCAGTCATGTGAGCTGACTCCTGAGCAGTGGGGCATGTTGGAACAAGCCCTGGACGCTGGGAACAGCAGCCCTCAAGCTGTAGCTGTGGAGCAGTGCATTGGACAGCTGCTGGCTACTGGTCTGCCTTTGGAGGACCTGCTGATTGTCACCAACTCCCTACAGAGTCACAGCCAGACTGGCACAACTGCACAGCAGGCTCAGTCTCAAGCAGCAGCAGAGGTGGCCACAGCTGTGGCACAGCAGCTGCTCAGGCAAGCTTTGCCACTGCTGTGTGGCAGCTCGGCAGAAGCCTCAGAACAGGTTGATCTGGCCAATGGAGACTCAGACGTACATCAGAATGGCTTAGAGCAGCGGAGTGAGCTTGACAGCCCACCAGACCTGATGACCCCCACCACAGCTGAGCAAGCTTCTGACTGCATCCAAGGCATCCTACACAGTCTGCAGCCCCCAGGGGTATCACAGCAGGCACAGGAAGTGGTGACTGAGCTGCGGCAGCATGTGTGGTCAACGCTGCAGCATCACTTGGTGGGTGATGACCAAGCATCAAGCCGGTCAAGGAGGCTGCAGCCGGCACAGCTGCAGCTTCTGGAGGTGCTGCTGGGCCTGTCTACCAACAGTCAGTCTCCTCATCCTTCTTTGTCCACTGGACTAGCTCCCTCAACCAGCACTAGCCTGGGCAGGGCCCAGAGGGCGAGTCTGGTCCGCTGGGAGGGGTGGGTGCCTAAGCAGGCCAGTGGAGACCTGGCACAAGGGCAGCGGCTGCTGCTGGTGAGTCATACCAGGGCAGTGGTGAAGGGCTTGTGGCCTGGGGTGGAGGTTGGGGCTCAGGATGTAGCCAGCCTGGCAGCAGCCCAGCAGCTCTTCCTAGGTCTGCTGGAGTCCGGGCATGAATCCGGTCAGCTGCATGGCTTGCATGGCCTGCTGGTGGATGTATGGTGCAATGGACACGCACTTGACGCTGACCAGGTACACAGCTGTCACAGCCCCTGCAGAAATATGGCCTCCATGTTCTGTCAACAAAAGCCCCTGTTGGTAGTGCTTTGTGGCAGCCTCTGCCCTTTCTGCTGCCAAGCACTTTCCCACTGCGTGTCGTGCTCACGATCAGTCCCATTGCTTGGATGACTCTGTTGTACATGCCAAGACTAAGGTCATCATACAGTCTATGTAGCACACCTACCTTCCAGCTAGTCAGTTGCACCAATTGTAATCCTATGTCACAGCACTGATCACAGGGAGACTCATTTGTGTATTGTTTCATGCATATTCAGCTTGCTGTGCAGGCCCAGGAAGAGCAGGAATCTGGATACAGTCCCCTTCATTCCTGCTGGTCTGCTTTGCTGGAGCAGATGCTGACAAGTGGTCACACCGATGCGGTCCTGAGGGCCTTGGATGCTGCCCTGCCCTCATCTGCTCTGCTGACACCACAAGAGGCACACCAGCTGGTGGAGCACAGCCGCAGCATGGCTCAAGCAGGTACAAGCACTATTCCATTGGTCCTTTGACTGTGTGGACTCGTCTGAGCATTCTGGCTTTTCTGTAGGTATCTATGTCTGCTCTGCTTCCTAAGTTTGTCTTCATGCTTTTGTACACTGCACATATTGTGTGTTGCCGTGTCTATGATGCTGGTGCTCAT
>JAABUO010008798.1_pt1 | contig 11367 bp, 20 predicted proteins | sample 5559291 | NCBI WGS metagenome assembly JAABUO01 (sample SAMN10711878, study PRJNA513372) | rock metagenome | isolation source: Antarctica rocks | place: Antarctica: Victoria Land, Finger Mt sud | reverse complement strand
CAAGGCCCGTCACGACCATAGCGTGACGGGCAAGTTGCAGTCAGGACTCACATCATAGCAGCCAGAAGTATACAGCAGGCACTGGCGCTGGCCAGGGAGCTCTTGCAAGACAAGGAAGGGGTACCTTTGCCTTGCCAATGGGAATTTGCACATGGCTGAGGCAATGTCCCCAAGGGTGGTGAGGGGGCTGGCTTCCAGGGCGGGCTCAGGGGGCTTGCAAGACTGGCCGGCAGCCACTGCTGTCCTGGCATGCTCCTCTGCTTGCCGCCAGCTGATCTCTATCCTCTCACCGCTTGTCTGCAACCACCATGGTCACACATCAGATCTGTAGTTCTGTACATGCTGATATGTCTTTGCCAAAGCTGTTGACAGTCGCCACCCCCCAGTAACCTTGAAGATGTATTGCAGCAGCTGCCTTGTCACCAGCACAGCTGTCCTGTCTTAAAGGGCTGGGAAATGGAGCAGACTTGACCACGAGTCTGTTGGCAGCATGCTGGCGCATGTACATTGTGCTGCAATGCAGCTTATAAGATGTGAAAGCATGTCACCTTTCTGGTGAGCAGGTCTGGATGAACAGGACGTCCAATAAATGGCCATCAGTGCAGGCAGTACATACAAGTGAGTGGTCGGTGTTGTGCCTGTGGGAGTGCAAGGCTCAAGTCAACAGGAAAGCATTGCCTGACAACATATTCAGTCGTCAAACAACTTTGATGAAGAGTATTAGAACACTCATTCAATTCTCCTTCCAGTAACACGGGGTCAGGTATACACAATGCTGAAAATCTTCCTATATGGGGGAGCGTGTGAGGGAGGGAGAAGTACCAGAGTGTAGATGTGGAGGGCACGCTGCTGGCGTAATTGCAGGATGGTGTGGGCCACATGGTCGTGGAAGGTGCTGAGCACACGCTCCCCCAGGCGCTGCCTGGTGGCAATTCCCAGGCCCTCCATGAAAACATCCAGAGCCTCCTCATACTGCCTCTCTCCTAGCAAGCTTACTCCCTGCAACACTCATTCATGCTTTCATGCCAACACATGTCTTCTTCCAGGGTCAGGTAAATACAGCCCTGAGTAGTGCTTGCTATCAGTTCCTTCTGGGCAGTCAGAATACCAGTAACAGCATGCACTTCCCTGCAACAGCAGTCTCCAAAAATGAGTTGGTGGGCCAAGAAGCTATGCTGCGGTGCATCTAGCAAGCTGAACCCTGGAAATGTTGGTCGCATTGTCAATGGGTAGGACTTGCCTTGCAGGAGCTTTCCTTTGTGCTACTGGTGTCATAAGCAGCTCCTTCCCGTATAAGCTAACCCTCCCCACACAGCATCACAGCAGGCACACACAGAACACACTACTGTGGGGCTCCAGGACTCAAATGCAACCACCCTTGCAACATGCCGACAGCTTCCTGCAGTGCGTTCATAGCATGCACTACAGGCAAGCAAGCTAAGCAGTTGAAGCTTCCAGGCAAAGAGCCAGAGTGTGACCCTAAAATTCAACCTAGCTGAGCTTACCAGGTCCATCAAGACATGTGCATGGAGGACTTGGGGGTCAGGGGATCCCTGGAACCACATATGGAAGGCAGGGGGGGTAGTGCGCATGATGCAGGCTGCAGCGCGCAGCAGTGACAGCCCTTCTGACGCCTTCTGTAGATGCACCAGGGCATGTGCCAAGCTTCCCAGGAACCCCACATGCTTCACCGTCAGCTCCACTGGTGGCTGCGCCCAAGCACGTGCTGGTTCGCTGCTGGCCGAGCTTCTAATGTCTGCAGAATGCAGCCCGGTGGGTTGCACGGGCAGCACATGCTGGTTTGTGGAGGAGGGTTGGTGGGGAGGGGCTGAGCTTGTGGAGGGGGCCTGCTGATCAGGACCATGGTCAAGGGAGGAGTCACACGGGTTCTGCAAAGCAGTGATGGAAGCGGCAGCTGCTGGCTGGTTTGCTTCTGAGGCTGCAGCGCCCAGAGGCAGATGTGCTGAATTGGTTCCCTCGGCACTGAGCTGCTGTGCGTCACTTGTGCCCTCCAGGAATGCAAGGAAAGCTTTCTCTGCTGTGTCAGCCATCTGCAAACGTACATGGTATCAGATCACGCTTGTATGCAATAAATTGCATACATAGTGTTGGCTTCAACAGCACCGCATGTGACCACTGGTGCTTTGCCACCAGACATTGCAGGGCCAATACACTCCTCCCAGCAAATGGACGCATTCACTGGCATAAAACACTCTGCAGCTTTCCGAAGCAAAACACGGCTTGACACAGCATAAGTGCCTGACTATTTCGCAGACATGGACAGCCGCTCTAAAAGAGGTACCTGAACATGGTCTTGCAGCCAGGTGATAATGGTGGTATTGGCATCAATTTGACGCATGCCTGTCATGTAAGCCCCCACAGCCAGCAGATGGGAGTCACAGCCCTGCAGCTCTGGGGTGGCGGCCCCTCTGCAGCTGTGGTCTTCCAGCAGCAGGCCCAGGCTGTGCAGGCACTCACAGGTGCGCTCACACACAGCTGGTGTCTTGTCTGACTTGCCCAGCAGGCGCCGTACAAGAAACTTGCGCCACTCAAAAGCCTTCTGGAAGCTTTGAACCATGCCTGCAAGTAAAGCCGTGCATACAGAGTCTGCTCAGGTGGCTGTGAACATGCAGACTGCACTTATATTTGTGCAGAGAATTGCTTGAGATTTGAGAACAGAAGGCCAACTCACAGCCTGACTTGCCTTGCGCATGCAAAGTGCTAGCATTTGTGTTGGCTCCTAATGCTTGACCCTGGAAGCGATCAACAGCCATTTCCCAGTTTGCCAGTTCAGTTACATGCGTGCAATTCCCTGCAGTATTGCCCAAACGGTGCAGATTTGTGTACCTGTATCCTGCCACTCTCCATCAAAGGCCTCGGCAATTCCGACAAGCACAGAGTCGACATTGTAGTCCAGCTCAGAACTGGGATTCTGGCAGCCCACCATAATAGCCAGCTTATAGTAGTATGCTGCTCTCTGATGCTGCCTTGCGTCTTCATACATCAGACCATGCTCAGCATGCACTGTCACCCCCTTGTCTTGCCTGAAATACAGCCTGCACGGTCAGGGGTGACTGAAAGATGTTTACATACAACATATAGGTAAGCAGGAGCATACTGCACAGGGTCTTGGTATATTGGGTGATATCACACTGTAAGGGCATGTAAAGGCTGCCCAGGTCAATCTGCCTCTGCAAGATGCTGCAAGAGCTTGTGCTGTGAGGTGTCAGGCAAAGCATGTCATGGGGTGAGCACCAATGGTTGAGCACACCAGTAATTGGCGGAGCAGTGCCGTGTGGCAGCCTTGATTGCAGCTGTCAAAGGAGTGGTACCTGAGGAGCAATGTTGCACCGGCAAAGAGCTGATGGGCTTTGCAGACCCCAGATGGGGTGAGCTCCCCTGGCACCTCAGACATCTGCTCTGCCTTGCTCAGCAGAGCAGCTCCTGGCAGCTGCCACTCGTCCTGCACACCACAACCCCCATTGAAGGATGCAGACTCCAGCCTGACCCTGTGCTCTACTGTGCTTAGCCTCATGAAGGCATGAACCAGATGCACACAAAGGCATGAACCAGATGCGCACAGCCTCTTGATGTGCTGCTCAACAGCTTCAACACTTCTGTGCATGCTGCTGTTACCCTAAACTTGTGACCACAACGGAGCAGGACAATGCTCTAAAACAGTGTGTGGCTTTATACCTGGGGAGCCGTCTGACATTCTGCCAGGGCCTTCAGCAGCGTCACAGCATTGTGACTGTACACCTCCCAGGTGGCGGGTTGCCATGGGTCACTGTAGTGCTGCGCCATTAGCTCGTCGCCAGGCGTGCCTTGAGGAAGCAACACGGCCAAGGCAGCTTTCAAGTCCTCCAGAGTGTACTCAGCACCGCACCACTCAAACGTGTCTGGAGCTTGGCCAGACACGGCTGGACTGCCTTTGCCTACATGCCTAAGCTGTTCAGGGACTATGCGTGCAGCCAATGACGCCAGATTCTGAGCATACAGATTGTATGCCTTGGGCTGTTTTCGATCACAGCTACTGTCAGCTTTGCCGCTTCACGAGATTTGCTGTGGAATATTTTGTGCTGGCATCATGATTACAGCCACTGCATGACAGTACAGGACAGAAAATGCAATGCTTGAGAGGCATTGAGAGCAACTTGGTGTCTGGATCATCACAATTGACAATCTGGATCATGACAAGTGACAAAGTGAAGAAAGGAGGCACACCAGTGCAAGCCTCAAGGAAGGCTTCTGGAGCTGAGATGGCAAGGGGACTCAAGTGTAGCACCCGCATGTGCAGCAGATCTATTAGATAGGACCCAGCAGAGGAAGCTGACATTGCCAACTCTGGGTTGTTGTACCACAGATGCTGCTGCGACTGCCCAGGTGCAGGTTTGCCAAAGTCTACCAACAATTCAAGAGCCTGCAGCAGCACAAACGCCTTGCAGCAGCATGCATGGTTCACGAAATTGCGATAACTGCTTGTGGCAGTTTGTGCAGCAGACGTCAAGGTGATAATGAGAATCCAGCTTATGCCACTTACTGTCTGATGCTGCTCTGGGACCCTGCAACAAGGATGCAAGTGAACATCACCTTGGCCAGCATTTTGGCACCCCTTGCAAGCTGCCTCTCCTCAAACCAGAAGAAGTATACCAGCTCCAGTAACAAGGCAGTGTGCTGAATCTTGTAGAACTGCTGGCCTGGCAGCACGACCCAGCAGCTTGCTCTGTACTCCGCATAGCAGAGCTGAAAATCAAGCTGCACCTTCTGCTTGCCTGCAGGACTAGCAAGGTCATGCAGCCGCAAATGACCGGCTACTGTCACTGCTGTCTTTGACAAGCTGTGGTGTGAGTTCAGTCTGACGTGCTGTATACCTGAGTTCCACAGCTGTTTCCGGTTCTCTTCCGTTACAATGCTTCCAGTGTTAGGGCGGCCAGCCGGGATCTTTGAAGCTGTGACTACCAGTTGTTTCCATGTCTGGCCATCTTGCCTCCCTGACACTGGATATATGCCAGCTGAGGTCCACATTGGAAAGCACTGCTCCAACTGAAACTGCCAAAGCCTGGCACAACAGTGTGGTTCGGTGTTTGCATGCTTCACTGCTGTGTAGTCACAAGCTCAACGATGACTTCCTCGCACTATAAAGTACCTGTCTTGGACAAGCAGGTCTTTCAAATGTTTGCAAGTACACTGCAGGTGAGCCATTGATGTAGGTGGCAAGAAGGTAGCGATTGCTTCCACAGCAGCGTCTGGCAGTTCAAGGAGAAGTCGTGCGGTGTTGCGTCGCTTAGAGGCCTGACGGCTTCTTGTTTGCATAGTGATGCTGTAGGTGAACCTGCGCTTGACGTGACAAATAGCGATATCCACGACGAGCCTCAGCGAGAAGCCATGCACCTTGCTACGCCGCGGCCACAACTCACATAGTAGAGACTGGCGAAAAATGAAGCTACGCGCACAGATGTGTCAGTAATAAGTGCCTGCAACACAGGGACAATCGGATTGCTAAACAAGGCTGATCAGCTATGCTCTGCTGTGAATTCGCCTGGTATGAATTCGACGATCACCTCAGTGCACGTGAGCCACCGCTAAAGAAGCCGACCAGGAAGCTGAGGAAGCAGGAATCTGGTTGTAAGTAGTCTGAGGTCCGGCTTGACTTGCGCACGTCATCGCGATGTTGCCTCTCGATGAGAGAAGGTTGTTTCAATTCACGCCCAGACATCTGAGCCAGATCAGTCACTATGCAGCGATACCTGCGGCTGCTGGCGTCGGGCTGTCAGCCAGGCCGCATGTCGAGCAGGGAGGCTTCGTCGCAATCCCAGTCGTGGAACATCCAGGAGTCCTTGAAGGAGGGAATGTCGAAAGCCGCAAGCATGTTTGAAAAAGCGGTGGCCCCAGGCAGCGCTTGGACTCCCGATAAGATGCCAGATCTGTCAGGCAAGAACTACTTAGTCACTGGCGCCAATTCAGGCATAGGATTCCAAGCAGCTACCCAGCTGGCCAAAAGCAACGCAGCTGTCACCATAGCGAGCAGAAACGAAGCAAGTGGTCAAAGGTGTGCCATCTTTTCACGAGCCTGCTTTTGCAGCTACTTACTCCTTGCACAGCTGCAGTGAAGATGTAATGCAGGGCGGTAAATGAGATCCTAAAGTGTGCACCTGGAAGCCAAGTCAGATTTAGCCATGTGGATCTTGAGTCATTCAAGTGAGTTCTGCACTCAAGTGAGTTACACGTGCACGCACACTTACCCAGGTCAGCATGCACTTGAAGCTGCTGATAGCGGCAGTATATGTACTTGCAGATCTATTCAACAATTTGCTGACCAATTTTTGGATCAAAACACCAAGCTGGATTGCATCATCAACAATGCTGGGGTGTTCATGCCAGAGCACAAGAAGACGCCAGAAGGCTTTGAGGTGAAGACATGCTGTATATGGGCACCATGTAAGCAGCATGCAGATGCATGTGCTCAAGAGATGCATGTACAGGTGACATTGGGCACCAACTATTTTGGCCCTATGCTATTGACACACCTGCTGATGGATCGGCTTAGGGAAAGTGCCCCGTCTCGTATAGTATGGGTGGTGTCCAGTCTGGAAGTAGTTGGGGACATCAGCTGGGAGGACCTCAAGTAAGCAATGTGAAGTAATGTTGAGTCTCACTGTCATTGACTATCAAGCCTTCTGTTCACATGGGTGCTCTGGTCACAGAGACACATAATATGTGTAAATGTTGACTTGTGACTGCTTTTGCTGGCTGCTGCTTGGTTCATTTAATCATGATCTTTCAGAAAACAACATGCTGAAGCAGTGCTGGGTGCTGCCAGGGGAGAGCAGGCATCAACCAGCGACATGAAAGCATACGGCACTTCCAAGCTGATGACAATCATGTCAAACAGTGAGGTTGTGCGACGATTGAAGGGCTCTTGTATTGACTCATTTATTTGCCAGCCAGGAATGTCATCCACCCCTGTCTACAAGAAGACAGACAAGAGCCATGTTATGGCAACTGTTCTAGATGCTGCTCAGACAGTCATCGGTCAGACAGAAGAGAGGGGAGCAGTGCCCTTGCTGTATGCTGCTACTGCCCCAGAAATGGCAGGCAAGACCCTCTCCATGTCCTGTTGTGCATCACCGTATCTGTGTGTGCATGTATGGTAGATACACAACCCTACGTATGCACCATCTTTACTATTGTATGATCATGACAACCCAGCATGAAAGATGCTGCACAAAATTGCAAAGGGCAGCTGCAATTTTTTAAATTTGTGTGTTTGTCCATGCAGGCAAGAGTGGAACTTATGTAGGACCATACTATATAGGACCTTTCATCAGCAACTTGTTCAACACAGGCTCACAGCAACCATTGAACAAGTGGACCAATGACTCTGCTGCGTGTACCCGCATGTATGATGAGACAGTCAGAATAATTCACGACTATACAGCTGGGTCAAAGACCTCGGCATTGTAGGTAGATCTGATGTGTTTGCCCCAATACGAGTCTCCGTCAGGCATTGTATACAAAGTTGCTGATGAATCAGCTGCCATGTGCATCACAATGTATCCTGTAGTGTGCATGCCAATGATGCTAGTTTTACAGATTACACATTGTACAACATCTTACATACACACCTGCGGAGTGCACAATTTATTTAAGGTGTTCTGCTCAAATGCACTACATCTGTATACCAAGGCAGCCAACCTGGCTATGCTGTTTATTAGGGACACTTGAAAACAGGGACACTTGAGTAATTTTCTGAAAACAGGTTTCTCTACATTATGCCTGCAGTGTATCCACACACCGGGTACATTAGAGGCATGTCTCTCTAGGTATCCAAGGATCTGCATCCCTGCATCAGTCATGCATTATTGCGAAAAGGCATGCAGTGGAACAGCCAGTGATGTGTCTTGCTCATCACATCATTGAACTTCATTGCGATGCGACCCGGCTTGACCACTTTGTTTACTGAAATACAGCTTGGGCGTATGGCACAGTGTTGTGACGAAAGCAGGCACCGATCGCTTGACATGGCACACTGCAGTTGACGTCTGGTTCCAGCCTGTGCATCGGGCGAAAAGCCGATTGCAGTAGGGTGCAAACCATCTGCGCTGTTTATACTCGTTGTTGGCAAACATCGGCGGAATGCTTTATTTGTTGCCGGTCATTTTGTTGAGTGTTGCTGGGCATGCCGTGTGGGACCGAGGGACCGTGGCGGCTCAGCATTCACGTCCTATGGGTCCTTGGCGTCCTCCGAGTTCGTTCGAATTGGCGTCGGCGAACTCCAAACACATGCTTGACTTGTGCAAGAAGCATTATCGCGAAACGACTCTAGATCATTTCTCCTGGGTGAGAGCTTGGTCTGCCTCATCCAAGACCGCATGTTGCGGGTGCCAATCTGCCTGTTTCTGCAGGTGCCTCCACCAGATGGCAAGTTAACCTGCAAGCAAAGGTTCTATGTCTGTGACAAATATTGGCATAAATCAGCTGCTTCCAACACAGAAAAGGGCCCAATATTCTTCTATGTTGGAAATGAGGCAGACGTAACCTTGTAAGGCTTGATCATCACTTCATCAGACCATGCAGCTGTGTGTGTCTTTCTAAAATTTTCCCAATTGCAACCCAACGTGTTTGTCTGTTTAGACTCTCATTCTGCTGTTGATGAGGTGTAGGTACCTAAACAACACAGGCTTGATGTGGGAGTCAGCAGCTGAATTTGGTGCTCTCCTTGTTTTTGCTGAGCACCGCTACTATGGCGAGTCCAAGCCTTACAGTGGCAGCAAGCTACGAAACAACATGCAATATCTCACAGCAGAACAAGCTATGGCTGATTATGCTGAACTGATAGCAGAGCTCAAGTCAGATCTGCAAGCAGAACAGAGTCCTGTCATTGGCTTTGGTGGCTCATATGGAGGCATGCTTGCATCTTGGATGCGCATGAAGTACCCTCATGTACTGGATGGGGCAATTGCTGGCTCTGCCCCTATTTGGGCCTTTCCAGGGGAAGACCCACCTGTTGACTCTGGGGCCTTTGCCAAAATTGTGACCAGGGATGCAACTCCAGCTGGAGGCTCTGCCAAAGCTTGTGCAGGTCAGTGTGCAAAGCCTTATGATGATCCGCCACTCTATACTGTTTGGAAGTCTGATTCTTTGTTTCACTTTGTATGCTTGTTTGACAGAACAACCTAGCTGGGCATCTTGTCGTTAGCTGCTGCTCACTGTCATGGTGCAATTCAGCTGGATGCCTTGCACACAATCTATATGCAGCCAGCAGAGAAAGCCAATATGCTGCAAGCTGCACTGTAAGCTGCAGTCAGCGCCACATTGAAATACTATATCGGATGCTGCATGTCAGTGAAGGCTTTAAGCCAAGCAACCAACTGGGTCATGAGGCCAGGCACAACTCACAAGCAGCTTCCAATATAGGCAGGTAGTGTGGCACATGAGCAGCGATGAGGTCACCTGTGTACAGGCAACTGCCGGATGCTTGTGCAGGCAACTTGAGGAATGCCTGGAAGCAGCTGAAGGAGTGGGGGAGCAATGATGAAGGCAGGGGTCATATCAAGGAAGCCATGCAGCTTTGCCCAGCAGCCAACTTAAGCAATGATGATGATGTAGATACTCTAGCGCAGTGGGCACAAAATGCTTTTGATTATCTGGTGAGTCAGGGATACCAAGTCACATGTCATCCCTATGTGAAGAGCTCACCTTGGCTGCATTCCTCCCTTACTTGTGATGACCTCGTTGGCTAGACCAGTTCATGTTGTCAGTTGGTACCAGACTGCAGAGAGGAGAAATCTGTCAATCAGATTGTGATTTGCAAATGGTGCATATGGAAACTCACAACCGGCAAAGTCGCTACCTCTGCAGATCCTACCTTGAACACCGTGGAAGCTGACTGCCCCATAACCTGCAAGGTCAGGTCACACAGTCCCAAATTAATATCATGTACAGGCTGCATTGTTATCATGCTTGAGCTTGGGTTGCCCCAATGAACGTCATGTACAGGCTATGGGAGACTATCCCTACCCATCCAACTACATGCTCAATGGGCAAGGAGTGCTGCCAGCCTACCCCATGCGAGCAGCCTGTCAGCCCTTGAGTCAACAGGGCATGATGGGATCTGCCCTTCTTGAAGGGCTCCACCAGGCTGTGGGAACCTTTTACAACTTCTCTGGCCATCTACCATGTTACAATTACAGTGAAGGACCCAACCCTGAAGGCGAGGAGGATAGCAACTTCTGGGACTACCAAGCCTGCACTGAAATGGTCATGCCCTTCAGCAGAAATGGAGGTCAGCATACATCATTTGCCACTGTTCCTTCTGTCTTTGGCTCATTGCTCGATTTCAGACATGCCAGTAATTGGCATAGCTGATAGTTTGGTGGCCCTGCTGCTCACGCAGCTGAACTGCATGAAATGTTTGGGAATAACAGTAGATTGGCACATCTTGCTGACTTTGCTAGCTTGCGCTCATGATGCTGCAAGTACAAACGTTGGCTGCATGCAGAGGATGACATGTTTTGGAAGCAGCCGTGGGACTTGAAAGCCTTTGGAAAGCAGTGCAAGGACCCCTCGCCCTTATTGGGCTCAAATCAAGTCAGTCACCTCTGCTCTGTTTGTGAAAGGTTGCGATAGGCCAGATCTCTGTTTGTGTTATGATGCCATTCTGAGCGCCAAGCACAGGTTTCTGGTGACGTTGTGGCTTGCGGTCTCCTGCATTGGCCTCACAGCAGTCCAGCTTTCTGTCATGATGAGCTTCAACTCATGCATGAGCTTGCAAACGGGGACCATTGTTGTGTACACGCAATGCAAACATAGGCTCAATGCAGTACATGTGTTATAGCTGGGGTGGCCGCAAGATAGGCACTGCTAGCAACATAGTCTTCAGCAATGGGCTGCTGGACCCTTGGCATGGGTTTGGAGTTCTGCAGAATGTCTCAGACTCTGTGGTGGCCATTGTCATTCCAGAAGGAGCACACCACTTAGATGTAAGCCTCCACATGCCCTCCTTTTGACAAGATGCACGCTGAGTGTTTGCCTGACAAGCTGCATGTTGACTGTGTGAATGATGACCTTCTGTGGCAAGGCAAAACAAATGTCATCAAAAATCTGCACTGATGCAAAGCTGAGGCACAAGCTTGTTTGATAACTGCATGCCATGACACAACTCTGTTGACTGTGGCACCTTTGCAGCACATGCTCTGATTGATTGTTGCAAATGAAATGTTGCGGAGCTCTCACATGCGTGTCTTTTGCTTTGCAGCTGATGTTTTCAAATGCGATGGACCCGCCATCCGTCACAGCTGCTCGCAATCTGGAACGACATTACATGCACATGTGGATTGAAGAAGCAACAGATGCTTACAGAACACA
>JAABUO010008797.1_pt1 | contig 11368 bp, 13 predicted proteins | sample 5559291 | NCBI WGS metagenome assembly JAABUO01 (sample SAMN10711878, study PRJNA513372) | rock metagenome | isolation source: Antarctica rocks | place: Antarctica: Victoria Land, Finger Mt sud | reverse complement strand
TCCCGACGGCCACGAAGATCCGCGTGGTCTCCGACAACCTGCACACGCACGACCCTGGGTCGCTGTACGAGGCCTTTACGCCGGAGGAAGCACGCCGCATCCTGGATCGGCTGGAGTTGCACCACACGCCCAAGCACGGCAGTTGGCTCAATATGGCCGAGATCGAGTTGAGCGTCCTTGGCCGACAGTGCCTGGACCGGCGCATCGCCGATCACGACACGTTAGTGCGAGAGATCACGGCGTGGGAGGCGCCACGCAACAGCCACGAGGCTACCATGGACTGGCGCTTCACCACCGCCGACGCGCGCATCACGCTCAAGCATCTCTACCCCGTCACCACGCTGCTGGCCCACGATCAGGCCACCGCACCGGCCGACCTCGACCAGTGCGACACACAGGTCGCCTGATGTGGTAGCTTTTCATGCATCTCTACTGTTTAAAGTTCGCTTGACAAACTACTAGAGACATACCCAATTCAATTGGGAGTCTAGAGACATACCCAATTCAATTGGGAGTCTAGAGACATACCCAATTGAATTGGGAGTCTAGAGACATACCCAATTCAATTGGGTGCATTTCATTCGTGTTAGAGGATGCGTCTGACATAGTGCAACCACAGCGTGGCGCGCAGCCAGATGGCTGAGACGTTTACGTGTCGGTGCCGGGGGTGAGGGGGACAACCCGGTAGGAGGCGAACCTGTCCCTGAGTCGGAGCAACTCCTCGCGGGGCAACAGCTCAGGCTGGCCGATGACCAGCGCCTGATGGTAGATCCGGGCCACATACTCCGTCACGGCGGCGGCCGTCATGGCCTGGGGTAGCGTGGCGCCCACCGTGAGGACGCCATGCCCTTGCAGGAGCACAGCCAGCCCGTCCCCCAGCGCGTCGACCGCGCGGCGCCCGATCTCCTCGGTTCCATAGGTGGCATAGAGAGCCACCGGGATGCGTTCGCCGACCAGCGCGATGAGGTAGTGGGCGGGTTCGATGGGCAGGTTGAGCGCGGCGAACGTCGTGGCATACGGCGAGTGTGTATGCACGACGCTCCTCACCCAGGGCAGCTTTTGGTACACGGCGACGTGCATGGGTACTTCGCTCGACGGCGCGTAGAGACCCTCGACGAGTGTCCCGTCCTGATGGACAACGGCGATGTCGTCCGCGCGCATGGACTCATACGGCGCGGCCGAGGGGGTGATGGCGATCAGGCCCGTGTCGTCATCGCGCGCGCTCACATTGCCGGCCGTCCCCTGTACCAGGCCCGTTCGATGGAGTTCGCGCGCGGCCTCCGCGACGGCGTACCGTGTCTCTGCCAGGATCATCAGCCCCTCTCTCTGCGCGCGCCCAATGCCCTCGTGCTTCCTGCCTGCAGTATAGGGGGTACGCCAGATGCGCCCAACACGCACTGGTCCACGGCGGGACGACGCCCCACCGTGCAAGAAAACGGAGTGGACCCGGCGCCGACGCTTTGATACCATAGAGCTAGTGCGGCCCAACGGTGGGCTCCGTCGATGAGGCCATCACCACTGCCCGTGCTATCGCGGAGGATGACACACGATGATCGCCGAGAATCCGGAGAGTCCGCTGGCGCGCACCCTGCGCACGATCGCCTGGGAAGATGACCATGTCGTCATCCTCGACCAGACACGGCTGCCGACCGAGCGGCGCGACCTCCCCCTCTACACGATGCAAGACACCTTCGCGGCCATCCGCGACCTGCGCGTCCGCGGCGCACCGCTCATCGGCGTCACCGCCGCCTTCGGTCTCTATCTGGGTATGCGCGAGGCGTTGTCGGGCAGGGACACCGCGCCGGCCCGCGCCCTGGAAGAGAGCGCCGCCTACCTCGCGGGCGCACGCCCGACCGCCGTCAACTTGACCTGGGCGCTGCGCCGGGCCGTGGCGCACGTCACGCCCCATCTCGGCGAGGAACGCGCCGCCATCCTCGCGCGCCTCCACGGGTTCGCCCAGTCCGTGCTCGACGCCGACGTGGCGGCGAACCGCGCGCTGGGCCTCCACGGGTTACCGCTCCTGCAAGGCAAGAGCGCGGTGCTGACGCACTGTAACGCCGGGTGGCTGGCCTCGGCCGGCTACGGTACCGCGACTGCTCCGCTCTACCTCCTGCGCGAGCGTGGCGAAGCCGTGCCCCGGGTGTACGTCGACGAGACGCGGCCCGTCTTGCAGGGCGCGCGCCTCACGGCCTGGGAACTGGATCAGGCCGGTATCGCGGTAACGCTCATCGCCGACAACATGGCGGCAACTGTCTTGGCTCAGCGGCGTGTCGAGGCCGTCATCGTCGGCTGCGACCGCATGGCGGCCAACGGCGATTTCGCCAACAAGATCGGCACGCTTGGTGTCGCCATCCTGGCGCGCGAGTTCGGTGTCCCGTTCTACGCCGCCGTCCCCACCTCGTCGATTGACTTCGCCATGGCGGGCGGTGCGGAGATCCCGATCGAGGAGCGCGCCGCGTCTGAGATGCGCGCGATCGGTGACCGGGTGATCGCGCCGGACGTCGATATCTTTAACCCGGCCTTCGACGTCACTCCGCATCGCTACCTATCGGCGGTCATCACCGAACTCGGCGTCGTGGAACCGCCGTTCGGCGCCAGCCTCGCGCGGATACGCACGCTCCTTGACGCGCGGGAGTAAGACACCCGACGACCCTGTGCGTCACGAGCCTCGCCCGTGATGTGAACAGCAGCATGCGCATGCAGCCGATCGTGCGCGTCCATCCATCCCGCACGACATCGGGTACCATATCATAGCGTCAGGATTCGGAACGCAATCGGGCTGTAGCGCGCGTCAGACGGGATATACTATCGATAGCACCATTTCCCTTTTGAGCATGCCCATGTCCCAGAACCCCACTGCCACTCCTGTCCTCCCGTTTGCCCTACCGGCTGTCGCTTCGACGCCGTGCGGGGCGTTGACGCCACGCTGCTCGTGGACGCCCACACGACTCAACCCTGCCCCGCAATGCCCCGCCTGCGGCCAGGCGTTGGTGCGGGTGCACAGTCGCTACCTCCGGCTCGTGCGTGACCTGCCCGTCGTCGATCGCCCAGTGCGCCTGCTGCTGCGCGTGCGCCGCTTCTTCTGCGACGCGCCGGCCTGTCCCAAGCGCACCTTCACCGAGCGCCTGCCCGCCCTCGTGCCCTACCGCGCCCGGTGTTAGCGCGGCTCAGAAACTGACCCCTACTTGCCGGATGCACCAATAAGCAGGTGGCGTCGACTGGGACCGCCGGCTTCCAGCCGGCAAGCGCTTGCCGGCTGGAAGCCGGCGGTCCCAGCGGGTACGACTCGCCCGACTGTTTAAACCAAGCTTGACGGACTATTAGCCAACCCTACAGCCGTCGCGTCACTTGCAGACACCTTGTCCGAAGACCGGACGATAGGGCTCCTGACGCAGGTCTGTGAGCGCTGAATCTATTCATCCTGCTTGTGTTTCGCCCTGGACATCGATGAGAAAGAGCGCAGCGGCTTTCGGTATGCATACTGGGTCTATCAGCTCGAGTACAACCGCAATCTGCTGTTCCGGGTGGGCGGACAGATGGAACAGGTCTTTCAGGCGATGATTGACCGGACGCGCGCCCACCTCAACGTGCGCGGTCTCAAGACGATCTTCGGCGCCAAGATGCGCCCCCGCCACATCAGTGGGGCACAAGTCCCGCGCTTGGAGGTTGTGGTCGAGACACCGACGTATGACCTGACGGTGTGCAAGCTGCACGTCGGCAAGCTGACCCTCAAGGCCTATACCAAAGGCGCACACGTCCTCCGGTTCGAGGCGCAAGCGCACAACGCGAAGGAGTTGGGGTGTGGGCGCGTTTCCCGCGCTTGGTCGCGCGGCTCCACGATATGGTGGATCGTTTCCTGACCACGCTGGACTGCGTGGACCACGCCTTCGTGGCCGACGAGACGCTGGAGCAGCTGCCGGCACCAGCGTACCTGGGCCAGACCAGAGTGAAAGGTATCGACCTCAACAAGCCCCGGATGCGCGCCGTCTTGGCGGCGGTGCTCGCCCTGGTGCCGGCTCCCACCAGCTTCACCCTGAACGACGTCGCTACGCAGGTGCAGGCACTGCTCGGGCCAACCGCGCCGGCCTACCAGCCGCAGCACGCCGCCTACGACCTCAAGAAGCTGCGGGCCAAAGGCTTGATCGGCAAGGTCGAGTCCTCGCGGCGGTATCAGGCACCGCCGGAGGGACTGCGGACGATCGCCGCGCTGGTGATCCTGCGCGACAAGGTCATAAGCCGATTCTGGCCGGCACAGCCAAACCTAAGATGGGCCGCAAGCCGAAGACCTGGAGCGCCATCGATGAGCATTACGAAACGGTCCGCAAAGACATGCAGACCCTGTTCGCGGACTTGGGTCTCGCCGCATAGACAACTTTTTGTCGATGTCGCTATGACAAGCGCCTAGGATGAGCACTCTCACTGGAGTGGCGTTCCCTCCATTCGCTTACGCAAGCTTAAGGGACGCATATCAGTCCATACCTCGTTAATATGGGAAAGGCACTCAGCTTTAGGTCCACTCTTACCAACATCGTGCCAACCTAAGGGGTTTTCTCGGTCAACAGGCCAAATCGAATATTGCCCCTCATGATTCACCACAACCTTGTAGATGGTCGTATCTTCCGCTTCGTCGCGATTCATGATACCTCCTAATATACAGTGGACATTTTGCGGTCCCAAATGATCTTCGCGGGCCTGGATACAGTATAAGCTAGACTCATCTCCCCTGAAAAACGTCCCCGGCGTCACGCTGCCGGCGCCTTTGTGAGCGTGACATCATAGTGGACTTTGGCCAATTTGAGCAAAGGGTGACGGGGTAGCTACAGCCGTCCTACACTGGAAGGTGTTCACGCTCACCAGATCGTAGGAGGTCGTATGCCCACCCCGTCGCCTGCTATTGTACTCCTTCTGTCCACCTTTGTGATCGCTAGGCGAAATCCCGCCATTCGATATGATAACTGACGGCCACGCTGGGGCACCATTTCCGATGCCCATGTCGTAGTCCTTGCTGCTTGGAAAAAATAATTCGCTGTCTCCGTTGTAAAGCCGATAGACAGTAGGACGACCATGGCGGCGGTTATCGTATCAAGTGGCCGTAAATTGAGTAGCGTTCACAACCTTCGCTGACCCGTTTACCGCCCCGACGTGGCGCCACGCGCTCGTCCTGCTCTACGGGACGATCCTGGCGCCGGGCGCGCGCACCGTCGCCGCGGCCCTGCGCGCGATGGGTCTGGCGCATGAGCGCCACTGCACGACCTACCACGGGGTGCTCAACCGCGCGCCGTGGGCGGCGCTCGCGCTCAGTCGCACCCTGCTCACCCTCCTGTGCGCGACCTTCCTGGCCGACGGAGCGCCGCTGGTGCTGCTCATCGACGACACGCTGGAGCGGCGCGGGGGCCGTACGATCGCCTGGAAGGGGCGCTTCCGCGACCCGGTCCGCTCGACAGGGGGCAAGACCGTGACGAGCATCGGGCTGCGCTGGGTCTGCCTGATGGTGCTGATCCCGGTGCCGTGGAGCACGCGTCCCTGGGCCTTGCCGCTGCTCAGTGTCCCCGCGCTCGCTCCCGCGACGAGCCAGAAACAGGGCAAGCGGCATCGCACGACGGTGGACCGCGCCGACGTGCTGATCCGTCTGGTGCGGCGCTGGCAGCCGGAGCGGGAGATCGTGCTTGTCGGTGACGGTGGCTACGCCGCCGTGAGCCTGGGCCAGACCTGCCGGACCCGCCGGCACCCCGTCACCTTCTGTTCGCGCCTGCGCACCGACGCCGCGCTCTACGACCCGCCGCTGCCGCAGCCCCCGCGCAAGCGCGGCCCCAAGCCCAAGAAAGGGGCGCGCCAGCCGCGCCGCGCCACGCGTGTCGCGGACGCCGCGACCGTGTGGACAGCGGCGACGGTGCCCTGGTACGGCGGCGGGACCAAGGAGGTGGACCTGGCGACCGGCACCGCCCTCTGGCACCGCTCCGGCCTGGACCCCTTGCCCATCCGCTGGGTCCTGGTGCGCTGCCCGCAGCAGAGCTTCCGCCCGCTCGCTTTCTTTTGTACCGACGAGGACGTGGCCCCCGCCCAGATCGTGGCCTGGTACGTCAGCCGCTGGCAGATCGAGAGCTGCCATTGGTTGCGTGACATGACCTTTGGCGAGGATCGCTCGCGCCTGCGCAGCGGTCCCGCCCCGCAGATCATGGCCGCGTTTCGCAATCTCGCCCTCACGCTCATCCGCCGTGCCGGCACTCCTGAGATTGCCGCCTACCGCCGTCACCTGTCCACCCACCCCGCAGCAGCCCTCCGCCTCCTACGTCCCAAGACCCACTCTCGCCGATAATTCACGAGCCCTGCCGGAGCAGATGGAACGCTGGACAGATGTGGTCGCCGCCGTCCATAATGAGATCGAGCTGGCCCGCGCGCAGGCCCAGGCGCAACGGCTGCCCTGGGTGGATCCGCGCCGTCCGCTCAGTCCACGCCAGGTGCGCCGCATGCTGGCCCGGATTATTGCCCAGGAGGGCACCCTGGTCGCCCCGCCCCTGCGGAAAACCCCCCGGTCGGGCCTGCGGGGCCATCGTACGCCGCGCCCCGCGCCATCCGGTCATCCGCAAAGGGTCAGCGCGACCTCCCAAACGGCATCGCACGGCTTAACACGGCGCGCATCGCCATCCATTCCAACTCTGACCTGCCCCTCGTGCGGTAGGCGGCTGCATTGCTGTACCCTCGCGTAGTCTAAATATCAGATTATAGATAGTTGTTTTTAAACAGACTTTGCATTCCAAGACACAAGAGGACATCGTGTTGCAAAGCAATATCACCAACCAGGACGTCCACGTCACTTACGATAGCTTCTAGTATCGTCACGAAATAACTCTTCAACTTGACAATGCTCTCAATATCGAATAGATCCGTGTTAAATACAATATTCCCCCGGATATACTCTGCGTGCTCTATGCAATCGAAAGAAAGATCGAATTGAGCCGTCTCCACCTCTGTTTCGAAGAGCGCAACAGTCATTCGGGGCATATCAATACTCTCTAATTGAGCGCCTTGGAAGCCAAACATTATCTGGAAAAGCGGAGTGTAACTCAGATTACGCTCTGGCTGGAGGTGCGCGACAAGCCTTTCAAAAGGGAGGGCTTGATTGGCTAGCCCATTTACTACGACCTCACGCACCGAGTACAGGACGCTGCGGAAACTGTGGAAGCCCGAGAGTATGTTGCGCAACGCTAACGTGTTAACAAAACACCCTATTAAATCCTCAGTTTCAGCTCGATTACGGCCAGCAACTGGGACACCAATCGTAATATCTTCTTGATTGGAACAACGATATAAGAGCACACTGACAGCGGTCAACAGCGTCATAAAAAGCGTCACATCCTCGCGACGACTTAATGCCCTTAACCTTTGCGTGAGGGAAGCGGGGAGCAGGAAGGGTTGGCTGCTTCCACCGAAAGTCTGTGCTACTGGCCGAGGTCGATCTGTCGGCAGATTAAGTGCGGGGGGAGCACCTGCAAGATGTTGTCTCCAATAAGTGAGTTGCTTCTTCGACTCCTCGCCTTGCAACCATTGGTGCTGCCACCGCGCGAAGTCAGCATACTGGATTGGCAAGCTCCGAAGTGAAGGGCGCTTTCCATTAGCAAATGATTCATAAAACACCAAGAGTTCGCGTATTAATAGCCCGATCGACCATCCATCCGCAACTATATGGTGCATGGCGACAAGCATTATAAAGGACTCCGTATCCAGCTTTAACAACGATGTTCGTAGCAACGGGCCACGTGCTAGATCGAATGGGCGATGCGCATGCTCCTTAGCCATCTGGAGAGCCTTTGCCTCGCACTCTATCTTTGGAAGCGCAGCAAAGTCTGCAAACTGTATTACTATTTGCTGTGGCGCAAGGATGATCTGATATAGCTGCCCGTTAATGGGCAAGAATACCGTTCGCAAGACTTCGTGTCGTTGTATGATTTCGTTAAGACTCTGTTCTAAGGCAGGAATGTCTAATGCTCCAACTAGACGAAAAGCTTGAGCAATATTGTATGCTGCGCTTTCGGGTTCCAACTGATGAAGAAACCAAAAGCGATGTTGAGCAAAGGACGCAGGAGCGAGTCGCGAGGCAAGCCGTTCCAATTGCACAGAAGATAGTCCAGCAATCCGCTGCGCAAAATCTTCCATCATAATTCAGAGCACCTTTCCTAAAAACCGGCAAACGTCTCATCTCACCGAGAGTTTACACCGCCTGAAGTCGTCAGATATTGTTATCGACAGCCGTACTATTCCGCCGATCCCATGCCTTTACAATCCGCGCATATACCGTATTGAGGCCACTGTCCTCAGTACGGCCATTCGTAGGCTCGCTAGATATATGGCGACGTGTACACTAAGAAAATATGCAACTCACTGCTTCCACTAGTGCGTGGCATGGTAGAGGATGGATTAGTGTACTGTATGTGGGAGCACAGCCGGTAAAACGGAAATTTGGCTCCAACAGCAGACGTGCACCTGCATATGCGGGAGGGGCAGTATGGACTATGAACGCAACTTGATGAGGAACGGGGTAGGATACCTCCTTAACGCCTATACACTACGCTTATCAAGCATAAGACGAATTGAATCCTTGAGAACTGATATTAACAAGAATGATTTTGCCAGTGTTTTGCCGCGCCTTTTCTATAACTGCTGCCAATTGATATCCAGTTTCCAATGCCACCGCCTTGCCTTCGGCCTCGTAAAATAACTTGGATGCTCGCTGCGCATCCTGTGCCCTGTAGGCTTTCGCGCCTATAAGTCCTTGTGAATGAAGGTACGCGACTGGACTTGCCACAATTGTCGAGCCCAAGCCGCCTATATACTCACTTGTACCGATCCCGTCTAAGCCATATGTTTTAATCAACGGATAATAACCTTGGTTGTCAACTGAGTACATACCCATCTTGCCCCTACTCAAGATCGGGCAGTGTTCGGACTCAGCGCAAAATATTTCAACAGGATGTCCCGTTTCAAGAATATCCACTATAAAAGTCGCGGCCGTTCCCAGGAGATTCGCCCCCCCCCCACAACTTCCTACAACGATATCGGGGTACTTATCTCCCATCTGGTCCTTGGCTTCGATTCCTATGATAGTTTGTGGAGTTATAAAATAATTATAAACACTACCAAATATGTAGACGGCGTTTGGCATATCCCGCGTGAATTTGATTGCCGCATCAGCAGATAGAGATAGCAAGTCGTGGTGCTCTTCATTCTGCTCCACGATAATAACCTTGGCCCCTATCTGTTCCATTAGCGCTTTGCGGTCCGGCCGTATGCGATCACTCTCGGTGTCCATGAAACAAATAGTCGTGAGGCCAAACTCTTTACTTGCCATAGCAAGTGCGAGACCCCAATTGCCTGTAGTCTCCGTAACTATTGTATGCACTCCATCACATTTACAGAGATAAGCGATAAGGAAAGCACTATTTGCCTTATGATTACCAGTGGGGGTGTGTCCCTCGTCTTTGATGTAAATCTGACAATCCGTTCCAATCGCCCGTTCAAACTTAGCAGCTTTAAAGAGCGGCGTAGGCCTGTATCGAGCGTAGATATCGCGGACTGGTTGGGGTATACAGTATCTCTTATGGTCCGATAACTCGAGTTCCGCCAGTGATGGTGTGAGTGTCTTTGAAAGCTGTTCTTGAGAAATTTGCTTCCCTGTACTAAAGTCTATCACTGACGCTGGGCAATAAGCATAAATGTTTTCCAAATAGTCGAACATGTAATGTTGCTTGCCTGCCCCATGATTGTTGTCAGTTTTGTTTCGAGAAGAATCCATCACAGTCGCACCCTCCATTATCTTTAGCTATCGTCTACTAATATTTCAACGAGGCTTCCGAGCAAGGAAGCACCGAGAACCAGCAAAGCCAGGCGTGCGGCACTGATTGCGCCATTGCGGTTATGCGAATCGAGTTATCGATGGAACCCCAAGGTACACCTGCCGCAGTCTCACATTTGCGAAGTCTCGTTGCAATACTAATGGTTACTCCTCGTTCCCCACGCTACGTACCCTAACACCTCATCACTCGGGAATAGTAGCCCTTACCATGGCATCAAATATTCTTTACCCTGTCGCTATTTACTCCACCTTCCGTCTGGTGACAAGGGTTGTGTCAAGATGCACTTGTGTAATAAGCCAGGAGACCACTCGTACACGCCTACGATAATACATGGCGCAGTTGATTGTCAAGTGTCGTCACGGTGGACACAATATCCCAAACCGGCTTGACACCTCCGCGATCCACTGTGATACTCCCCCTTGATGCGACATGGCCTCCCTCCTTCTCCCACTGGTTGATTCAGCACCTTCCAGCGTAGCAGGGTGACCTGTCGCATCGCTCTCTTATCGCACCTCTTCACTATGGCTCTGTGGCTAACCTACCCTCAAAAGGGAGGAGACCCCGCACCTGATCGAGGGCTCCGAGCACGTCACCGTAGCCGTGGCGCAGGAGCGGTAGGCACGCGGTCCACCCCGTGGCGACATCGGTGAGCACGAGGGACGACAGGTAGGCACCCTCCGCCCGCGTGCCGCAGTGCGCCACCAGGTCGGCCTCCATGAAGCCGGGACGGACATCGTCCCACTCCACGAAGGTGCGGATGGGGACCTTGTGTTTGAGCAGCGTTTCGGCCTTGGTCGTGCCGATGCCGCGCAGCCGGGCGCGCTCCCGTAGGGCTGCAGCAGCCGGTCGGCCGTGGCTGGACTCAGGGTGAGCAGCCGCGTGCGCACCTCCGGGCTCAGCGCGAGATGGCCAGGGCGCTCCAGGGCGGCCACCAGTTCCGGCAAGAACGGCACCAACCGCTTGGCGCAGACGTAATTGGCCGCCGCCCAGGCCACCGCGAGGGCCTCCACGACATCCGGACCATAGGTTCGTGCCCGTGGGCGCGTGATCGGCGCAGGCGACGGAACGCGCGGCTGACCCAGGAGCCGGATCGCATACGTGCGGGCATAGCCGGTCGCGGCGACGAACTCATTGAGGATGGCGCGCTTTTGCCAGGGCGGCGCCGCGCGATACCGCGGAGCCGTCTGCACCAACAACTCCCGCTTGGCTTGAAAACTCATGCTGGACCTCACTCTTCTGCCCCCTTCGCTGCGCCTTCGGCACAATTGCTTCGGGTTACATTATTCGTGAGTCTCCCATGGCCCTTGCCAGGGCCACCCCCGCACATGAAAAGGGGCGTTGGCGGTATCGTTAAAGTGTTCAGACGACAAAGAGGTCGGGTTGCCTTGGTACTGCGAGCCCGCTCGTGAGTCTGACCTGAGCGGCCGCAAGCACCTCCGACTGTGCCACGAGCACGCATATCAGACTTTGTGGGAGCGGCCGCTCCTTCTGAACATCGACCATCAATCGACCATTAC
>JAABUO010008796.1_pt1 | contig 11370 bp, 9 predicted proteins | sample 5559291 | NCBI WGS metagenome assembly JAABUO01 (sample SAMN10711878, study PRJNA513372) | rock metagenome | isolation source: Antarctica rocks | place: Antarctica: Victoria Land, Finger Mt sud | reverse complement strand
AATTTTAATGCATTTAACGACATGTCTTAATTAAACTCGTTTATTATTATTATTAATAATTAAATCATGAGTTTAATTATAATGCGCATATTAATAAATCATATATTACTATAAACGTTAACGTTAATGAGAACGTATTTAATGATGTCGCATTATAAATAATGCTCGCGATGAATTAATTATTTAACGAAAACTTTAATTTTACAAATGAATCTTTATTTTTTAAGAACGAATGAAGTCGTTTAATGACTAAATCGAATAAAGAATTATCATAATTAATCTCTTCGTCACCTTTCGCGATTACTGTTACTTAATATCGTATCATCTTTAATTTTATAATTTTATGAGAATAATTTATATCTTAACGATAACAGATGCGATTAAAGTTTTTATACTACTCGTGACAACATCGTTAACGAGCAAAAAGATTAAATATATATGATTCGTCTCTCTGTAACTGCTTTTTACGTTTATTCTTTAAGCGCTTCGCACGAATGATGTCGCTGATCTGAATGAAAGTAATCAGTTAATTAATACATAAAAGAAGTAACTCGAAATGATAATTAAGATTTTATTTCTTAACACTCGTATCTCTTTATCTTTTCTTAATACTTTAAGCTCGAAAGAAATATTATCATTCGTAATATAATCGTTAAGATCTTTACGAGTTCATGAATTAATTAGTTTAATGACGAAATCTCTCTTGTCGCTATTCTATAAATGAAACAGTATATTCTTTAAATTTCTTTAATCGTTACGTTTCTTTAACGTCTTTAATATCTCGATTATTTAATCGAAGTAACGAATAATAATTTAATTATAAAGTGAAAAATGCGTGTAATTTCAGCTAATACATTAGTTTAAGATTAAACGAGATTAATGACTACGCTAAAGCTCGAAGTTAAACTCGCTCGCATAATTAAATACTCTTATATCTGAGTCATATGAAATCTTTTTATTATTAAGTACGATTATTTAGTTTACAACGTAAGACAAATTACATACATCTGAATCATCGTTCTGAAAGTTTATAGACTTCTCGATCACGTTCTCGTTTTTCTCTTCATTATATATTTTAAAATTAATTCTGTTCTTTTAACTGTTATTATTAATACTTAAGACGATCTCGAATCGATGCTGTGTATTACGTTTAATTCGTAAGTTCAGATCAGTAAATAAAACAATATCTTTAAGAAAATACTTAATGTTTTTTAAATTAAACTTTTTGTTTTATGATTTTGTTTTATTTATTTACTTTAAAACATTTAATATTCTTTTTACGATTACTTTTTCAATAAATTCGAAAGATGAATGAAGTTTGAAAGTAATATCTTTCTTTCTCTTAACATGTTAAGTAATAAGAGCTTATTTAGTACTAGTCGTGATGTTTCGCATGCGTTCAGTTAATAGTATTTTTATGATAATGTTATTTAATGTTTAATAAGTTACAAGTAACGCAAAGTGCGATTAAGAAGAAAGTGAAATTATGTAATACGTTTAAAAAATTAAAGTGTGTAAGATTTAATGAACTTAAATAACGATTCTTTAAATCTGCTTTAACTTAAGAATGTCGTTCTTTAGCGTCTTAACTCGAATAAAAATTTTTAACTTTCTTTACTGTTAAATTAACAACGATATTACATTTCAGTAACTTTATAACGATCGTCATCTCGTCTTTTAATTATGTAAATTATAATTCGCATTATTAAACGTTTAAATGTAACTTTATAATAAGATGTTAAAGTCGTATTATTCATGAAAACTTCGAATAAAGAGTTTATCTTCGCGATTATATTCGAAAAGCGATTAATAATAATGTGAAAGTTATGTAATCATTAAATAAATAAATGTAATATGTCTTAATTGAATTACATGACTGATTTATTCATTAATAATAAATGAATCGTCGTGATTCGCGACGCTCTTATAAAAACGTTTATTATTACATTTTCACGAGTCGTAACAGTAAGAGTGACAGGCAGATTCGTTTAAAAGCATTATGACTTGCAGTGCGATACTGATTTAATTAACAGACGTCATGATGCTAAGAGATGATTAATTATGCTTTTTAAGTAAAGAAAACCTCGATTCGATATAAACGACTGATTATTTTAACAGATTCTGATCGAATTACGAAGATACATATCGTATTTTCATTATGAATTAAGTTATTAAAAATATCTTTATTAATAACTGTCGTTCTGTTTAACTGCATCGTTTATTATAAATGTATGAATACATAAGACTTAACGATAAAAGCGTGAAAGATTATTATTAATAACGTATATTAATCGATATTTTCTTTTCTTTTAATGAATTATTATTTCCGCGACGAAAAGATTACGACTTTTCATGTTTAATGTCGTTTTATTATTAAAAAACATTTTATTAACTCGAAAGCGACGTTCTTTAATCTTAATAGCTATTATTATATCTTTTATTAAGATAAGAAACGATTTAAGTTCACGTAATACGAGTATATTTAATCGAAACAGATCGATCTAGATTAAATGTTATAAAGAATTTCACATTATTAACAAATACTTAAATTAATAAAGATAATGATGTTAAATATTCTTCACTAAGAATTCTCGTAAATATAACGAGTAAGCTCGCTGTTAACGATGTCGATAATGCAGTTTAATTAACATTCGTCTTTTTCGTCTCGAAGAACGTTTTAAATATAATTATAAATATTAATAAACGATCATCGCGAAAAGACTTAACGTGAAAAATATATAAATAATTAAAGATGTGACTAAGATGTTTACGATGCAGCTTGTTTACTCATGCTTAAAACGAAGCATAATAAGCGATAAAGATGTAAACGATATTCATTATATCATTTCTTTTAAATCGTTAACTTAAATATAATAAAAAATACAAGATAAATAAGCGTAATTTATTAAAAGATGAATAACAGCTTTGTTATGTTATGATTAAATAATTCATTAACGAAATCTTGCTCACTTTATTCGAGTGTGTGCTTTTTTTAAAAACTTAACTTTAAAGACATTACAGTAATTAATCGCTCACATAAACTTTTATCTTTTAATCGTCTTAATTAAAATCATTCTTATCTTTCATTATAATCAGATAATAATCTTAATTCGAGCTACAATTATTAACATTAATCGTTTAATTTAAATTTATATCAGTTTAAAATTTAAGACTCTGTAATCTTATCTTATCTTATTATCGTACATTTTATAATCTCTTTACATTTTATTACTTCTTTACATTTAACAGCTTAACGTTATCTTACGTCGTTATTTTACGTCTTTTAATAAACATTTCATCACGATGTTTAAAGAAAAGTTTAAAATAATAACGACAGAGAAAGATGCAGCGACTAACGTCGTGTATTACATATCTCGAACGATAAAGCTTAAGAATAATAATTTCATTAATTTCATTTCAGACGATAAGAAAAAGACGCAGAAAGTAAACATAGCTGAGTATTATAACATTAAGTTTATCATTTTTCGAATTAAGATTATTTTTAACATTAATGAAGTAATTAAATTAATAATTAATTCGTTTAATGCTTCGAATAATGATCTTTACGTTACTTACAAGATTATGACGAAGATTTTAATGAATTAAGCATTCAGCATTCGCTTTAACATTAAATTATATTAAGTCACATCATCGTTATTCGAGAATTGTCTTTCGATTCATAACATTTTATATAATTAAATCTTTCGTTTACATTTAAATTCTGACATTCGCGACGTTCTCGTTATGAATTATTTAATCATGTTTTAATCGCGCACTTTATATTTCGAAAGCATGTATTTCACATATAATATTATGAATGTAAAGATTAACGATCTGCGTCGAGCAGAATGAATGATTCTTCTTAAATTTACATTTAAATCGATCTCAGCTTATACTTAATTAATTTTACTTAAGAATCATTAAGATTCATTAATTCTTTAAAGTATAAAGAACACACTTAAAGATATCTTCGATTTGTTAAAAGATTATATAATTAAGCTAAATGTCTTCATCTCGACGATTAAATAAGATACATTTATAAATTAATATCGAAAGTTTAATAACAGCATTAATATAAAGCGAGTCTTTTTATCATTTAACATGTGATTCAGTCTGTTTAAAATTAACAAGCATATCATTTAAGTAAAATAAGTAACTTTAAAGAATGATTATTTAATTATTTATTTATCGTATCGACGTACTTATCGCGATAATAAAAAATGTTAACTTATTAAAGATTTCTTTAAACTACAGTTAATAAAGGCACAATAAGCACTTGTTACGAAGGCTCGAGCATTATCTTACGAGTTACGTGCATTCATTACATTCGCGAAAATAAACAAGAAATATGTTAATTTACTGCGTCTTCTTAATCGCTTCGATTATTAATTTAATTCGAAGAATCGCTTTAAAGTAAAGTTTAATAATGATAAATGAACTGCTATTATTCTTATTAAATCGTTTATTTTCTTTAACACGACGAATGTGAGCGTAGCTCTTCATCGCTCTTTCATTAAAATAGATTAAAGCTTAATTAAATTATAGTTAACGTTCGATCTTTGCGAGCGTAATTAATAAGATGATGATAAGAATGTACTTTAGTATTATCTTTTTAGCGAATTAATCATGATCTCAGTTCGTTTAATTATATTTAATAAGCTTAATAAAATTAAATTAGCGATAATCAGAATTCTTAATCTTACTCATATTAACGAGAAAAAATATGAACACAAAGATCGCTTTCGTAATATTATACTGAGTCAGAATCTTCGTATTAAATTCACATCAGTTTTCTTTAAAGACTTAAATCTCTTAATAACTCTTGTCGAGTGAAATATTAAACTGAATAAGTCTTAAATGTTAATCATATAATATTTTCAGAAACTTTTTAACGATTTTAATCTTATTAAGAGACTCTTTAAGACAGAAAAGACACTGATGAATGTCGTTATCATAATGTTACTTTTAAAGTTAAGTAAGAAAATTAAAGTTCTGAGCTTGTTTAACAACACAGCTAATATATTCGTTCTTAAACTAAACGAACATCTTCAGTGATTAAAAAATAAAGACATTAATTTAACGAATAAGAAAATCGTTCGTTTTCACTCGCAGTTCACTGAACGTTAAATAATCGCTTAAGATAATCGCGTATCTTATTTAATAAACGACGATCTCGCTCGACGACGATGAAATGTCTTTCATTAATTATTAAATGTTTTTTATAATTAATTAACACATTTAATTATCGATTAAAGTAAGAAAACTTTACATGACATTAAAGATCGTTAATACAAATTGCATCATGTTAGTTTTAACACTTTACTTTTAAACGTTACGAGTTTCAGCGATCATTTTACGAATAAGACGTAATTACAGAATTAACAGAATGAACAGAATAATTAAAATAATAAGCAGCACGAGACATAAGATTCTTCAGTTATATAAATTAATAATGAAGAAATTAACGAGACTCACGAAAATTTTAAAAGCGACGAGAGTTCGAGCGATAAGAGTTTAAATGATAAAAGTTCGATAAATATGAATTACGACGATCTTAATCATCGTGTTACACGTTAATCTTCGAAGCGAGATCACGAATTTAAACGTTATTTGCTTTAAAGAATTATCGAAGTTAAGTTAAATAAAAGAAATAATGAGATTAAGCGCGACGTTATTATTAAGATTTTTCGCTCGTACTTTTAACGAATTGAAATAAGAAAAACTTTTAATAAGAAAGATTAAGAATTCTTTTAGCGCATTGAGATTAAGCTAAGTGTGAATATTTTTAAACATGACGTGAGCGCTGTTATCTGCATACTGATTAACTTTAACATTACTATGCTAAAAAAATTTAAAGAAAATCATATTATCGTTTAAGAAGTCGCGAGAGTCGAGAACGCAGAGATCTTTATTATTATGACTCACAGTAACGATTTAATGCATTTATTTAATAATGATAAATAACTTCGATCAGCGAAAGAAAACATTAAAAATAATTACTTCGCGCATTATATAAACAGAAGCTTATTTAAACGACTGATTACGCTCGAATACTTTTATATTCTTTTTATTAAATAATATCGCGTAATTCTTATTATAAATAACATCGTATTTACTGTTTAATATAAAGATTAAATGCGTTTTTCAGTCGATCTTTTATTTCGACTTAATATAATTATCGTAATCATCGTATTAAGAAGATTTTACGAAATAAAACGATCATTAATATTTCTTAAAATTAATGAGATTAACATGAAAGTCGATGCGTTTCAGTTTAAGTAAAATAAGATTAAAGTCATTATAGTAATCGAGCTAGTTAAGACTTATGCTGAAGTTAAGATATCTGTTAAGAACATCGTCATTCTCACGAAATATACTACACAAGTTTAATTATTAAAAAAAAGCTTAATCTTAAACTCGAAAGTTCGAGATGTTAAAGCGTACACGATTAATTCTTTTTAAAACGAAGAAGCTTTTATCGTTATTTTATGTATGATGAAAATCAGAAAACTTAACTTTATGTTTATTCTTAATCGCTTTCTGACTGTTTATAATCGTGCTCGCGACTCGTTTATTATGTTATATAACTTTAATGAACTTCAGCACGATCATATTCGCAATTTACATATAATACGACATGTTTAAAATCTGTTCTCGATTAAAGAAGTTTACAGAGAATACTTCAGTTAATAAGAATTCATTAATTTTATAAAATTAAAACGTTAATTTCGAAAGTAAGAATCATTATGACTTACGATTAAAGCTTATGCAGTAAATTTTAAAGAAGAACAAGAGTATTACGAGAACACGAGCGAAGTTTAAGTAATAATTCTCGTAAAAGAGTAAAAGCATTATTAAAACTTAAGCGAAGTTTAAGTAATAACTCTCGCAGAAGAGCAAGAACATTATTAAAACTTAAGCGAAGTTTAAGTAATAATCTTCGTAGAAAAGCAAGAGCATCATTTAAACTCGAGCGAAGTTTAAGTAATAATCTTCGCAGAAAAGTAAGAGCATTATTTAAACTTAAACGAAGTTTAAATAATAATCTTCGCAGAAAAGTAAGAGCATTATTTAAACTCGAGCGAAGTTTAAGTAATAATCTTTGTAAAAGAGTAAGAGCATTATTCGAACTCGAGCGAAGTTTAAATAATAATTCTCGCAGAAGAGTAAGAGCATTATTAAGACTCGAGCGAAGTTTAAGTAATAATTTTCGTAAAAGAGTAAGAGCATCATTCAAACTCGAGCGAAGTTTAAGTAATAATCTTCGCAGAAAAGCAAGAGCATTATTTAAACTTAAGCGAAGTTTAAGTAATAATTTTCGCAGAAGAGTAAGAGCATCATTTAAACTCGAGCGAAGTTTAAATAATAATTTTCGCAGAAGAGCAAGAGCATCATTAAGACTTAAGCGAAGTTTAAGTAACAGAACTTATCGTTTAATAAACACGTTTTATAAAAAACGACATTCTTTTTCGAAGTTTAAATTATTTATTTATTACTAGTTCATGTTTATTAAATAAATTAAAATATTGATCATTATGTAATACACATTAAAATAAAGACATAATAACTTACAGATACAATACACTTTAATTAATAATAAACTAGCTTAGTCTTTAAGCTATTAAGCGCATCATGTGAGCGCAGATTTTTAACGTGAGTTAAAGTAAATTTTTTATGTTTCAGCTTTCATGATATCACATTCGCTACATGTAACATAACTTAATCTTTCATTCGTTTACTCATCATACTCGATGTATATTTTTTAATTTATTCTTATATTCACATAAGATTATAATTTAACATCGTGTATTTCTTATAACGAGCATCATTATTAAGATCGAAATATGTTTATTAAACTTAATTTAATTAATTAAATCTGCATATTTAACATTAGTTAAATACGCGCATAGTTTATCACGTTAACTCATTTTATATAGTTAAATAATAATATTAATATTTCTTATACATTTCATCATTATTTATCTTATTAAACTGATTTCATCGACTCATTATAATGATTAGCTCACGTTTTAAAAAGAATATTACTATCAGATATTAGAATTCTTAACTTAATAACGAGAATTCGATTTTCAGAAACATAACAGAGATTAAACGAATCTTAAACATTAATACGAATCAGCGAAAGAATCTAGAAAAATAAGCTAAGTAATGAATTAAAAAGTACGCGTTTACACTTAAGCATAACAGATTTAACAGAAAGATAGCTATCGTTAACGAGCAATTAATATCGTTTTTGTATTAGATTAACTCGTTTATGTTTAATAACTTTAAAAGAAAACATATTATTAGCAGTTTAATCGTTATAATTTAACGAATGCTTTTTAACAAGAAACGCTCTGAACTGAGACGCGTTAAACAAATTAACATATTTTTTACTCGTACATAAACTAGTTCTGCATCATTTGTAAACGATTAATTACTCATTAGCACACGTAAGATTATAAAGATTTAACGAGTATTATCTGCGTTCAAGCTTTCGCAGTCACAGTTATAAGAAGTCATGTCATTCTTTAAAACATTTAAAAACTTTAAACTTCGTGCGATGATGAATTCATTCTTAATTTTAATTATTTCGAAAAAGATCTCGAAAATGAGCTTAACTTTAATTAAAAATGTATTTAATCACGATTTACACGAAGACGAAGATTAATTTTATAATGTTTCGTTTCAGATGTAAATTTAAATTCTTAAAGAAAACATTAGCTACACTAAGATGAACACTATCACTTATTTTACAGACGACGAGTTCTTTAAAATAAATTCAGACAGAACTTTTCGAGCTGTCTTACGCGACGTCTTGAATCGATTTAATCGAGCTGGTCGCTTTAATATGATTCGCGCTACATCATATTTTAATAAATCAGAAACACATGTATGTAAATAGCGAATTAATGATTAATGTAGAACTTATAAACAAGACTTCATTAATCTCAGCTTCTCGTTAAGAGCACATAAGATTCGTTAATGCTAACAAAAGCGAAGAAGCTATTAAAGTGAACAACTAAAGAAATAAAATCATTTAAGAGCAGTTAGTAGTTAATAGCACGAAAGAGAGCGATGCGAATAATATATTTATTCTGATTACATTAAAGAATAACGTTAACTCAGCTAATACTGCAGCGAGATTTAATAAATTTATAAAGTGTGTACATTTACAGCGAATTAACGATGAGTGAAGATCTCACGAACGAGAATTAAGAAATTTATATACTAAATTAACAGTAATATAAACTTAAAGACACGAAAGAAATTAAAGAAGACGAGATAATGACTTCGATAACGAATAATATTAACACGTTAATAATTAATGTTACATTAAAAGTTAATAAGTCGAAAAAATATGTATAATAATAACGTTAAACTGATAAGAGTAAAGATTTTACGAACGAGAATTAAGAAGTTCATATGCTAAACTAATAGTAATTTAAACTTAAAGATACGAAAGAAGTTAAAGAAGACGAGATAATAACTTCGACAACGAACGATATTAACACGTTAATAATTAATGTTACATCGAAAGTCGATAAGTTAAAAAGATATGTATAATAATAACGTTAAACAGATAAGAGTAAAGATTTCACGAACGAGAATTAAGAAGTTTATATGCTAGATTAATAGTAATTTAAACTTAAAGACACGAAAGAAGTTAAAGAAGACGAAATAATGACTTCAACAACGAATGATATCGACACGTTAATAATTAATGTTACATTAAAATTTAATAAGTCGAAAAGATATGTATAATAATAACGTTAAATTAATAAGAGTGAAGATCTTACGAACGAGACTTAAACGTTCTTAAGCTTTTCACGAAAGCGATTAAGGTTTAATCATTTAAAGAAAAACGTAACAGGCATCACACGAATATTCGCAACGAAGAAGATTAATCTGTCATTAATTAATTAAACATCGCCTTTTAATAAGTTACTGAAGTATGTGTATGAACAGCGAGTTAACGACAAATAATCTTTATAAAATATAATGAAAGTTTTAAATCACGACATTTAAAGCGACGAAAGTCTGACGATAAGATGTAAACTTAAGAAAACGACACGTTAACGCTAGCTTCGAATGAGTTTAACATTTCAGCTTTAACTGTTAATTTAATAATAATTATAAGTTTCGAATCGAATAATAATAATTCTTCATTAAAGAATAATAATATTAGCAGCTCACATCGAGATTTAACAAGTCGAGTTAAATAACACGAAGAAACTATATCATTTTTATCTCAATAAACGAACATTTAATAAAACATGATAATCTTCGGCTTTACAATTACAGAAAATCTCGCGAAAGAGTTAAATCATGCACAATTAAACGAGAATCTTAACGATATCGAAGATAATGAGAAGAATATAAAAAAACGTTACGCGAGATGATTAAGATATCGAAGTTAATATTATTTCTTAATTAATAAAATTAAACAGGCTCATAACGAAAATATCATTAACTGCTATAAAGCATCTTCATAAAGAAGACAGATAATAAAATTGCGCTCGATTATTTCTGCATAATCGTAATTAAGTTAAATCTTAGTCACGCATACATTTACAGAGAATGAAAACGTCACTCTTTTTATATCAGACTTTTAAAATTTTTATAATGTTTAAGATGAAAATGTTCATGAGAGAAGAATACAATGTCGATGATATGAGCCTTAAAAAGATACACAAAAAGATTAATAAATTAAGAATAAATCGTGCTAATTTATTAATAAGATAATAAAGATGCTTAAATTAATTTGCCTGAATCGTTTATTACATATAGCGCACGAAGAGATTAACAGTGCGCGTCTCGAGACGAAGTTTAATGCACATTTAAAAGAAAACACTCTTAGTAAGTCTCAGTTTAATGATGCAAAGTGTTCTTTTAATAACAGATTAAGAATTAAGTATTCATGTGTAAACGCGAGCTCATCTGCACGTCTCATATCGTTAAGATGAGCTAATTTAATTATCATTTCGACAGGCTTAATCGTTAACTAATTAAAGAAGATTCGAATTCATCTCGACGAGAATAATAATTTATTACATTAACAGATTCGTCACGCGTATTATGATAAAAAGATGAACGCGCTAGTCATTAAACTGAAATTAACAGATTTAAATCTTTTAATAAAACATGAGCAAGTTAATTTTAATGTCATATGTGTGATCACGATAAACACGTATAAGACTCGCGTTGTAAAATTAATAAAAAACTGATTCATTTCTTTAAAAGCAAGTTCTAGAACAAGATAACGATCGTTTACATGACAGTTCTTTATTTTAAGATGAGATTAACCGATCGCAGATGAGACGCATAAAGAGATGATTAAAACGATTAAAATCATTAATCTGTTTAAAA
>JAABUO010008789.1_pt1 | contig 11375 bp, 14 predicted proteins | sample 5559291 | NCBI WGS metagenome assembly JAABUO01 (sample SAMN10711878, study PRJNA513372) | rock metagenome | isolation source: Antarctica rocks | place: Antarctica: Victoria Land, Finger Mt sud | reverse complement strand
GCCCATGATCATGCGCAGAAACAGATGGTGTCACGCAGCAATGAGAGGGAGACTGCGTTCCACACAGTTTTTTGCTCCCAAGGCATGTGTTGAGCACAGAAACAGAGCACTGCAGTTCACAGCGCAACACAAGGCAAGACTTGCCTCTGCTTTGAGCAACTCAAGCCTGCCTAATTTGCATGCTGCATGCAGCTGAGGGTCTGCTAGCACCTTTGGCACTCAAGCATCAGCAGGTCTAGCCTAAAGCAAGTAGGTCAGTCAAGACAGCGCACACCTGTTGCAAAGAATGTGTGGGCATCACAACCGTGGCTATGATCAGCGCCTTGTATGCAGGCACTTGCTTGCCACTGTCTTCAAAGTGCCCCAGCTCTGACAGAGCATTAATGAACACCGGCAGCAGTGCTGGAGGTGTAGACTCGATGCCTTCCACAATCACCACTGCATGACTGCATTGCTGCAGCAGCATCACCAAGGCCTTTTGGGCATGCCCTGCCAGCTCTGCCCCTTGGGCAGGGCTGTGGGCTGCAGCCAGGCTAGGCATGTCAAAGCGGTGCAGGCAGTGGCCACAGCTGGGACCCAGGGAGGTGGCCACCGCCATTGCAGCTGCTGAAGAAGTGTTCTTATCATTGCACGCCAGCAATACTCCATCTGCCTGCAATCATCATGTTGCCAATTCACATGACAGCCCAGATGGAAAAGAATTGGTTCATGCAATCTGCCAACAAACTTGATAAGAAGCCACTCAAAGCATGATAGCTTACAGTGTCCATATAGGCTGAACCTGATATTTGCCCCAGTTTCGTTTCACAGCATACTGCCATTGAACACTTGTTACAAGGCCACACTGTGAATCAAAGACATACAAGAAAGTCACGGTGTTTGTGCACACATGGCGCAAAGACACACTTGGTTGTACCTGGCTCAGATGTCATGCCGTCAAACTATCAAGGCAGACCTTGTTGGCCTATCACAGAACAGCATGCAGGCTGCTCAATGTGTGCTCAGCAGGGTAAACAAAACACATTTATCTCATCTATCTTATTTATCCTTGAACGTGACACTTGCACACACAGTGACGAAGCCTGCTGAGGACGCATTGAGCAGCCTGCATGCTGTGCTATGACAATGAAAGTGACATTGACAGCATGGCGTCTAGACCAGGTCCTACAAGTTTTCTTTTACGCCATTTGTGCACAAATTTGTTGTTATCAACATGTATCAAACTTCAGTTTTAACCTTGCCTTCTGGGGATCTGCAGCCTCCCCACTCCAGAGCTCTGCCAGGTGCGTCTGTGCATCTGAGTGTGTCAGCAAGGGCTCTAGTGTTTCAAAGTGCATCTGCTGGTTGCACCTAGGGCCGACATGAGATATGTGAGCCTGGCCCCTTGACTGCATCACATGCCTGCACACACAAGACAGATTGCCCTTTGTTGAAACGCATGGTAGCAGAAGCTGAATAGGCATGCCAGCCTGTTGAGTGTTATGCTGAAGAACCAATTGTCAGGACTCCATTATCAAACGATGCACGTGTGCCGTAATTGACTTCACAAACTGATGTTGTTACAGCCCTTGGCAAGTGATGTATGATAGAGGACAGCTGTACAGAAAATGAGGATAGAGGGTGACGCTTACCAGCACAGGCCTGACAGCAAAAATAGGCACAGAAGCCAGGGCCACTGTTTGCGGAGCCAATGCCGGCTAGCCTTGCTTTCTGTGCCAGGCTGCTCCTGCAGGACATGTGGATCAGAAAGTTGCTGATGCAGCAAGCAGACAGCGGCTTTGTGCTGGTTGGCAAGCACTGTGATGGGCACCCAAACTTGATGCAGACTGTTGTGGATTGCATAACCTGCAGTAGATATCATTGTGCCAATTGCAGTGGGGACTGGGTTTGGGGAGGGTCATGCCCCCGTCCCAGTTTCCCCCAAAAGACGGTCCCTGTATCTCATGTGGCTTTGCGACTGTTGCTGTGCACAACGTGTCCATGTTCCACACACCTGTTGTATGCAGCCACAATCAAAAGCATCTTTACCTGTCAAAGTCAGACACAACAATGAGGCATCATGTGACCGTACATAAGGATAGCTGTACCTGTTTCTGGGCGTTCTCAGGCTCTGAGAACAAGTTTGTTGGTGACATTTTGTTGCTGGCATCGGCCATATCCTCTGGAGGGAAAGGCTGTTCAGACGATGCGGGCCTCTGTGAAGGGAGCGGTGTTGCTTTGGCTGCATCAAGTGCACTTGACTTTACATACTTGTCCTGATTGACAGCAGGCTGCTTTTCTGCGCTGGCAGCTGTGTCTGTTACAGATGGCTTCTGGTTTTCATTGAGCTTGCTCAACTGATGCGTGTGCGACAAAGTAGCGTGTGTATGGTCACCCTGTCAGAACCAGCACTTGTCTATAATTGACTGTCAGAGGTGACATAGCACAGCCTTGTTGCACTTACACTGCTGTGTGAGCTCTGCTCTGTTGATCGTGACTGTCTGATGGCTTTGTTGCCTGGCACAACATCGCCAACTGCAAGCTTGGGTGAGCTTGCAGGTGATTCCACCTCTTGTTGCTCGACCAACAGCTGCTTGAGATTAGCTCGTAAGATGCCTGCCTTCCTAAAGAGGCATTGGGCTTGCTTCACACGGTCACGATGCCGGCAGGTAACCACAACACACGCAAAGTCAAGAGAAACAGCTTGTACACTTACCCCCTTGCAGGAAGTCCAAGCTCTTTGCATCTACGCTGCAAAGCTGGATATGATAGACTGTCAATCTCTTCTTCAAGCATGGACACTGTCTGCTTCGACATGTCTATAGTGTCGAAGGACCTTCCGAGGATTCAGTCAAGAAGTCAAAAGCACACAGATCAATCAGTCACAGACGTCTCAGTGCAAATTTCAGCTGGAGGTGCGGTACAACATCTCAATGGAGCACGGCACAACTGCATGCATGATCGCGCATGCTAGTAGTTGATCTGTATGGACCAATCGCGCAGTAAGAACAATTTGCCGAAGGCAATTGTACAACCGTTTGTCAGCAGCTGCTATCGCCGATTCAACTTCCATCTTCCAGCATTCAAAGTGGTGTCATCATTATGCAGGCAAGGTATGACAATACAGTTCGACATGCATGCCCAACATGTCAGGTCTGGAGCATCTCCACGACCTAGTCGATATCAGAGCCTGCCTGCATCCGAGTGGACACAAGCATTTCTTGATGATGTACGGTGAAAATGGGTGCAGTGGGCTCCCACATCAAACTACCACTAGTGGTCAATCAGGCTAATGAGGTCTCGACAGATCTGCGACTTTGCTCTTCAGTGACATGTTACATGTCCACACGTGGCCAGGGATAAGCTCAGTGACTGCCATGCAGCAGGCAGTACTGCTGTCAATAGGAATCTCAGTATAACCTGACTGGATAAGCCTTGACTCAGTGCAAGACAGCAAGCAGACGGCGCCTAAAAGACACCTACAGGCTGAAGGCTACTGAACACGGCCATTCTGGTCTGCCCATGAGGCTCGAATAGCATCAACCACTGCAGGCTTTGGCCTGGATGCCGTACCAGGCTGTTGGCGAGGAGGAAGGAGCCCCTGCGCTGATAGCTTTGCCTTCATTGACTTGGTGCGTCTCTCTGCAGAGTCGGGTGACAGGTCTCTGTCTGAATCACTGTCTGTATCTCCAAGTTCCACGCCAGTATCATGTGCTGCTGCTGTCTGTAGAGGCTCAGGTGACTGCAGAGACTTCTGCTGCTGCGCCTTGGCTTTCTGCTGCTGCTTCTTGGCCTTCTTGGCAGTTGCTTTGGCAGCTGCCCTTTTCTGCTGGGCTTGTGTCTGTTCCTCTTGAGCCATCAGCTCAGCAGCTGCTGCATCAGCTGCTGCATGGGCTGCTGCAGTCACTGGTCGGAAGCTGGGTCCCTGCCTGACCTGTGAATCATTCACAGCAATGATCTCACCCATGGTGACAGGTGACAGGCCTCCTCTTGTTTGAGATTGGCTTTGCAGGCTCAGACATGCTTGCGGTGTGACAAGCCACAGCAGATAGCTCACGCAGTATGTTGATGGTAAAAGATGGTGCATGATGCATTGCCCACATACCAGCAATTGTGTGTGGGGATGTGCAACAGCAGTTTATGTTTGACTGCATCAGCAAAGCCAGCAGTAATTTCAGCTTGCACATCATGCAGGTAATCTCTGGTGCTGAGTCCACGTCGTTCCAGGAACCCATTAGATAAGGCTGAAGCCATATAACAGACTTAACACTGACACATTGCAGAAACATACGATCAGAACAATCTCTGACCTGCGTTGCTGATTGCACAACCACAAAACAGGACCGGACTTGCTTTGCTAGGTCTGGTGGAAAGGTGGTTCTGTCCAAGACGACCCACAGGCGATTGTTCAAGTGCTGTTTGAAGGTGAGGGGGGCTGTCTCCAGCTGAAACTCGGCACACCACTCATCTGGGCTCAAGTCAGCAAAGAGGGCCATGCATGCTGGTTGCTGGCCCCTCATCTTCTGTAGCGAATCCGCCACAGAGCCTGCGCCATTTGCTAGTGTTGATTTGAGCCAGCGTGAGCATCTGTTGTTCACTACAAGAAAGGGACACCACAAAACAACCAGGAACACCGATTAGGATGTAAAAACTCTCACTTGTTCTGAGGCAATGTTTGATGAAAAGCATGACTTGTTTTGTGGTGCTGTTGGACAAGTGTAAGTAAGCGTGCGAGACCTTTTGAATGCCCCTAGACTGACATGGTGCGAATGCTACATCACAGCACATGCAAGACTCAAACAACTGCTTGGAACAGATGCAGTGCTTGCAACTTACAAACTCACTCCACACATCATTGTCCTTGGTGCACACAACCAGATTGAAGGCACTTGAGTTTGTCTGTAACTATATTGGCAGGCCTGGCAGCCCTACCAGAATGCGTGTATTGATGATAAATGACGCGCTTCTGCTTGGTCTGTCCACATTATACCAAAAGCAAATTGTGGTAGTTTTGTCCAAAAGTATCCAACAGAAGGCATATTGCTAATGGCGTTCGAGCCCTCACCAATCTGGTCGATGACATGCTCCACCTCTGCAGGGTCAAGGCTTGTAATGGCCGCAAAGCTTGACACACCAGGGGCAAAGTTGCACAGGAACGTCAGCCTTGTCACCAGCAGAAACAGAAACTGCAGTGACGCCAGTATTGCCTTCTTCAGGAAAGGGGCTGCAAGATCTGGAGTTGAGCCAAAGTCCAACTTGAGCTCTGCATAGCCAAGTGGTGCAATCAGCCAATGTATACACCGCAGTTGGTGCCTAGTGAGTGTCCTGTACGATCATAGATGCAGGTTGGCACTCCAGTCATGTCTGTCATGCATACAGCTACCATATAATGCAGATGCATCAAGGGTATTTGCAGAAATACAAACTAGCACCACAGCTGTGTAGGTCAGCACCATGCTCTGCAAGCCTGAAACCACTGCAGTTTGCTCAGGTCTCTGGTTGGCCTATGCTGCTGTGACACATTGCAGAGACCAAGCACTGCATCAGGCAGTATGCATTGATCAACATGCAGCATGACAATCACTTGCAGCAACGCAGCATGGTGCATTTGTGCTGGTAGAGACAAGCAGGTGCTGATGGGTCCTGCTTCCTACTCAGCAGGGTGACATATGCTGCTGGGTTTGAAAAGGGTCTGAGTGTCTTGTCAATGTCCGGCGACTGCTTCATCCAGTGGTGTGCATCCTCAACGAAGGCTTGCATGCACGGTGTGAAGGCATGCTGCACCAAGTACTGCCTGTCCTTGACTGACATCAGACTCCCCCACATCATGCTCAGCAGGGCTGATGGTAAGGCTTCCACCATGTCCTTGAGGGATTGGAAGCCCTTGGAATGACCAGCCACAAAGGCATCAGTGCCAGCTGTTACGCATGGGTGCGTGGTGAGATCGACTACCAGGTCTGTCAGCAGGCTTTGCACCCCCTGCAAGCACATTCAAAGTCCCTTGGCTGACCATTGCTACTGTCCTATTTCATCATCCAGTTCAGCCTCAGGCATTAGTCATTCTACATGGTCCGACCTGCCAGCTGTTACAAAGACGTGTGTGATGTTGACTTGCTTTCAGTGTCAGAAGGCATGCAAGTTCACTGCTGGTACTCGATTTGCTTGACCTTGTATCCAACCCTAAGATGCATGGATTATTGAAATAAAGATTGTGGCTTGAACTAGAAGACATGTAATGGCATGCCTTGACTGCTTCCTAAAAGGCACATGAACAGAAGATATATACAATGGCATGCCTTGACTGCTCCTTGACCAGATGTATGAATAGGAGTGAAGTTGGCAGGTTCCAGGGCGCGCATGAGCTCCAATGCCGACACCATCAGAAAGGTGGCCAGGCCCGGCTCAGGCGCAGCAGTGCGCCACTGCTGCAGAAGCCTCAGCAGCAGTGGCAACAGCTCTGCTGTGTGCTGCACAACAGGCAAGCAAGACTGAAAGAGCCGGACTGATTGTTGAGCAGCAGTCACAGCCACCATTGCAACAGCTGGGTGGTCTCGTGCAACTTGTGGATCTAAGAGACATGTCACTGTATGGACAAGGGCAGCATTGCTGCTGTTGCCCAGACATACATGTGAGCCAACATGGCACCAGTGCAAGCTGCTTCTCATGTAATATATGGCGCATTGCATCTCCCACGTGCAGAACACTGTGCACAGACTTGTTCCCTTGCAGTCCACTGTGCAGAGGCAACCCAGAGAGGATCACATACATCAGCCAGCCAACAAGTCTGATCACGTTAGGATGTATGTGTGAGTGATTGTTGTCACCACATCAACATGCAGATCTTTCAATGTTCATTGTCTAAATCCAGAGGTCAAAAAGATCTAGAGGCCAACAAGAGCTCCCAAAGCCATGCCAGGTACAACAGCAAAGACAGGAGCAACTCACTTTCTCACGGACATCTTTGCCAGGCACTGCCTTAAGCAAGGCAGCCATCTTGGTCATGACCCGAGCCAGCACCAAACAGTGCTCAGGGGACGCTGGCAGAGAAACCTGCAAGCCATACATATCACATCTGCACCCTACTGCTGGCGGGGTGGGTGGGTGCTGGTGGGGCACAAGCAGATATGTGCTGAAGAAGGTGTTGTTGCAGGAAGCGCAAGTGCAAATGAGCAGCTGGCTTTGCGCTTGATGACTGGTCATGGCATGAGCAAGTGAGCAAAGTTTGTGGGCAGTCTGGGGATGAGGCATTGACATACAGATGCGTGCTGACATGATGACTGCAACTGACGCTTGTCTCGTCCAGCTTGCTCAAGCCCACTGAGGCAAAGGACGAACAAGAATGCAGCTTGTGTGTTTGCAGCTTGCTCAGTGCCGCTAAGAGTCCTGATTGTGACGTGACAATGCAGACAGGAACTGACCAGCAAGCCTTGGTTCATGAGGTCAAAGACCAGGTCGAATGTGCTTTTCTGGTAGATGGGAGGTTTGCCAGATCTTGATGTTTCACCAGTATTGGTCAGCGTCACTTCTGCAATGTGTGCCCAACAGGCAGCGGCAGTCAGCTGCGCCGGCATGCTGCCATTTAGCTGCAGGATGGATCTCTCAATGCAGTCTGGTTCTTCAATTGTACTGACAAAGTTGTTGCAGTGCCTTGGGCAGCTCAAGATGGCATACATGGCATCTGCAACTGCAGCCGCAGCAGATTGGGCCGTGGTGAGAAAAGGTGTACCTGCGTTGCATTGCCAGCAAACCATAACATTACAGCAAGTGTTAGCATGACCCAAAGATGAGATTTGTCACGCTCAGCAACAAGACAGATGGGCGGTGAGCAATGAATGTGCGTCTTGAGTTTGAGACAAACCATATATACACCTCTTTGTTCTTGCATGTTTCTTTGCAGCATACGTGCAGACATTTCAAGTGTATTCCTGTCAGTGAGGGCGCATGTGAAGAGTGCAATACACCACAATGTGCTTTACACAGCTATGACGCTTCAACAGGGTGCTTACTCAGCAGCAGCTGGCCCGTGAGGAGCACTGCCTGGAACTCTCGTTGGGCTATCTGCGGGCAAGGATTATGGCAGCTCCTGAGAACTTCATCTGTTGCAATGCGCTTCAGCAACAGCAAGGCTAGGTCATTCACATGCCGAAGACTCATGTGGTAGCACAACCAGATCTGCAGCACTACTGTTAGCCCGCTAGCACACACCCTTGACATGTCAAGCTTGACATCCAGCACATGTCCAGCAAGCAGCTTATGAAGGAATGCTGCTAGGTCCTGCGTGAGCATCCAGCAGTCTGGCTGGTCTGACTTCTTGCTGGTCTGACTGCCTGTAGAAGATGGCAGCCCGACAGCTGAGATCCACTCCAGAGTGAAGAACGCTCTGCTTGCCACTGTTTGGATGTCACTCCATGCAGCTGCTGAGGGAGTTGGCCATGACTCGACAGGGTTCAACAGCTGATCATGCAGCATGCAGCTCTGCCAGGCAATCCTGCCCTCGAGTCTGTTTTTCATTGGTGCATGTGACAGGGGCTTTGTTTGAGTGGCCCTGGAGGAAGTGAGCTTGCTCTTGTTGTCAGCTGAAGACTTTGATGAAGGCATTGCTGGGGGGTTGGCTTGGAGCTTTATTGAGGCGCACTCAGCAGGATGAACTGAATGACAGCCTGTCTGTCTGTCCAGCAGTCTGTGCATGAAGCTCAGAATGCCCGTGAGCTCAGCCGCTGAATCAGCCTTTGCTGCTGCCTTGATGATGCCTGCTCCAAATGAAAAAGCAGCTGCAAGCAGAAGCAGTCAATGCACCCTGACTGCATATTGCACAGACTGCTGCAAGTGACAGTGTGGCATGTGCTTCAGCTGGTTTTGAACAGCTGGCAGTATCACATGCTCTGCAGGTCGTGCCGTTAGTCACATGACAAGCTCAGGGCACTACACAGTGTACCAAAGCTATTGCTCAGCACACAGCTGGCCAAGCTGCATAGCAAGGTAAGAGGGCCATGACCCTGGAAGGCTGATTGCTGAGCTAACTTACCCCATTCAGCAAGCCACTGCCGATGCATGGGCTGTTGCTTGTGGATGACTGGTGGGCACAGCAGGGCAGACAGCGCTAGGACTGCTTTTGTGCCTGCCAGCTGTGCTTCACTGTCAGTCACCATTTGAGCTGGCAGCTGACTCTCCATCAGCATGCAATCAAGCAGTCTGACAGCTGAGATAGCCAGCTTGCAATCCTGAAACAGTGCCATTCCCAGGGCTGCTATGCCACCTACGGCACCACATGACAGAGATTGGACTCCTATGCAAGGCATGGGACTGTGCAGCCAGACTGCTGCTGCTTATGACATGCTGCTCACAATGGCTCACCTGAGTCAATGATGTTCAGGACCATGCCTAATTGGACACTCGGTGCTGTTGTCTTCAGCAGGCGCAGCAGGAGACCACAACAGACAGCAGCCTGTGTTGTGTCTGACTGTTCTTGCTGGGAAATCACAGGCAGTACGCGCTCCATCAGCTGCCATGACAGATAGAGCTTTTCACCACTTTCTACTTGCACACCAGGCGGACTGCTGATGGTGCTCGGCTTGGGCAAGCTGCTTCCACCATGACTGCCCTCAAGACGCTCACTCAGTAGGCTCAAAGTGTGCCACATAGTCTTGCTGACTGCAGCGGCACCCTTAATGCCAGATGCAAGAGTAGCTAACTTAAACACCAGAACTGTTGCACGCAATGAAGCCATATACTCGTCTGGCTTGCCAACCGTTTGGTTTGTTCTCTGAGGGTGTACAATGTCTTTCCACTGGGCAACTGCTGCTTGGGCGTCTGTGGTCAAGCAGGCTAATGAGCACAAGTCAAGCTTCAAACGTTTCAGTGCACTCATGACAATAAGACTTCCTGAATCAAGGCCACTCAAGTCCACCGCAGAGAGGACAAAATTTTGACTATCAGGGTAGCCACTAAATTGTAGGGCAGACACTGGCAGCTGCATAGCATAGTGCACATGCAGCAGCTGAGGCAGGCCTGCTTGGTACAGTGCAGCACAAGCTTTCGCAGAATGCATCCATGATGATGCTAAAGTTTTGCGTTTGCTGGTGATCCCTATCTTGAAGGTGTACCAGAGATAAAACCTGATAGTTGGTGTGAAAACAAGATGCAGATATACTGAGTCTTTACTCCCAGCTCGGAGGTGCGCCTGCAGGATATGCAGCAGTGTACAGCAGTACCCAAAATCGGTGGGACGACTGTCTTGACTCACACCGAGAAGAGCATACAATAATCATAAGTGTGACCTTACCGCCTGCAGCTCTTGTTCAGGCCTTAGCTCAACATCTGCTTGCCACAGCTGCGTTGAACTGGATGACAGTCCAAACTCACGGCACAGGTCTGCCAATACTGCACTGACTGCTGACGCTGCGCTGTACTTTGCTGTCCAGATCGTACTCCGGTGACAGCCCTGGGTCGCACGCGCAGACAGTTTGTGCGGGAATGATCACACACACAAAATCCAGCACAGGGACCAGGCTTACCTCGAAACTCACGCACAGCTGCATGCTGGCGCCACTACAAGTCAACAACAATACAATATGCGGCTGAGGCCGTCAGCGTGCGAGCTCAGGTCGAACCCAGGGCGGAGCTGTCTCTGAGAGATCCATGCCGAGCCGTGCATTACAAATATATGTATTTGTCTGTCTACCTTAGGGTTACTTCCTGTGATTTGTCAGATTATGTCATGAAGCATAGGGTTTGGGTGTGCACACTACCCCCTGCTTGCCCTTGTCTTCAGGATTGTGTTGGGGTTTCCCCAACTTAACCCTGAAAATGTATAGAAGATTAGTAAACTCTATCATATTCCAGAAAATTCCAGAACCATCTTCTGCAGCCCTAGAGCTACAGAACTCTTTACTTCTTCTGCATGCAGAACCTATAGAGCTCTGAGCCAGAGTTGCAGAGCGTCTGAGGCAGAGCTGTAGAGGTTCTGAGCCTGAGCTGCAGTACATCTAGGCTAGAGGCTGCAGAGTCTACGCCAGAGCGTGTAGGATTAGTCATAGGGATTATCTGTATTATGTCACAGTTGACTAACCCTGACATAACTCTACTTTTCCATGCATAGATCGCCAAGCCTTTTCTTCCTGCTGTCCAAGTTGCAGAATGTGGTGTTATCATAGTATGAGTCGATCAAAACGTTGCCACTTGCCAGGGCCTCTAGCTTTTCTTTGCATGCATCTGGAAAAGATGCAGATGTAGCCCAATCTGATCAACAGACTGTTTCCCCTGTTGATTACGCAAAGCTGCAATACCAAAGACATCGCGGAGCTGGAGTTGAGCTGGTTTCTTCGAGTGTTGATGCTACCACAGGCACTACACTGATAGTTACGCAAAGCTGCAATACCAAGGACATCGCGGAGCTG
>JAABUO010008788.1_pt1 | contig 11375 bp, 19 predicted proteins | sample 5559291 | NCBI WGS metagenome assembly JAABUO01 (sample SAMN10711878, study PRJNA513372) | rock metagenome | isolation source: Antarctica rocks | place: Antarctica: Victoria Land, Finger Mt sud | reverse complement strand
CGGCCCATCACTGCTCCTCCCATTCATCCTCATGAACGGCATATTCCATGTGTTAACAGCGCGCGCATGATACAGGCTGCAACAATGATGTCACAAAGCCAGACCCACCACTCACCCAACTTCTGCTTCCATTCAGTCCTTTATAGTCACATTCCTTGCATTATCAGCATGTAGTGCAGGCTGTAAAATAAGTGTCACAATACAGCAATTTTCAGGTCGTCAGCATGTGATGCAGAATATAACAGTGCATGTCACAATGCAAGGCCCACCACTGCCCCACTGTATGACCCACCCACCACCCTGCATGTATGTCAGTGGTGTTCTGGAAGGAGGTGAAGTTGATGCTGTTCACAAAGTGGCTAAGGGGAGCAAACGTGTTAGCATCCATCTGGAAAGTGCAACATCATCTGCAAATCCTTCTGGATGACCATGACCCTGTACATAGACCGTGAGAAAACTAATTGAAATCTGCCAGTCAGATACACAAAGTCATGCGGCCATAAGCCAGGCAGATACACACAGTCATGCAGCCGTAAGCCAGGCAGATACGGTTGGTGACTGACCTTGGCATCGTGGGCCCACTTGTGGGCAGTCCTCTCCACAGTGGGCTCCCCAGTGAAGGGGTCAAAGGCAATGGCTTCCCGCCAGGTCTCCCGCCAAGCTGCTCCATCAGCACTGCAGCCAGACTTTTCGGCGCCAAGCTCCTTCATTCCCGCCCAATCGCTGGCTTCCCACCAGTACTCTTCCCACTCCACCTGCAAACCCATGCCATGTTTGACTGCAATACATCTAGGCAGCAGTGCAGCAGATGCATTTTGATTTGTGATGCAATTTTTGCCAGCTGCTTTGTAGCAAGTCAGTTGCATCAACGTCTGTCATTGTTGCCCTGATTGTTGAGGCCATATGCTCTCAACAGTTGAAACCGTTGTGCTAGATGAGATCACTCATATGCATACAATTGCTTTCTAGCCTGTGAGCACAAGCAAATTTTTGGTACCAGCTACTCCGCCAATTTGTAGTAAGGCTGCAGAACTTACCTACCTAGCTATGGCAATTAGATGCTTTGCCTTGCTACCTTTCAGCACGACTACAGTTTCAGTTGCTGAAAGATGCTGTTTGCAACGCATGCCATGCAATGACTTGTAGATGGCTAGAAATGCTTCATTCATGTGGTCACAAGCGTGTCTTGCTGCTGTTTTGCCGTGTTCCCAGACACAAGCCTTGATGTCATGGGCTTTTGCTCAATGTGGGTTCACAGCTAAGCTGTATTGTCTAACACCTTTGACATGTCATGCTTGGTGTACATTCATTTCCCAGGCATTCTCTGTTGGCTCCCCTGATGAGGCCTAAAGACAGAAAGTGTACGATGATTCAGTGGCATGATGATTATTATTATTATTATTATCATCATCATCATCATCATTATGAACCTTGCTGCTGCTTACCTTGCCACTCTTGCCCTTGAGGCGATGCCACCTGAACCAGTATCCATTGGGGCCGTGCTCTTCTCCTGACTGCCTGTCAAACTGGGTGCCATCTGCAAGGCTGCCCTTGCCGTCTTCCAGAGCCCGCCCTGCAATCAGGCAAAACAACTCCAGACCAAATTGAGGTTTTTTGCCCCCTACCCAGGCAGGCACACAGGCACATTCAGACAGGCGCGTTCAAACAACATCATGCAGACCAGCACATGCACGCAGAAACATTCAAGGGGTTGACAGCTGCCTGCAGACTTACATTTGCAAGCTGCATTCATGAACATCACAAGAGGTTTTGGACAACGTTGCAACATTCATTCTTATGATTGTTATTATCATTATATTCATCATTAACATCATTGTTATTATTATTGCTACTGCTTATTGCAGCGTATGTCTTGTAGACGCTGGTTTGCACCACAACATGGTGCACCAAACCCTACCCCAAACAATGTAGCAGGCCAAGTGAAATTGCTGCAAACCCATGCGGATACAGAGACAGACACAGACCCAAATGGGTGACCAAGTTTTGTCATTCATGTGCAGCATGCTTTGCCTCATTTCCATGGTGTTGCAAGGACCAGAACAATATTGCAAGAGGGCTGGGATCATGTGAAGTGCAAAATCAAAGCCATCGATGCAGATTGTTAGCATACCTGCTCCAGATGTGCTGGCCATCTGTGGCTCTTCCCCCCGTAACGGCGGTCTTACTGCGTCAGTCAGCTCCAATACGCTTTCCAACGGTGGTAATGTTGCATTTCTGGCGTACTCTGCATCCTGCTCTGATTGGGTCTGAAGGAAGTCAAAGGTGGCAAAGGAAGGCTCAGCGAAAGTTAGCTCAGGCTGAGTCTGACTCTGAGGCTGAGCTTGCTGCAGCTGAGGTGACCAGTTGCCGTGAGTTCGGTCACTGCTGACTCCGGATGCCCAACTTGGTGGAGAACCTACAGCTAACGACACTGTTGTCAGGGTGAACACAAAAACGGGACCAAGCTTTTGTGATTGCATGCTTGCTGAGGCGACTAGTGAAGGGTGCAGTATCAATGGGACTGTTACAGAAAGCTTTCAGCACACAGCCACACAATTTGTTTGAAATGACCAATTGACAGCTGCGTAACTTACGTTTGCATAATGTGCCGTTGCGTAGTCTACATGACTGAGTGCACTGTTGGGTCCTGACAAAGCTGAAAAAGACTATCACTCACAGCAATGTTGTCTGCCAAAACTGCCACATTGACTGTCACTCAATGTTCCTCTAACCTGCAGCTGAGCTGTTAGCAGCGGAGCTGATCAAACACGCAAGATAGTCATTGACTTCCTCTAAATGCTAACTTAAAGCCAGCTCACAGTCAAAAGCGATGGCATGTCTGTTATGCAACGGCAACCAGCAAAGAAAGGCCAGAAACCACAGAGTCAGCATTTCCAACATGGCCACACTGAGCGTAAGCTAGTCAAGGTTTGGTCTCAGGGTGGGCCTGCTGCAGAACTGCACAACTGCACTAGTATTAGCCAAACTGCCTGAAGAGACAAGAGTTGCCGTGCACATACCTAGCTCATCATGATCTGGAAAGCCTCAACATTGTTATTATCATAGATATACTGCCTGGATATAGCTCGATGTTTCCGCATCATTATGATGCATCACATTGCATTTGCCTGTCTTGTGTGTGCAATGCAAAGGCTTTGCCACGCCACAGAGCAGCAATGCCAATGCACGCTGCAGAATTCAAAGCTGAAGGTTATAAGCATTGTGCCTGAATTCTAGTCCCATGTATTGGAAACAGCAGCGTCCTAAGTTGATGCAGCATGTGCAATAAGATGCGCATCATGGCACAGTGCTTTTGCTAAACGTTTCAGGACTTTTCAGGTCTTGCATCAAGACTTGGAGGTAACATCATTTGGAGGTGACATCACCTTGACTAGAGCTGTCTTCAGGTTTGGATCCATTGTCAGCAGACGCACTATTGCTGCCTACATTGGCTCCTCTACGGTGCATGTCAGTTAAGGCATTGTGCAGTGCGCTCTCAGTTGCATCTGCTGGCAGGTCCACACTGTCATCACTATCAGAGACACTTTGGCCCAGTCAGTCCTGTACAAATGCATTTGATTGAAATTGCGGACTTTGGAAGGCATGTCGTGTCAGAGCATGTGATTGAAGGCAGGTGAAGAACATTGCATCTGATGCCAGATCTGCAGAGCCTGTGCTGTCAATGAGCAGACAGGTGAGACATAATGACGACAGCCAACAGCAGTGGCATGAGTCATCACTGTGCATGCAGCAGACTTGAGCAAGGCTGCTCTGTAGGCTCCCGCAGGGCACAAGGGGTCACTGGTGATGTGGGTTCTGCAGTCTCACCTGCTTTGAAAGACAAACTCGCCGTAAGAGGGACGTACAGGAGCACGCTCACGTGCATTTTCCAGAGCTTGCCTGGCAGCAGCAAGAGCAGCTTCCTGTGACAATCCAGGAACCAGTAAGCTCAGTATGATGTGTTTCAGAGATCACAGAAGCCATGCTCTAAACAGCTGCCTGTGACTAAGACCGTCAGCCTAGTCCAGTACGAGATTCTATCAGAAAGTTTGCACTTAAAAAGCTGATGACGCAATATCTGCCAATTGCCATGGCAGTTTGGGCATGTCGATTTCATTGCATGCACAAGTACCCTGGGTAAACAGACTTACAGCACGGTTGACCAGCTGAGATCCATCTGCTTTTGGCTCTTGGGTTGCTGTCCCTTTTCTGACACCAGTGGGGTCTTCAGACTGCAGCGTGGGAGCAAAACATCACGTTCAGCTATCATGACAAGTGAGGCTAGATAAAAACGAAAAACAAATGCCAGTGTCACCTCGAAGGCGATCACGTCCGACAGGTAAGATTGACGCTGTTCCTGCTCCTGCTGCGCTGCTCGGGAAGTAAGGCAGATTCTCTTTTGAAATCTGCGCGTTGGCCTTGGGGAAAATGTACATGTACTTCGAAGCAATGTCGGAGCGCGAGAGGAAGGTACTTGTACAGTTGTATGCCTGCACAGTCCCAGTGCAGTCAAGGACGCGCGTTCAAGACAGTGACGGGTTTGGCAACCATTTAGGCAAGCCGCAAAATAAACTGCACTGTTGTTGATGTTGACCTGTGCATGGAGTGCTGCATACTTGCAAACACGAGCGGCCTTTGTTTATGGTTTCTGGCTTGATGAGTCCTACGCTTTCAGCACGATGCTGCCGACTGCACTCGAGCTGTTTCTTGCATATGTCGCAGAACACATACAGAACTTGATGTGCGTCCAGCCGCTGCAGAGGTCCGCAATGTCTTGAAGAATGGCTTGACCAAGGAGGAATCTGCTCGGAGCTAGTCACGGCGACCGACAAAACTACGCATGGCGCGCCACAGAGCCGTTTGGGCTGACTGGACTTTGACCTTCGATCAGGTTATGTATTCTCACGCTCGCCACATCTAGAACACGCTACTTGCTGTGTGACAGGTGACGATCTGCCCTTTCCTCCACCACTGTTCTCTGCTCGCGCTTTGTTTACAGCCAATAAGGGCAAAAGCATTTTGAAGCAATACTGTGACTGGATCACCACCGTCGCAGTCTCACGCTTGTTTAGGATCTTCTTCTAGCCGCGTGAGCGACATCGCATACAAGTGCTTGTTGCATCACTGAGAGATCAGGCAGCATGCATCCCGGGACAAGTCGCACGTGGAGAGTCTTTCGTTTGTAGTACCCAATAACCAGCATGCTCAAACAGAGCACGAGCTTCAGTACTTTGACCTCTCCTTCGTTAGCTGATAAAGAGCCTGAGGAACAAGAGCTTGAGCTCCCTATGCTGGAGGCCAGGAAGCGCAACCCAAGCCTCTTCTCAGAAGATGACTTGCCTTCTCCCAGCTCAGTCAGCGCAGAACGCAGAAGAAAAGAGCCAGTGAGATTTATGTTGCTCTGCCAACGCACAGAAGTGGCTTGAAGCGTTGTGCAGGAAAAATGGTTACGATGACACACTTCCGTGTTCACGTGTCTACAATTGAGTCTTGAATGTATGTTCTGCAGGCTGAGGACACACGTGGCTTTTTTACCAAAGTCCTGCACTTCTGCATTGGCAACTGGGAGAAGGCACTGATTCTGGGCATACTGATCACCCTGATTGTACTTGTATCTGTCAAGGTAACTTATTTCACTCACTCACTAAATAACCTTGCACGACTGCGCAATGGAAGTCCTGCTGCTGCTGCTGCGCATGGCACTCATACATCTGCAGTGCTTATGCAGTCCTCCTTGCTCATCTTCTCAAACTAAAAGATATTGTAAATCTGTCAGCTACTGTAAAGATTGATCAGCGCTTGCCAGTGCTGCAGGGCTTTAGCATTTTTGGCACAATGCTGGGGTGGTTTGAGAAGCAGAATAATTGGAAAGGCTGGGCAGTCTTTCTGCCAGTGTACACTGTGAACGTTGCTTTGTTTTTGCCTGGTGTCATCTTCATTCTGGCAGCAGGCTTCATTCTGGCAGCAGGCTTCATCTTTGAGTTAGTTCCTCTCGCATCATGCTTTGTCACATCAGCAGTGGATGACCATGCTTGTTCAGCCTGACGCTTGGCTATGTGCGCATGCATTCTTGTCCAGCATGTGCAGCACGTATCTTTGCCCTGCATGTTCAGCATTTGACTTTGCAAACTTGATAGACCAAGTATTGTCAATCATGGTCTTCCTTCTTGCCTGTCACTAGCAGCTGCCTTTGCCATGAACACATGCAACAAGTTGTGCTTGATCATCAATAATCTGCATTTGTTGTGTGACTGTATTGCTATCTGATGCAAATGGATGTCAACAGAGTGAGACAATGAAATGCTGCTGCCTGTGGACAGGTTTTGGAAGGGTTTGCTGGCTGTGTGGATTGGGGGAGCACTTGGGCAACCCTTAGCTTTTTTGCTAGCTAGGTCAGTATTACGATTGTAAAGCTTGGCTGTGCTGCTTTTATCAGCACTCTACTTGTGTCACTATGTGGCATGCAGCTGTCTGCTTTGCAAAGTGCTTTGAAGTGACATTTAAGACGAATGCTGTACCCAACATTCAGCTAAGCCTCAAGCGCTTGAAGCAGGCCAGCAACTTGAGACCATACAGATCACTGTTCTTCCTATGCATTTGGCACAAATGTGTCACAAGCAGCATCAGCGCTCACAACGCATACATTGCCAATTTAGCCACTCCTTAAAGTAACCAACCAGATGTTGACAAGCATGACAGCATGTCAGTCAGGGATGTTACAGCTGTTGGGGCCATCACTTGGGGCCATGTGATGTCAAGAGGGTATGACAGCATCTAACTGTGACAGCATACATCAGCAGTACAGCCACTGTTGTCATCAGGCTCCATTCTCAGTAGCAGATTTTCTGGCTATTGACCAACCGTGTCACAGGTACTTGTTACGGGACGCCATGGCGTCAATGCTACGAGCTAAATGGAAGAAATGGGATATTCTGGATACAGCAATTGAGCGGGAGGGCTGGAAGCTGCTGCTGCTACTGCGCCTTTCTCCCATGGTTCCCTACAACCTGCTGAACATTGCCATGGCCACCACCAAGATGCACTTCCTGACATTCACGGTGGTGTCTGCATTTGGTGGGTCTCTCTGGCTCTGCTTGCTAGTGCGTCAACTCAAGTAGCTGTTTCACTAGACCTCAGTCGGTCAGCTTTTGGCGACTAGTGCCCTGGCCTTATTGTGACCTTTATGTGCTTAGCTAGTACAGCCAATCTCTTGCAACCTATCTTGCTGTCTGTGTGGTTGTGTGAGACCATGTCTGCAGCCATGCAGTGCAGAGGCACCCAGTGAATCATTCCTGTCACACAGTAGTAACATGCTTCATTTAGCTGCTACACACACCTGCATTGCTTGCGTGTTTGAGTTCTGCATTGATGACAGAGAAGCGTGCCACACTTCACTTATGGACGTTGTCTTTCCATTTGTCTTCTGATCAACATTTAAGGTCTGTTTTGTTTTGCTGGGCTGAGGTCGCAAATCCTGTGCTGCTGCTTGTTGTCTCAACAGTCTTTGCTCATGGGGAAATTTCACAAAAAACTTTACCATACTCCCACAGTCCTGCAGTGACCCTAAACCCTAAATATAGATGTAAAGTCAAACGCGCATGGGGAGTAGTAACAGTAACATCAACAGTAACGCGGTTAGGAGAACATCTATGAAAGTGTGCTGTTCTCTGAAAGAGCCTTCCTCAACAGTCTGGTCTGACCGCCAGATGGCTGAAGGCCAAGGAAGTTTGGGCCTAACTCGGCATCACCTCAAGCTTCTCTTCCTGTCCTCTCCCCTCCTTTCCTTTCCTCTCCTTTCCTCTCCTTCCCTTCCCTTCCCTTCCCTTCCCTTCCCTTCCCTTCCCTGACTGCCAGGGCATGCCTGCTGCAGGAATCATACCTGAGTGCAGCATCGTGTGCTACTTCGGCTCCCTGTCCGAGAACATTTCTCAGATAGCCAGCGGCAAGGCTGGGCCTTCAGGCAAGGTGACCTACATCCTGGTTGGCGTCACAGTCTTCTTCATGCTGGCGGCTGTCACATGGTCCACCTTTGTAGTCAGGTATGACCACATAAGTCATATCTCTTCTGTGAAGTTCGGGTGAGCTACCTTGTAGTAAGCATCACCAATTTGTATACTAACTCAGATCCTGCTATGTACACTCCTTTTGCCAACTGCTGAGCGCCGCAAATGGCTGGCTAGCAGCGCACAGATTGCTGCTTGGTAGGTCGCTGCATGCTTCCCAAGACTTTCCATGCTGGATGTGGTCATGAATTTTTCTGCAATGTCACTCATTGTCAAATGTGCATGGCAACAGCTGGGATGTGTACAAGATGATTTTTCCAGTGTATTGTTTAGGCAGCTCTAAAGGTACTGCTTCCCTGCTTGCAATGAGTGATGCTGCGCATCACATTTCATAAGGGTCTTGATTCTTGGTTTACAAGCTGACTGCAGCTTCATGAAGACTTCTCAAGCTCCCCTTCACCCCCCTCAACACCCCAAACTCCAGCCCTCCGCCTACTGTGTCGAATTTTTGTGTAAGCCTTCATCTCCTTACTTTTGCTGCTGAGCTTATTCCTGTTTGGATTCCTCAGCCAACAGAGAGATGTGAATCATGCAGGCGGGCTATGGCAAGGGCAGAAGCCGACATGGCCTTGACACCAGCAGGGTCCCCCATCCCTGACCCCCCTTACATCATTGCCCCTGATGGTACACTACACCCTGAAGACGATGATGACGAGGAGGCACAGATGCTACAGGGACCCGTGAGCACCTCCTGCTGTATGTTGAGATTGTACAACGTCAACACAATGAGTTACTGTGTGATGCACCAGCACTGCATGCGTGTGTGAATGCATGTGATACATCCTTGTCAAACATGGAAGCTGCTGCCTCAGTGTCCTGACAGTGACCAGTACCTATGAGGCTTCATATGAGGCTTATGGGCATACATGTTCAGATGGATGAACATCTTGAGAAACACATGACTGAGTCTACTCTGCATTGAGCAAATTTTAGTTACTCATATCACTGATCAGACGAGTGCATGGTGCAGACTAGTCATCAGCCCAATGAGCCTCTGAAGCATCGAGTCAGGTCTGCAGGGGCGTTTCTAGATTCTCCCAGATCTGAGGAATCGCCCTGGAATCCCCATGATTCACCACGCCAACCGGTACGTGATAAGGACGCTGCACTGTCATCGTATGTGTGACGGTTGCTACCACCTGATGGTTGGCAAGAGACTGTATTCCTTGGGAAGGCTATGGTCTGAGTTCGGCTTCTATGTTTCATGGTTGCTGTCATGACACCCTACGGTTTTGGTTGTAAGGCTGTTGCAGTCTGTGTTGATCTATACATATATACATCCATTGCAGCTTCCTGTCAGGCGTCCTCATTTGGTGTTCACATTAGAGGTGCTGGCTTGGACAATGAAATCTTTGCAGTTTCAGGCATCTGTGCAGTTTGCGTTGTTTGTCATGATTCCATCGTATCATGTGATCAGGGCGATATAACAGCATGCATTGAGCCCGAAGGTTCTATGGCAGTTCCTGACCCCAGGCATACCACGAGATATACAAAAACTGTTGGTGCTAGTCTGTGCCGAAGTTCACACGGGAGTTTAAACTAATTTGAAGTGCAGTATGGACTTTGCTTGTTGTCATGTTACGGCACCTCTGCGGGCGTACCACCGCCATAAAGGGGGAACGAGGGTACAACAGAGAGCAGGCCAAACTTGTACAACATGTCGTGAGGCCACTGAACATGCATATCGAGCCATTAGTCATGATAACTCGCTGCGCACTGGGGGACGCACAACAGTTCAAAGCCCCTTTACTACTCAACGTCCAGCAGATCACGCACATTATATACAATCAGTGTACAGGCTGTTGCATGACACCATACCTCATGAAGTGTCACTAGACCCTGACGAAGACACAGGTGGGGATCAGTATGAATAAGATAATAGCAGCACATTGTCTCAAGTACGCTTGAAACAAAGCCTGTTTGCATATGTTGAATTTGGTGCCATGCAAAATCTCAAACATGTCTAAACTGACTGGTGTCAAGTCATAGCACTCCTGCAACACTCAGTGTTTCACAGTGTGCACACAGATCACAACATCCTACTAGGAGGCCTCATTCTACATGCAAACAAGCTGCAAAAACCCCATGTTAAATTCCCACATGTGTTGTAAACTCTGAACTGCAACTGATGAAGTTGACAAACCCCAATAGTAGCAGCCTGGGTGTCCCACTGGCACGCGCGGCTGTCATGATGGTCGCTTTCCTTGCTAGCCATGTGCGTTGAACCAGGACACAGCCTCTGAGAAAGCATCTGCTGCTTGTTTCTTGATTTTGGGGTCGGAATCATCTCCCCTGAGGGCCCACCCATGCTCACATCCAGGGTAAAACTTGCCCTTTGTTGGGAAGGGCTTCTTGCTGATGATACCATCAATGGTATGTCTCAGTTCCTCAGGAATCTGCCTGTCCTGCAACATGCGCCACAATTGTCTTGTCTGCTGATGGCAATGCGTGTGATATTGAATGCTGATTGCAAAATACTATTCTGTTGTTTGACTGCAACAATTGTGTAAAATAATAATGTGAGGCAAGTGGTGAAACAAATAACACATCGCGGCTTGTCAAGCCATTTGCAGAGCAAGTGATGCAGAAGCATAAAAAGACACAAAGCTGTCACCCAGAAATCTTTATGAACACAAATGTGACGCTTGCCTGATCTGCAAACAAGAAGAGGATTGGTTTCTGCACATCTGTCACAATGTCCTGAGTTACAAAGGAGCCATGGGCCACCACAGCAGCTGAGACTTTGTCTGTTCCAGCAAGTAATGTAGAATGCCTGCCACCCCAGCAGAAGCCAATGCAGCAAACAGACTTGGGCTTGTAAAGAAGGTGAAACTCTTGCAGCAGTATGTTCAGCTCCTTCATCTGGTGATCAACATCGTGTTTAGCCTTCCAGGGCATAAAGTTGCTAAAATCGGCGTCTTTCTTCCATGGATCGCCATGGAAAATATCAGGCACTGCCACCAAGAAGCCATGCCTTGCCAAGTGATCAGCATACAACCTGCAGGTGCGGGACCGCGGTGAGCCCTGCAGCCAGCCGGTCAAACGCAGAACATATTGGCTATTGCAGCCTCAAGCCGGCTACTGAGCAAGCGCTGACTTGTTGTTGGGGATACCGAAGCCGAAGGCATCCGGAAGAAGAAGCACCGCCGGCGTTCCTGCCGTTGATGGGCCGACGACATACGTTTCCAGATCTCCAATCTGCTTTGACACGCCTTGCAGCTCCCCTTCTTTGACAGTACCGACACAGCAAGGCTCGTTATGCTCAGCCATTTATAATGTCACGGAGCTTATTGAGCGGCAGGTATGCCAGAC
>JAABUO010008784.1_pt1 | contig 11377 bp, 13 predicted proteins | sample 5559291 | NCBI WGS metagenome assembly JAABUO01 (sample SAMN10711878, study PRJNA513372) | rock metagenome | isolation source: Antarctica rocks | place: Antarctica: Victoria Land, Finger Mt sud | reverse complement strand
TCAGGAAGCTGCCCACCCAATCTAGGACTCAAGATGCATGCAAGATTGATGTCTGCTTGATGCATGCTGTATTGCTTGGGGCGGTGTATGCATGATGACCTACCAGCTCTTGCACGGAATGGCGTCAGGCCTCCACACATCAAGGCATACAGGGTGACCCCCAAGCTCCAAATGTCCACCTTGCATGAGTAGCTCAGGTCTGAGCCATCCATTAAGTCTGGAGGCGCATATAGTGGACTGCCAACAGCATCATGCAGCGCTGAGTAAGATTTGAATGGCGCACTGAGTCCAAAGTCTGCCAGAGTTACGACTGCATTCCCATCTTTGTGGGCAACCAGGAAGTGTCCTGGCTTGATATCTCTGTGCATGATGCCTGCATTGTGACTTTCAAGGTGTGAGCCAAACATGACTTGTACACAGCACATGAGTTACATAAGTCAAGGAGAGAAAAAGCAGCAGCCAAATTTACAGCAGTACCTTGGGTATGACAGGCATCAACAGCAGTCAGCATTGATTTGAAGTGGGCCCTGGCTTGCCGCTCATTCAAGCTGCCTTGCGACAGGATGTGACCAAATAGCTCCCCACCACGGCACAGTTGCATTATCAGGTATACCTTGTCCTTGTCCTCAACAACAGCGTGCAGTGCCACTATGTCAAGGTGCTGGCCAAGAAGCTGCAAAGCGTGAATCTCCTGCAGAGCATTTGCTATCCAATCACGCAAGGCAGCCGACGAGAGGCACGAGGCTAAGTGCAGAAGAAAGCCCTTATACAAGGCGAGAAACGCAGATGACTTACCAGTCGTACAGCTTGAGTGTCCAAAGGACGCTTGGGGTCACGCTTAGGTATCTCTTTGCAAGCAAAGACACCCTTGGTTGCTTTTTCGACCACTTGGTATACATCACCATAGTGGCCTGAGCCCAGGTGCTGACCCTTCAAATACTGTTGCTCGAATGGTTTCTGAAGGTTTGTGGACGCGGAGGGGACAATCGCATTAAGCATGGTCTAAAGGCAACTCAGCCGGCGGAGATGATGTCCTTGGCAAGCGTCAAACAGCAAATGTGCTCCCAAGCAATACTGATACTGTACCGGTATATATTGATATTCATTGAACGGGGGATGGTCATGAGTCATCACTTTCAGAATCAACGGGTGCAAACTTGAGTCAACAATACCAGTCGACTGCGTGCCGGAGACGGTCACTGTAGCAGTCGCTATCGATTGCAGCATTTGACTGCACAAGCTCTCAGGAGCGGTTTTGCGTCACCCTTGCGGCCCGTCACTGGTTGACAACAGCACGAGTCACGCATCTGGCAGGTCAGGGTGTGTTTCGTGTTCTTGACCTGTCATAAGCGTGTCGTGCACTAGTCAGGCGGTGTGAATCTGCTTTTATAGACGCAGCGTCAGCCTAATCAATACAGCCAGTCACACCCCTCTATCTGCTGTTCCCAGGTGTAAGACGCTGAAGCAATGGCGGAAGTGCAGCAAGCCGCGAGCATGCCTGCACCTGTCAAAACATCTCACCAAAACAGCATGAACTTGGAAGCTGTAGCAGGCCCCAATCTCGAAGTTGCAGCAGCAAGTGGCAAGATCTCCTTAACAGATACCCCCAAGATTGGAGAGCCTGAAGCATTTTTCCCAGCTAATCCTGCCATAGCCAATGAGCTTGCCCAGAACAAGCCTGTCAAAGCATTGACTTCGGCTGAACGCACCTCTAGTGGCGGCTTGATGCGCACCATAAGTGATGTCATCACCGAGCTTGTGCAGAAGCATCAGAACAAAAAACGGGTATGTGCAAAACAACCTGTGCTTGGGCAATGCATGCCAAATGCCTGTGCAGCGCCAGGAGTATGGAACATTGCTGCTGCTAGCTTGCTCCCTGCACACAGTTGAACTTGATGCAGAAATCCTCCTTATAAACTGTTTTTCACTTGTCTCTAGGTCTGCACCGGTAGTAAAATGTTTTGCCACTTGCTGCTTATGCAATGCCTGCTTGATCAACTTTTATGCTTGCAGGACAGAGTGCAGGAGGCAGCTTCTGGCAGCCCCTCACAAGCCAAGTTCAGAAAGGGTTTGGAGACGGCCTTGGACTCCCCTTCACAGGCCAAGGGTTCACCTCTCAAGTCTGGCACATCTGTGGGAACCCCCAAGAGAGCTGGCAGTGGATTTGGTGACAAAGTGCCTCGCATGACATGCTGGGGAACAAGTGATCAGCCAGTTGTAGTCAAGAAGCCTAGCCTTGCTGAGCGCTACTCAGCTTGGAAGGTCAGCAGACCTCTTCACTGTATGAGCACTATCAGGCTCGTGACAATAATGTCTATTGCACTAGATTTGTTCACCTTATCGCAAACCAGCTGGAAGCATGTTGCAACAGTCTTGTTGCCTAATTCTGCTTCATGTGAAGCACATACTTGCTTGCACCCGTTTGATCTTGTCTCTGGAGCATTGACAGTTTCTGCAGCATGTAGCAAATGCTGCACAATATAATTACACAGATTGCTATGGATGGCCGCAGGTCAAGCAGCAAGAAAGAAGAGCTGCACGCACAGCAAAGTCACCTACTCTGCCACCTGCCAAGAAAGCAGAGACTGTGATTGTGAGTGACAAAGCAACAGCTTCAGAGGCAGCACAGGTCAGCAAGCAGGAGACAGCAGAGGCTGCTGAGATTACTATGACGCCTTTACCTCTAGAGGGTTAGACATGTACATAACTAGCCGTGCTCAAAATTGTCACCATCACGTAAAAGTACGCTATTGATGACATTGTGCTTGGTGTCTGTTCCTGTATGTCTTGTGCTTCGTGAACTAGCTTTGCAGTGCTTGCAGCTGTGATTTACAAATATCTCGTATGTGTCTCCTGCTTTGCACAGGTCATGCTTTGGCTATTTCACGTCCTGCTATCTCAATTGTGCCCTAAGCTTTGACTCTGCCCAAGCTCGCTCTAGTATGCCCTACAGATTGCTGTGGGGTTCAGGAAAACTTATTGTTCTGTGACTGCTTACATGATATCAGCTTCTTGCAATGCAGTATTGGCACCCAGAGTCTGCTGGCCAGGCTGCCAGTGTACATGTTGAACAGTGAACATGTGCTCAGCACTTCTGTAGCTGATTCGATATCGAGACATGCACTGCCAGTGTGGCAATCCCAGCTGGGCAATTCTTGACCAGCATTCAGGAATCTAACCAAGTCTTGACCTCTCATGTTGCATCCAGTCAAGCATGGACATGATCGCCGCTAAGATCAAGAGGATGTCTTCGTCCACCCTCATCGCGGCCACAAGCCCTTGTCCTGTTTACTGCCCACGCCATACAGCATCCACCCGCATCGTCGTGCATCGACTGCGCGCTCAAGCCAAGCGTCCTGATGCATTCCATGCGCCAGATCGTCGGCATACCCTCGCAATTCAGCGCGGACGAAACACAACAGTCTGCTCCGCTGCCAGTGCCCAGGCAGACAGCAGATCTGGCAAGATTCGCCTCATTCAGCACAAGGAAGAAGCCTTTTGGTTTTACAGATTCCTCAGTATTTTCTATGATACAATCGTCAACCCTGGGCACTGGACGGAGGACATGAGGACTGACGCTCTGACAGTTGCAGAACTTAACGACGCAAACCTGAAGGTCAGACCATCTTTAGGTTTCCAGTACTATATGAGCATGGCCTGGAAGTCCTGCTGGTTTAGAAGTTCTTTGCCACTGTTTGCATCCAGTTATTCACAATGGTGTGTGCCGCAGGTTTGTGATGTTGGAGGAGGGACAGGCTTCTGTACTCTTGGCGTTGTGGAGACTGTGAAGCCTGAGAACGTAACACTGGTTGATCAGTCGCCCCATCAGCTCAGCAAAGCTAAAGCCAAGCCAGCACTGCAACGTGTGACCATCAAAGAGGTGTGCTTTGGTGTTCTTCAGTTACAGATACTCATTGGTGCATCACTTTTGGAAAAGTTAGACCACTGGAGTCCAATTCAGACCTAAGCTACAACAAAAACAGCGCAAAGTGAAGGACAGCTTTGTTATTCCACCCAAGGCTACCAGCACTTCTCACCTGCACACTTGATTTACACATTGCCTGCAGGTTTTCTTTCACTCTACACTTAGTCATTTGCAGCCACACAGTCATGTGTTGTAGGGCGATGCTGAGGACCTGCCTCTGCCAACTGATGGCTTTGACAGATACGTATCAGCTGGTAGCATTGAGTACTGGCCAGATCCACAGCGAGGAATTAAAGAAGCTTACCGTGTGGTGAAGAGCGGTGGTCTGGCCTGCCTTATAGGGCCTGTGCACCCCACCTTCTGGTTATCCAGGTTCTTTGCAGATGTCTGGATGCTTTTCCCTACAGAAGCTGAATACAAGGAGGCCAGTCTCTGAATGCTTCAGAATCTGCATTTATGCACGGTTGCCACCAGTGTTAGACCCAATGTCCAACAGCTTCATGCTGGTCTAACTTGGCACAAAATGCTCTATACATTGTGCAACCCAACATAATCTTGCATGAATGAGTGCATACTGTATCTGACGCAATACCTCTGTCATCCAGGCATGTCACCTGGCTCTGCACATCGGTACATTGTTAGGTATGTGTATTTGAGATCGGATCTATCCAGGGAAATGCTAAATACAATGCCTTCAGATATTGGCCAAACCATTGTAGTGTGAATGCAAGATTGTGGAGACAAAAACATGAGTTTGATGTGCTGCAGTGGTTCACCAAGGCAGGCTTTGAAGACGTTCAGATCAAGAGGATAGGGCCCAAATGGTACAGGGGAGTGCGGCGTCATGGCCTCATCATGGGTTGCTCTGTCACTGGAAGAAAGACAAAGGTGTGTAAGCTCTAAAACATCTACACAATGTAGAAACGCGTTTTTACTGTCCCAAGGCGTTCCTGAGTTTAGGTTCCAATGTAGGGATGACGTTTCTGAATTAAAATAGACGTTTCGGGATTGAAAAGAGCTGCAGTGTATCCACATGACAGCTGCTGACGTTGACTACACTGCTTGTCACTGATGCAGGTATACAGAAGGCATCAAAAAGCATGCATGCTGTGCTCACGAGCATCTTGAATTTCAATGCCATCATTTCTTGATTATGACGTGGCGTGTGCTCAACATTCGTATGCACATTTCTGCTTTCTGAGAATTTGTAGGTCAGCCACATAGAGCTGTCCTTCTTCCAGTGCTCTTGCAGTCAAAAGGCAACATGCTTGCTAATTTGCAGGCTGGGGACTCTCCGCTACAACTACCACCCAAACCACAGGAAACTAGCGGCAAGAGCCGCAGCAACCCCTTGCTGTTTGTGCTCAGACTGTTGTTGGGATCAACAGCAGGGTTTTACTACTTTGTGCTACCTGTATACATGTGGATCAAGGACAAAGTGTGGCCAAGGAGCTTGCCGGGGTTTTAGATAGATGACGCTACAAGCTTTTCACATACTTTTTGCCTATTGCACAGAGGCTACCGGTACAAACCAACAAATGCCTGGACATTGATATGACTGCGTTATGCTAATTGACCTAGCCTAGCATTATCAGAACTGAGTTGAATTGACTTCAAAGCTCGAATTGAAGCTGATGATTTGGGACGGATTCTTTAACAAGCTGTCACAAGCAGCTTGGATGCAGTCTTCACACAGCGATGATTTTTATAACGCCAGATCATGAGTCATATCGATAACCTAGAGAGCCTCCAGCCGACGATGAAACGCTCGAAGCGTTCTTTGGCGTTGCAGCTGTGCTTTGAGTCGTACCCAATTAGCAAGCTCGACTTGTGCTTACCGCACCGCCTCACCATCCGCAATCATGGGGAAAAAGCTCAAGCGGGTGAGTGCTCCTGGACGGCGTATTTGCGAAGATGTTGAGCACCGTCGACTTCTTTGTAACTCTTGGCTTTTCTGCTGTAGGGCCAGGCCGGCAATGCTGTCCAATACATGACAAGGACACAGGCAATGCGCAAGTTGCAAGTCAAGCTATCAGTTTTCAGGTCAGTGCTCCAGCTATCAACCACGGAGCACTGCTTGCCTAAACGCTTTTTTGCAAATCGATATCGAGGTGCTCACTACATTTGCCAAAAGAGGCTGTGACTTCCCAGGCGCTTGTGCATCCTCAAAGGCATTCACCCAAGAGAGCCCAAGAAGAAGAGCCAGGGCCAGAACAAGACATACTACCACACCAAGGACATCAGCTTCCTAGCCCATGATCCATTGCTCAGCAAGTTCAGGTGATACCACAGTTGTGCAGTCACAACACAAACATTTGCACAACAGCCTGCAGTTGTCATGTTCCCCAGCTGTCAAGCAAGCTTTACACACCATAATATTTTGTCAACAGCACATGAGCTCATTGCCAAGTAAGTTTGCCATCATTATCACGTCATGAGGCTGCAATCTGTCTACCATGCAAGAGCAGGCACAGGCTGTTCAATGACATTGAATCTGTGCACTGCAGGGATCAGTGGAGCTTTGAGAAGAAGATCAAGAAAGCACGTGCAAAGAAGAACAGAAGCTTGGCTGACAGCCTTACACAGCGCAGGCCGAGCTACAGAATAGATCACCTTGTCAAAGAGAGGTATAACCTGCCACCTGCCCATCAATTTGTGGTGAACTTCTGGTACTAAAATACTGCAAGTGTCTCTGTTGTGGACCAGTCACAGGTGCAACACCAGACTTCTGCAAATGGACTGTCAGTTCCCAGACATTGCCTGCTTCACGTCTCCCCAATCTTGTTGCTCAATCATGCACATACAACATTCAGTGCCTGACTGCTGCTGCAGGTATCCAGCCTTTGTAGATGCTCTGAGAGATCTAGATGATCCCCTGACCATGACTCACCTCTTTGCCACCCTGCCAGCTGAGTCGACTCATGACATCCCGGCCAAGGTGGTTGCCAATGCCAGGCGGCTGTCCATGGAGTTCCAGGCCTATGTTGTGCGGGCACATGCACTGCGCAAAGTGTTTGTGTCCGTCAAGGGATTCTACTACCAGGCAGACATCCAGGGGCAGGCTGTCACATGGCTGGTGCCTCACAACCTCGCACAGGTCAGCAATCAGATGCAGCTTTGTAGTCTCATCTTGTAGTCTCATCAAGACACTCTAACTGTTTCTACAAAGTAGCGCGTTGCTGCTGCATGATCCTTTTGGTACTAGTGTTGACTTACATTAGCGCCAAGCATACTTTGAAGAAATGCAGCAAGCCGCAAAGCTGCTGCAAAGCCTTACCTGCATTTCCCAGCTAGTGTGTTGACTCTAAAGGTCATGGCGCACCTTGGCTGCTCACCATTTCCACACTTTGCTTTGCTGTGCATGATTTGGTTGGTGAGAGCAGACTTGCTTGACAGGTGTTGCCAGCAGATGTGGACTACAGAGTCATGCTGACGTTCCTGGAGTTCTACCAGACCCTGCTGCAGTTCGTCAACTTCAAGCTGTACCACAGCCTGTCAGTGCACTACCCTCCAGTGCTGGACAGCAAACTAGAAGAAGCTGCAGCCGGCCTGGCAGCCATCATGCAAGACATAGCCCAGCATCAGCCACACAAGGCAGGCAGTGCACTGGCAGCACTGACAGGCTCTTCTGACAACAACACAGCTGGGCCAGTCACGGCAGACATGCAGACTCTTCCCACTGTAGTTTTGGATGGACTCACTGCCAGTCAGGCAGCTGCTACTCCAGCATTGACGTCAGCAGATGGATCTGATGACGACGCAGAAGAAGATGTGGGAGAGATTGATTCTGGTGATGAGGATGAGGACGATGCATCGGCTTCAGATGAGGAAGCTGCTGCACTCAGTGCAAACGGCAGTATAGCAGAAGGTGAGCAGAATGCAGCGGAGCTTGAAGCAGGCAAAGGCAGCCTGCTGCATGAACCCTTCAAGGCTGTCATGCCTACCCTGCAGATTTTGTTTAGTGAGTTACGTCAGACTGAATGCATGCAACAGCACCAGTGTGAAGTGGCTCTCTTCACAGCAGCATTGTTCATTGACCCATTTTCACTTCAGATTCTGTTCATTTTGGATCATTGTAAGCTGTTCTTAGTGCTTTGTTCATGGGTGCAGATGAAGGCACAGATGCTGCCGGCCAGCAGATAGTTGTTGCAGATCCAGCCAGCCGCAGCATCAGTCCAGCAGCAGAGCCCAGCAATGCTGTTGTGGACAGCATAGCAGGCGGCGCACTGCGTGTACAAGACGATGACGAAGCAGGCATCTGTGAGCGGCTGTTCAAGGGCCTAGTCTTCTTTCTGGGGCGCGAAGTGCCCAGGGAACAGCTGCTGTTTGTGATCAGGGCTTTTGGGGGGGTTGTGGCATGGCAGGGGGAGGGCTCCCCCATGGATGAGAGCGACGAGCGCATCACACATCAGGTCAGACAGTCACAATATGTGCATGCCCTAATGGCCTGTTTTCACCATTCCATGAAATGTCCTGCACTACAGCCAATCAGGCCTACAAGCCACACAGGTTGCGTATTTTGTACGGTGCATATCTTGTACAGAGCACTGCCAGCTTTGATGCAATCTATGTGACAGCCCATTTGTCAATAAGCCCACACATCTGTCATGCAACTCTCTGGAAGTAATTAGCTGGCCAAGTGATTTAATCAAGCCCTGCTCATTCTTCTGCACCTTGTGTAGAGAGAGTGTCAAGCTTATGCTGAACAGGCACGGTCTGGTGCAGATTGTGGACAGGCCAACCCAGGGGCATAAGTTTCTTTCCCGCCAGTATGTGCAGCCCCAGTGGGTTTTTGACAGCGCCAACTTCCGGGTGCTGGCCAAGGCTGAGCTGTATGCTGTGGGCGTGGTCCCTCCGCCTCACTTGTCACCCTTTGTGCAAACTGAAGAGGAAGGCTATGTGCCAGACTACTTGCAAACCATGCTGAAGCTGCAGGTGAAGCACCCACAGATGACGTTGTGTCTTTGACCTTGACGCAATTCATGCAGAAGTCTGCCCAGCTGTGTCACTTACCTATCGAGATGTGGGTTCACATGGTTGTAGCGGCTGAATGATATCGTTATGTTGTTTTGGGTTTGTATGTTACATCATTGGGCAGCAGTCATGTGTATAGTGGTGCTTCAACTCACATGAATGCTGCATCAAGTTGACTGATGGGACCACTGATATGTCATCCTACACAAGTTTGCATACCAGAAAAAAAGCTCTGGTTTTGCTTGCAAGAATCTCATGCCCCTGATTTGCTGTTGAATAGCTTTCTGCAATGCAGGAGCAAGCTGAGGCAGCACGTAAGAGGGCTGCCGGCACAATGGATGAGTACACCTTCATTGCAGAAGACAGCACAGCTGCAGATCAGATAGACAGTGCCCCTGCAGTGCAAAATGTCTCGGCCGAGCAGCTGTACAAGAATGAGCTAGCACAGGAGATGCAGGTAATGGATCCACGCATAAGAATTGTCATCTGTCATTGCCTGTGCTGCAGTACATGACGTCCTACATGCAAGGCTGCATGCTGACAAGATATAGGGGGTTTCAAGCCAGCTGAATGATCAATGTCAGACTGTATGCTGTGTTATTTGTCATTGCCTTACTCAGATCCTGTTGCTGCTGCTATCACAAGATAATGGTCTCAGAGTCGCCTTTGCTCAACTTGAGGCTCACAGGTGGCATATGCATTAGCATTGAAAATGTCTGCTATACTGTTTGAGCAGGCTGGATCCGAGGACGAGGAGCAGACAGATGCAGCAGAGCCTACAGCTCAGGAGGCAGGTGCCATTGCTGAGGTTCCTGATCTGGATCCAGAGGCTACTGTTATGATGACTCGCAAGCAGCGTGGCTTATACAATGCCATGCAGCGGGGGCTCAGCAAGAAACGGCAGCGTGCAGAGAGTCTGCAGGCAAAGGCCAAGAAACTGAAGCAACCCTTGTTTTGAGTCATTCTTGTACAGTTAATGCCATTGCCTTGTTTGGCACAAGCGTTGCAAGTCAAGTCACAGGCATTATCTGGTTCATCTATTTGTTGTTAGTTTGTAACTAGTAGACAATTGCCTTAACGCTTTATAGAGTCATGAATGGTTGTGTCTGAGGTTGCTGTGGTCTTGAGATACACTGAACTGTAGTCGAGCATACATGCACGTTTGTTACACAAATGCCTAGAAGTACATTGACATCTAGTCGAGGATATGGTCTGTTTCATGAGGTGTGCAATGCACAAGGCCGCAAGTGCTGTTTATAGTCACCGTGAAGTTGTGATTGCATCATGGAACGTCCCATGAACACGCAGAATTTGAAATCTGCTGATGCTATCAGTCCTCAAGCACATGTGCAAATGTCGCAGTTGACAGCAGAGCACACAAACACTATGTACACACTGATCCCGACGGTTTACCGAGCTTTGCTGACGAGTGCAGTTTTGGGAACTGATCATCGGATTCATACCACTAAGGAAACACAGTGTCACAGCATGAAAGCGATCAACGATGACATGTTGTGGCATGGGTAAGCTTGCATCTGGACCCTGCAACTGCTGCATGATAATGAATTGTGCTCAAATCTGTTTGTTGAGCCGTGAAAGTGATCATCCTCACATATTCAGCGACCAGTAGGGTGCAAAGATAGACACAGATGTGGTCTAGATGCATTCCGATGCAGTCATCACATCCGTTTCTGCTTTAAACAATATGCTTGGAGAAAACACTGAGCTCAAGCCCTGAGTTCAAAATAAAGCAAATGTTGATACGTAAGGCAGCAGTCAAACAGTAGTTTGCATGCTGAAGAAATGACAGACTGATTGCAAAAATAGAACCCAGCAAGCAGCAAGCAACCAGTGCAATTTTTTTTGCTGTATGCTGTTGTACCAAATGCAATGTACACAAGAATGCAAGGCCACCAGGAACAGAGAGGTCTAGAAGGTTGTCAACCAATCTCAATGTGTCTTAGCTGGACGTTCCACCTGCCGAAGTTGTTTTTTTGCTTGAAGTCTCCTTTCCTGCAATCAATATGCAGCAGCTGCTTGTACCGAAAAGCAGGTTTGTGAAAGAACACCTGTTGGCATAGTGAATGTTGCACCATGCAAGCATGAAAGCTGAGGAGAAAGGCAAGCTTGTAAGTAAATAAGAGCATGAAACAGCACATCACACCAGGTCACATAGTATGCCGTCAAGCCCAATACATTGTTGCTCTACATATCTTGCATGTTAGACCCAGCGTGCAACAAGACCTTCAGCTTGCTGTCAAGCTAGCATGTAGATTTTGTCCCTTTGCAGGTACAAGCTTGCTGCGCAGTGCATGTTTGCTGGACTGACTTTTCATGTCCAGATGGGTTGCAGATGGCATGCACTCCCTACCGTTTGAGGATGCAGATGTAGCTACAGCAGCGTTTTTGCCTGACGCAGTTGAGCTGGCATCTGCATCACCAGACCTGCTGTTTGTGCTGATGGTCTTCAGCAGTTGC
>JAABUO010008782.1_pt1 | contig 11377 bp, 7 predicted proteins | sample 5559291 | NCBI WGS metagenome assembly JAABUO01 (sample SAMN10711878, study PRJNA513372) | rock metagenome | isolation source: Antarctica rocks | place: Antarctica: Victoria Land, Finger Mt sud | reverse complement strand
GTGCGCACACAGAATTAAGGGTATAACTTCGTAATTGATGATCTCGTTGGATAAGCTGGAGCAGATCCAGCTGCAATCGACCGTTGGTATTCGTAGCTTTCGTATCTCGGTTTCCCATCTGCTTACTAGAAAAGTTGGTCTCTTTTGCATGTGACTGGAGACTTCTCAGTCGTGACCAGTACGGAAATTTTGTGCATTTGAGATGCTTCGCTCTGTCGAGAAGATATGGAAAGTCGAAGTTGGCTATGTTGTATCCGATGATGACATCCGGATCAACTTTTTCCAGGAAATCTCTCCAGGCCATGAGCATTTTCTCCTCGGCATCGAATTCCAGAATCTGCGTATTAACGATGAGACTACACGTATCAAGGCAAAACACGTTTCTGACGAAAGGTTTAGGATCTCCATATCTTGTTACAACATTTGCTATTTGGATCACAGGATCCTGGTTCGCCTCTGGGAAAACACCTTTTCGACCCGCACATTCAATGTCAAAGGAAAGAATTCGTAGCGGCGCCATTTTGGCCCACTCTCCATCGTTAGAATGGGCTATCAGGTCACGGTAGTGAACATATGCTTCTATCTGGCAATTCGATCGTCGATCTCGAACGGGTATTATGTGGTATTTGGTTTGCGGCACCTCCACCCAGGACATGCCAGAGATCTGACAAAGGGATCAGCTCAACATTCCATACCACCAGGCACCAACTTACCCCAGTATCTATCATAAATCGTAACACATACTGAATGCTGTCAAACGTCAGTATCCCACCATCAACGCCTTTCCATAACCCCTTATAGTTCGCACTTCCACTTTCAATGGTTGTTCGTAATTTATTAATCAATTTTGGATCTGTAACAGTAATTTTCAGATAGGGGCTCTTTTGATTGCCTTGGAAGCCAAAAAGGTTTTCCCGGAGCACCATCTGAACAGAGTGTATCGCCGGTTGATATTGGGCGAGCTGTGTGTCAAGATATGCCTTGTAGCCATCGCAGTCGCTTTTTCCAAACGAAACAGGAGCTGCAACATAAAGGTAGTGAAGGAAATCGGTAACATGCAACAGGACAGAGTGGCCGGTCTGAGTTAGAGTGAGCGTAGGCACAGCATCAAGATTGGAGGAATAGTACCTCCGTCACGCCGAAAAGCTTGACTGTGGTCTTGCCTCCATGTAACGTTCCCTCCTCTGCTTCAATCTGTTGATAACACAAGCTCTCATCCCCCCGTTCAAAGTCATCAAGACTTGGTCTTTCCCACTGCTGATCTCGCTCGGAGTTATTTTCCTTTAGACCGTTGATGTCCTGCGTCAACTTCTCGAGAACCTCCTCTTCGAATTGACTCTTGGGCTGACTGGAACCCAGCTTCCCATTGACTCCATTCTGGCCCGATTTGGGCTTCGTCGCTGGGGAGGTCCCAATGTCGAGCTTTCTTCTTTTGGCGGAGCTTGGAGATGGTAAAGTTACATTGGCATTGCTGTGTGCTTTTGTAGAATCTCCTAAGATCCTCTTCGGGGGCTTCAAAGTTGCAGCCGGCATATCGAAAACTCTCGTAAAGCTGTTGACAATGTCGCCCAGCAAATTAGGGCGAGCATAAATCAATGAAGTGTACGGAATGTAGTGGGGCGCGTCGAGGAGCGCGTTTGGATAAAATTCCCTTACGTGTTAGCGGAACATTCCGGCTTAGGTTGCTCTAAATATATCCACGGAACTACTTATACCCGTAGTGCTGTGCTAGTCTGCTTGAATGCAGTGTGACATATTCTACTTTTGATTGGCTGGACTGTTTCATTGACAGGGCTTGGCAATAAACAGCTGGCGTCGCCCTGATTTCAACCTCTCCATTAACCATCCAAAGGTACACAAACAATCAGAAAATTACAACGACATAGCTCTTTGTAACGGCTGGGCCATTCTTTCTTGATTTACTGCGCTTTATAAATGCATCGTGACTACTGGATACGAACTGCTTTCAAAGCCACGCTCTTTCCAACACAGAATACAGCTCCCATCTACCGCCTCATCATTCGTTCCTCCCCTTAGAACCACTTCTTCCTTTAACCGGTTGGCCGTTCTTCTCGCCACGAATTTTGTTGATACGCGGATCCTTACGCTAAATTTAACTCGACCAACACTTGTCCGTTCGAACGCATGTTTATAATGGCCGCAAATGATTACTACAATACTCAACCTATCCGTCGACCGGCTGAGGCTCCATTACCACCACTCCCAAACGTATATTCTGCCTACAATCCGCACCAAAGATCTCAGTCGACCATGTCACTAGCACATTCACCTCCAGAAGACCCTTACCGGATACATTCGCAGAGAAGTGATGGCTCCGACCATGGGTATTACGGTGCTGGTGGAAGGGAGCATGGACCTAGCCCGTACTCAGATGATATTCCACTACGGTCGCACTCAGGGCAGAACCGCTCGGATATGTATGGACAGAACCAACAGCGTTATGATCCCGAAGACACTTATCCTCCACAAGACCCCGTCATCATAGATCGATCGAGTCGGTCGAAGCGCAAGGGTAGAGGCGGAATCTTCAGCGGAAAGATACCCTGGGCGGTCTATATCTTCACTCTGATTCAGGTGGCAGTATTCATCGCCGAACTTATCAAAAACGGTGTTCTCACCAAGACTCCAATCGAAATCAAACCTCAATTCAACCCGATGATAGGCCCTTCTCCATACGTTCTAATCAACATGGGCGCACGGTATGTTCCGTGTATGCGTGCTACTCCACAGGGAAAGGATACCACAATCACCTGGCCATGTCCATCTTCGACGTCTTCAGATCCTCTAAGCCCCGACAACAAGTGTACGTTGTCAGGATTGTGCGGTTTTGGTGGATCTAATTCAAACCATAATATACCCAACCAGTGGTATAGATTCATCATTCCAATATTCTTACACGCAGGAATAATCCACATCTCCTTCAATATGCTCTTACAATTAACGCTAGGACGAGAGATGGAGAAGGAGATTGGATCCTTGAGATTTCTTCTTGTATATCTTTGCAGCGGCATATTTGGCTTCGTCTTGGGAGGGAACTTCGCCCCTTCTGGAATCGCCTCAACAGGTGCTTCAGGGGCACTCTTTGGTGTTATAGCCTTGATGCTCCTTGATCTCCTCTATCATTGGCGGGATAGAAGATCTCCATGGACAGACCTTGCTTGGATAGTCCTTGACATTGTCATTTCCTTCGTGCTTGGTCTTCTTCCCGGTCTCGACAATTTTTCGCACATCGGCGGCTTCTTAATGGGCCTCGTTCTGGGAATCTGCATTTTGCATTCTCCTGATGTTCTTCGCCAACGGGTCGGAGTGGACGAACCGCTTTATGGATCCGTGACTGCGCCAAGGAAACTGGATGATACTGATGGCGGTATGAGAGGTTTTGTGAAACAGCCTGTCGGATTTTTCAAGGGTCGCAAACCGCTGTGGTGGGCTTGGTGGTTAGTGCGTGCGGCCGCCCTGATTGGGGTTCTGGCATGCTTTATTGTGCTTCTGAAAAACTTTTACAAGCCGAATCCAAGCACATGCTCTTGGTGTAAGCATCTCAGCTGTTTGGTAAGTCTCTTTCATATAGCATGTTTTCCATGCTAACGTCGAGCACAGCCCATCAAGAATTGGTGCGATATTGGAAACCTCCAAACAAACACCGCTAATAATACGAATCATTCGAGGCGTGATCTATTTAGCATGTCAGAACCTTTGGACCTGATGGGGTTCCTTTGAACAGCCCGTGTTTTAGTGTGCGTCATTGATGATGTCGTCTATACAGGTTGAACGCATTAATCTAGTATTGTCAATGGAGTTTTGGGACCTCTACGTATGTTGGATACCCCGTGTATAAATTGAAGCATAGCGTGCGGCGAACGGGTATTTTGCCAAATTGCCATGAGGTGTAATGATGGCAATCAATATTCTAGAGGAGCAGATCTTGTCTTCAAAGGTTGTGGATTTGATGGTTACATACATCAAACTTCAAATAATCTTCATACTCACTTGATCGCTGTAGCTTGTCAGGAATCTTACTTGCGTTCAACCGAAGGTTCTGCAAGGTGCATTTTGAGATATGAGAAGAGCAAATATGGTGCAGTAACTTTATTCAAAGAGATAATCAAACAAAGCAATCTTCCTAAACTCAAGTTTTGAAACTACATTGAGAACCTCGAGAAATTTTCCCTCTTCACCTGTGATTTGATGATAGGTAGGTATAAGGTAACTAAATTTAGAGGCTGATAGTGACTACAGTATGTAATCATGCTCCGGACCCCGTCGTCACCGACTTACCGAGAGAGCGTCTACATCAACAGAAGCCTTCGAAAATAGCTGTACTACTTTTTGTAGCCTACCTTACACCTCTTTATTTCTTGTGCTGGCATTAGCTTCTTGGTCTAGTCTACAATTTGGAGCTCCTGGATACTCCAAAATCTTCCAATGTCATGCTCTCCTTGACAGCGGGCATGCGTTCGCCATACCTAACTTGAATTATCGACTTCCCCTCTTCACACAATGGCCACGCTTTCGGCCTCATCTTCGTCTTCCCCTGCTCCCCTCAAGCGCCGCCGGAAGAACTGGGCAAGGAAATGCGAGCGCTATTGCTGTTCCATTGTCACCTATTTTCCACTCGCTTTTGTATACGGCCTGACGACCTGGGCTGTTTGGGTTGAAGCTCAGATTGGGTTTCTTCCAAAGTCAAGTGCTTGGACGGGTGCGACCTTTCTTTTCAAATATCTCTGACTTCTTTTCACTGACATCTTAGGCTACGCATCCTCCGCTGTCGGAATCGGCCTTTACCTCCTTCTTAATTGGGCTTACACCACCGCAGTCTTTACTGATCCTGGATCAACTCTGAACGGATCTGGCAGCGCTAGCTACTCCCACCTACCGTCACACGAACCGCCCTTACACCAAGACTTACCTTCTTTCACCGTCAAATCCACGGGCCAGAGTCGTTTCTGCAAGAAGTGTCAAACTCGGAAACCGGACCGTGCTCATCATTGCTCAACATGCGGACGATGTCGCCTCAAAATGGATCATCACTGCCCATGGTTGGCTACATGCGTTGGGCTATGGAATTATAAGGCATTTCTGCTGTTCTTGATATACACATCTGTATACTGTTGGTTATGCTTTGCAGTGACGGCGACGTGGTTATGGAGCGAAGTCTTCAGTGAAGCGCAATACACTGAGAGCTTGATGCCTATCAACTATGTTATGCTTTGCGTGATTTCCGGCATCATTGGAGTTGTCTTAATGGGTTTTACAGCTTGGCATTTCAGCTTGGCATGGAGAGGTCAGACGACAATCGAATGCTTGGAAAAGACTAGATACCTGAGCCTAGCGAGAAAGTCAATGAAGAAACACAAATTCGGAAATGGGCATGCAAATGGCCAGAGCTATGGTCAGCAGCTTGTAGAGATTCACGCGAATGCGCTACCAGGCGTTACGAGAGAGGAGGAGGGTGAGGACAGGGCATTAGGTGGGGACATCGAGGATGGATTGATGGCTGAAGAATCAACGCAAAGAAACTACCATGACTTGGAACGATCAAGGGAGAGGGAGAGATATCAAGGTTATCTTGACGAGCAGGACTCGGAGAAGTTACCTAATGCTTTCGACCATGGATGGAGTAGAAATCTGCGGCATTTGTTTGGAGATAAACCTTTCCTTTGGTTCTTTCCGATCTGCAACACTTCTGGCAATGGATGGCACTGGGAGCCGAGTCAAAAGTGGGTCGATGCCCGAGAGGAAGTCCGACGACAGCGAGAATATCAGTGGATTGAGCAGCAACAAAGGGGACGTGGTTCTGGTCATGGACAAGAGAGGACTGAAAGCTTCCAAGCGCAAAGATTAGGGAGATGGCCGCCACGAGAGGACTCAGGCCGCAATTATTTAACTACATCAAATGGTGTAGCTCTAGTGCCAAGTTCCGGAAGCAGGTCGCCGGGTAAGGCTGACAAGTTGTTGGGAAGATCTCCAAACGGATACTTTGACGACAGTAGCCCTTCTAGTAGGATGTCGATGAAGACTTTCCGGCGCAGAGGGAGCTTTGACGGAAGTACTGCGGATGAAGGAAGTGATGGAGGTGATAGCCACGAAGAAGAGAGGACTTTACGACATGATAATGGCTGGCATGGCGCATCAAACAAAGACGACCAGGAGGATCAGAAAAGAGCAAAGGATGAGTGGCGAGAATGGGATTGACCACAATGACTCGGAATACATGTAACACAACACCAGATTTATCATTTCCGGTCTTATCAGATGTACGGTATGGGCTACGGCTCCTATATATTTCGGACTAGGAAGTCACATGTCAAAATTAGACATGAACAGAGCGCAACAAATCAAACAACCTGTCAATGCAACTAACTTGTAATTGAAACAGCCGAGTGCGCTAGGAATTGTGTGTTCTAAAGGGGGCAGAAGAAAACCAAATATCTATTATCGTGACACTATTAACAGCTACGACTGGACCCAGATCATAGAGCCAAAAGTCAGCCTCGCGCCGTGCCCTAGCCGGCCTGTTGGTATGTATTGATCTATGCGCCATACGCACATACGTATGAATATATGTAGTGCATGTATGTGTGCATCTTAGGGGCACCGCACTCTTGAAACCTTAAGATAAATAGCTCGGTCGCACAACATATCTAGATGCACATATAGCTTTTTATACTTTCTGTAGGCATGGCAGAATTGTCAATAATTCTAACATCAAACTTTTACCAAATGCGAGGCAACTATAAGTATATGGATAGATCCTGATAGTATTTAACTACGAGTGTTAGAAAAGCGAAGTTACAAAACCTTTCTTGTAACCAACGCCTCGGTCTTGTGTCTACACATACACACCAGTATGAACAATCCCCAATTTCGAAAAGTTTGGAAGATATATATGCGGCTTCGATATCTCCGCCAGATCACTGGGAGATAGCTTCTTGAGGCGACATATCTAATCGTTACTACATACTACTACGCTGCAGCTGCCACGTTGATATACATAGGAATCGTCTACCCGCCTTATCAAAGCTGTATGTGTAAGCAATTTCACCACCGACGTGTACTTACGTTCTCCTGAATCGGCTTCGCGTTCATCAGTCATTATTGAGCATTTTGAATTGATTTCAGACTATTTAACTTTTCCAATTCTATCGTCCCCCTTCGCGAATATCTTATCAACATTTCGCGCGAATGAACTAAACTAGGCTTTTCGGGTGCTTGTCCCTTCATCTTCACCGACCAAGAACTGAGAAGACACGAGGCTGAATTGGAAGAATATCGTTGATGGCTTGAGGTGCCAAAAGTCGCTAGAAAGTCCCTTGATACTAATGCGGATGGCTTGATTTCTTCAGAAGTAGACTGGACTGCGATAAAAGCACAGCACAAAGTCCTTTACAACTTTTGCGCGGAAAGAATGGCGTTGGCGGGACCGATCGCAGATGCAAAACAGATGCGGTCGTTCCCAGTCCATGATTGAATATCATTTGCCGCGGCAGAAAATTCTACCTGCCATTCAAATATGGATGTTCCAGCTATGAAATCTATAGCTTCTCCTGTATGAAGCCTGCTAAAGACTTAGCAAACTCTGTAAGCACAAGGGTTTGATGTATTTGATGTCGTTGGTTTTTTCGAAGCTTAGAGTCGACGAGACCTGTTGGATGAAGGCGTCCAGAAATCTATTGAGCGACTCCGTGTTAATGATCTAGCTATTCTTTTATGCTTATAAGCTCACGCTGATAGCATCGCACACATCAATCTTGCTATCACCTGCAACTTTTTATACTTTTATGTGCGATATTCACATTCGCTATGATCCACCCTTCCAGCAGTGGGAATACGAGGAGAAGAATCATCGATATATCGGCTTATGGAATTTCATACAGTCGAATAATCTTGGTGGCCCCCTTCATTACTATCTGCTGTCAGTAAGTATCGATCCTTCTCAAATAAGGTCTCGATTTCTCCAAGACTGCGGCCTTTGGTCTCAGGTACGAAGCAACACGCCATGACAGCAAGTGGCGTAGCAAAACCCTAACCCCAATGTACCTATCACATCCAACTATGGAGTACAAGGCTACGATGCATTCCTTACCTTACCTTACTTTGTGTTGCATTACCCCGCTTCGCATTCATCTTTGCTCTTTTCATTGTATCATATTACTTGCATCATGCGGCTCAAGCCTTCGCTTCAAATCCCCCTACTTTCCATCTTCACTTTGACTACGTGAGAATGTTGTTCATACGGTGACTAGTGCATTATCATAAGACATCATCATTTTCTCTCTCCGAAGCATGTCTGCTACTTCAATCCCCGCTCACAGGCTCCAAGACAAAGTTGCCATCGTGACAGGTTCTTCCTCGGGTCTTGGCCGTGCAATCGCTCTTGCCTTCACTGCCAATGGTGCTCGTTTGGTTGTATGTGCTGATTTGAACCCGATTGCACGTCGAGAATTTTGTTCCCAGGAAGCGGCAACCTCAACGGACGAGCTGATATGTAAACGATATGGGGAGGGCAAGGCCAAATTCGTCAAGACAGATGTTACTGCTGGCAAGGAAGTACGAGCTTCAGTAGAAGAAGCGGTGCGAAGCGGAGGAAGGTTGGATGTGTAAGCCTTGCGGTCATCCCCCTCATGCCCTGCCATTTCGGCGACAAACTCTCGTTCGTTGGACACCCCCAAGGTTTGAATTGTGGCTAAGCCAAGATCTATCGTACTAGGATTGCCAACAATGCTGGTGTTGGCGGAAGAGAGACTGCTGGCGCAATACACGAAATGGATAAGCAAACATGGGACTCCACTATGTGGGTCGTATCATGCCCCTGACCGTTGCGTGAAGAGGCGACAATAGGAGAATCCCTGATCGAACAGGCTTATCGTTTGTCAGCTGAACCGAGCGTGAGCGGAACAGGAGGATCAACAGTCGCAGCGTATTCCTTGGCTGCAAATTCGCATGCGCACAATTCTGCAAACAGGATCCTCATCCTAGTGGACACAGAGGGTGGATCATCAACGCTGCGAGTATCCTAGGGCTGATAGGCTTAAGGCCCGGCGCCGGTAAGCGAACATGTGCATTGTTAGATAGGCAGGGTAAAAGACTATGATAAAAGCTGACGATTTGGACTCGGGCTCTGTCCGGTTACTCTCCCACAGCGGCTTACTGCGCATCCAAGGGCGCCGTCGTTTTGCCCACGAAACAGATCGCGGGCGAATATAGAAGAGACAAAATCCACTGCAACTGCGTATGCCCAGGACGTGAGTTCGATGGGGCACTTTTGGTCGTTCAGGCCTCAAATTGATACTTCTGATAGACACAAGAACGCCAATGACGCAGGCCGTATGGGAAGACGATAAGCTAAGGGAGTTCAACATCATGACGCCGTGGGCGGAGTGGGGTGTAGTGGACGACATTGCGAAAACCGTGGTCTTCTTGGCGAGTGACGATGCGGCATATCACGGGAGCGGCGCTGCCGGTCGATGGAGGCTACACTGCTCAATAGAGAATGAAAAGAATGGAAAGGAGGCAAGGGTTCCTTCGGCTAGCAGGGACACATCAAGGGCAGGGCACACAACTCTTCTTGTTCCAAATTCGTCTTCTTCCAACAAAGGGCAGAGATATATAGACAAGACTCTTTTCTGCCTTGGCCCCTGATCTATCCTTGTCTTTTTCCCGTCTCTGTCATATTTTCACCCCTATCTTAATTGTTCATGTATGATCATCGATGTTTTGATGAACACAATTTCTTCCCATCTGATCCTAGCTTTTCCGCCATCTTTCACAGAATTTTAAATCCGTCTTTCATCCTCATCTCCCCTCTCTTCACCACCCTCCCCTTCCTATCCATCCCAAACCCTCCTACGCAGGGTTCCCTCTTCAAAAATCCTTCCATCAAACATCCAATCGACGGGTAAGTTGTCAAGACTAATCGCCTCTCCGCTCCTCGCGTTAATTCGTGTATGATTGGCTGTTGTGTTATGTTGGGATGGTATTTTTTCTGTTTCTTCGATTTGGTATGTCATGGCTGATGATTTTACTAAGTGCGACTGAAGGGGAAAGACAAGAAAAAAGGAAAAGGAGAAGGAAATCACGTGTCCCCCTTGTCCCTCCGCTTTCCTCCGTTCACATAACCCTATCCCTTTCATCCCTAATGCCCCACTTCTGTTTTTCTCATCGCAATTTATTCTTTAACCTGTTTATACGAGGGTGGGACGGAAGGTATGGTTGATTGGTTGGGGTTATCGATCTTCTTTGGTCCAGAATAGATTTATTCCATCTTTGCAGCCAGGTTCTCATGACTGAACGCGTGGTTATAGGAATTTAGCTGATGCTCGGAGGTTTGCGAATAGGGGTTTTATTTGAATTAAGTGCGTATGAGTTCTTCTCTATGAATTAGAGAGGGGGGGGGTTGGATTGGAGGTCGTACAAGTGATTCCTTCTCATTTGTTATCCTTATATTTTATGAATAACTTTGGTGTCAGACATGATCTTTTCCCAGAGCTCTTCCAACACCCTTTTTTTTATGATCCCTCCTTTAAATCCTTCTTTTCGCGACTCCAAACCAGTTAGACTTTTCCAACCTTGTTCTCGTCATCCTCCACCGTTCCGTACTTGTTACAGGCCCATCCCATAAACAACTCTTATACCACTCAAACCATCATTAGCAAATACCATACCTCACGGCCTCACGAAATAGGACACCCACCACCACATGCCACATATCCATCACCTCTTTCCGTTCCTTCCCCCGTACCCCCCTTCCCCTTGCAACTTCCCTTTGTCAAATCATATCTATGTTACCGCTTCCTCAAACTCGGTAGAACCGAGTTTCCAGTACAGAACATCCCACAACGGAGGCTCTTGAAACCATGATCTTTATTAATGGAAGAATTGTGTTCTTAAACGAGAAGGCGGAGAAGGTGTAGCGGGGGCTGCATCAGCTCTTTAATCCTTATTCGAAAAACTCATCCGACGCATTCAGCCCCTTAGGCAGTCACCCAAACAACGGCTTCGCACCCATTCAGTCCCCTGCTCTCCCTCTTCATTGCGGCGTTTATAAACACTTAAAATGCGAACAGGTCCACTATCCTCGTTATGTTGCAGGTCTTCGGAGGCTCGGCAAAACTGTCATCGATTATTCGATTCGACTTGGAGTAAAGAAGTTTGAAGGCGATCAACGCTATAAACTAATATCCCCTATCCCCACTCTCTCGTTCCTTTCAGAACAAGTTGGAATAGACGAAGTATGACGGTATCCAGTGTATTGATATAAGCTTATAGAAGCAGAACTATCTATGAGGAAGTCCCTTTCTATATAGGGGGTGGTTATGAGTCATATTGGTTAAGAGTCATAGTCAGCCCCACTAGG
>JAABUO010008780.1_pt1 | contig 11379 bp, 13 predicted proteins | sample 5559291 | NCBI WGS metagenome assembly JAABUO01 (sample SAMN10711878, study PRJNA513372) | rock metagenome | isolation source: Antarctica rocks | place: Antarctica: Victoria Land, Finger Mt sud | reverse complement strand
AGAAGCTCCTGCAGCATTCAGGCACATTGCTCCAGGATCATCAGTCTTCAGTGCCCTGCACCATAACGCTGCCAGGCCTACTAATGCTTACATCACAGATGTGATTGGTGTGGCTGGAATGTCCATGAGCAGCGTGGAACAGCTCAGAGGGGTCCTGCCGTCGTCTACTATTGTGAGTGGACACAGATCCACCAAGAAACGGAACGACAGCAGTGTCTCAGTTGTGCTGCCTAACTCACCCAAGAGACTGCCTGCCAAGAAGCTCAGCACAGATGCACTTGCAACAGCTCAGACAGCCAGTGCCAATCTTCATGCCGATAGCACAGGAGCCAGGGCAGGGGCAGCAGGGCTGTTTGGCAGTGCCTTGCTAGATGCTGGACCACCACGACTTTTGGCCTTAGGCACTTCTCAATCTCCCCAATGCGATTCTGCACATGCACTTCATGGAAGTATTGCTGATGTCAGAGCTGCAGTGAACAGCCCAGGTGTTGTCATGAGTGCCAACTCAGGTTCTTTATTGGCTGCTGGCACAGTCTGTCTTCCATTGAGGCAGTCTGACTTCTCTAGGTGAGCCCAGCTCCCCCCTTCCATGCGGACCAGTGTGACTGGATAGCTGTCTGAACTTGCATCGCTATCATCAATCACCATCATGTGGCATCACCAGGCATGACATCATACATCACTGCCTAGTCTTCTCATGCAAATGTGCACACCACGACAAAGCAGTTCAAATGACTTGAAAAGGGCACAAGTGCACAATAGTACAGCGTAACACAAACACCCAGCAAAGAACACCATCACAGCAGCTCCCCGTCCATGCATGCCCAGCATGTGTTGAGAATACTCCTTGTACAGACAAGGCTTTCCTGTGGCGTATTGCTCAGAATGCTCAGCTAAGCTTAACAGCTTGCACATGGCCACTGTGAGTCTCACGCAACATGTATACATTTCACCACTCATCAGTACACTTTGCAAGCCCTCTGCAGCTGAACCTGGAGCCCTTGATCTGCCCTTTGAGATTGTTGCAAGATCCTCTGTGAAGGTGCCGCTGCATCATTGCAGGGAACTAGACCGCTTGAGGCAGAAATGGCTAGCCAGGGGAAATGATAAGCAAGCATTGATGTCATCAGAGCTATCAGACCCTAGCCGCCATCAGCGGCCCTTCTCTACCCTGAGTCAGCAGGAGGGCTGTTCCCAGCACAAGCCCTTGGTACAGCTGCATGAGGGCAGTTGGCAGAGCCCCAGGGGTGCGTCAAGGCATCAGCGCTCCTCAGCTGAGGCTGACAGTCCTCCAAGGCGTAGCTGCAGTCCACGTTGCAGGGTTGCAAGAGGTACCATACCCCAGACAGGAAACTCTGATGCTGCACACGCATATACTGCCAGTCATGGCTGACTGCCTTGTAGTTATCGGGCCATGCTGCTCAGTTTATGCCCATATCAATTTTGACAGCAACTTTTCCACATTGCACATGCCACAGTATAGCAGGGTGATGATCTGCCATTTTACTGCATCACCCACATTGACATGTCTAGCACAGGGAAGCGCAGAACATCTCACCCTCGGGCTTTTCATGAAATGTTGCTGAAAGGTGCAGTCTTTTCTTTTCTTGTTCGTCTTGACATGTCTGGATTTGCAGCTTTCAGAAGCCCCCCAAAGCCGGGTGTGGCACAGGACCATGAGCCAACACCACTGCACAGCCCTGCTGAGTTGCCTAGGGCTGCACCAAACATCCCCGGAGGACACGTCATGCATGCAGCAGAAGGGACTGCCCCACAGGACAGGGCACAACAGCCCTGCAGCAACCCCAATCACAGATCTGGCCCAGGCTTGTCTGGCCCCTGGAGACATGCACTGGCAACCGGAGGAGCTCAGTCACACTGTTCTTGATGGTGAGAGCCCTGATTGACTCCAGAACAGCTGCAAACTGTACATGCACAAGTGCGAGCAGAAGCAAAAGCTGACAACATGATGCGCTAAAGAAGTGCTTGTGGTGAGACTTATGGTCTGCATGATGCTGTGGGAGGCAGCTAGTGGCAGGTTCTTACATGTTGCCATTGTTGCATATACGCTTTTTGGTGTATCTGGGTGAATCTACCCCAACCTGAGTGTCAGTCTTGGCAGCCATGCTCTCTGTACGCTTTGTATGAGGTAGCTGTAAGGTTTGAGATCATTTAAGTTCTTCATATACTCATGTCATCATGTAACTTTGGCAATTGTTTCAGGCGTTGATGGCACCAGTCTGTGTGTTGCTTGTGCAGGGCGCACTGCATCAATAGCAGACCTGCTAGCAGACGTCAGACGCGTCAAAATGGCTGGAGATGGCCTTAGGGCTGCCTGCAACAGGCCTGGCACTGCTTCCACTCAGGCCAAAAGGCATGCTAACAGCCCAGGCCAAGCCCTTGCCAAGCCCATCAAGGGCAATCAGGCACACCCTCCCAGGGGCAGAACAGCAGACGGCCCCAAGGCTGGGGACCAGGCTGGGGATGAGAGCAGCCCAGCATGCACAGACACTGACTCGGATGGCTCCCCTCACGGCTCTTGCCACACCAGCTTCACTTCTGACAGTGTTGATGCAGCATTACAGGCTTGGGCGCTCAAAAGGTAAACATGCAATCACATGAAATGCTGTGCTGAAGTTTGTATAGTGGCTTACAAAGCCTGTGAAGCAAGTCATCAGCACTCAGCCCACAAATGTTACCAATGTGATGTACTGAAACATGTGCTGTACCAAAACATGTGCTGCACTGAAACATGTGTTGTGGCTTGAGGGCCCTGTTGTCAGTTGCACAGCTGGTACTCAACACTTTGCACTCAGCCACAGAACAGCCACTGATATATGTCTGACCAGGTTGTTGAATGTAGGGCTGCACTTGAGTTGAAACACCAAGAATGCCAAATATGCAAGCATACATGCTTATGTGTGCCCCTGTGTTTGTGTGTGTGTCTGTGTCTGTATCTGATCAACTGACAAGTGGGTGTATGACAGCAGTGTTGCCTTTCTCAGGAGACACAGAAACTCCTCCCCTTCCAGAGCACCTGGCGCAGTCTCCACCACCTACCCGGCCAAGGCTGCTCCACGAAACGGTTCCCATCTAGCTAGGAACCCACATGACATTGCTGCAAGTGGGCTTGATGTCAATGGTGACACAGCAGTCAGCCTGTATACAGCCACAAGGGCTGGCGGCAGTCCAGTGAAGGTGCTGAGGCCTGGAGTGGATCAGTCAGGCAGTCCATGTGCTGCCAATGCAGCAGCAAGCCTGTTGACATCACCAGTACAACATATCCAAGGCGTAGGTGAGAAGCGTGTGCGGAAGGAGGCCTCCACCAAGGGGCCTAAACGCTCTGGGGCAGGGCTGTTTGTGCCGTTAAGGCCACAGCAAAGGTCAGGGGCGAGGCCTATGCAGAAGCTGGACAGCAGTCATGGTGTCTGGACCCATGGGCAGCTGCTTTGCTTGCCAGGGAACAAGCAGGACCACAGGACTCACCCACTGTCTACCCAGTCTGTTGGACAGCAGCAGTCAACACAGTCTACTCATGTGGTAGACAGGCGCTGGCAAGAGTACCTCTCTCGCGCTAAGGAGAAGCAAGCTGGGCAGAGGGGTGGCCCAGAGGCAGACATGACAGCTCAGCATAGCAGCCAGGCAAGTCTGCTGAGGCCTTGGTTCATAGCTGCATCCTGGGCAGGACTGCCTGGCACATGTGCCACGATACACAATGTACAAAGTGTCAAAGCACATGATGCACAAAGTGCGAGAGTGCAGTATGCACAAAGTGCCAAAGCGCATGATGCACAAAGTGCCAGAGTGCAGTATGCACAAAGTGCCAAAGCGCATGATGCACAAAGTGTCAAAGCGCATGATGCACAAAGTGCCAGCATATAGTATGCACGTAGTAACAAAGCACATGATGCACAAAGTGCCAAAGCATTCTCGGCTTGCTGGCCGATCAAGCGTCCATTGTGCCAATCGTACACTATCCTAGACAGCCTGCTGACAAGGTGAAAGATCTTGCCAGGGCTGTCTCTACAGCAGGGCATCTTCTGTGTGTATCCATGCAGTACTGAAAGCCCGTGATGGTGTCATCTGAGTTTAGGGTTTAGGCTTATTTAGGCTTAGGCTTAGGTTTTATTAGGCATAGGCTAAATAAAGATGATCTACACAACCAACGGCTGCATGTTGTGCGCAATTGAAATGTTCAACTCATCTTGCTTGCAGGCTGGCATGGACGGGGCAGAAGGCAGTCGCCCAAGGGCTGCTGCCCTTAGGGCCGCCTTGTCTGCCAGCTCACCATCACCAGGTGATGTGAAGAAGAAGCAAAACAGGTGAAGCTCACCGCTGTGACAGTCAACTCTTGTCATGGAAAGTCTATGGACATGCATCATAGCCATGCCAAGCACATTGGATTATTGTTATTATTATTCTTATTATTATTGTTGTTATTATTATTATTATTATGATTATTATTATTATTGTTATGGTGGCTGATGATGCACTCAAGAAAATGCTTGTGAGGCTTAGCAATGATTCTTGACAATACAAGTGGCCTACTTACAGAGCCAATAATGAAACCTCTTTTGGCCCCTGTGTCTGGTCTCAATGCGTTCATGTCAGTCTCTGCCTATTCTGCTGCCGAGACTTTTTGCCATATTTGAGACACATATACTTGCTGTGCTCAACATCTTCCTGAAAACGTGAACAACATGACATATTCATGACAACATGAACACCGCATATCAAATTCTTGGCTTGACTTCACTTTACAAATGCCTGGGTCAGCTGCTGTGACATGCTACATGCAGGTACAGACCTGAAGCAGAATGTATTCTTGCTACCAGTGAGTCTATCAGCTGCATGAGCACTACGTCAGCACTGACTACAGATGCACATACAGTGGCTGCCAGGGCCGATGCAGGCAGCCCCTCCAGCAAGGGCAGCTGGCTGGCATCAGCACCAGCTAGGCTGCAGGTGCCTGCTGAGTCAGACTCAGAGTCATGGGATGATCTCAAGGATGATCTTAGCGCTTCCTCAGATGACAGCAGTGATGAGCTGATGACTGAGCCTGGCTGCAGCACAAGCCAGATTCTTGTCAGGTCTCACATGCTGTCGCAGCATGCGCAGCAGGCAGGTGCACTCAAATTTGGACCTGGTGCCCAGCATGCACAGCGTATGAGCAGTGGAGTGGCAGAGCTCATGTCACCTCCAGACATCTCACATCAGCATGACACATCAGCAGACAGCCCAGATACTGCACTTGAGCCTGAGGAAGTCCGGACAGATCCACTGGGCGTTCAATGTCTGTCTGTCTGTGTGTCAGATGACGTCGACCAATCAAGTGAGTCAAGTGATCAGCTCACAGCCCAGCATATCAGAGACAGGTACCCTCACCTGTTTCAAACTTTCCCTCCCTTGGCCACAGCTGAGTCATTGACGGTCAGAATGCAACCGGGGACAGCAGCTGAGCTGGAAGCTGACAGAAGCATGGCTGATTTGTCGCCACTGGCAATCAGACCAGCTGCAGAAGCTTCCACGGCAGCTGACAGCAGCCTAAATGAGTCATCAGCAGCTGGCTTGACGATCAATGCAGAAGCTCTGATGGAAGCTGGCGGCAGCCGCATGACAGCTGTCCCAGAGGCAATCCAAATGTTGCCAGCAGCACTGAGTAGCAGCTCAGGCTGTCAGAGTCATCTGCCAGAGTCCAGAGGTGTGGCTAGGGCAGGCCAGAGCCACAACGGCCTGCAGAAGGGCTTGTTGTGCGGAGGCCATCATGACAGTTCTTTGAGGCAACTGCTTCAAGACACAAACAATGAGTTGGCAATCAGGCTGGAGTCCGGCTATTTAGGTACAAAGCTCATGGCAGCCAAAGCAAGGACTGCAAGCTGAAACTAGCTGCACTGAAATTGCTGATTTCAGTGTTCTTGGGTAGCTGGTGTTGTGCCTGCCGTTTCACTTGCTCAACAAGCTCAAAGGCCTGGGATACAACAGTTTCTGTACAAAGCCTGCAATCTTCATGCTGTCGTATCAATAGACCTTGTAGGGATGCTCAGAACGGACTGCTCTGGAGAGACAAGACTTGCCCTGCAGACACCTACCTCATCATGAGCCAGAGAGCGTAAAACATTATCTTCCTTACAATTTTCTTGATGCTGCAGGCGATGGTGCGAAGACCCTGTTTTCAGATCGGCTAGGCGCAACGCTGCCTGGACCTGTTGGTCAGCTGAGCAGCAGCATGTTGACAAACACTCAAGATGGCTTCAGAGCTGAATTGGGAGTGGGAGAGGTGCCAGCTGAGCATACTGCTGCCACTGGCACAGGCGGCAGGCCCAAAGCTGCCGGGGTTCCTGTCATGCCCCAAGCTGGTTCTGCCATAGCTGAAGATGGTTGTGCCATTGCTGAAGGTGGTTGTGCCACAGCTGAAGGTGGTTGGGCCATAGCTGAAGATGGTTGTGCCATAGCTGAAGGTGGTAATTCCACAGCTCAAAGCGGCTGCACCAAAGCTGCTTCAGAGCAAGCGCAACTAGGCCCTGCCGCTCCCTGGCACGGCAATAGCACGGCTGCATGTCAAGGCGCAGCACTTCTAGGTGATTATGCCATGCCTGAGCATGGTAGCCCCACCTCAGTTGTCAATGATCATCCAGCAGCCAAGGGTACCACAGCTGGGGATGATCTGGCTGCAGCTCAGACTCACCCTGAGTCAACTGATACACCTCACACAGGCTTCCTCTCAACTCAGGGATGCATGTCCACTGCTGAGGATAATGATGACAACCCAGCTCTGCGGCAGCTTGCTACATCAGAGGTAGCTTTGGCTGCAGACAATATCAGAGCTGCTGCCCCTGCTGTCACAGCTCAGGTTGATGCTGCTGCATCTCAGCCTGCTGCAGCCACAGCTTCAGGCAGCCTTGCCATGACTCAGCTGAACTGCACCACAGCCCATTGTGAGGCAAACACAGCTGGGGCAGCTGACACCAGCCCGGTCCACCTTGATTGTGTCCTTGCTTATGTTGACACCACAATGGCTCCGCCACCTGCCACTGCTGACGAGGCCTTGCCCACAGCTGCACCCACACCATCACTGCATGCCACAGATGCAGCTGAGAAGGAAGATGATGGAAGACTGGATCAGGCTGTGCCAGAAGCACACCACCTAGCATCAGCCACAGTAGCACAGGACCTCAGCATGACAGACCTCCGATTCCAGGACCACAAGGAGACTGATGCTGCATGAGAGCAGTCTCACAAGGCAGGGGTGTACTCCACAGTATGCATTCAGAGCTGATGTTGAGGTCTGGCAGCAATGTGCACCATTCTGGATGAGATGGAACTGTACAGTCACAGATATGAGGTCGCCGCTGTCAGCAGCTGATGTATGATGTTGCTTTCCCGGCATAGCAGACAGCAGGATTTGTTAAGGACTGCTGTGCCTTCAAGGTAGGTGTTTGAAGCTGTGAGGCACTGTTGAGCAAAGTGCACCTTTTCTAGGCTGTGAATGCCAGCAATCAAGAATGGGTGTCTTTTGAGCTTGTCAGGATCAGGTCTTTGCCCATAGATGGGGTTGTGTGCTTGATGTGCCATGAAATTACTACAATGCTGCTGCATGCCACACTTGAGGACTTAGGTTGCTGCATGCGCAATGAGGCAAGTGAACCAGTGTGAAGCTTCTCATTGCATGCTTGTATGCCTTGCACGCTTGTGTGCCTTGCACGCTTGTGTGCCTTGCAGGCCAAACAACCAACATGCTTGCCATGCAGATGCTGTAAGCTTTTGCATATGCTCAGCTTCTGTGGGCCTGCAGGATGTGGGGCATGCCTTGTAGCAGCATACAATGAATGCAATGTGATTTGATCAAAATTGGCACGAGGCAGATGCATCACTGGTGAATGTCTATCGTTTTGCTTTCTGGACATATGAGTGGGTTTAAACTACAGGTCACAAATGCTGAATCTATTGCAGCATATGACGTCCAGTGCTGCCATGCGACAAGGCTGCCTTAGTGATACATCTGCACTCCACTAATGCCTGTCAGTGCTTGTGACACTTGTGTAAGCCAATTAGATTAAGCGAAACAAGGTCATGATGAATGTGAGGCCGTTGCCAAATGTACTTTTTGCAAGCCTCGTGTGGAGCATGGTCCAAGCATTCATTCAATGGTCAACCGCCATTGACTGCGACATTGATTGTCACGACTAATAGCTGAAGATTGTTCAGTGTGAGTACGTGCCTTGCCATCAGGCAGACCTATCTAGCGTGTGTTGTTGGAACAACAACCTGGTCAGCGTCAAATGATGTGCGTATCAGCGCTGCAACTAGGCTGCCTACACACAAATGTATGTTCAAAAACAAGAGACCATGCTGACCCAAAAAGAGGACTATCACGTATGCATGTGTGATTCATTCATCGGCAACATAAAACGAAAGGTTAAGCAGCATCTTGATCTGCATCACCACCAGCCATCGTGCGGTTTCACCCTTGTGTCACCACTCAGCACCAGCCGCTCATGCTCATTCCAATGCACTTCTGTCTGCAACATTACCACGCTCTATTTGAGTATAAAGATCTGCAACATTACCACACTCTACATGAGTACAAAGGGCTGCAACATTGACAAGCTCTACATGAGTATAAAAGACCACAAGCCTCTCATAATGCAGCGCTGTGCATGTGTAGAGCCGGGAACAATGAAAGGAATGCAAACAGTTGCTTGTTCAGTGAAATAGATTGTTGGGCAGCATGTGGACATCACATGCTAGGTCATGGACAGCAGCCCATACCTGTGACAGATGTTGCAGGATCATGTCGTGAAATGCCGCTCCAAGAATGGGGCGGCATACTTGTAAAGTTGGCTACAAGCAGCACACACCTTGTCAAAGCTTTGCCTTTTCATATTAACACTTTTTTTGCATGCAGGCCACCAGATCACTACGTCATGCCTGATGCCACCCTTTCATGCTTCACTCACACCTTTGATCCATGAAAAGCACATGCATTGCTCTTGCACACATATACATTTGGGAAGCATCTTTTGACTGCGCAGCGCATAGTGGGCAGGAGAGGCAGATTAATGGTGGTGGTGCGTGTGTGCACGGCCAGAATATGCGAAACAAGAATCAACCACATGTCATAAACTACATATGATTAATGCATCACATACATTTGACAAGGGGTGCAATCATATGACAAATGCATTCATACTGGTGTACATGGTGTACATAAAGTGCCAGACTAAAAATTGGTGGCATGCTACAGTGCACTGCCAACAGAGTGCTCATGCAGAAGATGTTCCATTCCACAAAGCCATACTGACTCATAGAATGTGCCAAGCAGGCTGTGCAACACGAGTCGTGCATCACCTTGAGCAAGAATTGGATAAAGCGCAGCTGATTTGTGGAGACAATCACGCTTCTTCGGTCGCACATGGGCGTCACTGGCAGCTGCAGCTTTGCCTCTTCATCCCCCTGTGCATGCACAATCCTCTGCCATGTGACAAGTCGCTATGACATGACATGACATGACATGACTTGCCTCGCCTTGGCATGCCTCACAGCACACAATGCACCAGACAGGTACAGTCATCTTCCATGACAATGACATTCGATACATTCGATACGGAAACAATTGCACTATGACTGAAATGTTGGGAATCGCTCGTCTGCACTTAAGATCGCCTCAGTATAGTGGCAACGACCTTTGATATATGAAATTGAAAATGCAGGCCCGTGCTAGTGCAACTTCATTTCCAAAAACAGTGAGACGTTTCCTTTGCCAAGTTTTGCAGATCAGCTTAGAATCACGCGCCTGATCTTTGGGTTTCAATGCTTCTGATCCTAAATTCAATCATTGGATCAAGAGTACTGCTGAGTATTGCATCAACGGGTGCTCACTATACAGTGACATCTTGGTATAATGACAAGATTTCTTGGAACGAGTGCAGTAGGTGCATTGTAAACATGACAATTAACATCTGCAGAATGAACCATCTGACAGAATGAACGATCTGCAGATGCACAGAAGCGTCACCTGTTCCAAGAACTCACAGCAGATGAGCTCTCCCCACTTGATACTGAACAGCAGTGGGCGGCAAGGATTGCACAAGTCAGCAGTATGCAGCATCAACTGCAGCAGCACGTCACTGTCGCCCCAGGCTGCCAGATTAGGCTGCTCCGACCGGCCCTCGCTGAACGCATCCAACAGCCTCATGTGCTGCGTCATGTCTGTTGCCAGGACAGCATTCACAATCAGTCTCCTGGCCTATAGCACACAGAAGAGTGACACAATGTGTAGAACAGTTACATGCTGACGCATACTGTAACATCCACACACAATGGGCATGCCACCAACAGGAGGAGCGCGATGCCTGAGGACAAGGCTGTTACATTTCAGCATTAGCTCAGGTTCAGCATGGCTTCTTTGGGCTTAACATGTGTGTTAGTTACATGCTGGCGTATACTGTAACGCCCACACACAGTCTCTCTTTCATACAAGCTGCCTGGTGATGAAACAGGGACAGCAATTATGCTGGCTCCCGTGCATCAATGCTGGCTGCCGATACTGTGGCCATGTGAGCAGGACTGGTATGCTTATGCTGTACGTCACATGACTGAAAGCAGCAAAGTGAGTGCATTGCTGGCATGCACTTGATGCACAAGATAATCAGACAGGCTGCACCTGAGCAATGAGCAAGCATCTACTACTGAAGGCTTCACTAAACATTTAGTACTGAAGGCTTTACTAAGCATCAGCAACTGCCCACTGCTCAAAAGGCAGAGGTGATTTGGTGTTGCTCACCTGCACATACTCAGCCCTGGACAGTCCTGAGAAGATATTGGTCTCCTCTGATTGGGAGACGATCCTGAAGGCGCTGCTGACGTGAAAGTTCTCATTCACCGACCTGTCATTGTACACGATCGCGTTGGGGTGCGCTGTGTTGATGAGGAAGTCGTTTGTGTAGCCTGGGTGCCCGAGATCGTGCACTGCCGCTGCACAGATCAGGCTGAAGACCTCCAGCTTGCTGAAGGCCACAGAGTTCTGGCCTGCCTTGAGGATGATCAAGGCTGCTTGAGCCACATCTGCTGCATGCACGCTGTTGTGGTAGGAGTTGTCTCCTCTGTATGTTGCTTCCACTGCCACAAAGAACCGCTCTGCCTTCTGCCGGCTGATCACCCAGTCTGGCTCCTGCGTCAATGGGAAGCTAAAACATCTCCACAGTGTAGAAACGCGTTTTTACTGTCCCCAGACGTTTCTGAGTTTAGATTTCCAGAGTAGGGATGACGTTTCTGAATTAAAATAGACGTTTTGGGATTGAAAAGAGCTATGGGAAGACTTACAAGGTAGACATGTTTATATATGTGTACCTTGTAACATGTAACATATGTACCATGTTT
>JAABUO010008779.1_pt1 | contig 11380 bp, 13 predicted proteins | sample 5559291 | NCBI WGS metagenome assembly JAABUO01 (sample SAMN10711878, study PRJNA513372) | rock metagenome | isolation source: Antarctica rocks | place: Antarctica: Victoria Land, Finger Mt sud | reverse complement strand
GTTTTCCAGACCTTACATAAATGCGAGCCTGACGAGACGATCGTCCCAATTGGATTGAACCAGGAATCTGACTCGGCTCAACGACCACACTACTGCACAGACACTGCAGCAGACTCTACTCTGTGTGCCTGCCAGCACATCCCTGGTGTTCAGACCTGCAGACCTCAACCGTGCTGAATGACATTTTGAGTGCCAGGCAGGGACCATGCAAGGCCGCGCTTTCCTGAAGCATCTGTCCAGCACTACTTGCTCACACAGCTTGTCCACAAGAAAGCTTACAGCACCCCACCTCGTACAAAAGCATCAACAGCATCTGACAAGTTCACGGTCGCAGCCAATTCGCAGAACACAGGCCGTTCAGGTGTGACCCACGTCGTTGGTGACGTTCCCCACACATCAGACCTTGTTTTTGATTTCTCTATGTGCCACCTTCAGGCCAGCTTTTCTACCGCGTCTCATGGCTCTCTGGACAGCATAGACGATGAAATAGACTTTAAGATAGATGACGACCTCAGATCACAAATCGAACAGATGGGCATCCAGAAAAGGGAGGAGAACACCCTTGAACAGCTTGAGGTGAGCTCAAAGTACCTGGCCATCTTGAAAAGCTGTTCAACAACACTAGCACCCAACACAGTTCTCATCTGCAGACGCTGCATGAATATTCTTGCCTTGTATGTGCTGATAAGGAGGCTGTCACGCCTGCAGGCCACCACCTCAGAAGCAGAGAGCAAAGGTGAAGTTGTTGCAGCTTTTGTAGGAGCAGCTTTGGTGTTTGGGGTTGGCATTTGGAATACTCTTGGGGTTGAGAAGGCCCAGGAGTTCTTTGCTGGATATCTGTTGGAGCAGAGCTTGTCAGTTGACAACTTATTTGTCTTCATTCTTGTCTTCAGATACTTTCGAGCGCCGAAAGCTGACCAGGATAAGGTAATGCAAACGCCAATTTAGCATTCTGCAGTGTGTCACGAGCCGCGCATGCCGCATGTCCTGCATTGAATCTAGACCCGCTGCGGCAGTTCAATCTATTGGCTCATCAGCATTACTGATAAGCAGCTTGATATGCAAGGCAACTCGGTTCCTGCTTGTCAGCAGCAAGCTTGCACTGTCTAACTTTAATATGTAGCGGTACACGTTGTTTGGCTGCGATCCTTGCTACAGCTGCTTGAGCAACCACTCAGTCCCACGCAAGTGTATGTGCAGGTGTGTATACAACTGCTTGTTCACTGCCTGGTGTTATACCTATGTAGCCTCTGTGGCCTAACCTATGTAGCAATGTGCTGAAGTACTGTAAAAGATGCCCTTTGTGTTCAACATGATTGTGCGTGTGTGCAGGTTCTCAAATATGGCATTGGCACAGCGGCTGTTCTACGCCTTGTCATGATCTTGTTGGGCAGCGAACTCATAGACAGCTGGAAGCCTGTGCTGCTGCTGTTTGCTGGGATACTGCTGTTCAGCTCGTACAAGCTTCTAGCATCTGGTGATAGTGATGATGCTGATGATGAAGATCTATCAGACAATGGCATTGTCAAGCTTTGCAGGTAGGCATGTGCTTGCACTCTTGCCTGATGCAAAGGCAGCACTGCAGCCTTTGTTTGTTTCTGCGAATGAGGCAGATTGGACCCTCAGCCGCATCATTGCAAGGCTTATGTCAAGCAGTGCAGTGCTCTTGACATGCATCACGGCTAATACAAAGTCTTGCTGCAAGCAGAATTGCCGCAAGCCGTGCTGCAATGTTGCTGTGCCTATGCACACCTCTGAAGTTGCTTCACCTCAGCCATGCTAGCCATTAAAAGCATCAAGAGCATGGGATGCGCTTCTTGTACAGAATCTGGCTGATCATTGTCCGTGGCCTCATGTCGTTGCTCATCTGCAGGCGCCTCATACCTGTAAGTGAAACATACGACGGAGCATCATTCTTCACCATACAGAACGGCAAGAGGGTCGCCACTCCTCTGCTGCTCGTCCTGGCTGTGGTAGAGCTCAGTGATGTTGTCTTTGCTGTGGACAGCATTCCTGCGGTAAATAAATGCTGCTCTGCAACCTTTCTGCCCAGCAAGCTCTGCTATGTGATCAGTCTGGCTTTGACCTAGTGTTCACTTGGTGCTGCCACCTTTTGTCTGGTGTCAATCCATCTGGCTGCCACTGCTGGACACCCTTGTCATGGCTCAAGCGGCACTGGCCTGTCTGTTGTCCATTCAACTATTGCTTGGCAGGACTAGCATGGATTGTAGGGTTCTCCAATCCAGGCCCTTCATGAATCAGGGTGGTGCCTTTCATGCCTGGTGCTATGCCTGTTCATTGTTGCATTGAGTCTGCCTACGGACAAAGCTGCAAGTGCCACACCCCAAAGCATGTCACCTGGGTCTTCTTTGGCTGCCTGCAATCTATGTGCGACAACAATCTAGATGCAAAGACACTTGTGACCATTGATCATCCACTGACATTCCCTTCCAATGCTGCAGGTCTTTGGCATCACGACCGACCCATTCATTGTATATTCCTCCAACATGTTTGCCATTCTGAGTCTGCGGGCTTTGTACGGCTTTGTCAACACGATCATGAGCGAGCTCAAGTACTTGGACAAGGCTGTGGCGCTGGTGTTGGGTTTCATTGGGGCAAAGATGGTTGCAGATTTTGGAGGGTATCATGTGCCGACAACAACAAGCCTGGGCGTTGTGGTAACCACTCTGGCAGGTGGAGTTGCAGCCAGTCTTTGGTTGCCAGGCAAAGCTGGCAGCAAGCAGTGACTTTTCACATAATGCTGGTTGGGGTGCACCAGATAGGTCAGGGTACAAACAAGAAAGCAAGCGACTTTTCCAGTCACATTGTCTCAGTCACATTGTGTCCATGTGGGAATGTCTTAGCGGTCTGCTGCTCAGTCAAATTTTGGCAGTTAGTTCAAGTCTCCTGCATCCTCAAGACGTTTCCTGTCTTTTGTGATCATATGTGTCCACAGATCATCATCATCAGACAGCTCTTGCTGGGTGTTTCATGGGCTTGGTGAGCGTTTCATTTGAATTGTATGTGGCAGAATTGTGAGCGTTGGCCAAGTGATGTATAGTACAGCAGGATGACTTGCCCTTCAGCACAATGGCATGAGCAAATGAAAGCAAGATCAGGACGTCCATGTTTCGTCGGAAATAATTCAGGCAGTCACTGAGTGTTGTGATATAAAGTTTCTCCTTGACTGCAATTTTGGTTTTTCCTGACATTGAATATTAGAATTGGATCGTAAACACCTTTCGTACCTTCAACTCATCTGGTCAGTCTTCTTGCAGACAGATTTGTTGACAACTCTAAGCGGTATTTGCTTAGCAGATGTGCCGATTGCAGATGTGCTGTGCTGCAAGGTGCACCGTAAATGATCAATTCACACTTACGCAACCGTAACATGGTATGCTCCAATTTTGTGTTGTGTTGAGGCTGCTGCTAGACGAGAACTGAGTCAGTCGAACAGACTTGTAGTACGAGATCTCGCTTACAGCTGTATTTTGCAGTCATGGCGAAGAGTGCGAGAAGTAAGAGCAAAAAGGCTTTCCGTAATATCAAAAAGTACGACCACTTTGTTGCTCGCTGATCTTACGGCCGGCGTGAAGCGAACACTCATGCACTGACAAAGTCCGTTGTACCCTCCAGGGCACAGGTCGAGCAGAGCCCTTTGTTTCTTGAGAACGAAGCTCGCAGACAGGCCTCCCAGGCAGAAGCAGTCGCCAGTGGGCAGCAAGCTCACGAACAGGTAAGGAAACTTCTGCTTTGTGGCTCAGGCGATGCCTACTGACGCTGCGCATAAACCGGCAGCACAATATCGGCTGCTGAACTTACATACTGAGCTGTTGCTGCGCAGAGGGACGCTCTGAGAGGTGAAAACATGACTGTGGATGAACAACCTGCAGCTGCTGGAAGTGAAGCTGCTGTTGCTGGCATGGCAATGGACGTGGACTTTTCAGGAAGCAAATCAAAGTAAGATGCTTCAGGTTTCAATGTCTGTTGTCACATCTGACGTAGGGTCGTTTTGTCATTGAGTGTGTGACCAGTTGCATGATATTTGTCTAGCTGCATGGTGCTGAACAGTATGCATTGATCACTGTGTATGTGCCTTACAAAGTAATGGTGAGCATGCTTGTCACATGTAGATGCAAGTTGCAAAACGTTTTATGCCCTACTGCCAAGCTTTGCTGCAGGCATAATCGCAAGCTCAAGTTCAAAGGCAAGAAGGCGCAAAAGAAAGGTCAGAAACCTAGAAATCCTTTGAATATAGCCTTTCAGAAGTCGAACACTAAGTTGAGCAAAGCCAAAAGTTTCAAGAAGAAAAACAAGCGGAAACATTAGATTTGCATGTGAAGTGTACCAGCAGCGTTTGACAAATTCTTTGTTCAGTCAAACAAGACAAAGGGCAAAGCATGGCCCTGATTCAGTGGGCAGTATTGGCCACCATCATCGTACGCAAAATCAAAGACATCACTATTGCTGTTAACTACTGCAGCCATCATCATCAGACTCTATTACTCTACCTAGGTCTCTTGAACAAAGATGCAGAAAAGGACACTTTCATTAGAGTTTATAGGCTGATAATGCCCTTATTCATGCAGTACATCATGCCTGTCACAACGTGGCTGAATATGGACTTCAAGCAATTGATAGCCAGTGACACAGATTGCTGAAACTATAGGACACCTGCAGTGTTCGGTGCTGACGTGGGGTAGATCACGGTGCTTTTTACTGGTCCATCATTATTTTGTCTGTATCTTCGTGGTATTCTGTGAAACACACCACACTTGAAATGCAAATTGTTGCATGCGTGCATAGCGGAGACATATGTGCTTATGCATTTAAGCTTGACATGCATAATGTGCCTCTATCATTGCCGTTTTGATTGGCTTTCAGCCGCTGAGCACGACATAGTTGCAGGATAATGTGTCATGTTCCCTTGATAGATTGGATCTCAGATACACTTTCCCAAGGATACACTAATTTGCAGAGCTTGGTAAAATGCCTGGGTCATAGTGGTATTGCATCAGATACAGCATGCAGTCAAGCAAGGTTGTGTTAGGCTGCGCAATGCAATGAAATGCATCTCGGAGGCTATATTTACAGTTATGGAGAGTGGAGTCGCTGACTGAAAAGCTGCTGAGATAACAATCATGGCGTCTGTTACTGACTGTGAGGGCGAGGCTGACAGTCCCGACGGCCGGCCACAAGCGCAAGCACAACGCATGTAGAGCTCATATTGGAGGTTGTGTAAGTGGTTATACCTATATCAGCAGAGTATGTGTCATGGATGTGTCATGTTGTCAAGACAGGTCTTACAGCCATTCCGTCTCTCTCCAGTCAAAATCATGGCGCTCACATCACAATTGCATCTGTGTTGCTTTGCACATGTGCAATCATGCACATCACTGCTTTTCAGTTTTGATGTCCAGTCAACTAGTCCAAGACAAGTCAGAAATCAGGCGGGTCAGTCAAATGAGCATCAATCGCCATCACAACACACCCAAAATTTTGTCTTCAGGTCTGTAACGTAGCATGATCAGTGCTGTACTCCCGGAACGACTCACGTTGTTGCTCCTGCCACATACAAGCACAGAGACTCAGCACACAACAAAACATGAGCATGCCATGTTCACGCGTGAGAGATGAGCTGATACATCACAGGAGAGCATTAGATGACCAGGCTGCTGCTTGACCAGTGACTGTACTAATACATGAGCCGCATAAACGCAACCAACAACAGCATTGCGAGCTTGTTGTAAGCACAACACAAGTGCAGCTGGTCAATGGTGCAAACGCGTGGTGACTCACTGCTGCACTACTCCTGTTCCTCCTCCTCTGCACGAGCGTTCTTCTGTTGGCAGTAGCCAATGGCAACAGCCTTGATGAAGGGCTTCTTCTCTGCCAAGTCAACATCATACTTCTCATCTGCACAACCCGGCTACCTATCTCAGTCACAAGTGTATTGAACAAGTGACATACGTCATTCACAAATGTCACCAATGCAGTTTGAATCATGTACTCCCTGATCTGCATGGTGTGGACTCCACAAGCGTGAAAGCATTTGCTCATGTTGCCAAAGGTCTACATCTGACCAAAGTTTTATAGGTCAGGCCACAATGGTGTGGTTCAGTGTTGTGTATAAACCCGCCCCTCAGGCTGAGCTGCATGTCTATCAAATTCATTTGCAGCTACCAAACCACAGCAGCACGGTTTGACCTCACAAAGCAGCTCACACCTATGCGCGATCTAGGATCAGTAGAGCATTTGAGTGACCCTGAATTCTCAAGCACGACCAAGCTACTCTACTGTTTTGCTTCCCACCCTTTCACCATGCTCATGCTCAGCTAGCATGTGTGTGATGACACAGGCTGCGACACAGCTATGCCACATGACAGCAAGCACACTGGCATAAGGTGTGCAGGAGAGTCGAAGGGACATGACCATGACCATGACCACGGACAGATGACCTCATGACAACGACATGACCATGGACATGACCACAAATGACCATGGCCATGATCAAAGGGACACGAGTGAAGGGACAGATTGAAGGGAGTGCTTCCTGGTGGAGGGCCAGGTAGAAGGCAAGAGGCAAGCCTTGTAGAGGGAGACACGAGGCTTACTGAGGTGCTGCATGAGCATCTTGATGTTGAACTCCAGCACATCCACTCCGCTCAGTGTCTGCACTATCTCCTGCTGAAGTGTCTTCTCGCTTGGCAACTTCTTCTTCTTTGGCACCTGTAAGGCCGTTATCCATGCAGTCTGCTTGTGAGCTTACTGACACACGTACAGACTGGTCTTTGTGTTGTTCTCCTGGTGTGGTCCTTTGCTGGGCAAATTGCAGCAATGGTGCGTTTTGGAATACAAAACAGAAAAGGAGTTGCGTCAAAGATTCTTTCTGGTAAAACAGGCTCAAAGCTGTTAGCGGTCCATGTAGGGTTTGAAACCCGCGTTTTCTTGAGGAGTATCTGGCAGCAGGTATGGGTTGGCGTCTGCATAACTGCAAGTCTGGCATGCACACGCTCTGAGCTTATTGATGCAGATCTTTGACGATTTCACCAACTCTTGCTGCCATGCATCCGTGTACGCATGAGGTGCATGTCGGCACCTGTCATACTCATTCATGTTTTGCAACTGCAAAAGTTTGATGAGTGGCTTGTTTGGCTCTTGGCTCGCTTGTTGAGGTATGGAGTGCTGTCGGATTGTCAACATGCACCTTTGAGTCTCTCTTGTTTGCTTGCTTGCCAGATCGTCTGCTCAATGCTCAGGGCAAGCATACAACCTTCACTGCACAGTTTGAGGATAAGCAACTGACGATTTTCCACACGGAACTGCTCAGGACTGTGCATGCCCAAGCCCAGAGGAAGAGACATGTTCAACAAATGCACTAACAACTGACTGAATCAGCAGCGTCTTGTGGTGAGTGACCCAAAGCTGACTTCTGCATCTGTGTGTGCATGGATTGTGTTCATGGACGCTACATTTCTTGCCAAACAGCGGCCCTGCTGTGAAAGCTACACTGCACATTGAAAAGCAGGCTAAAAAGCAGAACAGTGATTCAGCAGAGGGTTGTGTTGAGTCTCAGCAACTGACCATGGCTTGCAACGGCTTCTCATCCTCCTCGTCATCTTCTTTGGCCCCAGCTGCTGCTGCACCATCTGCCTGTTCCTCTTCTTCCTGATCCTCTTCTCCCTCTGCCTCTGCCTTTGACTCCTTTTTTGACTTCTGCAACAGGCACACAGGGGAGAGTCACAGTCTGTTGCATATGAAGCTGGCAATCATAATGTATCCTGAGGAGCTTTTGGTTTTTCTCTCAAAAAAAACCTCCCCCGCCCCACAAGTGTCTTGTCTTCATTCCCGGAGAAAATAAAGACAAAACTATGAAAGGTCTGTGACAAGAATACAGGATGCATAGAAGAAAACCACAGGAAATGCTGCAACGCATTGTCGGGTGAGCATGACAGCTTGCTGCCATGGGAAAGCAGGCCAGCATATATGCTCCAGGCTCTTGAAGCTTATTTACACAAATGACCTTTTCCTGAGTGGAGTGAGACCAGGTTCACACAGACAGGACTTCTGGGGGACAGGTGGGTTGGTCTGCATGTTGCAGCCCTGCTGGCAAGCATACATGATGACAAAAGCAACCAGCAAGTGTAAGTATGTACGGAGACTATCATGATGCTAGAGAGCATTCATTGCAGCTGTTTTGACATCAAGCAAGCATTGCTGTATCCTGGCTGTGCCCATGTGGTATGGAAATCAACTGTCCTGAATGACCGGTGCACGTCCACCAATATGCATGTTGAAAAGAGAAGCAGAGTTTACGCTTTTCAGTGATCATACAGGAAGTCTCCTAAGGCGGCAGCCCGGAGCTAATATGCATGTTGCAAGAGAGTTGCTGCCCTTGTCAAAATGTATGCAGCAAGTTATTGAGAACTACTCCCGATGCAGAACAGACCTTGACGCGCTTGGGCTTGGCCTCCTTTTCCTTTTCCTTCCTCTGCCTCTTGCGTGCTGCTGCTGCCTTCTTCTCAGCTTCCTGCACACGCACACACACACACACACACACACACACACACACACACACACACACACACAACAGTCAGGTACAGTCAGCACTACACATACTGAGCGCAAGTTCCAGCTGGGAATCATCAAGCAGCTGCATGCTGCTCCATGTCCTTGTTTAGGGCTCTGTGGAACAGATTTATGGGATGCATCAGACAAGCCCTTCCAGCAACCTGTATCACATGTGCTACTGCACACCGAACATGTTTTGCAAGCTGCAGCTGAACATAAGAATTGGTTATCAACCTGGGCACAGTTCCTGGCATGGACGGCAGATCCTGAACCCTAGGCCATAACCCTACAATTTTTTGAGGGTCTCAAAGCCTGACCCTAGATGGAGTTAGGTCCTGTCAGGCCAGCAGGTGAGCAGGTATAACAGCCAAGATGAACACAGGCACAGCTTAATAACAAAGCGCACAATGGTTGGATGTGAATATAGATCAAAGTGAACAATCAGCACACACCTTGGCTGCAAGGTCTTTGTCTGACAACTTGGAGGGCGCCTTCAGGAAGTGAAGCACCTTCTCAACCCTAGCCTCCTGTGTGCCAAGAACCATATCAACAGCAATCGGAAAAAAAACAGCAAGAGATGAGCAGAAGTCTGCCTTCCACTCATCCGCTCAGCTTGATCAAGAGTGCAGTTTGCTGGCAGTGCAAAAAGGTTTTGGAAAAACACGGAGTGTCGAGAGCTGTCTGCCAGCCAGCTTCACATTCAACTGATGACTGCCTGCTCTACTTGCTCATTTGAAAGGTGCATAGCATAGGCAAAGGCAGGTCTGATGCAAGTCAATGTCAGCTGTGCATGTATGTTGGTCCACAGGTTCCAAAATGAAGCAACTATGTGGGAATGGCCGAGCGAGTTGGAGACACAGTGCATATTGGGCTACATGGTGTCTTGTAACACTGCTTTTTGCATGCTTGAGATGAGAAATGATTGGCAAGGCTTCATGCATGCTCAGCTGCAATACACAGCTGCAGGTGGAGTGGTGTTGTGGTTACAAGTAGGGTGGTGTGGGGGTGCAAATGGGGTGGTGTGGGGGTTGCAAGTGGGGTGGTGTGAGGGTGGCAGTTGCAGGAGGGTGCACACCTTGTCTTTGAGGTCAGTGCGAGGGATGTCAAGCAGGTCCAGCAGGCGAGTCATGTGGTCATTCTTGAAGCGTGACAGCAGACCCTTGGCTTTCTCCAGCTCTGCCTCCTGTTACACGCACATACACTATATTGGCAGACAGACAGACAGACAGACAGACAGACACAAAACATATTGGTCGGTTTACAACATGCTGACTTGTTGATTCTATGATGTAAAGGGCAACTTGCTGCTTGTTCCAACGCGTGACAGCTTTGCCTTAGGCTTCTCCAATGCTGGCTCCTGTGTGCAGACTTAATGACTTGTGGCGTGCTGAAACACAAAAAAGTTTCTGCCTGAAAGGACATAGCCACTAGCAGCAATGAGTGCCTCACAAAGAGGGACTTGTTGTAGTCTTTGTTGAGCAGGGTGTGGTAAACCGTGCAGAATGCTTTTGAGTGCCAATGCACAGAAAGGGTACTGTGCAAAGTTATGTTCCAGAAGGTGCTGCTTTCTGGAACAGCATAAAAGTGACGACAGTAGCTTATGGTCTGCAAGGAGCAGATGGCATGAATTGTAAACACAGGAAAACGTTGTGTGACACTGAAGCTGGACTGCATGTACAATTCTTGGGAACTCCTTGCTGAGTTGTAAGCTGTCCTAGGTACGCATTTCAATGCTTAGGTGATGTTGTTGATATGGTGAGGCGCTACATGCCCTACTTGCCTGCTGATCATCTGTAAAGGTGAAGCCAGAGAACGCCTGGATGTCCTTCTTCCTGGTCGACAACTGCAGGTCAAGCAGTAGACTGTTGTTACAATACAAGTTCTGCTGAGCATTTTGTGAGCAGCAAGCAGGTTCTCTAGATGTGCTGATGGCTGCAACAAACATACCTTTCCCTTACGTGCATACAGGATCTGGTGCAGATCCTCTAGCAGCTCGTCTCTGCCTGTGACTTTGCTCAGGTGGAAAGCAACTGCAAGCAGCCATACTAGCTTGTACATTGGCAAGATGTAAAGGTTATGGAAACTGTCAAGTCAGCATGACTCGCACCATTTGGAATCTCTCCAAGTTTGGTGCCTTGGCCCTGCAATTAAATGAACACATGTTGCATGAGATTGTGTTTGCAACAGTGCGGGCAATGAGCAATGCTCCGCATGCTAGAAGGAGGAGGGGTTGTACATCTGTTTGCCAGTGAGACTCGTACAACTTGCTCTGCTATAACATATGAGTGACAGGCTACTCACACACTGGGCTATATGCTCACCTCTCCAATCTCCAATTTCTCCGTTTCGATCTTCTTCTCAGGTTGGAAGAAATTTGTCTGTTTGCGTTCTCTTCTGCCAGAAGGTTGCTCAGCGGACTGCTGCGCTTCGCTTGCCACCGGCTTGGCGGGAGTGGCTTGTGTCTTGCTGGCAGCAATCTTGGCCTTTTCTTGCACGTGCTCAGGCTCTTGTTCTGGCTCGTTAGAAGCCTCAGTTTCCGCCGCAGATGCATTGGCCGGTTCAGCTGCCGGTGCGGCAGACTCTGCCGTTTGATCTTCAGTGACAGCAGTGGCTGAATGGATTGCCGGAGCTTCCTGTGCCCCTGTCATGATAGCGACAGCTGTGTGTATGGACAAGTAGCGGAAACCAGTTATGCTCGGGATCTGTGCGTTGCTTGTGAGGTACTGCCTAAAGAGCAGATGTGAACGTTGGCATTCATACTGTCTTAGGGCTTTGAGAAACCTAATGTTTCGGAGCGATATCGCGAGCG
>JAABUO010008778.1_pt1 | contig 11380 bp, 9 predicted proteins | sample 5559291 | NCBI WGS metagenome assembly JAABUO01 (sample SAMN10711878, study PRJNA513372) | rock metagenome | isolation source: Antarctica rocks | place: Antarctica: Victoria Land, Finger Mt sud | reverse complement strand
ATGTACCTAGCTCATCATGAGCTGGAAAGCGTTTTAATTATGATTATTATTATTACAGCACTGCCTAGCTTGACCCATGGGTTAGGGTTTAGGGCAGGGCAGGGCAGGGCAGGGCAGGGCAGGGCATGCCGAGTGCACCCAGGGTGCAGCATCTAGAGTGCCTGGGATGTTGCACAGGACTAGGCAACACTTTTTATTGTCACATGATATTCATGGCCAGCAAATGCCACCAGCGTGACGGCAACCATTCTTAGCAAACAATATATAATTAAAGCAAAAGCATGATCTCAACTGGTAAGGTGGAGCTGTGAGCACGACATCTGTACGATTATGTTACCTTGTGATGATCAAAGACGGATGTAAGGACAGGGGCGGGGCAGGGCAGGGCAGGGCAGGGCAGGGCAGGGCAGGGCAGGGCAGGTGCACCCAGGGTGTAGCGTCGAGTAGTGCTTGGGATATTTTGTAAGCAAGCTGACAATCTTCTGGTCACACAAGGGTTGCCTCAAGCTTGCGACCAATTTTTGTGCTGCTACAAACCTGCTGCAACAGCAGATATCAGCGCAAATAGACGGGCTCTGAAGTCCATCGTGATGAACACCTGCTGAGCAGCACATGCACCATGTGGTGTCAGCGAAGCAGTGGCAAACCAACAAGGTGCTTGCCTCTGGTGCATTGATAACATATGTTGCTCAGCAGCTGTTGTTTCCTGTAGATGAGCTTGCCTGATTTGTCAGATTGCCACCACAATTGATGAAGAGCTTACGCCATTTGTTCTAGATTTGCTCTGCTATGAAAATGGTTGTTTGCAATGAATTATAGACGAAAGTTTGCTTTTCCGCAGCCACTGTCCATACATTGGCCTTGCTAACATTGCATACAACACATACATTGCAAAGTGTGTTTGTGTTGGGAAAACCTCTGAAAAACCTCTGGAAAACCTTGTAACCTAGAGTTTTCGTAGTTTTATTGAAAGGGAGACCAGTTTTCTTGTATCCTAACAAAAAGTACGAAAAGGAGGGTTTTCCGGAGAAGAACTTAGGACACCAGTTTTCCTTCGGGAAAAAAAATTAACCCCCTTCTTTGTTTCCCTTCTATTAGGAGAAACAGCTTTTCAAGGGGTACCAAGCAAGAGGTTTTTCAAGCTCAAAGAAAAATACAACATAATTTCTCTTTTTGCTTTATAAAGCAAAACAATATCTCTTTTGTACTTTATTTAAATGTTTCCGACAATCATTGGGGTGTAGACAAGAGGTAAGGCACTGGAATTTGGATCCGACATTCAAAGGTTCGAATCCTTTCACCTTTTCCAGAGGTTTTCCAACCTTTTCCAAAGGTTTTGCATTTGTCCTCTGGAAAACCTTTGGAGAAGTCTTGGAAAACCTTTGGAAAAGTTCCAGAAAAGTCAGCCACATTCCCATGAATGGCATTGAAGGTAGGAAAGTGGGAGTTTACTGCCAACTGCATGTCAGCACATTTCAACATGAATCCAATCCCAAACAAGCTCGGTTGAGGCATGGGCTTCCCTTGGCACCTGCATGGATGGCAGCAAGTGGACTGACTAGGCTTGACATCACACCAGAACTGTCTTGTGTAGGCCAGAACAGAATGCAAACCAGCTGTGGAGCTTCAAAAGAGCAGATACAGTTCAATGATAGCTACTTTTCATCACTGCTGACATACGTTCAATAATGGGCTGTTGAGCGACGCATCATGCCAGCTTTGAGCAGCTGCCCATGCACGACATCTTGCACATTTTCAGTGAGCCAACATTCACAAGTCCAAACAACTACTTGAGTGTCTATACGCGTACGTCCCCATGCATGTTTCCACCATTGCTTGGCACCAATACACATTCAAGAACAAGACTCAAGGTGCTGAAGTGCATGATAGCCCCTACAATTGATCTAAATGAGCACGCATGTCAAAACTGTACTGGCAATGTGGAGCACAGCCTCTGTATGAGCGAGGGAGTCAAATGCGCATGTAAGACATAGGGTCCAATGGCAACGGCTGGCGTTGTTGCCAGTGATGCCAGCTCCGTTTATACATTCCATTGTACAAATCGGTAATGTCAGCTTGCAGTGGCAGGCAGCATAACAGCACAAGTTGTTGTCCAACACTGATCAATCAACGACACATGATCTTGATCACAAACCAGAATCCCGAGACCACGGAGCCAACATGCATGGCAACCTAAGCCCTGAAAGCTTTCCCAATATCAATAATGCATGGCTTGGTCTCTCTGCAACACCAGCTTCAGCAAACAATCAGCATTAGTCAAGATATGGCATGGCATGGCACAAGCCACTCAGACCATGCCCATGAGCCCAAAAGCAAGATACACAAAGCTGGGTCTGAGGTGAAGTGTGGCATGCCACGCCATGCATAACCTAGGGCCAAAGAAGATTGCAAGATTGCGTTCAAATTCAGGAGGAATGACAAGTCAAGTGCTGACTTTTTGAAGTCACGTGCACTTGATTATGATGACTTTCTGGATGTGAGCAGCTGCCCAGGCATGACCTCATGTATAAAAGTCGGTCAGGAAACAATGGCAATACCACGGTATCAAAGGCATGACTGTGTATATCTACGCTTGAACCACCTCTGCTTGGCTAGCATACCTTCAATGATAAAATTGGCAAATGACTTTTGCAAATTGTCACTGTGGGTGGACTAGCCAAACAGGTGCCTGACATCTAGCCTCATCCAGTGCTCCCCTGTAACGAGCACTGGATGAGGCTAGATGTCAGGCTGTTTTGGCAAGATGGAGCTGTACCCTTGACCTCTGAGTGATTGAAAGGGTCAAAGAGAGGGGTAGGAAGGTGGCACGTGCTGGTGTTGCGTCTGAAACCTCCTTGCTAGATCAATATTGCTGTCAAAAGAAGGGAAATACTCATGAATCACCTGTGCTTGGCTAGCACATGTTCAAGGTTGACCAAATTCTGCACAGGACTGTCCCAGTCTTTTGACATTGTGTCATGGGTAAAGAGACACATGCAAGTGCTGTTGGGGGCTGCCCTTGCCCTGATACAGCACATGACTGTGCCTCTGGACCCATGACATGGAAGCTGAGTTTGTCAATCAAAGCCAAGAGGGCTTTGGCGAAGGCACTACTTTGATTAAAAATGCCTTGCACAGGATGCCAGACATTTCGGACGGAAGCCTTTTTGTTTGTGTAGAAGCGCCATTGGCGCTGTCTGGTAGACTTTATTTGTTAGTTTGTTGTCTTGTTGCAAAGTTTTACGCTCTGCATGAAATACATGGCAGCAAAAAACGTCAAAGTCAAGATTTTGAGCTGCCAGTTTTGTTGCAAGGAAGCAGTGCACTTCAGACCAATGTATGTTGTGCAAATATGTAGGCCAAGTGCTTAAGCAACCCTAAAACTGGGCATTCTAGCGCTAGCAGACTGCTTTTCAGGAGGGCAATCAGATTTGTCCAGACAGTTGTCATAGATGTTTGAACCAGTGCTGGAGGCACATCTAACAACCAAGATGTGGAGATGCAGGAACAACTTTGCGACCAGCTCCTTGCAGGAAACCATGCAACAGAGACGAGGTACTTGTCCATGTTGGTATGGCTATCTCCAGGAGCTGATAGAAGGTTCCAGTATTGACATACTCGACGCGCGTGCACAGTGCTGCCAGAGCTTTTTGACACAATGCAAGCAGTTAACATGCTGACTTGCTGTCTAGCTCACAAGTTTGCTTTTGCCTTAATATCCGTGCAAAAGCGAATTGGTGAGCTAGACAGCTACTCAGCATGTTGAGCTTAACACTTGAGTTTGGCATGCAACACTGCTGTGCCTTGTAAGGAATTCATAAAGCAAAGTTACCCAAAAGATCAACATCACTCTAGTGGCGAGTGGGGACGTGTTATCAACTAATGGACTCATTTGTTGATCATTACATGCCATAGTATAGCTCGCCACTGGTCAACTTGCAGTGGAAGGCAGCATGCTATCAAAAATTATTGTCTATCATTGACAGAGCAAGCTGGGGCTGATTCAGCAAACAACATGTGAATAGGATGGTCATTTGGTTTGATGAGGAACAGCTGCATGCAAGAGCATGCACTCACTTGAATTCAAGAATGCATGGCCCATGCACTCATTGCTGCCACTGGCTGCCTGCTAGCACTATCAGATGAAGTTGTTCTTCAAGGAAAGGTTCACCATACAACCCAAGACCATGATTCAAGTTGAGTCATGGTCTCAGGTTGTACTATGAATCTTTCCTTGGGCTCTTGTTGCACTATGAAGCAAGGTCCTGAGACCATGGAATTGCCTTGCAGACCATTGTCAGCTTTGTCAATGATGCATACAGTACTGGTCGGGCTCAAGGCTACCACACAGGCCTGGTGAGTACAAATTTGTGTCTTTTCAATGTGGGTATGACTTCAATATGACATTAAGTATGACATTCAGTATGACATGCAAATGCCATGTCATCAAGACTTTTGACTGTGCACAGAAGCAGACCCACCAAGGCCTGATTTTGAATGCAAACTTGCAGAGAGGCCACCCATTGCAGGATTGCATAAAGAATCAGGGGGGGATTATCAACCACGTGTCGACTGCACTGTTATTGTACGACCTTGATTGACAATGATGACTGTGACAAGACATTGTCAATGAGACAATGGCCAACAGCATAGGCAGAACAACATTGGCAGCGTGTAATCTGCTTCCAAGCATATCAGAAAGGATCTGATCAAGTCCACACCTCCTATCACCAGGAATGGCCAGTCATGTCAATGCCAGTCACTGAGTGATGTCATGCTAGACCCTTTTGAAAGCAAGGTACTGCTAGACAGGCAGCTTACCATTCATTCATTCATTCATTCATTCATTCATTCATTCATTCATTCATTCATTCATTCATTCATTCATTCATTCGTTCGTTCATTCATTCATTACATTTTCAAGGTCATACCTGCAGCCACCCATGTCAAAGTTCTTCTTCCTCTTAGTCAAGACACCCATTACCACTCTGACACTTCTGACTCTTCAATGCAGGCGGGATGCAACCAACTGAGGAAAGCAAGCTCAAGCCTGCAAACATATTACAATGTTAGCCATGGGCATGCCCATGACGTTGTTCAACATCAGGATGACAGGACTTTTGCAGAGGATTCGAGAGGGAGTACCTTTGAATGCAACAAAGAGTGCTTTGTGAAGTGATTGTTGTTGCTCAATGTAGCTGGTGGACACACACCATCAGTCGGCGTTGCAACAACTGAGTGAGATGACGGTGGGTGTGGACATATGCAAACACCGCAATCATAGTGTTAGCAGTCAATGCAATACTGGCGGCCTGCCAGGCACCAAGACAGCAATGGGCTTGCAGGACCATAGGCACTGACCTTAAACACTGCACTGACCAATGTGATGCACCCACTGTGTTCCATGGAGCTGTGCATGATCTGACTGCTTAGGTTGGCGTGCTATCAAAACCACACAGTTGTACCAGTTGGACACTCATGACAGCACACACCTGCATCAGCACAAAGATGAGCCCACACACACGCAGCTGTATAGACACAAGCTTGATGGAGAGCAAGGATGTGGGCTGCAGCTGAAAGGAGGGTATGGGTTTTGAGCCCAGCCATTCCAGACTTTGTACGGCAACCTTTGTTCCATACCTGTTGGACACAGCTTCTGTGTTCTGAGAGAATGTGTTGATTCAAACACCCACAACTCGTTTCGATTGGTCACTGTGCTCACAGGCCCAAGACAGTGCTTAGACTCCCGACAAGGGTGTACTGCTGACAAGGGATTAAAATCTGGTTTCCTGACGTGCATCAGAGCCTATGCACCCGCAGCTATCGCCGAGTGGTCTGCGTCGAGGTCTCCCTCACAAGCAATACTCAATGTTGCCGACTGTATTTCTGCAGCCAGATCTAGGGAGCAGCAGCAGCAAATGTGTGCAAGCACCGCGTGCAAGACCCACCTAGTACAGCGTGACTCGACAAGCAGCAACATGGCAATCTTTAGGCTGCCGCAATTTTGCGCTTGGCTCGCATACTCTACCTGCACGGGCCAGAAGCGGTTGAGGACACCATACAACGGACGCAGTGTCAGCGATCAGCTTGCGTCATGATCTGCAAAAGTTTACTTACCTTTCAGCTGTGTTCGAAGGACAAACACCTGCGCCTTAAACATGTATTAAGATCTGGATTTGCCGGCAATCCAGGTCGCAGGACGCAAGCGGCAACGCATCGCCAAGCAGCGAAGGGTCTTGACCTAATGCCTCGTAGAGGGACGAGGTGATTAGTCATAAACGAAGAGAGTAGCTCTGAGCTACTGCTTCTACTTATTATCATGCCACTTACTGTCATTGTAGCAGGCAACAGGAGTTCTCTTCAGCCCTTTGGTCGTTTCCTAGGGTCTTTCCTTCTGATCAACGAACATCTATTCAATACGGGAGAGCGATCTGCGTGAACATGTTTCTTTTGCCTTTGTTGGTTTCAGTTGCCAAGCCCTGCGGGGGGGCGATTGCATTATCATTTGACTATCCCGTGGTGAATGGCTGTTTGTTTGTTGCTTGTCTTGTCCTGTTTGCATGGAGGCTATGTATCGCTGCTCTGCTATGCCTTGTGTGCCTGGGTTGTTGGGGGGCAATTTAGCACCGTTACCTGCACACAAAACCGATTGGCACATTCATCAGTTTGTCAGGGTTCACATACCCTGGCACATCTATCAGACTTGAGGCTTGGCAAAGGATGTAAAGCACTTCTCTCTCTCTCTCTCTCTAGGCCAGGCCTGCCAGGTGGTTGCACAGTTGAACTTGGACACATGTTACATGTTGCGTGAGCTGCACTGGTGCATACGTGTACCACAAACTGAGTCAGCATGATGACTGCTACCTCGTGAGTGCAAAACCTGTTGTGAGCCTGACTGCTTTCACACACCTATGATCTGGATTCATTCATTCCTTGATGCGTTCAGAAGAATGCATTGGCATTTGCCAGCTGAGTCAACCCGTTCAAAATTGCACTGGGCTTGCTATCACATGCTTTGGCAACTGCTGCTTGTTGTGACCTTGTCAAATGCTGATAATCAAAGACTGAAGTCCCATCAATAATACCCTCAGCAGGCAAGGGCTTCCCAAAGTGCTGCCCTCCTGCTAGACTCTTTGAGGACCGCTGGAAACGCCTCCTGCAGAGAACATATCATGTTCCAGAGACACTTCATGATCAGCTCTGCATTTACTATCATCAACATATCTCACACCGGTACACATCATGTCTCGCCAATGGCAAGGTATCTGCATACAGCGTCAGGCAAAGTCACATTTGTGGACAGCATGCTTTGCAGCACTGGAAATAGACTGTAAGCAGCTCCCCACATCATCAGCAAGCCATGTGCACCTGAAGGCAGCAGGGTTGAGTCCAGCTGGCTGGGGTTGTGCCAGCACCATCTGCCGCTGCAGCTTCTGCAGCAGGGGCTCCATTGACTCATTCAGCAGTGGAGTTATGTAGCCCAGGCTGCCTGCCTGTGTTGCATACACTGCCGCATGCCGGTTGATGGCATCTGTGCTGTTGACTCGCTGCTGCAGAAAGCGTGTCACTCTATGTCCTGTATGTAGGCAGCCCCTGCAAAGGATGCAAGCATTTGTTTCAGCAGAGGCCACAGACAGCAACTGACGGCGACAGCAGAGGTCAAAGCACAAGCCCCTAAGCTGTTGTCAGGCAGACATCAGACATATGCTGGTACCCTGAGTATCATGTCAATGGAGTCTGCCACCTGTGCAGACAAACATTCAGCAGCAGCAACAACTTCTAGCCTTGAATAGACTGACAGCTAGACCTGTCAGCAACAGTGTGACAAATCCTGCCAGCATGCACAGTGATGGATGTGATTGACCTGCTGTAGTATGGGTGCTTTGTCACAAAACCAGCGCATGCAACAGTCCTTCGCACATACACATCTGCTGGAGGGCTTACAGGGGCAGCAGCTTCTGGCCCTTCCAGCTTAGGGCAGTTTTGTTGGAGTAGCGGAACAGCCTCACGTTCAGCCCCTCATCTGCTGCCAGGAAGTGCAGTTGGGAGCCGTTGATGACAAACTCGGTGGCTGAAATGTCAGAGTTGTCAAAGTCCTTGGACAATAGGTTCAGCTGTTTACCCTGTGTGGGCAAATCTGGCATTTAGGAGCAGAATTAGAATCTAGGTGCAACAAATGCATTGCGTCTGTGAATCAGCAAGTCCAGGCAACTCGTTTGGAGCGTAAAGAACCAATTCAGACCATGTCTGGCTCAAATATCACCGGCATAGTGTATGGGTAGGTGGCATCTTGCTGCCAGGATGGGTTTAGGGCTTAGGATTCAGGCTAAAGCCTCTACAATATAACCATGCTTCCATTACCTGATCTCTGTAATTCACAAAGTAGATGCCCTTGTGGACATCCCCAAAGATGATATACGTCTTGACCACATTCAGGCTGGAGATGAGTATGGGGGCATCAAAGAAGGCAGTTCTGAGCAGGTTGCTGCCCGTCCACTGGTGGGTTTCCAGGCGGTTACCAATTGTGAGGATGATGTAGCCTTCCAAACTGGTCAGGTTTGTCACTGGCCCTCTGAACTCCCTGCACCACTCACCACACTGTCGGCACTGAAAGTACTGCAAAACACGGTTGTCCTCAAGCATATGACGCAGCATGCCTGTTGCACCTAATGCCATGCAGATCATCAAAATTCATTCATTCATTCACTAAACACCTGTCCGCCCCTAGGGTCAAGTACAGATGTCATCAAAAGTCTGTGTCCAAAAGCAGTCCATGCTCAGCAGAAAGATTCCTGTGCAACGACAGCTCAATGTGACTGGCAGTACGGCCAGGTAGGCCTAGTACACCATCGTACATGTGCGTAGGTGGAGCCTGCGCAGCAGATATTGTCTGTAGCGCTAGCTGCAAAGCTTTGACCCTGACTGTGCTTTGACCTAGGAAATTTGTTGTCAGCTGGGGAGCAAAGTTGCTGCACAGCAGCAAGCAAAAGACATAGGCAACCAGCCCTCGAAAGAACAGTGCTGTCTGTGAAAACAGGCTTTTGCAGTATCCAATTTAAAAAGCAAAGCAGTGTGCTGTTAGCCATAGCATTTTCCCTGAAGACAAGGAGTTGTCTCGGTGAGCAAAGTTTACTGTCAGAAAGCCCCTGCTTTCAGTGCAATAACTTGCAGGTGCAAAACAAACTGCCAGAGTGGTTGCTATTTGACTTTTTGAATTAGACGGTAGACACAGACAATCCACGCCTGCGCCTCCGGCTGCGCTGAGACACAGCACATTGACTACACTCCCCACTGACAGCTGAACTGTAAAGCTATCCTGAAAGCTATTTCAGTGTTGATGACCTTATCCTCACTTTTGACTACTGCTGCACATACAGCCCTAAGTAGCTCCCTATATGAGGTCCTGCTTTGGCAATCAGCAAACATACCAACAATGCTGCGAGGTAATGTGGCCTGAATCAAGCTGGACAAGGCATCAACACTTGCCAGCATATATACAGCATACATACAGGCGTCACAACACCACAGTAGTGCTGGTGCTGCAGCACCAAGTGTTTAGACACAGAGCATGGCCATGCTGCTGCGACAGGTCTGCTGTCGACCTTGCATGGTGGGTGTTGCAGTGTACCTAGAATAGATCATGTTGCTGTCCCACTGCTCCTCTGCTTCACTGCCTTCTGCAGGTTTCCTGGTGATCTCGAAGAAGAGGACACGGCCAGTGCCAGGGTAGTCCTCCCCAAACGACTGGCAGGTGCCCACTGCCACAAGAGGCTGACTCTCCCCTACAAAGGGCAAACTTTTGTTTCGAGCACAGCGCATAGTGTGTTGATTGTGTGTTTTTGGGCTCTGTGAATGTACACTGTCAGTACCCATTTGCAGCCACTTTGTGAGAGGAGCACATAGATGCCTGCTGCTGTGCAGCTCAGCCCAGCATGCATATGTGATTGGCATTTGTAGCCAGAGGACGTCATGTCAGAAAGGAAGAAGAAGAGAAGGAAGAAGAAGAAGAGACAGCAGACGAGCAGCAGAAATGCAAAGAGCGTCAAGGACAGAAAAGGAGCAGTGAGAAGGGACATGATCAGCATGAAGCAAATGCTGCCAGCCTGCAGGGGAAGCACCTGTTTTGGCATTCTTGAGCTGCATGGCTTTGACGCAGAGGGCATCTTCAGCCGGCCCTAGGGCGTAACTCCAGATGGCCTTCCATGTGCCTGGCCTGACCAGCCGCACCTGCACGCCACCAGCTAAGCCTGAAACCTAAACCCAGACCCTAATCGCCAATACCACAACGTCATGGTGACACGACGCATCATGATCAGTAACGGTCCAGCACAAACATCAAGCTGCAAATCTGCAAGGCTGGAAACTGAAGTTATGCCATGTGAGATTGCGTGACACTACAGCAACACGTGCAACTGGAAAGCACCAGCTGATTTTGGACACCTTGGTCCACAACGCCAAGGTTTTCTGTGGTCTTACACAAAAAACAGTTTCTGTTGTGCATGCAGGTTCACTGCAATGCAGCTACACAAGACATGCAGTTGCACCTCACAAATAGAGAAGCTGTTGTGTGCTTTATATGCACAAGGCTCAGACAGTGCATTGATCATGACAGGCACATTTCTGCAATGCTATAATCCTGGGCAGTTACACCGAGTCATGACGCACATAAGACCTGAGGATATTGAAGATGATGACAAGAAAGGTTCATTGCCAAAATTGCCAAGAGAAAGTAGTGGGTTCATTCCTTGACATTTTGAATAGCATTTTGATGAAATACAGCAAATTTGAAGGTATGTGGACGTTTCTGGTGCAAAAACTGTAAAAGATTACTAGGCTCAAAGAGAGATACCTCATAAGCAAACTCCTTTGGCTTGATCTTGGCTGATTCCTTCGCCAAAGCATAGCTGTAGGCTGCATGCATGTCCCCTCCTTCTTCTGCTTCAAGCCATTCCTTGTGAGGCCCGTCCTTGGACACCAGCACCACATACAAGCCTGCTTCAGGGTAAAAGGACACCCTGTGGGGGGTGGCATGCATGGGTACCCTTTGCAGGGGCCAGGGGGTTTCCAGCTGGACCTCGGCTGGCATCTGGCAGATGTTCAGGCTGCAAGCTTTGTCATTCATGCCTGTTGTCACAAATCCCTGCAGGGTGGGCACCACCAAACATGTCTCTGCCACTGGCTGTATGCATCTGACCCTATGCAAAGACATATTTTGAATGAATGAATGCATGAAAGAACAAATGCATGAATAAACGAGTGAGTGAGTGAGTGAGTGAGTGAGTGAGCGAGCGAGCGGGCGAGCGATAGAGTGTGGTAGTGAGTGAGTGATTCAGTGAGGGAGTTAGTAAGTAAAGAAGGAATGAGGAAGGGAAGGAGGAAG
>JAABUO010008775.1_pt1 | contig 11382 bp, 7 predicted proteins | sample 5559291 | NCBI WGS metagenome assembly JAABUO01 (sample SAMN10711878, study PRJNA513372) | rock metagenome | isolation source: Antarctica rocks | place: Antarctica: Victoria Land, Finger Mt sud | reverse complement strand
AGCCACCGTCTCTGACTCCCGGTCGGGAAGCAGGTCGATGACCTTGCCCGCTTCGAGATCGCAAAGGATGGTCCCATAGCGATGACGCTTCTTCCACGCCCAATCGTCGATGCCGAGAACGCGTGGAAGGGGAGCGGAAGAGGCTCACCTTTCTCATCGCTGCATTTCCGGAGAACCTCACTCGTGTCGAGCTGGCCGGGCAGGCAGGGTACAGCAATGCGAAGTCGGGCGGCTTTGCGGCACCCCCTGGCGCGGCTGGTGGAGCTTGGATTCGTGGAAACAGTCCGGCCTGGCGTCGTGCGGGGAAGCGAAATGCTCTTCCTCAAAGGGAAGGGAAGAGGGAAGTGAAGAAGATCAGGACAGGTACTCAGCGGGCACTCCACTGCCGTTGCGGGCGGGGGAAAGTCCTCGCCCTGGGCATGTGCGCCACCTGTTACACGCTCAAGCGGCAAGATGAGGAATATTTCGGCGGTCTGCGGGAACAGGTGCTCAGGCGAGACGGCTATTGCTGCAGGGCCTGCGGAGCTTCTGGACGCGGAAAGCGCTCGATCGTGGTCCATCATCGGGTGCCGGGTGTTTCAAAGCTGCCCCTTATGATCTCGTTGTGCCCCGCTTGCCACGCCATCGTCAGCCGAACCCGTGTCATGCGCCGTTCCACGCCGTCACTGCTCTTGGAGCTCTGGCGAGAGCAGCACCCGAGCGGGCATGAACAGACGGTCATCAGCTTTGACGACACCGGCATTGGCGCCGTTCCAATGCCGCTCTTCGCAAGCACTGACACACCCTCTCTATCTAAGCAGGGGCGCGGCTCAAGCGCAGAATAACGGACACTATCATGCGTGAAAGGGAAAGGCGAGGAGAGCTCTTTCTGTTTCGTTGCCATGTAAGCCCGGGGTAGGTCTGTACAGTCAAAGGACTCGACGACATTTGCAGACCTCCGCTGGCGTACCTTACTGCCTCCCTGACCAAGGATCCCAGCCAAAAACACTGATGTCACGCTCAGCGGGGGTGTTCACAGGTGAAGCTCTCAGCTGCGTTGACGTCTCCGCTGCGATACTTCGGCCAGCTTGGCCAAGGGCACATGGGCCGCTTTCGAGTGGTTCCTTGGTTGTTGTCTGAGGCGATCAGTTCATCCGGCACTACACCTCCGTCGGCCCAGGCATCCAGAACTCCCACCGTGTCAAACCCCGCATTGAAGACACCCCGGCCATGACCGTACCCAGGGATCAGATAAAGTCGTGCGAAGCCTCTCACACGCGAGGACCCCATCGCGTCGACGATGCGTTGGTAAAGAAATACGGAAGCGTCGGTCGGAATGGTAGAGTCCGCGACCCCATGCACAAGCAGGAGCTTGCCTCCACGATGTTCGAAGGGACTAAGATCGGCCGTGCTCGCGTCGTCCTCCGCTGACTGCTGGAGGATTCCCGGCACCCACCTCCCTCCCGGGCCTCCCGTCTTGGTATCGAAGGTCAGGGTGTCGAAGTGGGCATCTTTGGTAAGGAAGAAACGGAGCACGCCATCCCCCACGAGGTAATAGAAGGAGTTCAACAAGGGGATGGGAGGATGGAACGCATGGTGAAGCAGACCCGTGTTTCCGACCAGGTCAGCTCCGCGAAGAAGGTTATATCCAGGTTCCAAGCAAATGCTGTTCGCGACAACAAAGTCAGAGACCTGCGGCTCCGCGAACGCTGCAACGGTCCGTTCCTGACCGTTCGACAGGCATCCCTTGTGATCCTTGCCATCGGGACAGCGCAGGCTCTCTGCATCGAAATGGCAGCCAGCCGGATCACTGACGATTCCGTCCTTGAGACCGTCCTCGGCATCACAGGCTTGTAGTACGGCATCCCTGAGGAGCTTCGTTTTTGCTGTGGGTAGCCATCCCGATTGCCCGTCTGCATTTTTCGTGTACATGGCCTGCGAGACTCGGATGAACTGCAGATCGCTCTCAATCTGGTTCCACGCGGCATACGCCGCCAGCACTCCGTCATAGTCCTCGGGCCAGCGGTCGACCACTTTCATCGCCTCACGTCCACCCGTGGATCCACCGACAAAGTACATCCGCTTCGGTGCTTCACCGTAGCGGACCTTCATCATCGCTACAGCCAGGTCATGTGTTTTCTTCAGACCCTCAGAAGCAAAGTTTTTTCGCTGCTCGTCATTAAGGGCGAACCTCGCGCTTAGCGCGTTCACGACGTCCGGCAAAAAGAGATAGTGGTGATGATGGCCAGAGTCGCTTCCGAAGGTGACATAGCCCCGCTCGAGAGGTGTCGGCTGGTGCTTGTCGCCAACGACGGTTGACCGGAGCCCGTCCGATTCGTGCAGATATCCGTCGAAAGCGCCGCCGCCGAACTGCACGGCCTTGCGGTTCCAGTTCTCCGGCAGATTCACTTCAAAGTGGATCGGATCGGCTGCAGGGTCTACGGAGCGGATACTGCCGAGTACCTTGCAGAAATCTGAGGTGGGACGATGTACCCGTTTGACTGAACTGACGATGGCTCCACGGGTCGCAAGAGCGATCTCTCCCGCACGTACGTTCAGGTGCTTGAGGGTGCTACAACCATCCGATGCGCCCAACATTTCCCTTGCGGAACAACAAACATAGAAGATCAGCAGCCAACCACGTCTCATGAGAGTCCTTCGAAGAAGTATCGCCGAAAGAACTGAGGTCGCGCAGCAACGAGAGAAAGTCATAAACAAAGAGCTGCAGTAGAGACCAGCGAGGGCTGTCATATTAGCGAGGGCTGTCATATTTAGGATCCGTCCTGCATTTGGGGATCTCGCTCTGCCCGGCTTGTCACGCAAAGGTGCATCGCACCAGAACCGTTGTGTCCGAGATGCCGCCGCTGCTCCTGGAGCTATGGAGCGAGCAACACCCCAAGGGACCTGAGCAAACAATTAAGCTTTCAGGTTCGAGGACCGGCAGCGAAGTCAAGCCGCCTGTTCTCGGAAGGAGGAAAGGGAACTGACCTGTAAGGGTCATTTCAGACAGTACAAAGTTGGTTAGGAGGGGGCGCCTAGACCGTTTTGTCCCGGAACTTGCCGATCTCGTGGGCATGAGTTCGCCCCGCTAGTAACGAAAGTGCAGAGCGATGGCATTAGTCTGTTGGCTCCCCACCGAAGTTTTAGTAACGTCAGTCTCGTTGCCGGTTTCACTTCCTGCATAAAAACATAGGAGTTCATATGCGTCTCCGATTACTCGTGGCTGCCGCCGCTGTGCTTTCGGCCAGTCTTGCTGCTCGCGCCGACACCTTCAATTTTACCTTCGGGACCACCGCCGATGCCTTCAGTGGCTCGGGAACATTCACCGCCTCAAGCGTCTCCGCAGGGCAGTACTTGATCACGGGTATCTCAGGGACAACTGACACAGGCAATGGTGTCAATCGAACAATCGCGAGTCTGCTGGCTCCAGGAACGTTTCCGACATTCTCCAATGGCGGTACCGTTCCTCCCAATGACAACCTGCTGTTCGATCCGCAGTCGGACGGAGGATATTTCGATCAGGCTGGTGTCGCTTTTGAGCTGAATAACGGAGCCCAGGTCAATCTGTACCATGTGCCGTTCGATCCCAGTGATGCATTTCTGTTGCGCACGAACGGGGCGGCCGTCAATGAAAATGTTGCGATCACAATAACGCAGGTAACAGCTGTAACTCCGGAACCAAACACAATCGTCCTGTTGAGCACTGGTTTAGTGGGCATGGCGGGTGTGGTTCGGCGGCGGATACTCGCCTAGTTCTCTGAGGCCCCGTGAAATTGCTCTACTCCCGCACTCGGTCTCATGTGGAATTCCGCAAACTTGCAATCCAAAGTCTTGCGTTGTTGCGTAGCTCTTGCATTGAGCGGGATTCCCAACCTTCTTTCGAGCTAGCCTTTTATTCAGGCGTTCCGCTCCCTAACCCCGAGCCACTCTACTTAAAGGGAGAGATCCACGTGTTCAAGCAAAAACCGATCGTCGGACTCACATTGGGTCTCCTGCTAGCCGTGCCGCCGAGCACGTTCGCGTCCAGTCACCGGGAAGCGCCCATTACGGCGCTGGACCACACAGCCGATATCACTGATTTTTACGCGTTCGTCAGCTACGATCATCCGGATCGCGTCACGTTCATTATGAACGTCGATCCCTTTCTCGAACCCAGCAACGGACCGAACTATTTCCCCTTCGATCCGGCCATCCTCTATCAGATCAAGATTGACAACAATCAAAGCGCAAAGGAAGAGGTTGGCTTCCGGATACGCTTCAAGACTCAGATCCGTGCACCCCAGGTCTTTCAGGCCTATGTTGGTGCAGGCAGCGGGATCAACGCGCCGGCGAACGCCCCGGCGCCCCTGGGTCCAGGCACCCCCATCGTGCCGCCTGCGATCACCTCGCTGGACGGTCCCGGGTCTGCCGGCATCAATGTCCGCCAGACCTATACGGTGGAGATGGTGCGTAACGGCCGGACGATTGAACTTGCCAAGGCAGATGGTTCCGACCTGATCGCGGTTCCAAGCAACGTCGGCCCGCGCACAATGCCGGCCTACGAAGCTCTTGCACAGCAGGGCATCTACCATGTGCAGGGCAACGGCGCCTACGACGTCAGCGTCTTCGCCGGTACAGTGGCGGACCCGTTCTTTATTGACCTTGGGGCGGCCTTCGATAGCCTCAACTTCCGGAAAGGCGCAGGCGGTGGCGTTCTTACTCCCGCACAGGACAAGAACGACCACTTCAATCTCGCGATGGACTCGCTCTCTGGGTTCAACGTCAACACCATCATCATTGAGGTTCCGATAGCCATGTTGACCAGCGATGGAGCCCAACACCCCGCCACCGACCCGCGCGCCACGATCGGTGCCTGGGCGACGACCTCTAGGCAGCAGCTCACGATTCGCCGTTCCCCGCTCCCCAACGAGAACGCGGGCAACTTTTACCAGGTTCAGCGCCTTGCCAACCCGCTCGTCAATGAACTGTTGATCGGTACGGGTACAAAGGACCGCTGGAGCATGGAGCAACCTGTAAACGATGCCCAGTTCGCAAATTCCGATTTGGACCCTCTCATCGCCCGTGTCTTCAATGCGGTGTATGGAATCGCTATCCCTCCACCGCCGCGCTATGATCTCCTGCCGCTGGTAACCTACTCGGCACCGATCGCCGCCAAGGGTACGCCTGCCGGTCCTATCGCCGATCTTCTTCGGCTGAATACCGGTGTTCCGCCTACGCCCACTGCGAACAGAAGCCGGCTTGGTCTGATCGGGGGCGACCCCGCCGGCTTCCCGAATGGCCGGCGCGTTACCGATGACGTGCTGGACATCGTTGCCCGGGTGGTTGGGGGTGGTGTTCTGGCCAAGGGTTTTAATGTTGCGCCCAACAACTTGATCGGGGATGGCGTCAACACAACCGATGTTCCCACCCAGGAGACCTTCCCCTACGTGCATTATGCCTACAGCGGCCGTGACAGCCGTCATATCGATGCAGGCGAGAACGGTTGTGGCGAACAGCCAACGCTCTCGACCAGCGCCGGCGCGCCCCCCTCTAACCAGGGCGGCAATGCGATCTGTCCTGTCCAGTGAACCGTACCGGTCATCAAGAGGGCTCTTCGCGGGAGCATACGCGTGGAGCCTTTGCTTGCCCAATTCACTGAAGGTCCTTATGAAATCCTCGCAGGCGACGATTACTCTTTTCGGTATTTTGTGCTTTGCCATTCCCGGACATCCCCAAGGGACAGCTCCCTCCCGAGCGGACCAGCCTGTTCCGGTATCGGGCAGCATAGTCCGGGAGGTCGAAAGTCCCGCGCAGGCGCATATCGCGGCGGCCAAGCGCCAGATCCTGGCAAATCCGAAGAAGTTGCAAGCTTTCAACGATCTGGCGACGGCCTATCTGAGCCGGGCACGCGAGACGGCTAATCCCAAGTACTGTACCGATGCCGCAGAGGCTCTTAAGCAAGGATTGAGCCTCAATCCTCAAGATTTTCAGCTGCAAAAGACGCAAGTCGCTTTGCTGCTAGGGTTGAAGGAGTACGCCAAGGCAAAAGAACAGGCAACGCTGCTGAACCAGCGCACGCCCGACGACGTGATGACCTATGGCTATCTCGCGGAGGCGGAGATCGCGCTCGGCGAGTTGCCCGCAGCGGAGAAGAGCGCGCAATGGATGCTAAACATGCGCCCTAACAATGTTCCCGGTCTTCTGCTGGCAGCCAAACTGCGAGCGTTGTACGGCGACCCGGAGGGTGCGCTGGACCTTCTCAGGCTCGCATATACGGAGACCTCGCCGGCGGAGGTGGAAGAGCTGGCCTGGATTGCCAATCAGATTGCCTCGGTGCAGATCGACTCCGGCAAAGCCGCGGCGGCTATGCCGGTGCTCGAGCGCGCCGAGCAGGTCTTTCCTGGGTACCCTTATACGGCTGAAAACCTGGCTCGCGTGCATCGCGCTCAGGCGGAGTCGAAAGTCGCGGTGGCCAGCTCCGCTCCCACTCAGGCATCTGCGCTCGACGCGGCTACCCCGAGTCTCGCGTCGCCTTCGACAAACTCTGCGGCAACGCCTGTCAAAGTCGGCCTGGTCGTCTCGCCTGTGAGCTTTTCACCCGTTTCCCAGGCGTTGCTCACGCCTCTTCCCACGGGCACCGGAAGGATGATCCGCAACGCGCAGGCCAGTGTGGAACGAAGTCCAAAGGACGCCAAAAGTTATGCCGTCCTGGGTGCCGCGTACCTTCAACAAGCCAGAGAGACGGGGGACGTCAGCGACTACCAGCTTGCGGAGAAGTCGCTCAATCTTTCGCTCGACATCGTCTCCGCCGACTTCTCGGCAGAAGCACCGCTGGAGAGCCTGGCCGAGGTCTGCATGGGAGAGCATCGGTTTGCCGATGCGCTGACGTACTCGCAGCGTGCCTTGTCGCTTGGATCGGGCGATGCCTCGCCGTTCGCCATCGTCGGAGATGTCGATATGGACATGGGGGAGTATGACAAGGGCGCCGCGGCATATTCCCGGCTCACGCCACCTGATATGACCCTCGCTCCGCGCGCCGCTTATGCACGGGACAGCCGGATCTCTTATCTGCGCTTCATCGCCGGAGACACGACGGAGGCCATCCGCCTCATGAAGGTCGCCGTGGCTGAGGGTATCGAAGCCCAGCTGCCGAAGGAAAATCTCGCGTGGCTCTACTACGAACTGGGTGAGTATTTTACGCAGGCAGGCGACGCCCTCTCCGCCAACGCGTCCTATCTCGCCGCCCTGGAGACTCATCCGGGAGACTACCGCGCCCTGGCCGGCCTTGCAAAGCTGCGCGCGAACAATGGACGGTATGCTGAGGCCATCGTGCTCTACCAGAAGGCGATCGCTGTGGTGCCCATGCCGATCTTTGTTGGGGAGCTCGGGGATCTTTATACCAGGACCGGCAACCAAGCCGAGGCAAAGAAACAGTATCAGCTGGTCGAATACATTGGTCTGCTTGGAAAGATCAATCAGGTGCTGCACAACCGCGATCTTGCCCTGTTTTATGCCGATCACGACACGAAGCTCCCCGAGGCGCTGACGCTGGCGCACAAGGAGTTCGAGGTGCGCCACGATATCTACACATGGGACGCCCTGGCCTGGGCGCTCTACAAGAACGGAAGATATGCCGATGCCGGCGAAGCTAGCGGGAAGGCGCTGGCGCACGGGACGCGCGATGCCCTTCTGCTGTACCACGCCGGCATGATCGCCGCAAAGCTTGGAGATTCGGTTCGAGCTAAAAAGGAGCTAACCGAGGCGCTTGCGATCAATTCTCATTTCCATCTGGTCTATGCCAGTGAAGCGCAGCAAAGGCTCAGCGCACTGAACACTCAGCTCGCGTCGGGCGCGGCCACGGCGACCTCGGATAGCCATGCACACTAAGCGGGATCGTTCTATTCACCAGGCCAAATTGCTGTGCGGCATTGCGCTGCCCACGGAAAGGGCAGCGGGCTTTAGCCCCGGAGGCAAGGCACTCGGGCATAATCAGAGCTTTCCTAAACGCCTAAGTTTTCTTCTCGCGTTGTTGCTCTCCTTATTTTGTTCGTGCCCGGCTTATGCCCATCCGATGGGAAACTTCAGCGTGAATCACTACTCCAAAATCACCCTGGGATCGAATCAAATTACCGTCCGGTACTTCATCGATCTGGCGGAGATCCCGGCGTACCAGGAGTTGCAAGGCGGGAGCATCACGGCCACTCCCGGTGACCCTGCCGTACTGCGTTTCATCGCGGCACGCGGAGCGGAGCTGGGACATGGCCTCGGCCTCACTTTGGACGGCACGCCAGTGCCACTTCATCTCAGGTCCAGCGAGGTGATCTTTCCGCCCGGTGCAGGGGGTCTTCCCACGATGAAGTTGGGCTTCGTCTACGAAGGGTCGTATCCCGCCGCCGTGAACCGGGACCACGCTACGCTGCACTACGCAGACAACAACTACCCTGGGCATAGCGGATGGAAGGAGATCATAGCCGTTGATCCGGGCGGCTCGCTGCTGAGGAGCTCCGTGCCGGCGACGGATCGCAGCGCTGAGCTGAGCAACTATCCGACCGATCTGCTGACCAGTCCTCCGCAAAATCTCGAAGCCTCCCTCGACGCCAGGCTGCCGCCGATAGCGTTGGCCGCTCATGTATCCCCGGAGAAAAAGCTGCCTGCGACGACATCGCTGCGGACACTTGATCCTGTATGGCGCGCGTCTGCGCAGGGGAGCCGGTCGAAGGCGATTCCGGCAAGCCCCAGGCCTGCGATCAAACCTGAAATGCCCGCAGCTGCTGAAGTCGCCGCAAGCGTCAGCCGAGTGCCGGAATCGCCAGCCTCGTTGCATCTCAAGGCAAACCAGCAGAAGACGCCGCGCAACAGATTCACTGAGCTGATCACGACCGGGCACCTTAGCCTGTGGTTTCTGTTTACAGCCGCACTCATCGCCATGGGTCTGGGAGGTCTGCACGCGCTCGAGCCGGGTCACGGCAAGACCATCGTGGCCGCCTACCTTGTCGGCTCTCGCGGAACCGCACGCCATGCTGTTCTGCTCGGCCTGATCGTGACAGCCTCCCATACCATGGGTGTCTTCGCGCTCGGCGCCATTACCCTGTACGCCTCGCGTTACATCGTGCCCGAGCAGCTATACCCCTGGCTTGGTGTGCTCTCCGGCCTCACCATTACCGGGCTCGGAGGCTATATGCTCCTGCGCCGGTTAACCGGCACGGCGACCGACCACTCCCACCTGCCGGGCGATAGCGGTGGCCACTGGTTCTCATCAAAACGTTTGCAGGAAGCCACTACGGATAGCGAACAGGCGCGTCTGGCGAGTGCAGCCGCCAAACCCGCGAAGCCCGTGAGTCTTACCCAACTCTTCACCCTCGGCATTACCGGTGGAATTATCCCCTGCCCGGCAGCGCTGATCGTTCTGTTAAGCGCATTCGCGCTACACAGGATCGCCCTGGGCTTCTTTCTCATTGTTGCCTTCAGCCTCGGTCTCGCTGCCGTACTGATCGGCTTTGGAACCTTGATGGTCTACGCGCGCCGGTTCATGACGCATCTCCAGGTAGATGGCCCACTGACCAGGCGCTGGCTGCCGGTCGCGTCCTCCGCCTTTATCATGGTGCTCGGCTTTATTGTCGCCTGGCAAGCCTCCGCCGGCATTCACCTCAGCCATCTCAGCGGCTCCTTCTTCACCAAGGAGAGGCTTGGCCCCGTCCTGTTCGTCACGGGCTTGGGACTGCTTCTCGGAATGCGGCACTCCACCGACGCGGATCACGTGGTGGCCATATCCACGATCGTCAGCAAACAGCGCAGCATACGCAATGCAGCGTTTATCGGCTCGGTGTGGGGGCTGGGCCACACGATTACCATCTTCATCGTAGGCGCGCTCATTATCCTCTTCGGGGTAGAGATCCCGCCGCGCGTGGGCTTGTCCATGGAGTTCTGCGTGGCTCTCATGCTTATCGTGCTCGGTGTCCTAAACCTGACGGGCGTGATGCAGAAGATCACCACCTTTTTCACTCCAGCCAATACCAAGCCTGAGACGACCTCTGCGACGGCGAGCGGCGACAGCAAGATGGGCGCTGATGGAAGGATCCTATCGTCAGGATGGGTTGAGAACAAAGTCGGTCGCTTTGGCGTCTACCAATGCGTGCGGCCTTTGGTCATCGGTCTTGTGCATGGCCTGGCAGGGTCGGCGGCCGTCGCTCTCCTCGTGTTGTCTACGATCCACAACCCTGTCTGGGCCACGATGTATCTGCTCATCTTCGGTGTGGGTACGATGATCGGCATGATGATGATGACGGCTGCGATCGCTGCCCCACTGGCCTATGCCGGGGACCGCTTCTCCAAACTGAGCCGCTACTTCGGCGTCGCGTCAGGCGTGGTCAGCCTCTCCTTTGGATCCTTCCTTGTCTATCAGCTCGGCTATCTTGGAGGTTTGTTCACCAGCCACCCGGAATGGACTCCTAGATAGCTGCGTGGAACAGTGAGGAAGTGCGGAACATCGCCTCTGTCGTGCGCCTTGGCCCAGACTCGCACCAGTGTCAATGTTGGCTTTGCCCTAGATACTGATCCGCTCGATTTCGCTCAGGTTGATTTCGTCCGAGGTCCGGTCGTAGAGCTTGGTGGTGCGCGGGGATGGCCTGGGCGTTCTCGATGGTCCCGCCGTTTTCCAGATACGACGTGATGCCGGTCGCCCTGAAGGTGTGGTTACAGGTGGAGTAGGGAAGTCCGGCCTGTTGCGCCCGCCGCTTCACCATCTCCAGCAAATCGCGCCGGATGAGGGCGCGGTCCGTCAGCTCCCGTTTGCGGTTGGCCGCGCGGAACAAGGGCAGGGAAGCGTACTCCCGTTTTTCGGGATCTACCCCTGCGGCTTTCAGATATTGGTCCACATAATGCTCGGCCTTGTGGTGCGCTGGAACGGCGTGGAGCTTGCCGCCCTTCTCATGCAAGCGGAACCACGCGCGTCGGCCTTGCAGGTAGTAGTCGCCCACGCGCATTCCTAATACCGCCGAGACACGCGCAAAGCTGTAGACCATGACCGCGATCAGCGCCCGGTCGCGCAGCCCCACGATGGTATTGGGAGAGATAGAGTCCAGCAGCTTGCGGGCATTCTCGGTGGAGAGGACCGGCGTTTTGCCGCGCCACGCAACGTACTTCGGCCCTCGCACCGCTGCGACGGGATTGAAGCGCACCACCTGGCCGGTCACCAGCCAATCGAACAGGACGCGGATCGCGGCGAGATGCTGCTTGACCGAAGGCGCGGCCAGCTCGCGGCCCAGCAGCTCCACATACGCCGCAAGGTGCATCGGCTCCAGTTGCACCGTAAGCGTGTGGTGTGGGCCGTTCTTATGGGACTGTCATAGCTTATGTATCCACATAACGTTATGTGGGTACATAAGCTAAGGATGTATGTGGTGGGCGTGGACCGATACCTTCCAT